>Ga0126308_10000233_pt1 | contig 16575 bp, 10 predicted proteins | sample Plot55_FD_92533 | JGI IMG/M metagenome (GOLD analysis project Ga0126308, IMG submission 92533) | Serpentine soil microbial communities from UC McLaughlin Reserve, CA, USA - Plot55 | ecosystem: Environmental > Terrestrial > Soil > Grasslands | place: USA: UC McLaughlin Reserve, Lake County... | reverse complement strand
AGCACATGACGCAGGTGCCGCTCCCCGAAGACCACGACGTGGTCAAGGCAGTCCAGGTGGATCGAGCCGATCAGGCGCTCCGCATAGCCATTCTGCCAGGGGGAGTGTGGAGATGTCGGTTGATCGCGAATGCCGAGAGATCTAACGCGGCGGGTGAACACGTCGCCATAACAGGTATCCCGGTCACGGATCAAATAGGTCGGTGTCTGCTCCCAGCCGCATGCCTCCGTGAGCTGATTGGCGATCCACTCAGCAGTCGGATGCTGCGTTACGCCAAGCCACAGGATCTCTCGCCGATCGTGCCCCATGATTAAGAGGCCATACACTAACCGGAACGAGACAGTCGGCACCGCGAATTGCGAAGGAAGGTTTTCCATCCTTGCGACGGAGCTCGTTTCTTCCGCACCATGTACTTGGCCACGCTGATTTGCCCAACATTGATTCCCAGCTTGAGCAGTTCGCCATGAATCCGCGGCGCTCCCCATAGTGGATTGGCGATGCTCATCTCGCAGATCAACTGGCGGATCTCGGCAGACAACGCGGGACGTCCGGACTGGCGCCTCGACTTCCAGCGCTAGTAAGCTCGCGCCCGTCGGCCGAGCGAGGTGCGGCTGCGACGCCCGTTATGACAACTCGGCGGCGAACGAACGTCGCATCTGATATTCGCGCCAGAAAGCGATGAAGCAGGCCACCGTCCACATCGAGCTGATATGAAGGTAATTGAGCCAGCTCGTCGCCATCGGAATGTGGATCATGATCAGCCCATGCAGCACGCTTATGACTGCGCCAATCACGACTGTCAGGACGAAGCCGAGTGGCATGGCGCCGAGAGCGCCCAATGTGAGCATGAAGTTCATCGTGCCGTTGCCGTGCTCGATGGAAAACGGCGTCTCGATGCTAAGCAGCAACACGTTGATATAGACGCAAATGGACAAGGTGACCGTAAACGCAGTAATAAACAGCTGTGAATGCTGCTGGGCGAAATTCTTGTAGCTCAGAAGGTAGAATGCGAGCAGCAGTGGACAAGCGACCATGTAGCGAAACCGGGTGGAGTTTAAGGCCGCCTCGCTTGCCAGATCGGAAAGGCCGTAAATTAGGTAGGTGATAAAGACCAGCAAAAATCCGATTTGCGCGATCATGAAGGTTCGATCCCTGAAGTAATCGTGAAACTCCCGTTCGATCACCTTCTCGGGAAAGCGCAGACCCGCCGCCGCCAAACCGGTGGTGAACATTTTGGCGAGCCAGTTTTGCTTGAGACTGGCCTGCAGCAGCGGCGCAACCGGTTTCTTCGGCCGCGCAGCGATGGCGGGTTCGGCGAGCGCCGGTTCGCCCAAAGTACCGGGGTCAAGCCGTTTGGCAAGTACCGTTAGCAGCCGCGTGAAGGCTTCGCCGTCGCTGGCGCCGTCCCAACCGTCGAAATCGATCGACTGGATGTGATGAAATTGAAGCGGCGGCTCGCTCTTGTCGATCGCAATGGGCAAGAGCTTGTGCTTGCTGAGCGCATAGGCTGCTTCGGCGCGCACCCAGTGCGATTTTACCGAATGCTGCGACCACACCACGATAACGACACGGGTTTGCGCAATCGCATCCTCGATTTGCGTGTCGTAGGCGTCGCCCTCCTCGATGCTGCTGCGGTCGATCCAGACCGACAGGCCTTTCTCCGCCAATGCCGCCGTCAAGGTCTGCACCGTCGATGAATCGCGGCGGGAGTAGCTGAGGAATATCGCCTTCATAGGAGGGCACCATCCAATGCAAGCACATGCTAGCAACTCGCCGGATTCTGCTCAACGGCCTTGCTGTAGCCCCTCTGGGGATACCGAAAATCGCCTGGCGAGATTGGCACTATCTGTCAGGCCTGCGCATTCGCTTACGTCGGCGTGATGCGCAACGGCGGTCGTGCCGCCGTCCTGGTCAACGGCAAGCAGATGTCCGAGCGGCAGGCCGGACGGCTGGCAGGAACGCGCGGCCCGCCCCGCGCCATGGCGAAGTTGGGGTTTGATGCGAGCGCGGTGCCACGGCGCGCGCGCTATTTTGCGTTCCGCGGCAGCAAGGACGAGCGGAGGAAGCTGCGCGCCGGCATCAGCCATTTGATCCGACCCTTGTCCCTACCGCAAATCACATGCGGACGTACTGATGATGCAGTCCAGCGAGCATAGGCCGCACCTCGATGCGCCCCCCAACTCTGAACCGCCCTCCGATTAGGCGCATCCTTGCCCAGGGATAGAAGCGTGTAATATTCCATGTAACATTTGAGCACATGGCGTAGATGCTGCTCACCTGTCACGACGATGTGGTCCAGGCATTCCGGGCGGATCGAGCCGATCAGGCGTTCCGCATAGCCGTTCTGCCAAGGCGAGCGTGCAGAAGTCGGATGATCGCGGATGCCAAGCGCGTGAACTCGCCGGACGAATAGGCCGCCGTAACAAGCATCCCGATCACGAATCAGATCGCGAGGGATCTGCTCCCAGCCCCAGGCAGCAGTCAGTTGATTGGCAATCCATTCCGCCGTTGGCTGGTATGTGACGCCGAGCCAAAGGATTTGTCGGCGCCCGTGACCTATGATCAGCATCCCATAGAGCAGTCGAAAAGAGACTGTCGGAACGACAAGCAGGTCCATCGCCGCGATACCATCCGCATGATTGGATGAGCTGTCGAACCTCAGCCGGCACCGTTGGCCGGCCTTGATGATGTTTCGATTTCCACCGCCAGTAACAACGGAAACCTGCGCGATGCCACCGAAGCACGGTGTCGGATTGGACGATGGCGAGCGCCTTGCGGGCCTTCGGACACAGGGAACAGGCCCAAGCGAAAACCATCCGGTCGATGACTATAAATGGCATCCGACCGGGCCTATCCCGTCGGAGCACAATGATCTGCTGTCGCAGCACAAGATCTCAGCTTCCAACGCTGCGCGTGATCGGCATAGATCGATGACGACTTCAAATACTATCCGGCAGAAGTCCAACATGGCTGGAGAGCATCATACGATTCTGCCTTCAATGCCAACCGGATGGAATTTGCGATAGGGACAGAATGCTGTGCTCGGATTTCAATCAGCGACTCGATCAGCTCGGGGTTCAGGGCCGGTTCCGAGACGAACACCGATGCGGAACGGTCTCTCGCGCGTGCTTGATTCTTACGCAATTGATTCAGCGCAGGTACTTTGTCGAGTTTGATTGGATACACAGTGATCGTGTCACCGAGGACTCGAAGCCTCAAGAAGTTTCGGTGGGCTGTCCAACTTCATCGCACCGAAAGCGTCGTTGTGGTACACCCGTATACTCGACATTTGCAAAGAAGGTGCGGATGCTATTTCGCTCTCAGGCTCCTCATCGGAAAGCTTATGAGGGATTCAGAAGATCGGCTGCGTTGACGCGCACAAATCCAGCTGGCGTAGCTTCGCCCGGATTGGCCACACGTACCCCGCCCATCTCGGAGCCGATTTTCGGGGTCGCAAGGTTTGTCCAATCGTGGTCGAAAATCTTGCCGAAATATTTCGCCAGCGGTTCGTCGTCAAAGAGCAAGCTTGCATCCCGGTTTTGTGTGACTCCGAGTTGTGACCAATTTTGGCTCCCGATAAGAACTTTCTTGCGGTCTATGATGATGCCTTTCGTATGGCTGTTGACCTGAAAACGGACCGAGCCAAGTTTCAATCCCCGATCGGTCAAGAGCTCGAGATTCTTGCGGTCCTTCGAGGCCAGGAAGCTGCGAATGATAATTCGAATTAGGACATTCTGCCGCTGCTTTTGGATTATTGCATCGATGAGCTCGGCGAGATCGGTCTGGCTTTGCGTTGGCGCGTTGAAAGTCTGATTCTGAACCAGGATTTCGCTCTGCGCCTCGTTGATTAGAGCCACAACCGGTTTAACAAAATCGTCCGGGGTCAGAATCGGCGTCACGGTGAATTGCCGATCGTCCGCAAAGGGTTTGAAATATTCGAATTGTGGTTGCACCTCCAAACCAATGGTAGGGGTCGTTTCTGGTACGAACAGATCCGGCAGCGCCGGCATGACGAATTGCGCCTCGGCCGTGCTCGGGGGATTGTTCTTGAAATCGTTGATCAAGAACGCTTGTAGCGTCGTAGCAAGGCCTTTGTGTTCAACGATCGCATGCCACTCGCGATTGAACGTGCGGAGTGCAGTGATGGTTTGAGGATTGTCGTCCAGCGGTGTGATGTCGGGTTGGTTGGAACTTTGCCAGTTGCCGCTCGACAGCCAGACAGCAGCGCTGTCGCGAACGGCGACTTTAATGTGGTACGCGGAGGCCACCCATCCATTCACGGTACCGAGCGTCACAAACGCGCATTCAAACTTGGACTTCAGTGCGTTTGCCAGTTCTGTAGCTGCTTTAGAGTTGTCGAGATCGTGGGCCTTGGTTTTGTCATCCAAGCTGCCATGCGGACGCATGGTCAATGTCATTTTCTTGAAGCCAGCCTTCTTGCCCATCCCCTTAATGGCAGTCACGATATGGGGTGCGCCGAAGTCGTACATCCCGACAACCAGGCGCTGTTTTGTTCCGCGAATAAACTCTTTTAGCGTCGGCCAGCCTATATCTGGACTGGCAAGAGCCGTGACCCGCATTTTCGCGGTGATCATTTTAAGTTGAACGCCCGTGGGTGGGACATAGGTGATCTCCTCGGCTATCACCGGAAGCCGAGCAAACAGCTCCTGACCGGCTGGTCCATGCTGCGCCGCTACCACATCCTCGACGGTGGCGCTGGTGACCTCAACCGGGAAGCCCTGGAAGGTCGAGGGTAAGGGATCCACGGCACTTTCCTGCAATGCCGCAATGGATTTCTTTTCCGTGACAGTGACGACTAGGGCGCGTTTGTCGGTAATGATGCCGTCCACGAACACATAGCCCATACGCACGCCGATCACATCCGCCCGCTTAAAGGCTTCTTGAGCCGCTAGGAGCACATCACTTTCTCTTGCAGCTGCCGTGGACGGCACTGCCTTTGACCAGGTGGCGGAATCAGCTTTTGGAGAAAGCCGATCCACCCCGGAAGCCGCGCGCGGATTCCCAAGCGAGACCGAAACTTGCAATGGGATTGTCCACGTGACCGCTCCGTCAGGTCCGGTGACTACATTCCCTGCCAACGCTGATTGTAGCAATGTTTTTTGTTCTTTACCGCTTGACGCTGCAACAGCAGTCTGACCAGTGCTGGCGGATGCAATGGCGACAGAGCCGGATGGCACCTTGTTCAACATTTCCTGCAGCAATGCGCTCATACGCGCATTGATGTTCTGTTGCTTAATATGAGCGAGAAGAACACTTACTCGGATGCCTTCATTATAAAGCCACTGAATGCGGTCCTCTCCCATTTCTGGGCGCCAAACAGTCCCTTCGACACTGATCGGTTCTCCTGCTGCATTCGTTTTCCACACTCCGGAATGATGCAGAGCGACTACTTCCCAACGATCATTATAGACGGGCGATCCCGACGACCCCCCCTCCGTGTCTGCCGTATAGTGGAGGAATTCCGGGAGCACATCCACAATCCGGTTCTCACGTAGTGTCAGCTGCTTTAATTGGCCCCCTGGATGCTGAATGATGTTGCCATATTGGGCGGCGATTGCCTTTCCTTCTTCTTGAACCAAGGAATTCCAGCCGAATTCAGTTAGCGAACGACCCTCTATTGAAATGGGGCTAACCGCCACAAGGGCGTAATCGAGGTGCCGATCGGCAAGGTGAAAGGTTGCCGGATCAATTGTGAATAGGGCTGTTTGATAAGGTTGACTGTTGGCCTTCAGCGCGTAGTCGAATTGAACCGACGAACGTCCCGCGACCGCTTTATCGCCCAAAACATGGTGGTTGGTGAGTAGGAGACGCGGCGAGACAAGAAATCCCGTTCCGTAGGCTTCCGGCTTGCCAAGATCAACGTTTACCCAGACCCGACCGACTGATCGCGCGATCTGCAAACCACGCTCAAGAAATGCGATCCCCATGAGATCACTGGTACCCATGATCCGTTCAAGTGCTTCGCCGCGGCCGGAACCCTCAAGCTCCTCGGCATCCGGCTGTAATCCCCCAACTAATTCCATTCCTTTCGTTGAACGGACCAAGCCCCGTCGCGCCAGGAATTTATTGACGCGGTCTGGTGTGTCTACTTGAAGGAGCTTTCCCTCCCGAATCAGCTTCTCATTCCGCGCCCGTTTAGCTGCGTTTGCAGCAAATCGCCGCTGCGTTTCTTCGATCTGAAACCGATCAAGCAACATTCAGAATCCCCCCAAACTTAAGCGCGCACCAAAAACCCGCACCTCGTGCGAGACGTTTCTGCCGCCGTCGACCGCTCGAATGTCAATCCGGTCGAGCTCATTGGATGGTGGATCAGTTAGTCGGGTTTCGCAGCTGGACCTTAACCTTATCCGCAGCTCGCAGAGCCAACGCTGCAAGCGTTGACGTCGGGTTTGCTGTGGAGCCGGTCGGGAAAACACTGCTACCTAAAATGAATAGATTAGAATGATCATGAGAACGGCAGTCCGCGTTAACGACGGACTTGGTCGGATCCACCCCCATAATTGTAGTGCCCATTATGTGACCGGAACCCCCATATGTTAGGTCCTTGTCATCATCGTCGCGCTGCATTACGCGATTATTAGCCGGTATGCCCATGGCCTCAAACACGGCCTCATGCAGCTGAATAACTTTCTTGAAACAACCTCGGACATAGCCATTATCATTGTCTACCCTGTAACGGATCAGCGGTCTCGGAATCCCGAGCACGTCGTTCTTCTCTGACAAGGAAACGCTGTTCTCTTTGAGAGGAAGCTGCTCACACGCGCTGTTTAGTGTGATCTGGCGCGTAGCATGGTCCACAATTTTGTCCCTAAGGGTTTTGCCGAAATAGCCCCAATTATGTACGTAATCGAGCAACGTGCCTGGGTGCCAATCACTTGGTCCTTTTTGCGCGGGCATTACGTTTCCACGGGGGGCAGCGGTAGGGTTCGTTGACCAGCCGTCGTTTTTGATAGAAGTTTTGAATGCAGCGAGACTTCCGCGGAATTCGCCATCTCGGAATCCTTCGATGTCAGACGTTGTTTGCGGCCCCCGGAATGGAAACAGCGGGCGCGGAGCAAGAGCGAAGGATTGTTTGATTGGGTGATCCATCAAATATTGTCCTACTGCTCCACTCGTATTTGCCGCATTAGAGCGCAATAAGACCATTGCATTTTCGATTCCATTGGCTGCGAGAATGACTATCTTTCCTGAGGTGTATTTTTCCTCCGAAAGCACATAACTTCCTCCAGTCGGGCTTTCAGACCAATTCCATTGCTTGTACCAGACCCGCGAAACGCGCTTCTTGTCCTCGCTCAGCTCCAAACGGGTTACGACGGCTTGGCTCCGCAACGCGGCACCAGCCCTTAGCGCCTTCTCGACGTGTACAACGGCTTCATATCGCGCCTTTGTAGGACAGAGCGGAACACATGAAGTTCGACCGTCGCATGTAGGACGTCCGTCATAAGGCTGTGAATTGATTGCATGAGGAACGTTTGTTACTCGAAGCGGGATGCCGTCTAGCGATTTTCCAGACACTGCATTTGCAACTTGAGAATCCAAGAAACTGGGCGCCAGCTCAGGCATTGGATAAGGACGACTTCGGTATGCGCCGAATCTTGGTTGAAAAAACTCCTCAATTTGCTTGTCATTGCCAGCGATTCCCATTTCGTATTCTGCATCGACATACCAAGGTTCGAGATCGTCATAAGAAAGAGGCCAGTCTAATGTGGAGGGCAGGCTCTGTTTGTTGGGCCAACTCTCTCCAATTTTGTACTTGCTCATTTTAAAATCGCTCGGCAGCATGCGGATATAAATTCCCTGCCAATGCCACGTTGATCCTCCTACGAGCCGCTCGTAATAGCTTAGGAAGGGCGTGCTTCGTGCAGCGGGGTCGTAATCATAATAATTCTTGCCGGTCTCGACAGGATTGGGCTGGGCCGCCAGAATGTTATCGCCACAAAATGGCGAGTCAGGAGACTTGGAAGGGGAAGTTACATAGCTGTTGACCATCGCGTGTCGCCCCAGAGAATCAGGAGCGACGCCGCCTGCCTCGAGAACCAGGACGCGTGCGCGATTTTGTGCGAGCCGGTAAGCGGCCAACGCGCCTGCAACGCCAGAGCCAATTATTACCACGTCAAATTCTGGATCATCGATGACCGGGCGCATGCGTACCTCCCTGGCGACAGCGAATACATTTCAGATCACAGCGAAGGCGCGTCGGCCCAATATCCAAAAGGGCCTCCTCGAGTCATCGGAGCGTGCGCTCCTATCAACGACCAGAGTAATGATTTTTCGTAATCCTCCGGTGACCCGTAAACCCAAACGTTCTTTGTTGGGTCGTCCTCCCGCGCAACAAAAAAAGCGGAAACGTACCAGAGATAGATGACCTGCTCGGCAATCGGCCTTACAGCCGAATCCAGCATGATTTGCTGTTGTATATCGGTCTCAGAAGGCGGATTTCCGCCGGACGCAATGGCTCGATACTTGTTTATTAACGCTGGAACTAGGGGCGACAGACGGGGATGGGCCGTTAGCCGATCCAAGTACCGGCTGGCCACGGCTCGATCGAGCGGGGCCGCATATCCAGTAAGCACCTGGGATAGATTTACGAAATCCGTGAGCATTGCGGCATCTACCGCGTAGCTCGGAGTTACCTCTTGCACCACGACGCGGCACTGCGGGTCGCTTTCCTCCCATACCTGAACTGGAGCCTGCGCTTCCGCTGCCGTCGCCCCCGCAGCAGCTCCCAAAACGAGCGCACCCTTCAAAAATGTTCTGCGTTGGAGTTGAACGTGCAATGAACTCGCCGCTAACTCAGACGGCTCTTGTTCGTCGATACTATTGATCTCGCTCATTGCACCCTCCGACGATTGCACCTATTAAGACCGTGAATGATAAATAACGAGGTACGTTGCCTCCCGCGTTGATGCTTAGGTGCTCGACGAGGCGCGATCTCTCAAGCTGCCCGTCTAAGAACATGGATCGCGACTGTCGCAACGCATCTATGCGATGCTAGCACGAACTTGTTCTTCGTCAAGCTAGTGATATGCGATCGCAGGGATGAACAGATTACATTTATTAAGATGCTTCGGTGTGTGTCCGATCGAGCATCATGAGCGCTGCAGAATGCGATAGCCTCCGTTGCGGCACTTGAGGGAACGCATGGCATGAAATCAATGATGTTAAGTGCAGCGGTTGTTTTGATTCCGCTTGGCGCCTGGGCTTGGGGGCCGTAGGGCCACGCGATAGTGGCAGAGATCGCGCAGCGGAGATTGAACGATGCTGCACGCGATACGATCTCAACCATTTTGAAAAACGTCTCTCCCGCGCTGGATCATGCCTCTCTTGCGTCTTTTGCGAGCTGGGCGGATGATTACCGTGTGACGCATCCCGAAACGACGAACTGGCACTTCGTCGACATACACTAGATGATGATGTCTACGATCCTGCACAGCAATGCAAATTGGATGATCCCCAAGGTGATTGCATCATTGCCGAACTGGAGCGTCTGAAGAACGAGATTCGCTGCACGACCGGCGAGGACCAGTTCAATGCACTGAAGTTTGCGGCCACTTTGTAGGCTATACCCAGCAGCCATTGCACACGGTCGATGACGAGCTGGGCGGCATCAATATTTTCGTGGAAATGCGCATAAAAGGGCAAGCTGTACAGGTTCATGCGAACTAAGCAGCATTTATGCTAATTTTCATACTGTCTGGGATACAGTACTTATTCAGAAATTGCCGTGGCTTGGGGAAGCTCTGTCGCGCGTTTGGAATCCGAGGGGCTGAAATCCTTCCGAGGCGATGGGTGTTGAGGGGGCACGCCCACGAGCTGGGCTCTGGAAGCCCATAAAGCCGCGTAATTCATATTGAACGCAAAACCAGCCAACAACATTCTCGATGACGCTTACTTTCAAAAAGTGATTCCGGTCCTTGACCGGCAGCTCGGCGTCGGTGGTCTGCGTCTTGCTAAATTTCTTAATGAGGCGTTCGGTTCGCGGATCTGTCCCGCCAGGTAGAGGTGCGCTTAGGCGATTCCGGTTCAATTTAACCACGGCTATCAGGACAAACTGGTCCCACTTCAGCCAGGATAGCCTTGTTTTGCCGTGATGCATTTCTCCGATCCCAAAAAACACGTTGTTTGCGGCTGCACACCAATTTGGCTGGCTAGAGTTGACTTGCATTTCGGATATCTCGTTTGGCATGGGGAATATCCTTGTAACGTCGGCCGCTATATTTATTCCCATTTTAGCGGTGACTTGCAATGTTTGCGCGCTGACTAATAATGTTCAGAGCGGACCGCAAACCTGGGCGGTCCGGAGCGATCTCACGGCTTCAATACTTCACTTCTTTGTCAGTGCAAACGAGCGGTGGGCGATGTCGGTCGATCGAACTACAAAAGCAAAACAATTCCTGCAGCGCATCGCCGGGCCTGGAGCTCTGGAGTCGCTTGAAAGTGATGCTAGCGCGATCGAACGCCTGATGCCGGCGCGTACAATCCCGGATGAACTGCTACCCGCCACGTTGGGTGCAGCGACGAAAATTGCGACTGGCGAGCAGATGACGCCGGCCGAACAGTTTGCGCTCGAGGCCATCATCATTCCTGACAAGCGGCCTGCCGTCGATATCCTTAACGGGGACTTCCAAGTCGTCCATCCGCTGTGGACCGGTTTCAACTCCGATCCGATCAAGCAGAACATCAAAAAAACTATACCATCCATTGGCCGGATCGAGTTGCCACATCATCCGACATTGCCTTACGGCGGAACGGGCTTTGTAGTCGGTGTGGATCTACTAATGACTAACCGGCATGTGGCGGAAATCTTTTGCAGTGGCCTCGGCTTACGAGATCTCAAATTCCTGCCGGGTCGCGAGGCCGGTGTCGATTTTCTGCAAGAGAAAGGAAGTATCACATCCCGTGTCCTTTCGGTCCGTGAGATCCTGATGATCCACCCATACTGGGACATGGCCCTGTTGCGCGTGGAGGGGCTAACGACTGAGCAGACCCCGCTAACGCTGTCGTTGAAGCATCCAGAAGATTTGGCAGGCGAGGACGTCGCGGTGATTGGTTATCCGGCATTCGATCCGCGTAATGACGCCAACGTTCAGAATTCCGTCTTTGGCGGAGTCTACTATGTCAAGCGGCTACAGCCCGGAAAAGTCGGAGCACGTCGATCGATCCAGAGTTTCGGCAAGGACGTATCTGCCGCAACCCACGACAGCTCGACACTTGGCGGAAATTCCGGTTCTGCCGTGATCCAAGCGAGCACCGGCCACGTAATCGGACTACACTTCGCAGGCGTTTATCTCGATGCAAACTACGCGGTGCCCACGTCAGAGCTTGCACGAGATAGGCGAGTAGTCGATACCGGAGTGAATTTCCTAACGCAGGCCCAGCCGGAAGCCAACATTTGGGACAGCTGGTGGCGAAGTGCCGATTCGGCCGAGGAAGCGACCCGTTCCAATGCTACCGCGCTACCACCGCGCGCGCCTAAGTCCGATGCGCAGCGTGTAATTGCCAGCGTTCAAGCTTCAGCGAACCCTGATCAGGGCTCGCACGAATTGGTAAGTCTCACGATTCCATTGCATATCACTGTACGGCTCGGCAGCGCTGCGGCAGGCCTCGAGCACGAGAAGGTTGCTGCCGAGGAGCCTGATCAAACGCGTGCCAGTTCCCTTAACGTGGTGCAAAGCCCTCGGTCGGCTTTGCACGAGGGGCCGCTAACGTTTCGTGATCATTTCTTGTCACTTTTTCAATCGGCCGTGGCTGATTTAGCCGGCAAGGTTGCCGCGGACAAAAGAGCCCGGCTCGAATCGACCGCGCGGGGGGGCGCCTCTGAATTGATCTCCGCTGCCGAGGCGGTCGCCCAGAACCATGCCGGCGGCCGGGCGATTTCGCAGCCTTTGTCGCGGGCGCCAGGTACAGAAAGTGCACTTGAGAAGATGTCGCTCCCTGAGCACGCAGCCGCCTGCGCGTCGCTGGGGCTGCAACTTATGCAAGCGAAAGTCCTGGGCGACACGGCCACCGTTTCCAAAGTGGAAGGGGAGCTCAACGCCGGAACGTGCGACCCCCGCTGGGCGCAGACGATCACGGAGTATGCCAAGTATTTCGGGATAAATGGCACGCGCGCACGCCCCAGATATGTGACGCCTCTTGAGGCGGGCGACAAAGTCATCACCATTAGTCGCCGAGCGAAAATCGGCCTGCTCGGGGATTGGGGAACGGGAGCCGAGGCTGCCCGGCGCGTCTTGGAACACCTGAGGCAAACAAAGCCGGACATCCTGGTTCACCTGGGCGACATCTACTACTCGGGTACCGAGATGGAATGCCAAGAAAAGTTCGAGGGCCTGATAAACGACGTATTCGACCGTGGAAGAACGAAGCTCCCGGTCTACACATTGTCAGGCAACCACGACATGTATTGTGGGGGAGTCGGCTATTACGCCCTAATCGAACGTTTGAATAACGGTTTAAAGGACGTGAACGGGAGATCAATGGTCCAGCCGGCGAGCTTCTTCTGCCTGCGGGCGGAAGATGCTACCTGGCAACTGCTCGCCATGGACACTGGGCGTAACGATTACAGCCCCTTCTCGGTGACAGACGTGGTGACTTTCGTCGAAGGCGCGGAACAGGAGTGGCTGTCTCAGCGACTCCGGGAATTCAAAGGCAAGACCATCCTGCTGTCGCACCACCAGCTATTCTCTGCTTTCTCGCAGATTGGCGGGCGTACCCAGAACGGCAAGCTGAATCCTATTAATCCAAAACTGCACGATACGTATAAGGCACTAACCGCTACTGGAAGGCCGATTCCCGCATGGTTCTGGGGCCATGAGCATAATCTGTGCATCTACCAGCCATATGCGGCTCTTGCGCGCGGACGATGTCTTGGCCACAGCGCTATCCCAGTGTTCGCCGACGATACGCCTTACGACCCACTGCCGCGGGTCGAAAACCCGCCTCAACTGATCGACAAAACGAAACTTTCGGTAAGCGGCCAGTTTTACACGCATGGCTTTGCGGTCCTTACCCTCGGCGCAAACGGCCCAACAACAGCCGACTATTTTGAGGATTTCAACGGCGTGGTGCGGAGGGTGTATAGCGAGTCGATCGACTAGGAGCCGTACCTGCATGCAAGCAAACAGCTCGTCCGCAAGCGGCTAGCAAGTTATTGCTCCGGCAATAACGATCTCAGGCGAACGGCCATCATCGCAAAGCCGACTGGTCGTTCCACGGGGTACTTCGGCGGTAAGGCCAGAGCTCGCGTTTGCGATAGCTGCTTCCTCTGACTTTGATACAATATTTGTCGGCGGCGGCACCTTTGGGAGCGTGCTGGCGGAGCACATAAGCTTCCGCGACCAGTCAAGAGAGCACCGGATTCTAGTGCTCGAGGCTGGGCCTTGCGCGGAAGTGATCGAGAAGGTCTTAAGGCGATAGGCGCGGCCTTTTCACCTACGGCCTGTACGGTTTTCATGGTCGGCGTAAGGTCCAGATCCGTCCGTAATTCGATGGGATGATCAGGACGGTAGGTTGTAGAGGTCGCACTACGAGGTTCAAACTGCCGCCATGCAGCTCTTCGACGTAATTTCCCGCAGTCGGAAATGAGAAGGGCACACTCTGGTCTGCGTCTGAAGTATTGATTGCCACCAGCGTGTATTGCTCTTCATCGTACCGGGCGAAAAGAAGGATCCCTGCTCGCTGATAACGCTCCCAATCATTGAAAAAGAAAAACCTGCCCCGGCGGACGTGGCTGTGATCATGCCGGATCCGCAGAAGCTTGCGGACCAGCCAGACGGTCTGTCGCCCCGCGTCGTCGTAAAAATAGTCCCACCGCACGGGCCGGAGCAGCGAAACGCGCCCCGTTCCCACGTCCGGTAGAAAGTAGTTCTCAGCGAACTCCTGACCCTGCCAAAGCAGGGGCACGCCTTTACTCATCAGCAGCGCGATCAGGTAGGGCTGAAGCTTGAACCAGAGGTTGCGGTCGCCCTCCCAGAAAAGCGAGTTTCCGGCTTCATCAGGGTTGCGCAGACCGAAGTTGCAAAGGAAACGTTCATGGTCGTGGTTCTCGATATATTGTAGAGCCACTTTCGGAATGACGTCGTTGTTGGGGCTCTCCTGCTCGGGATAGCCGAACAGGCCGAGCGACATGCCGAGATCGAACAGCCGGTCGCGGTCGCCGCGCGCCACAGCGCGCGCGGCATCGAACGTGCGGTTTTGCCAGGTAGTGTTCGAATAGGTTGTGCGCAGCACCTCTTCCGGCCCCTCCAGTTGCTCGGCCATCTGAACGAGAGCGAGGGGCTCCGCCGAGCCGGCATCGAAACGCCACCAATACGGCTGCGCACGCCGACTCTTTGCAAGCTGATAGGTTTCGTACACCAGGTTGGCATAGCCGACGCCAACGGGCCCATCCCAAAAATTCGGCACGCAGTCATAGCGAAAGCCGTCCACGTGGTAGACGTCGAGCCAGTGATGGTTCACGGTGAAAAAATAGTCGCGGGTCAATGGCCGACGGAAATCCGTGCTCTTACCGAAGCTGCTAAAGTAATCCTTCGCGAACGGCCCCATGAATGGATTTTCGTCGTAGCGCAGGCGCGTATAGGCGTCGAAGTATGGGAAATCGATGCCGGCATGACCGTAAACTGCGTCCACGATGACGGCGATGCCGTGCTGGTGCGCGAGATCGACCAGCTGCTGGAAATCCGAGCGCTTGCCAAAGCGCTCGTCTACCCCGAAATAGCCAATCGGCAGATAGCCCCAGTCAACCGAAGTCCCGACGTTGGATAGCGGCATCACCTCGATTCCGTTGATGCCGAGGTCTTTGAGATAAGAGAGCACATCGCGCGTGCGGTCGAGATCAGCGCCGAACTCGGCAACGTTGATCTCATATAGGATGAGATCCTCGAGTCGCGGTGTGCGCCAGTCTGCTTCCTTGTCGCTCCAGCTATACGGCTGGTACCCGAGCGTGAACGCTGACAGCTTACCGACGCCGAACTCACGCGCGAAGGGGTCGATGATCCAGTCGAGCGTGCCGACGTTCGGATGTGTGATCGTGTAGCGATAGACATAGCGTCCCGGCCTTCCCCAGGCCGAACCTGGTAGGGCCGGCACGGTGCCGGCAATAGGAATGGTCGCAGACCAGAAGTCACCGTGCGGCTCGCGCAGGCTATGCGCCAAGGTGAACTCGCGCGGCGGCACGTCCTGCAGCAATTGATCAGCTGCGTGGATGATCTTGATCGTGACGACGTTCCCGTGGGCTGCCGACACCCACGGCAGCCACAGCCCGAAAGTCACGGCGCCGTCGTGTTCGACGGCGCCGAGTGCGTCAAGTGGAAGTAGGCCCATCGAGCTCTTACTCTTACGACCAGATCGGAAGAGGTGCGATCACAATGTTCCGGAAGCTCACCGGGTTGCCGTGATTCTGCAGGCCCACGTAGCCCTCGCCGGTCCGAGTGCCTTGAAAATCCGTAACAACGTGTTCACCATTCAGCCACACGTTGTACGTCTGGCCGACGACCTCTATCACGAAGGTGTTCCACGGATCGGCGGAGGCCGGATCCTTTGAAGCGACTTTACTAGCACCTTGGATCCCATAGATGGCGCCCGTCTTGTAAATCGGCTTACCGGCTTGCGCCGGGTCATCTTGGGCGCCGAGATCATCGATCTGGATTTCGTAGCCGCTGTCCACCGCGATCCATGGGTTGCGGGCAGGACTCGGGAATCGGACAAATACTCCCGAATTGTCCGACGCCGCCTTGACCTTCCACTCGACGGTGAGGCGGAAATTGCGTAGCTGCCATTTGCTGTACCAGAGCAGGCCCATGCCGGGCCCCTGCGCGACAATACCGCCCTCTCCGTCGTCACCAAAACTACCGGGGCCGATCATGCGCCAATGACGACGTTCTGCGGCGCTGAGCGCCTGCACCGGTCCGTCGCTCGCGGTTAACAGTGGTGCCCGGGCAATCTTATGTGCGGTCCGCCGCGCGAGAGCCGTACCGGTTAGCATCGGGTTTGGCGAGCCGATTGTCGGGAAAAGCGCCGGTCCGGCTACGTAGGCGTTCTCGACGTGATGGAATCGCCCCCACAGATCGGTGACGGAGTCGTTCGGATCGGTGTCGATCCACAAAGTGCCGGCCTCATGATGGGTCGTTCCTAGTCCGTCACGCACACCAGCGGCCGGCGTTTGCCTAGGCGCGTGCGGGGGCGGCGACGTTCGCCACACGCTACCCCAATTATATTCCCACATGTACTCGATCGGTCCGCCAGCGGCGAAGACACGCGCCACCTGCTCGGCTGTCGTATCCATTTCCTCCCAAAGATCCTTATCGGGGTCCGTCAAAACCAACGTGACGTCGGCTTTACCGTTCTTGATTTCAATCTTGCTTTTGCCTGTCGCTTTGCGATTCGACTCCATTTCGCCGATTCCGCGGATCACCATGATGATGAAGCGATCGTCCACTTCGAGAAAGTAATCCAGTTGTTCGAGGCTGGGGACGGACTTGAACAGCTCCGCTTCCTGGTCGGGATTCAACTCGGTCGGGTTGCCGTACGCGGTGATCTGGAAATGGAAGTGCCCGT
>Ga0126308_10000232_pt1 | contig 16607 bp, 18 predicted proteins | sample Plot55_FD_92533 | JGI IMG/M metagenome (GOLD analysis project Ga0126308, IMG submission 92533) | Serpentine soil microbial communities from UC McLaughlin Reserve, CA, USA - Plot55 | ecosystem: Environmental > Terrestrial > Soil > Grasslands | place: USA: UC McLaughlin Reserve, Lake County... | reverse complement strand
TGTCTGTATAAGTTTGATGATGTTTTGTATGGTGTATCTCCATAGTTCTTGCATCAATATATGGTTCTAGTGCATCGTAGGGATATGGTACTGGAGGTAATTCATATTTTTTCATAGTTGATAAAGAATTACACTCATAAATAAATTATCAAGTTTACAAATTATATAAATTAATAGTTTAACCCGCATCTTATCTTCAATCAGATAGTTGAAGAGGGTGCCAAGATATTCTGTTATAGATGTTCTAGATCTCCAGATTACGACCAATTAGAGTATAAAGTCTCCCTGGGGCATCGAAGGTGGTGGATAGTTGAGCTTCAACTCAAAGAATACAAAAAATACTGGCTTTTGAGGACTCTTCTTCTGTCTGTTATGATATATGCAATAATCTTTTTTGGTTTTACTTACTGGTGCCTTTTATTTTACTGATGCCTTTGTCCTTAGAGATTGATCTACCTTTTTGGTATGCTATACGACAATACCTCTCGCATAAACATACTTACTGTCAAGGGGTATATAGATGCGAGCATTTTATGCTTGTCATTATGGTAATAATAGAAATATTTACGTAAATATTAGAGAAGAAAATACTTAAATCAATGGAGTAGATTACTGCTTGTATGGCAAATACACTAAAAATAGCAGGATCAATAGCACTATCTTTACTATCATTGGCGGCTCTTTTATCATATACGGGTAGCAATGACATTAGTAGACATGCTATTGCTCAACAAACAACACAAAAATTTCCCGTTCCTCCAGAGACAGCCGAAAAGTTTGCAGATCTTATAGAAGGCAATGACACAGCTATTATTCTGAATGATACGAATGTAGGAGATGTAAATAATACAGTGCTGGACAGTATTGGGGTTAACATTGGAGAAGATTGTATGAAAGTACAAAATTCTACAGTGCTTTATTGTCCTTAATGGACTCAATACTTTCTTTTTTATTTTAATAATTTATTGATAAGTATCTCCTTATTACTCATTACTTTTAGAGAATTCGAACCTAGGATTCAGCAGGTCCAGTGGTCTGTGAGCCGTTTTTTGCATGATTTAGGTCCTAATTTGGTCCCCCTAATTGGAGCCTAAAATGAATCTTCTCTATCCCAAAGCCCTATGGATCCTGCATGCATGTCTAATATTAATAAGCACCTAGAATTTTTACTTGGTTTTTTGGCCGTTGTTCAACTAACTGATGATGCTATCATTAGGCTATTTGTGAAATGATAGTTTTTCTTTACCTTACTAATTAATAGTAAATTAACCCCAAGAATAGCCTAACAAGCTAGATGAATGGAAGAAACTGCAAGGAAAAAGAGAAGGAGAAAAATTGTAAGCATATGGCAAGAATGAATATTCACACGGGTGATCTTCTTAAAACAATATTTGTTCAGAGGCTAAGTTTTAGTAGAAGTCATGCCATAGCTTCAAGCATTCCTTTCTAGTAATTTGGGAAGCTTTAATAATAAACACTAATAGAAAGTACAATATTTCTTTCCATTACAAGTAAGTTGTTAATATTAAAAAATAAATCTATATCTATAACCACTTCTTGATGGCAATAGATATGAATAAAAAGGAATTATTGCTGGCAACAACTGTAGCTATAACAGGACTAGGCATTATAACTATAGGAGCTATTAGTCTACCTCTTACTAATACTATTACTCAAGCATCAGGACAAGGAGCAGCTATAAGTAATAACAATAATACTATAACGGCAGATGCTGCTGCAAGTGCACTATACAATCTGACAATTGACGCTAAACCATATCCTATCAAATTTAATATCACTGGAGGTATTCTTGACACTATTGCTATTGATGGGGATCAAGCAATATTGTTAGTGAATATCAACGCATCCACAAACGGAGGAAAACTAACAATCGAACTTCCAAGAGACCTGATTGATTCCAAAATGCAATTAGGTACAGATAAACCATATTCAGTATACGAAGATGACGCAGATAGACCTATGTCTTTCATTGAATCAAATACTACTGAAAAAGCAAGAACTCTAGTAATTATATTTAACAATGAAGACAATGTAATTGAGATTCAAGGTACTGAAGTATTGTCAAAACCTAGTAGAGAGTTTTAGTATATCTTAATGGTCCTAATATGGGAATAACTTACTTTGTCACACAGTAGTAGCTTTAGAGAAGTTCAGATCAATGAGGCGGTATTTAGGATGAATTGCATCAACTAGGATAGTTCATACAGGAGACATTGTTTGATCCTTGAAATATTATCTTATCTAATAGATTAAAGACAGCAGGATGTTAGAGCGATTATTGTATTGCCTTTAAATAGGTTGGCACTCGACATCTGCAGGAAATGAATCTATTATATCAAGAGGATCATTAGACTGAAATCGAATAGTGATGATACCATTTTGTCCACATTGTCCTGTCAAAGAAAGAGGTGCAAACATAGGAGAAGCACATAAATTTATTTGCTCGTGGGGATTATAAGTTTCACCACGAATATTAAAATGACCCGTAGACGAGTTTCCTAGATATATTGGTCCTTGGTTAAAACCATTTGTTGGTAAGCTTATACCATCTGTGGAGTCTATTGTCCAGTTCCCCAGAATTGTCCCATTAGCAAATATCATCGCAACAAATGATACATCCGTATCAACAGAAGATCCATCAGGACAATCTATACTAGCCATTCCTCCTCCATGAATTACCGTAGTAGTAGAATTAGTAGTCTGTTCTGTTGCATAACCAATCTGAATGAGTAATGGAAATGAAAGAAGGAAGAGATGAAGCAACAACAAGCATCCTAAAAAAGTATGGCCCATTTGTCTTATAGTCAATGACTTGCTTATATCATACGAGTAATCCCAATTTCCATTTTTATGATAAGACATTGATTGATATCTTGTTATAAAAGGACATTGTATATCAGTATTTAAGTAAACCTCTTCATAGTGATCTCTATTTGGATATTATTAGCCTGATAGTCCCAAAGTACCCATATTAACTCAATCATATTGTATCATGGTGGTGCCGTCTCTATTATGTTTTAGTTGCATATTCACCTTTGATATCACCAAGCTTCCTTCTTCATCTATTTATAATAATTGTAAGCATACATCATAAGACATGAATATTAAAACACTATTTGTAACCATTTTCATTAGCTGCAATAATTGTAGGAGTTAGTTTTATTATTACTACTCCTATAGTAAATGCACAAATGATACATCATCTTCACAATTGCAAAACGCTACGGAAAATACAGGTGCAGAGAAAAAGTCTTACATCCTAGTATTTGGACAAAGAATAGTAGGAAACATAGACAATTCCACTAAAATTGTATCCTCAATTGTAGGTAATAATCTTGTCAAAATAGAAGCAGAGTTTTTGGAAGAGATTAGTTTAGCACCGTCTCAACAATTAGAAGAACAAATAAACAAGATAGTTAATGATGGAATAAATGGATCATCTTGTGGTGTTTCGTTAATAACTCAGCAAGCGGAAAATGTTACAGTTGATTGTATCTCGTCTGGAAATAAAGTAATTTGGGATATTTATCCAACCTCCTAATAGTGAAGTATGTAAGAACGATAATATCGCAATTAGGGTCAGGTAGTATCAGAATCCCTTCTCCTTTATAGGTTGAATATGTATACTATTTCCGTTAATTTGTATATTAGCTATTCTTAACTTATGTGTTCGACTGGCTAAAACCCAGAACAAATTTCGGAAGACATGAGTTGGAATGTGCACCAAATTTGACTCGTTTTTCCTCAGTCAGACAAGATTTGACATAACTAGTCAGTCATACCCTTTCCGGCCATTAGAAGCGAAGGAATTATCTTAATCTTATGAAAAAAGATCGTCATCTGATGCAGCTGCATTTGCTCATTGTTCTGAGGGATTTAACCTTGCCGGGAAGTGGATTCAGCTACACCCTTCCATTTAAGGAATCTTTAAGTTAGTTGCTTCTTATATAGCTGATCTACAGCCTGTGATAGGCCACGAATATACGCACTTTATTTATCTTTGACTAGAGTGTTTATCAAACTTTCAGGAGATGCTATCGAGCGAATCAACAAACTCTCTGAATTCATGAGCGTGGACATCCTTCGTCTTCTCCCATACTCTCCTAAATTTTGGTATTGTCATTATTGTTTTTGCAAGGCCTTTCCATCGAGACCAAATTTCGGTGTCTATCATATCTCTTTTGTTGAGGCGAAATAAGAATTCAAATAAATCAAGAAATGCCACTATGATATAATATTCATCAGGGTTATCAACTACTGTAAATCGCTCTGCAAAAATTGGACTTTCTTTTGCCATATTGGTAAACGTTTCCGTGCTTTCGAGTTTAAGCCTTGCATCCATTATTCTAGAGTATATCTGCTGCTCACTTTGTATTTTCAAATTTCTTATCTGCTGCTCACTTTGCACCTGCATATTTTTCCTTATAGTTGAAAAATTTACTAGTGCCACAGTGAAAAGACCTGCAATTATTGCAACAGAAATAAGTGGTATATATGTTAAAAGTGAATCCATGTCTTTTTCATATTGTATGGGATGAGATATATCGTTTCTCATATGTCATATGTAACTGGAAGGATGTATATTGACCCCTCTAAGGATCAAGGATTTTAACACTGCTCCACTTAGGATTTCCAAATAAAATGACAATTATTTAGATATAAGATAGCTCTGACAGCATCTTCCATATGTGTATTCTATATATGTAGTAAGCTTTCTAATGTTGATGTGAAATCTGCAAGAATTGTTAAACCAAAGGAATCATTAGAAGTAAAAGAACTTGAAACTCCAAAACCAAAAGGTTCACAGGTTCTTATCAAAGTCCAATCATCAGGTGTTTGTCATAGCGATATTCATTTGTGGGAAGGAGGTTATGAAGGTATTGGAGGACAATTTCTAAATACTACTGATAGAGGAGTAAAGTATCCATTGACTCCTGGACATGAAATAGCAGGGATAGTGGATAGTTTGGGAGAAGAAGCACAGGGGTTTACTAAAGATGAAAAAGTCCTTGTCTACCCATGGATAGGTGAAGGACTGTGTCCTGCGTGTAGAAGCGGCGAAGAAAATCTATGTGATAAACCTAGATCATTAGGTATCTATATGGATGGAGGTTATGCGGAGTATGTACTGGTGCCAAGTTACAGATATTTGGTTAAGATAGATGATGAAATGGATACTGATGCAAGTGCAACAATATCATGCTCTGCGCTTACAGCATATGGAGCAGTAAAGAATGCCAATCTAAAACCGTATGATAATGTCGTTATCGTTGGTGCAGGAGGATTAGGCTTGATGGCTATACAATTAGCAAAAGCAGTTACGGGCTCTAAAATAATCGCCATGGATCTAGATGATGAAAAATTAAGTGCTGCTAAAAAGAATGGTGCGGACAACACCATAAATTCAAAAAAAGAAGACCCAATAAGAGCAGTCATGGAATTGACTGATAATATGGGTGCAGACGCAGTAATTGACTTTGTCAATGCGTCGAAGACTGTAGAAACAGATATGCAATTTCTTAGAAAAAGAGCGAAGTTAGTGCTGGTAGGACTCTTTGGAGGTGAGCTAAAATTAAGTTTAGTTAGTATGCCAACAAGAGCATACAGGTTAATAGGATCATATACTGGAACTCTAAGCGATATGACAGAGTTGATATCGTTAGCAAAAAGAGGAGTAATCAAACCTCTTGTTTCCAATCGATTTAAACTTAGTCAAGCAACCGAAGCATTAACAATGTTAAAGGAGGGTAAAATTGTCGGTAGAGGTGTAATAAATCCTTGAATAATAATAAAAAAATAAAGACAGTAAATCCTACAACAGAAGAAATTATTCAAGAATATGAAATAATTGCTAAAGGGGAGGTAAATGATAGAGTAAAGAAAGCACGAAATATATTTCAGGGTTGGAAAAAAGATTCTAGCAAGAGAACCGATCTCCTTCATGATTTTGCCAATGAATTAAGGAAAGATAAGGAGAACCTTGCATCAATCATTAAAATCAATCATATCACAATCATCACGTAGAGCGACAGTAAGTAATGACATGTGGAGGTAAGAAATTGGCCTATGTCTAATAACGTAGAAAACGTCTTAATACTTCAAGGTGGTGGTTCTTTAGGTGCCTTTGGCTGCGGAGTATTCAAAGCACTTGCAAATAATAATATAAAAATCCATATAATTGCGGGCACTTCAATTGGTGGACTAAATGCTTCAATAATCGCAGGCAGTAAAGAAGATCATCCTGAAAAGGCATTAGAACAATACTGGTTAGAACTTGCTGAAGGAAGTGCAAACTTAAATTATCCTTTTACCGAATGGCTGGCGGGATATCCAATATCAACAATAACTCCAACGTCGTCAACTCCGCCAATGCCAACCATGGACCATTCAGCGTTAACGCATATCTTACAAACAAAATCAACAATGTCATTCTATGTTTCAGCAATTTATGGAAATAAAAAAATCTTTATACCTAGGTGGAATCCTGAATTCGCACTTACCGATCCACAGTATTTTATGCCAAACAAATGGACATATATGTATGACCACTCACCTTTAGTAAAGACTGCGGAAAAATATATTGATTTTAGCAAATTGCAACCAAATGGTAAACCTAACTCACGTCTGATCATAACTGCCGTGAATGTATTAACTGCAGAACCACTAATTTTTGATAGTACCAAACAGAAAATAACTTCAAAGCACATATTGGCTGCAACTGGATATCCATCGTATTATTTTCGATGGGTAGAAGTGGAAGAAGGAGTCTATGCCTGGGATGGAAGCTTGCTAAGTAACACTCCGTTAAGAGAAGTCATAGATGCCTCTCCAGTCAATGACAAAAGAGTTTTTCTTGTAGAAAATTATCCCAAAAAATGTGATATGCTGCCAGATAACTTATCAGAGGTTCAGCACAGAGCTAGAGATATCATGTTTAGTGATAAGACTCTGCATAGTGTAAAGATGTCCAAAGCAATAACTTACTACCTTAGACTCATTAATGATCTTTATAAGATGCTCGAGGACCATTTTGATTCAAACAAAAAAGAAGATAAAAAGAAGTTTGAAAAAATCCGTGCAAGATATAAAAAGGTGTCAGAAAGACATGGGGCAGAAATAAAGGGTGTACATTATATAACTAGGAGCGAGCCATTTCCATCGCTTTATGAGAATGCAGATTTTTCGGTAGATACTGTGAAAGCCTCAATCAAGGATGGAGAATCAAAGACTAATCAGAAACTGAAAGATATGAAAATGAGCTAGCCTACTTATCGCCCCTAGAGATGAAAAATATTGCTTGAATGTGCAGAATCATGATTATATGTATGTGGAAAAATCCAATAGGAAACCATATTTAATGGAGATTTTGTTAAGGTTGCTGGTACGAATGATATTCAACCTTCATATTTGAAATAGATTCAACACGACAGCAAAAATATCCAAAATTCATGGACAAACAAATAGAAATAAAACTGCCAAATCTACTATCCCAAAGAAGAAGAGAAAAAAATCAGATAGTTATAATGCAAAATGATTTAACAATTCTTGGAGGAAAGGCATATGTTGAGGACATGTTGAGGACATAGAAATATAATTTATGTCGATATGGTTAATTAATCTTCTATTTCATATTTAGTTTTCAGTAACCCGTAAACTCTTCAACTTTTATTTGCTCCCTTGGAATCTGAAGTTCATTTTGAACTAGGTTTTGCATTGCATTGACCATGCCAGGAGGACCACAGATATAGAATATAGAACTTTTTATATCATTATCAGATAAATATCTAGTTAGCATTGACTTATCAATTCTACCTCTTTCTCCATTCCAAGTTACTGTTCTAGAAGAGGATGTTTGAATGGGCTGCTCTTCCCCTCCTTCTTCTTCGGTAACAGTATATACAACTTTCAGATTCTTGTTTATATTAGCACATTCATCGAATTCTTTCTTGTAAAGGATATTGGTCTGATTTCTATTAGAGTCAAACATTATTATTTTTATGGATAATTGTTTATCTGTAGCATACTTTATCATACTTCTAAATGGGGTTACACCTATGCCTCCTGAAAGAAATACAGCTGGTTTTGAATAATCCTCATGTAAAGTGAATTTTCCCTCAGGACCTCTTACCTTGACTATTGTAGTATTTTCCTCTAGTGATGAGAGTCTCTTTTTGTAAGGTGTATCTCTTATTCTTGTGCTAATCATAAGAAAATCTTCGGTAGGAGAGGAAGCAATAGTAAAGTGTCTAATTGGTCCCTCTGGATCATTGTAGACACTACCTATGTCAAAAAATGCAAATTGTCCTGCAGAATATTCTAACTGTCTTTTGCCATTTTGTACTTGCTGTTGTTGCTGCTGTTCTTGTTGTCCTTCTTCCTCTTGCTTGGCAAACTTAAAGGACATTATGTCTGTGCCTCCAACTTTGTGCTTTTCTAGCAATCTAAGATTAAACTGAGAAGGCTTACTTTCGCCTAGTTTTCTTTGTTCTTGTAATTGTTGTGTAGTCTCAGTTACCTTTTCTTCAGCCGATGGTTGAGTAGATATCTTCTCTTTATCTTTTCCACTAACATTAGGGTTCACAAATATATCTCCAGAGTCTTCGTCTATGAGTACTGGATAGGAATTAAGATCCGTAGCCCAAACAGTCTGATCTGAAACTTTTGCATTTCGCACATCGAAAATAGCATAATGCCAAGGACATGTCAAATTATATCCTTCAAGGGTGCCTTCTTCTAGCGGTCCGCCTTCATGCGAGCAAACTGCATCCATAGCATGGACCTTTCCGTTAGCCATTGCCAAGACAATTGGTGTGCTCCCAGGTTCAACCTTAAGGAGGCCACATTCTTGCAAATCTTTTTTGTTTGCTACTTTTTGATATCCTTCATTTAACCATTTACTAGCATCCGTCAAAGTTGATTAAATATTATGGACGTTGTGGTATTTATAAGATCATTTACATGAATTCTATCGATTGAGAAAGATTTCTGATTTACTTTGTATACACATATTATGGATAGTGTATGTGTACCAGTTTATATAACAAACTTAACGATATCCTCTCCTTCTCTAAACGCATTACCATTTTCTTATAACGCTAACAACATTTAAGCTAGCTTTCCCATGGTTTGTCGTAATATCCATTTAGCTGGACCTTCGAACGACAAGGACAAGAACTGTACTATGTTAGTATTTGAGGATAAAAGTAACTGTGTAGAGATAAAAGTACTGTAAAAAAAGTAATTAGAGCTCCTTGAATTATGGCTGATTGTAAGAATCTATTATCCCATTTCGCAAATGGAAAAGTATTGGTTACCGCTAATGATAACTCTCTTCCTCCTTTCCTTCTGCTTATACCATTAGTATCAACTATTACTTCTGAATTGCTGAACTCTGTCCTGTTAGTTTGATTTTTCTTCTTACATGCAAAGTTTGTTTCGCCTCAGTATTATTAGGTTTCTTGGCGAAAAATAAGAGTGACTTGCGTAGAAGTGTATACTTTAATCATAAGTTGTGATAGCTTAGAGTACTTGCCTACATACCCCTTGGTTACGATCTTTTTAAATGGGATTCTTATCTGTTCTTAGCCTTATTACTAAACGGGTTAAGCTGATCTCTGCAGATTAACATAGGCTGTCTGAGTGATGAGTCTTGCTGGTAACAGGCTCAGCTTCCTAAGTATGTTGTAGTTACTTATTGTAAACCTATCGTAGAAAAGCAATTAAAAGATGAAGAGGCAATAAAAAAAGTCGACATCGATTACATGACGGATAGTATTGTACTAGTATTTGATCCGTCATTGATAAGCAAAGAGGAGATAAGGAACAGATTAGAAAAGTCTGGTCACAAGTTTGTTAGAACAGCAAGTATTAGATAACGTTAGTGAGGGAGTTACTAGGAGTCCATAATCACTCAGCAATATTATTCTTGTTTGAGCAGATACCATTATCTAGCAGCTGGCTGCAAGGAATAATCCTCTTTTGTAGTATATAGTACTAGTATAACAAAAAAAGGTTGTGATTTCCCCGAGTTGTCACCCTAGGGAATATGCGGTTTTGGGTTTATCCTGTGCTATTCTGTCCTAGATTGAACAAGGGATTTGACATTATCCCAGTCTCTTCTGTCTCAGTCTCTTCTGTCTCAGTCTCTTCTGTGGCTGAGTCTTCTACATCAGCACCTGTTAATGTGGTCACCATAGGTGGTCTGTTGCCAAGATCTAAATCGATACCGTTGGCTGCAATCCCAAAGCAGTCAAATCCAGCTCGTTCGACCTCGTTGTGATCACAGTCGGCTGTTGCAGCTGCTGATTCATCTTCTGCTTTTTGCTTATTGTCTGCATATGCAGCTGGTACTATTGTTGTTATTGCTGTTGTGGTTAACAACGCACCGGTCACTAGAAAGACCAATGCTAAAACTTTCTTGTTCATTTCGTTTCATGATAGCTATATTTTGATAGTATATGTAGGGCTCTTCAGATTGGATCAGTAAAAGTTACGTTACTATAACTAGATAAAACTATGGGGATATTTCTTCCTGAATAGTTGTGAGCAGGCAGCTACGTCCATAAACGGATTCACAAAAAGGAGAGGTTTTAATTCATATCGTTAGTAGCTGACGTATTATTGGATGCTGGAAAACTGGCGTCATTAACTGGTGGCACATAGAATAAGGATCACTGTGTTCCAGTTCTTGTAGATACTCAGCTCTATCTCCACCATCATGTTGTTGCATGTATTCTTCGCTATGAATGTCTTGAGCGAATACAGAAGTTGCTGCAAAAAATGACAGCACTATTGTGAAACCTAATGCAGCTAACATTGGCTGTACAATATGTCTTATCATTTATCCTCAGATATATCATCGCCCTCATTCCATATTTGCAATGTAATAAAATCTAGCATGAAATCTGTCAAGAAAATATATTCCATTCCTTATATAGAAAAATAAACCATAAAGAGTCTTCTATGACTAATGAAGTTTGCATGCTTCTTATTGGAGCTATCACTTGCTGCTGTTGTTGAGCTGCATATCTAGTGTTGATATTGAAGTTGGATCTCACTTTTTGTTAGTCTGTAAAATATAGGTATGCAAAGCTTTTTAGCTTTTTTGTACTCCTGAGAACGGTTAATATCAGCTTAACAACTCACTAGTAAATATGTCATATGAAGTAGAGAGGCGGCGTAAGGACTTAGTGAATAATATACCAGTACTAGAAAGGGTCCTAAGGCATTATTCGAGAAGACTGACAGGCTTAAGGGATGATGAAAACCTTCAGTATGGAAACGACTACATAAAAAATGACCTCTATTCAGCAACGGCTGATATTCAGGAAATACTTGATCTTATTCAAGAAAGAGCTTGGGACATAGAGAGTTATCTTATGCAAAATAAAGATATTATTGAATCTGCGTTTGAATGTTACATTCACGATTTAAAAGAAGCGCTTGGCCTGGTCCGTGAGAAACTTAATGGCTCCAAACTGGCTTTTGCAGGAACTGATAAGGAGATCAAGGAGGCTGAGTATGGAAAGAAATTGTTTCTTGGATTGAAGGATTAGACTGCTACTTTGCTTGGCGTGACTTAATCCCTATTGGTGGACTTTCGCCAGTGCTATATGACCCATATGACCTATATGACCATATCTATGACACCTCAGAGATATTTTTTGGTTCACTTTCTTCAGTTTTTTCTCACCAGTATCTGGATTGAGGTCGTATGGGTGGCTGGTAGTAGTAATATCATCATCTACTATTTCGCACATTATTGTGAGTCTTGATTAAGTCAAGAACTATGAGCTTAAGTTGAAATGCCCTAACATTAAAACATCCTAATTGCTAAGTGTTATTTATAACAATGATGAGCACTGATTCACACTCTCCATCAGAAATACGCGATATATTAAGAATGAAGAATGTAGCGGTAGTAGGGATGTCAAATACTGATGGAAAGCCAGCTAACTTTGTACCGAAATACCTTATAGAAAATGGATATAATGTTATTCCAGTAAATCCTACTACAAAAGAAGTACTTGGGAGAAAGTCATATGCCAGTATTTCTGAGATAGCTGAACAGGTAGATGTAGTTGATGTATTTAGAAGGTCAGAGGATGTTCCTCCTGTAGTAGATGATGCTATAAAGAAAAAGGGAATAAAAGTAATTTGGATGCAGTCTGGTATATACAATAAAGATGCTGAAAGAAAAGCAAAAGAAAATGGTATAGATGTTGTTTACAACAGATGTATGAAAGTAGAGCATAGTATGCTCATTGATTAAAACCAACAAAAACTGACCACTATTTCTCTTCAGTAATTGACTAACTTAGTAATCTCTGAGTCTTAGTATTGTTCTCCTCTTATGGTTTTTCTACTTACAGATTTTAGTGAAAGTGCTATAGTCTATAGCTGCTTGCTACAGCATATCCTGAGTTTCAACTTGTTGGTGCTGCAACTTTAAAGATAGTCTGGCATTTACGAAATCAGTTTAAATTCTTAGTATATTTGAAAATGTCTCTAAATCCCATAAGTCTTCATAACATACCCCATTAACAAGGAAACTTCAACACCGCTATCAATTCCCTCTTTTAACGATTTATTTATTTACTTATTAGTGGAGTGTAAACATGTTCTGACATTTCCTGAAGGGTACCTCCTGGATTTATCAAACGAAGTTTCAATGGTCACAACTGGCAATGAATGCTATTCATATTAACCAGACACAATACAGGTCAAGGTTGGCAATACTGTGACATGGACAAATACTGATGATGCTTTACATACAGTAACGTCAGATTCAGGAACTGGCAAGAATGTGGGAGCAGAATTTGATTCCGGAATGATGGCTGCAGGAAAGATATTTGAATATACGTTTACCACTGCAGGAGAATATTCTTATTTCTGTGTTATACATTCAGATATAGTAGGAAAAGTTACTGTATCCTAACTATAGCATAAAAAATGCCATTAGCTAAACTAAGATGGACTATTTTAAGATTTATGAAGATTGTGCATTGTGCTTTGACTATATCATCATTTAGACACGCATGGTGTTAACGATAATAATGACTATCAGAGCAACTATAAACTCTTAGGAGGAGACAGATTTTTTGTTGATTAGTAATATTCAGTTATGCGATATTACTAATACAATTCGTGTTGAGCGCAATCCTATAGTCTTATTTTAATGCTGTCTCCTTCGACTTTAGTCTCATATACTTTTTGGTCATATGTCTTAATGTGAGCCATCAATTGACCTACATTTTCAAAAAATCTCTGCCATGTTTTTGGTAGTGGTTCCATTTCCTGTGAAGGTGTAAGAGTAGGTTCTTCTACTTTCTTTCCGTTAGTAACATCAAATTTTGCCCCATGGAACGGACATGTTACGATATCATCTGAGAGATTACCCATGGAAAGTAGCGCATTCATATGGCCACATCTGTCGCTCATAGCATAATATTTGCCATTAACGTTAGAAATTACAATTTCCCTGTTATTAACTTCGACATGTTTCATCTTTCCAGGAGGTATTTCGGTAGCTTTTGCAACATCAATATAACGTTTATTGCGGGACATGCAGCAGAATAATGTCACATTTTATTTAAGTCTAACAAGAAAAACCTGTCAACTAGGGACAGAGGAACCTCTACGTCTGTCTAGTTGTCCCATATCTTCGTAGGCTGCCCTTTTATTTCCTCATCATTATACTCTTCCTCAAATAGTAAATCCCATAGTTTAAAAAGCAGATTCCTAAATCATGACAGTAACCTCCCCGAATCTTACAACACCACACCGTCGTTAAGATTGCAGTTTCTTCTCCCATCACATTTACGAGCTTTTTAAATATTAATGCACGTCTTGTACTGTCAAAGACGTAGCGTATCCCTTCGATAGTTTCTTCTACAATTACAGACCTCTTTGGCTCTCTAGGAGGGCTACCACACATTACACATCTATGCGCTTCCCTATAGAGTTCCTTGGCTTCTTTCCGTAGGCTTGTAATCCATACTGAGTTCCGTCACAACAAGTAACTTCTATAAAACAGCATTCTATCCCATTTCTCATATAAAAGATATCGTTAGAAGTTTTGGTAATCTGACAATCCACCACACCGTTTTCCCTTTTACCACTAACCTTTACGTAGGGTATTCCTAAATGAAGCAGCTGCTGTAATGCTTCAATACTACTTTTGTAAGGTGACTTGGACAGGCACCTTTTCTGTATTTATCTTCTTGGACCTTCTTTTGCCAGACAGTCTCCGGGCCAATTCCATAGAACCAAGCATCGGGAGGAAGCCCAATGTTACCCATGCAACGGATTCTACTATTTCCATATGACTCTTTGTACATATTTAGTAGATTATCCTTCGTTCATCTGACTGCTAATATATCATAAAGAATGCTAATTCATTGTGACCATAGCTGAGAATAGTAGTACTACTGCATAAACATATGCCAAACTATCATGACAAAATTGAATGGGTGAAGGTGAACAGCGGTGCTTTACTATGATGCAGTTTGATTTTTTCCTTGCAAAGAAAACTCTAAATAACTTTAGCCTAAAGTAAAATCTTTATTGTCCAATATTCTTTTCGTTTATACTTATTGCCTCCCTTAGTTTTTGCATCAACTGACTTCATTATTGCTTGACACCTACTTGGCATCCTTTAATCTGGTATCGCTTAACCACATTGTTTACATTTGTAATTTGGCTTAATATAATAACAGGATTTACAAATCACAAAAATTATCTTGGATAAATAATTTAATTATGGCACTCGAGTTACATGGCTCTGTCTTCTCCCAGAGATTCAAGGCAACTGGATATGAGTGGAAATAGTATAAAGAAATAGAAAAAAAATGATGCCATCTGCTGCTCCCTTACACTAGAGACGGAATAGTGTGCTGCTCAGGTCTGGGTAGGAGAATCAACTCGAGTTTTCGTTTGTCTGTTGAATGTTTGGACGGAATAGTGTGCTGCTCAGGTCTGGGTAGGAGAATCAACTCGAGTTTTCGTTTGTCTGTTGAATGTTTGGATCTTGTAGTCTTCCTCTTTTATGTCCACTCTCGCTATTGTTGATATCGTTTTTTGGTGTTTGCACATCTGCCTTTAGGCATAATATAAACCGTACTCAAGCCGAATTAGGCGTTATCCTTTTCCAGTTATTGAGCGAGTAGAACACTATAGTGTAATTTCCAAGATTAATTACATCATTTCGAGAATCGTCATTACATTTTGTGACTATCCTTGATCCATTATTATTGGCTTCATCTATCATAGACGACGGGAGTACAATTTCTGTGGGTTGTAACGTAGCAATAACCGCTAGCCCGCCATTAACCTGGGATGCTTCTCTTAGACGTTTAACTTCATTACCTTTTAAGTGTGCTAAACCCATACTTGATTTTACTTGAATTAGCCATTTTGTATGATTTTTGTAGGTTGCAATAATGTCTGCAGGTCCACGACTTCCTTTAGACAATTCTATATCCCAGCCCCTTAATCTCAGAAAAAGGGCTACAACAAATTCGGCTTCCCTGCCAAATTTGCTCCATGAATTCGTGATTTGTTTATACAGAAAGGAATAGTTGCAAACAACTGAGCTTTATTGATTCTCCTCAAAATAACTTAGCTTATTGGTCAAAATTCTTATTCATGTTTATCTAAAATTAGTGCAAATTTAACCGAAAACTACTACTAACAAGAACTAAATCACTTCAGCCGTTAGAACAAGATAATAAAGAGGATATTATATAAAATGAGGGTCAGTATCTTATTTTTTATCATAATGGTACATTTAGTGGCAAAAGTCGAATTGTCTGACCTATCGAGAGGGAACATTACGATGTACCAACTATTGACTGCTCTAATTGTTATTGGAGCACTTATACACTTGCTTTAATAGTGGTTAGTTGTTGCTATTCCCGTCAAAAAGCAAGATGGGCTTAATAACAAGACAAATAGCCAATGACCAGGCTAAATGCAACTTTGTCCACTCGATAAAAAGTGCCAAAACCCTAGATAGTTATCGTAGGAGTTGGGTTATTTCATGGATTTTCTCAAATTACCAACAGATGATTATGCAACTTTGCTCCAAGACGAGCCTTTACTCATCCAGTCTCGCATCATTGACTTTATCATACATTGCAAAGACGTCAAAAAGCTCTCGCCTGCAAGTGTTCATATCAATGTAGCGGCAATCAAGCACTTTTACAACATGAACGAAGTTGAGCTAAAGTGGAAAAAAATACATAGTTTTGAAGGGCAATCTTACAGGGTAATCGAAGATAGGGCATACACCCACGAAGAGATAAGGAAAATGGTCGCTGTTGCCAGCATCCGTGATAAGGCCCTGATTTTATTAATGGCTTCAAGTGGTGTGCGGTTAGGCGCAATTCCTCCGCTGCAGATGAAAGACCTAACAGAGATTGAAGTTGATAGTTACAAACTCTATCAGATTGAAGTCTATAAAAAATACAAAGAACACTAATGTCACGTACTGCACGCCAGAAGCCAAAAAGGCAATAGACGATTATCTAGACTTTAGAAGAAGATGCAACGAGCGACTCCTCTTTTTAGAAAGCTGTTTGACAAAT
>Ga0126308_10000231_pt1 | contig 16662 bp, 17 predicted proteins | sample Plot55_FD_92533 | JGI IMG/M metagenome (GOLD analysis project Ga0126308, IMG submission 92533) | Serpentine soil microbial communities from UC McLaughlin Reserve, CA, USA - Plot55 | ecosystem: Environmental > Terrestrial > Soil > Grasslands | place: USA: UC McLaughlin Reserve, Lake County... | reverse complement strand
CCGACAAACTCTTTGTCAAGATCGGCATATACCCTGTTGCGGAAAAAATAGAAATCATCATAATATTCTGCTTTCCTCCCAAGCACCTTTTTCGAGATAGAGTGAAGCGCTTCTTGAAAGGGTTTTCTTGCTTGCCTCCCTAGAGACTTCACAAAATCTCCCAAATGAGAGTAAGAGATCTTTTCGTTCTCGAGGTACCCACCTAAAGGAGTCAATTTGTTGTCGGAGTACTTGCGGTAAATTCTATCCATCTGGTCAAAGCGCTCCTTGATAACAGGTGAAATGTATCTTGTCTTTGAAATGAATTCATCGAATACATGCTTGCGCCTTTTTGGATCTTTCTCAATACTGTTGAACTGACGCCATGTGCTCCAGTTAACTGGAGCTCTGGCGAACCTGTAGCGCGAAGAAATAATCTTTTCATTGCGTAAATTGTACAGCTTGAGCTCAAGCTTTTTCGTTGACGAATCTGCAATGTTTTCGAGCGAGCCTAGAAACAATTCTCTTGGCTGTGAAAACAAGTTGACAAATGTCTCTGCACTAATAGCCCTCATTTCTGCAAGCCGCTCTATCATGCGTTCGCTATAGTAGAGGCCTGCATGCTGATTATATCGCTCGTCCATTTCTGCAATGTAGATCTGCTCATCGAGCTGACACCATCGCTTTAGGTTCATATGGCTTGAGCATGCAGCCTATCCAATTTTAAGTTTCAAAATGCAACAGCAATATTTACATCCTGTAGCAGTAGACGCAACGCCCATAATCTACAGCATGCAGGCAATAGGATAATCAGGTAGGCTGATAAAAAATTGTTGTAGTTAAAGTTGTGTTAAAAGAATTTTCCTTACTTCTTCTATCAAAAGACCTGAGCACCAATGCAAACAGCATCTGCAAACATGAACGTAGCTTGAACGACTATCGGATACTAAAAAGAAGAAAAAGGTGTCTCTGCTTACGCACCAGCCATGTTGTTGCGCAGCTCTATTCCCTTATGATCGTCTGCTTGCTCTAAAGCAGCGGCCTTGTGCATTTCTGATAGAGCGCAACCCATCTGGGCTTCTGGTTTACCCCTTCTCATCAAGCCTCGGTAGAGGCCTGCTTCCAAGGTCTGACCGTGAGCCTTCTCCCATTCTTCGACTGGGATGCTATACTTCTTCTGGATTCTATCGCGGTACCATTCTGGGATGACATTGAATGCACAGAATGGGATGATTCTGAGGTCTGGAGTAAGATAATGGATGTCACATCTCTGGAGTCTTTCAAGATCCTCATTGTACTTGTCTTGGAAGTGCATCATGCCAAGGAAGAGTGACCTTACGTGCCATGAGCCTACAGAGTCAAAGTTGCGCTTGAGCAGTATGCTCGAGAACATTCTTGCCAGATCTAGGCCTCTTGGCTGCTTGTCTTTGTTGACAAATTGCTTTAGCTTACGGACGACTTCAAGTAGCGCCCAGTACCTATTGGCACCTGACTTAATATCGTCAGCCTTTTCTTCAAAGTATTCAAGGACTCCCTTGATGTCAACAAACGATGTGAGAGGTATCAGTTTTTTTGTATCCCTGTCTTCAAATACATAGGTGCCTGCGCCGCATGCGAAGTGTATCGACAATTCATACTTAGGCTTCTTGCTGAACGCCTCAATCACATTTGTCATGGGCATGCATGAGGGAACTGGAAACCACGCGTCTTTTGAAATTTCACCATTAGTCTGCTTTTCGATTCTTTCAATGCAGTCTGGAATTGTAATGCGGTATTTTTCACGCTCTTTCTTTGTCATCCTGCCTGTAAGGGATACAGGCTGAAAGTTGACAGCGTGAACCACATCTAGGTTCTTTTGGGCGTATCCGATGATTTCACCAAGCTCATGGTCGTTGATCGACTTGATGACGGTTGGGACGAATACTACAGTCATTCCGCACTTTCTTGCCGATTCCAATGTATATGGAATTTCCCAGTGATTCTTGGGGTTTGTCCTTGGACTTACGCCATCGAATGAAAGATACAGGTTGTTGACACCTGCCATTCTTACCTGACGCATAGTTTCTGGCGACATGGCCAGTTTGATACCGTTGGTGTTAAGTTGGATATGGTCGACACCCTCCTCCTTCATTATATTGATGATTTCAATAATGTCATCACGGAGCATCGGCTCGCCGCCTGTGACCTGAATAGAATTACCTGCAATCGGTTTTTCCGCCTTGAGGGTCTTCATCATAGCCCTTATCTGCTCCATGTTTGGCTCATAGAGGTAAGCCCCTTCAAGACCCTTCTTGACGTAAAAGAAGCAGTACCAGCATGTTAGATCACATCTGTTGGTGATTATCATGTTGGAAAGCCCAGAGTGTGAAAGGTGGTTCGTGCAAAGTCCACAGTTATTGGGGCATGAGCACTTGTCTATCATGACATTTGGCGCATGGGCGCCCTTGCCATCCATCCAATAGGTACTGAACTTCTTATACATTTCATATGAGCCAAAGTATAGCTCTTCGCACTCACCGTGCGTCGGGCATATCTTACTCATAAAGACCTTGCCCTCCCTTTCAAAGACCTCAGCATCCAGAATCATATTGCAGTCTGGACAGATGCTTTGTGTGAACCGAATTGTGCGTTTAGCGCTCACACTTTTGCTAGACATGTTCGAAATTTGGATTAAGTCCATACTACTGCTACCTTTTGGACACAATCTTCGCTTTGATATAAAGCTAACTTACTAATTCCTACGGTGATGAATAGGTTTATAATCATGCATGATTTTCGAGAAAACAGTCAAGTTCCACATATTGAAGTAAGTAACAGTGGATCTCTGCTCTCTTTTTGAAAGAAGGGCTACCTTTTTAAACCCACCGGACATAAATGTTGTCACTTTACTGAAAAGTGCACATACATTTAAAAAGCAAAAAATATACCATACTGCCCAGTTTGAGAGGAAGTGAGTATTAGCGACAAGTCAAGGAAGGCGATGGAAAACCTTGGCTTGACAGGTTATGAGATACGTGTTTACCTTTCACTGCTTAACACAGGCTCCATGACTGCCGCAGACATTTCAAAAAAATCAGGGGTTCCATACTCGAAGATCTATGAAGTCCTCAACAGCCTAGAAGAGAAAGGATGGCTTGAGTCAGGCAGCTCTAGGCCGCAAAAGTTTTTCCCCAAATCTCCCTCTACAGCTCTTGGAATCATGAGGACGCGCGACGAGAACAACTTCCGTGAGAGTCAGAGTACTATCGTAAACGAATTGATGCCAATGTATACAAAAAGCGGTATGAAGGAGAGACCTGAGATATGGGTCGCAAGAGGAGTCTATAACATTATCGCCAAGGTCAATGAGATAATCCAGAATGTGCAGCAAGAACTGCTGGTCGCGCTACCTTTTGTTGCAGTGGACATAGCCAAGCCACTCCAGCCGGAGCTCAGGACCCTGCACGACAGGGGAGCAGCCAAGATAAACATCCTTGCGTCTGCCAAGGTAAGTCCTGACACAGTTAAGACACTATCAAGGGTAGCAGAGGTGAGGCTCAAGGATGGTCTTTTTGGAGGCGGCATTATAGGCGACGCAAAACATGTCGTGATACTACTTGGAGAAGGCACTGGTGAGAACGGTAGCTTTGAACCGATAGCCATCTGGGCTGACCACACAGGTCTTGCAGGCTTTGCAAAAGGTTACTTCCAGTACCTATGGGAAGACGCTGGCGAGAAGAAACATTCCAGGTAAAAACGGCGTTATACACATGCAGATAAGGTTAATACAGTTTGGCGATAACAGAATAACCACTGTGGAGTCTGTCGTTGCGAGGAAAAAGCAGCAAGTGGCCAAAGATGAAGAGCTGTATGTCGGTACAGCAGAGTCTGAGCATATTGAGATGTATCTGAAAGCAATATGGTATATACGCGAAAGAGGCGAGGAAGTTAAGGTAAGCTCGATAGCCAAGCTTCTAAATGTCACTCAGCCATCTGTTGTCCAAATGCTCCGCAAGTTGAACATATCCCAATTTGTGCGCTACAGTAAAGGTAGCGTGGAATTGACTACTGAAGGAGAACACATTGGCAAGAAGATGATGCGAAACACCAGGCTGCTTGAGGTCCTAATGAAGGACGCTCTCAAAATAGAGGTAGACGAGGAAATGATCTGCGGGATAGAACATCATATGAAGGATATGTTCACAGATGCACTGTGCACGCTTTTGAAGCACCCACGGAAGTGCCCTCACGGCCACGAAATTCCAAAGGGCAAATGCTGTTCGTAGATTTTTATTCTTGCAGTCCCTCATTTTTAGTGTGGACAAGCGATGACTAGATAGCCCTACTGATTTGGTGAAGGAGATCTTGAGTGAGGAGTTTGTCCACTCTCTTACATCTCACAAAACTTGATAAATGGCTATATGGCTTTTATATATCTGCATTGGTTAAAATAGAAACTACAGCTTCATTGGAGAGCTTTAGAAAGTTTATCATCATAAGCACCTGCAGGTCCTTCATACCTGAAAGTTATCTGCGCGATTATGAAGTATTTCCAGAGCGCGAAGAGGGTCCTGGAGCGATCTATATTGAAGCTGTGGATAAGGTTACACTGAAGAAAATAAGGGAGATGACCTTTGTAAATGCAAAGGAAATCCTTGGCATCATTTATTCATCAAAGAGCGGCAACACTCAGCTAAAGTGGAGGCAGACTCGCAGGCGAATAGGTAAGGTACAAGGCTTTGCATCGCCAAATGCCCTAGTCAACCTAGTTGAGTCAGGTGTACTGACACAGGAATGGGTTGACAACTATTTGAAATTGATCCAAAACCAACAGAAACAGCAACAGCAACAACAGCAGCAGCAAGACCAAGATCCATCGTCTGCTGTAACTGCAAGCGAAAAGACAGTATGATAGTAAAGCCAAGCGGCACATCAATCAATGCTTTTTTTATAATCCCAGAAGATGCAGATGACCTCTTTACCTTGCGCCGTATCATAGAGAAGGGCGATCGCGTCACTGCAGACAGTACTCGTCTAGTCAAGCAGGTCAAGGAATATGGCCGGCCTGACAAGGGTGAACGCGTCAAGGTGCGTGTTGCTATCAAAGTAGAGCAAAGCAAGCTTGACTCGGCAGTTGATAGGCTTAGGATATCTGGCATCATCACAGACACAGACAACGAGATGGTACCAAAAGGGACTCACCACTCGCTTTCTATACATGCAGGAGACATGGCAACAATAGACAAGGGGAGAAGGTGGCGGGATGTTGAGATTAGGATGTTAAAGCGGTCTGTCAGCAGCTCCAACTTTATTCTAGTGGCAATAGATACGCAGGAAGCAGCCGTTGCCAAGGTGTCTGGCACGCATGTTAAAGTGATCCCAAACATCTATTCTGGCCAGAGCGGCAAGCGCTATCAGACAAAAAATCCCAACATTGAGACTTACTTTGTAGACATCGCCAAGACTGTTTCTTCAATAATTGGTGAAAATGACAAGGTCATCATATTTGGTCCAGGGGAAAGCAGACGTAGGTTCTTCAATATATTGGTGAGCAGGCAGTATATCCTAAAGGACAGAGTGCAGATTGTTGAGGGCATAGATGTTGCAGGCGAGGATGGGATATTTGTATTCCTGCGCTCAACAGCGATGAAGCAGATCATGAGCACAAGCAAGCTTGCTGAGGTGTCTTCAATGTTAGACATGGTAATGCTGATGGTGAACAGAGGAGAGGCAAAATTTTCGATAGGAATGAACGAGGTATCAAATGCAGCTTCATTGAAGGCAATAGAGGCGGTAGTATTCTCCGATTCCATCTTCAAGACCACAAATGAAGAGGAGATAGTCAAACTACTCAATTTGATTGAAAGCTATGGAGCAAAGATGTTTGCTGTCGACTCATCGACGGATATTGGCCTGCGTGTCTCGTCACTTGGCGGCATTGTGGCGCTTCTTCGCTACGCGATACATTGATTCTGCAACAAGCCATGATAGATAGGGCTTAGATACATTGTTCATTTTAAGCTCTACTATCTCCGGCACTTCGTATGGATGAAGCCTTACAATTTCAGCCTTGAGCTTTTTTGCGGATTTTGAAGTTGTTTTGAAAAGTACAATGAATTCGTGCTGATCCTCTACCTTTCCATGCCAAGAGTAGATTGACCGGATCTTGGTGAAATTGACACAGGCACACAACTTTGCGCTGACGACCAGGTGGGCAACCCGCGTGGCCAACTCTTCGCTTGGAAACGTTGACAGGATTATGACTCCAGTGGTAGCCATATTTCACATATGGCTACTAATGCAATTAATTATTCCTGCACTGTTTCGCAAAGTGGGTTTGCCTTTATGACTATAAACTCCTGGTTTGCTATATTCTTTGATATTACTTTTTCAAAGTCTGTCTTGGAGCACGCAATGACGATAGTTGTCTTGTCTGTGTGATATAGGTCAAATGTCTGCTCTTGGTGCCGCTCTACATCACTAATATAGTCTTTGATCTTTGTCTCAAATGAGGAGAGCAGTTCTATTCTGTCCCCTCTCATTTCATGCGGGTCAAGCGTCCATGCTATCGCCACTTTTGTTCTGCTTGCCTTAAGGTCGCGCTTTTTCAGTGTTGCACGTATTTGGTCAATAAGAAACTTGACGTACCCATCTACACCCTTAATGCTACCGTTGACGAGATACATCAGCGGCCCTGTGCCATCAAGCGACGACCCTATTATTCGGAGGTCATATAGCCCGCTTGTCACATCGTCGATATATAGGTCTGCAAATGTGCTGCGCATCAATTCACTGCGGATATTGTTGTCAGTGGCCTTTTTGCAGATTTCAAGGATGCTGGCCATCCCAGAGTAGTGGCTCAACGTTTTTATGACATGCACTAGCTCGGCTGAATTGACATCTACAAACTTCAATCTGCGACGCGTGTCCGGATCGTAGAGCATCTTGGAAATATGATTGTCGTGTTTGGATTTTACCGACCCTATCAGGGTCTCAGAACTGGCTGTAGTAATAGTACTCATGGGGAGGTAATAATACGATACATCCTTCTCAATAGTCATTCCTGTCATGTGCTCTATAAGGGCAATGTTTTCATTGTTGCCCCCTACTCCTGTCGGAAGCATATAGATTAGAGAGGCGCCCCGCTTGAGCGCCTTGATGGCATCCTTGAACTTTGTCATAACGTCGCTTTTGACGTCTGGGCCGACCTTTCTTATTCTGGGAGCAAAATAGACGTATGAGGCATTGCTTATCGCAATGTCAATAGGCTGTAGATCAAGGAGAGGCTCATCCTCCATAAGCGAACTTACATTTGGGTACGTCCTTGCTATATCTGGCTTGAGCAAAATGGCCATCCTAACTGATTCATCGATTAACGAAACCTTGGAGCCGTTTATGGCTATCGAGGAAGCTATTCTATATCCTTCAGTGCTCAAGCCATATACCGCAACAGAAGCAGTGGTAGTAGAAGAAGATAATGTAGCATTCAAAGTGTAGAGTGAGCTCCCCCTTTCATCCCTCCGTATATACCTCACGTGTTCTACAAAAGGTTTTTCCAATGGCTTTCCAGCTACATTGTATATTTGAAGATCTGGTTTGACATTTTGACGCCAAAGCAGGTGATGTTTTTCAGGCGCGCCGTCAACTTGCTGCACAATTCTGGTCATGAGGTTCTTTGCACCTCAAGAAAATACAGAGAAGCAGTTGAACTTGCTAGGATCAAAAAGCTCGATCTTACATTCGTCGGAAGCCACGGCGGAGCTGATAGATACAATAAGCTGCGTGAAGGCGCTCGCAGGACGTACGAGCTGGCGGAAGTCGTAAAGCAGTTTGGGGCCGACGTGGCAGTCACATTTTCGTCACCAGAAGGCTCACGTGTAGCTTTTGGCCTTGGAATCAGAAATATTGGCTTTAACGACTCGCCTCATGCAGAAGCTGTTGCAAAGCTTACTACACCCTTGACAAGCAAGCTGTATTGCCCTTGGGTGATACCACACTCTGCATGGTCAGGTTACGGCATAGCAAAGAAGAACATTATACACTATAGGGCGCTTGATCCGGCAGCGTGGCTCAAGCACCATAATGATGATGACATACAGGAAGTCAAGCAGGAGAAAAAGATGATCCTTCTTCGACTCGAAGAAAGCAAGGCATCATACATTGCAGACAGGAAGATTAGTACAACCAGAATGATCGATAGCTTTGTAGACAAATTATGGCAGTCAGCCAGCATTGTAGTGCTGTGCAGGTACGAAGATCAGATAGCAGAAGTAGAATCACGCTATGGCAACAAGGTGCAGGTGCAAAGAGATGTAGTTGAGGGCACCACCCTCATAAAATCTACACAGCTTTTTGTCGGGGCAGGCGGCACAATGACTGCTGAGGCAGCGCTCCTAGGCAAGCCTACAATATCAATAGCACCTATCCAATTTTACGTTGATAGATACCTTGTCAGATCAGGGTTAGTCAAGAGAGCAATCAACTCCAGATCGCTTGTAAGGCTTGGCATGAATATGATCTCTGATGAACGGTACACACAGATGCAAAAGAAAAGGGCAGCGCGGATCCTTGGAAGGATGGAAGACCCCACAGAGAGGATAATTAATGCCTTAAGATTATAAGTATGTCCCAGATAGTTGAAGTTACGCCCGGAAGCCCGGTAGAGGAAAAAAATTTCTTTTTCCGCTGAATGTAGTGGCCAAGCATAGGGGCCTTTGGAGCCCTTGACCCCAGTTCGAATCTGGGCCGGGCTATTATAATTAACAAGCAATCAAATATTATGAGTAGTTATCATGGCTGTAGAAAGACAAGCTATCATACTTGGTAGGCAAAACGAGCTGTACTGTTCAAATTCCACCCGGTCCATTTCTTTTTGCATGCTCCGTAGCCCATACGCCAAGCGAAGTTTTAAGAATATTAAATTGGTTTTTTCAATTTCTTCCTACTATACAAATTGCTTCGTTATCCAAGTTCACTCTGCCATGAGAATCAGCATACTGCCAGGCTGCTTCGGTAATTGAGTTCCATGCCTGCTTTTTTACTTCCTCGATCTGGTTCGCTAACATCTCATGGATGCGCATTGCAGTCTGCTGGTGGAGCCTTGTGTAACTTTCAGGTGAATCAAATTCAAATGTTATTTGAATCGTGTCAATTTTGATATCTTTGAATCCTGCTTGGCTAAACGACTGTTTCAGAGTCTCTATGTCTGCTAAGGCGAAAGGACCTGGTGTTCCAGGCGGCGGAGCAGGAGCATTTATCTGCTTTCTTACTGTAGCGAAAGCCAAATCAAGCCATGGAACCTTTGATTGAGCAGACCATACAGCCGCAGAAAGCCTACCATGGTTAACCAACATCTGTCTAATCCTAACTGATGCTGCGTGAAGGTTTGGAAAGAACATCAGACCCCATCTTGAAAGAATTGCGTCAAATTTTGCTGTTGAATCTGGCAAATCTATTTTCTCTCCATCGCTTTCTCTAAACTCCATTACACCATCCAAACCAAGCGACTTAGCTCTTGTCTTTGCAATTAATAGCATCTGAGGAGAAATGTCAATAGCAAGAACTTTTCCATTTGGCTTGACTCTCCTTGCTGCAGTAACCGCCGGCTCTCCTATTCCTGTAGCAATATCCAAAACCCTGTCACCAGGCTGGATTTCAGCTAATTGTACAATCTTATCGCTGACTTTTTGCGCCGCGCGCTCGATGGTTTCCCATCAATTCTGCCAGCCGGCGGCAGCATTATCCCACATTTGGCGTTGTTGAGCCTTGAATTCATCAGGGCTAAAGGCTGGTCTAATGTTGCTCACATCAATACATATCCTTGCGTGCTTGTTGCTGTGCGTAGTTCTTTAACTTTCCCAAAATATTAAGACTATCACAAAAAGACAAAAATGTCGACAAACTACATGATACGGCATTGGCATTGCTGCTGGATTTGTCCGACAACTTCCTAAAATCAGCTCAATTTAATATTATAATTTCCTCGCAGGAAAACATGGACTGGGTGGGAGTTGAACCCACGAGCTCGGCAATGCCAAATATCGATAGAAAAAAAAGTTTGTTCAAACCTCACACCGGTCCAATCTACTACTTGCATTAGATAAAGAACCGTTAAGGTTCATTAAACGATGTCAAAAAAGTGAGGAGTATGCACAAACAGTAGAGCTAGCTTCGCTCAAATATGCCCTGTGCAACTGCAATGCGACCTTCTTCGAGGTTCTTAAGCAAGTTCTTGACTAGGTCTGACCATTGGGGACCAACCAGAACGTGAAGACCTATTCGAGGCGGACCACTTGTCTGCGCACGCTTTATCATCTGTTTGATCCAATCAATCACGGATTCTGTTTTGTCCTCCCATGCGACCTCTTTGAATCCGACAACATCTTTTAGCAATTTGCGCGCTTCTTCTGCCGAGATCAGATGGCTTATCGAGGGATCAGAAGCCCAAGGCACAGGAAAATGGATGGAAGAAGTAGAACCATCTATTATGTCGCTGCTACTGCCTTTAAAGACGTCATAGATAGCAAGCTTTCCGCCAGACTTCACAACCCGATGCATTTCTGAGTAAAGTCTTTTCTTGTAAGCGATGTTCATTGAAGCGTGTTGTGTCCATACGACGTCAAAAGTTGCATCTTCAAACGGTATGTGGGTAGCGTCGCCTTGGCGGTAAGTGAGCAAGTTGTCAAGTTTGACTCTCTTTGCAAGAGAATCAGCGACATGGCAGTACTCTTCCACAAGATCTAATCCTGTCACCCGGCATCCAAATCTTGATGCAAGGTAGCGAGATGGACCACCAATCCCAGATCCAACATCGAGCACATGGAAATTTGGCTGCAGATTATTATTAAGAAGAGAAGCAAGATTTGCAGTCGCCTCTCTTCCCCGCGTATGAAATTCGTCTATGGGAGCAAGATCATCAACTGTTAACTGATCGATATTCTTTCCAGCATTTCTAAGTGCTGTAAGAATTGTATTTTCCAGGTCGCGGCGAGTGTAGTGACGCTCGACAGCTGCTGCTGATGACTGCTGTTGTTGTTGTATTTCTTGTTTCCCTTTCTCTCCTTCTTGTTCTCCTTGTCTTTTCATTTCAATTACTTTTGGTGATATTTTTTCTTGTATCATATACTGTATATGTTATACGGATGATAAATTAAGGACGGGAAGGCGATACCCACATTCTACACAAACTAGCTAGCGGAGATGCAGCATCCAAACTTTGGCATGGTTAGATCATTCGTAGCTAACCTTATTTGAGGCTCCCTAGCTAGGGAAGCTTGAGTACGGTAATTGCTTGGATGCCAAGGATGTAAGGATCTTCTGTGAAATAGCATTCAAGGGTCTAGATTATGATTCATTCACAGATAGGCGAGTTAGCCCATTAGCTATCGGAAGGAAGCTTGGATTAGATGAGAAAACAGTTCGAGTAAGAGTAAAGAAGACGGAGAATGACGGATTTATCAAGTACTATCAGGTGATGCCCAGTCTGGCACTCTTTCAACTCAAAAATATGAATACCTATAGGTTCGAAGCCTTAAACATTGCCACAAAGCACCAAGTCATGAAGTACATTCAGGAACTTCCATTTATTGTCGAGGCAAGCGACTATTTAGGGCAGGTAGCGTCCATTAGCATCTCCGGCACTTCCTCTGAGGAAATAGATCAGGTGGCTGCGGGACTAGTAAATAGATTCGAACTGTATAAGTGGATTCTTGGAAGCCGCATAATAAAAGAACCTATATCGATTGCAGATAGATTAGATTGGCAAATTATTCAAGAGCTTAGGTATGATGCTCTATCAGGCGTCAAAGAGCTCTCTGAGTCGTTGTCAATAACGCCGAGGATGATCGAATATAGGATTAAAAAGCTCTTAGGTTCAGGCATGGTGCTGGTTCGAGCAATAATAAATAGCCAGAAGCAACAAGGGCTGATATTTTATGAATTGGAGATGTCAGTTGATGAAACAAAGCAGTATGATGTTATCAAGCGGCTAAGTGAAATTTACGCAGAAAAGCTTTGGTCAGTACGTACCTTGGCGGCTGGAGTATTGCTGGGGAATTTTTTTGCATTTACTCTTGCAGAGCCCGAAGAAGTATACGTAAACACACTTAAACTTGAGGGCGTAAGATCATGTTCTCTTTTCATATTCAAGGAAACCATTGAACCGAAAAGACCAAATTGGATTGACGGATTGATAGAACAAAAAATAGCACAATCATCAAGATCCAGATGAGATGCTACTAATCAACAGACGCTATTCAACATCATGATAACAAAAAATTTTCCGTCATCTGTTAGAACCCTAGACAGTCTTGATCATCTTTGCGACTTCGTCTTGTGTCGTGGTCAGCCCAGGATGACAGTCCTTACCATGTATCATTGCGTGCTTCTTTATATCCTCCTCTCCCAGCGGAGATATGAGCGTCCAACCGCAGGGGCAGCTGATCATTTTTGCCATGAATTATATTTGTAAGTGAGTTTGGTATATACTTTTTTCACTCGATATTGCCTATTATGACTATATCGCTTGTAGGGTATAGAGTTGTGGTAACGTGGTGGGGGATAAGCAATATTTTCCAAATGGAAAGTGTACTGACTTCCTTTAAGTTACCAGTGTTTGAATTCTCTTATCTTATCCTCGTATTCTGCTTTTTCTAAATCAAACTTTTTCATCTTAAGCTCGTATTCTTTTTTGCGGATCTTCTGTCCTGTTCCTCGACACTGAGATTTTGCTTAATTGATTCATTTTCACTGAAAGTCGATTAATATTCGTCATTCTTGCTCTTCTTTAGCCTTAGCGCCAATTATTCACTAGAAAACATGCAGACATCAAATAAATTAGATTCTCCTTTCATTTGGACATAAATCTACATAAATTTGAACTAGCAATAGTAGATTATAATTAAATAACAATGCAAATGCAGATAGTGCTAATGGTGCCGTGAGCAGGAAGAAGAACAAGGTCTATGTGACAAGAAGGATACTAGAGCCTGCCCTTTCTATCCTGTCGACGGAATGCCAAGTAACGCTGAACAAAAGGCCCCGCCCGCCAAGCAGGGAAGAGATATTGAAAAATGTTGCTGGCAAGGCGGGCATTCTGTGTATGCTGACGGACAGGATTGATGCCCACGTGATGGACAAAGCAGGTTCAAACCTCAAAACCATCAGCTCATACAGCACAGGCTTTGAGCATATCGATGTTAAGGAAGCCACTGCAAGGGGTATCTATGTTACCTATACTGCAGATATCCTTGCTGAAGCGACAGCAGACTTGGCATTTGGCCTTGTCCTTGCCTGCGCACGCAATATTGTAAGTGCAGACGAATATACCAAGAACAAAAAATGGAAGATTGCATGGAGTCCAGACCTGATGCTCGGATATGATATCCATGGCAGTACCCTTGGCATAATTGGGCTTGGTAGGATAGGATCGGCAGTGGCGCGCAGAGCAAGAGGATTTAACATGAAAGTCCTCTACCATAATCGCAAGAGGAACCAGCAGCTCGAATCAGAGCTCAGAGTAACATATGTAGAGCTTGACGAGCTGCTTGCTCAGAGCGACTTTGTGTCAATACACACAACTCTGAATAGTGCCAGCCACCAACTGATAGACAAGACAAAACTAAGATTGATGAAGAAGACTGCGTTCTTGATAAATACGGCAAGAGGACAGGTCGTAAAAGGAGTCGATCTTGTCAGGATCCTCAAGCGCAATCAGATTGCGGGTGCTGGTCTAGATGTATTTGAAACTGAACCTCTGCCACGGTCAAATCCACTTTTGAAAATGAAAAATGTGGTATTACTGCCGCATATTGGAAGCGCCACATATCAGACACGCTCCAAGATGGCAGAAGTTGCAGCAAGAAACTTGCTTGATGTTCTAATAGAAAAAAAAGAGCCCAATCCTAAGTTTCTGGTAAACCCAGAAGTAAAGAATGTACGGCCATTGTAAGATCATTTTGCTGGTTTACAGCAGGAGTTTTTCTCTCTCTTCATTACTTCTTTGACTCCCACTCTTTCTTCTTTCTATCATATTCTGCACGACTGTATGCCGGCCTAGCAGGATGACCCATTACAACGGTATCAGGCAAGACATCCTTTGTCACAACTGCAGCCATTGCAACTACGCTGTTACTCCCTACTCGAATACCCGGTTTGAAGACAGACCTTCCGCCTATTATGGCACCATCCTCCACTATTACACCAGCCATCTTGGGGCTCATTGGATAAGGATCGTTTGTGAATGCTGCTGCCGGCCCAATGAAAACATTCTTGCCAATTACCGTGAGGGGTGGAATGTAAACTGACCCCTCAATTCTAGTATTGTCGCCTATTTTGACCTTGTAATCTACATGCGTCAGCGAACCTATCATGACATTGTCTCCTATCTCAGCATCTTTTCCCACATACGCAAAGTGCCATACCTTAACATTCTTCCCGATCTTGGCACTCTTGTCAACATAGTTTGTCACGCCCGGCGATGCGGTATAGTTGTTGCTCATTCCTTCACAAATGCCATGGATTTCCTTGCCTTATAACTTTGTCAGGGATCTTATTTTGCCATTTCCTCAAAAAATCCATGTCTTGGGCCTTTTGCCTTTCCCTAAGCTCGTCTGGTAGCATGATAGGTATCTCATCAATTATTGGGTAGTAGCGGTTGCACTTTGTGCAAAATAGAATGCCCTCTTTCACGGTCTGACCTTCTGAAACGATTTGGAAAAGCTCTAACGGATAGTGCTTATCTATGGGACATGCAAGGATATCAAGCATCGACCTGTTCATTTCAGATCCAAATACACAGGCGAGCCGGTATTGCTTGACAGTATAGCTGCCTCTGCCACCTTTGTCACATTTGTTGCGTCTGTAGCAGTCACGACTATCTTTGCCTTACCTTCTATGGATTCAACAAAATTCTTTAGCTCTAATGTTAGCGGCTCTTGGAACATCCGGCGCGGCACTATGGTAGCTTCGGAATGGTCTATTCTGATCTCCTGTGTTAAAAAATCACCAGAAATAATGCCGTCAGTGCATACAGCACTAAAAGTCCTCACCTTTTTTGGAGTGAGCCAGTTGGATGCGATGATGGCTACTTTTTGCCCTTCGAAGCCAAGCATGATGGTTGCAAAGTCCTCATGTGCATGAAAGCGTTTGCCAGCACGTGCAAATATGACGTGTGGAGGGCTCCCAAACAGAAATATTGCCGCATCAATGTCATGCACTGATGTATCATATATTATCCCTACATCTGTAATATGTGGCGGCATCCTGTTTTCCCTGTGAAACTCGATCATCATTGGGTCACCATACATCTTGCCCTCTACGAGCTTGCGCGTGTCGCTAACAGCAGGGTTAAATCGCTCGACGTAGCCAGATGTTAGAATTAGCTTTTTCTTTTCCGCCATCTGTGTCATTTCTTCACATTCTTTGGAAGAGAATGACATTGGTTTTTCAACAAATATGTTAATGCTATGTTCTATAACCTTCTTGGCCACGGCTGCGTGCGTGTTTGTAGGCGTACACACTAGACAGCCGTCAAGCCGTTCCTTTTCCAGCATCTCGTCAATTGCAGAGTATGCCTGTGTGCCGTGTCTGCTTGCAACCTCCTTAGCCCTTGCAAAGTCAAGATCGCATATCGCGGCCAGGCAGTCAAGCTCCTTCAACACTCTTGCGTGGTTCTTGCCCCATCCGCCAACACCTATAACGGCAATTCTAGTGTTACTGCTGGTAGTGCCTACCATACAGAGGTCAACCACTCCATGTATTCTTTGGCTTCTGCAGACACTATCTTGGCATACATTTCACGGATACCCCTTGTCAATGAGCCTTCCTTTCCGCTGCCTACAAGGTGGCCATCTATACTGGTCACTGGAACTATTTCTGCTGCAGTGCCGGTAAGGAATATTTCGTCAGCCATATACAGTTCAGTTCTCGGTATCTGACGCTCGAGGACCTCGTAGCCCAAGTCCTTTGCTATTGTCATGACAGTTTCACGCGTTATCCCTTCAAGGGCTGAATCGGCGAAATATGGTGTATAGATCTTGCAGTGCCGGACAACAAAAATGTTTTCGCCAGAAGCCTCACTTACGTTGCCGTACAAGTCAAGCAGAATCGATTCGTCATAACCGTTGCGCTTGCTCTCCTGTGTTGCCAGAATTGAATTGAGATAGTTGCCTGCAGCTTTGGCAAGTGGAGGGGTCATACTGTCATGGATGCGCCTCCACGAAGAGACACATGCTCTGATGCCTTCGCCCTTAAAGTATTTTGCAAACGGGAACGTGATTATAACAGTATGAGTCGGCGAGTCCTTTGTCAAATTAAGGTCAATACCGTGCAGGCCTACAAATGTCAGTGGGCGGATATAGCACGACTCTTTAACCTTGTTCTCTTGCAACAGCTCGACTGTAGCATTTGCAAGTTCCCGGGCAGAAAATTTGAGCGAAATTGAGTAAACCCGGGCAGAGCGGTGAAGTCGCTTCATGTGGTCTTCCAGCCGGAAAATGTAGATGTTGTTCTTGGCTGCATAGGCACGTATACCTTCAAAGACCGCTGTGCCGTAATGGAGGGCATGTGTATAGATTGGAACTCTGGCGTCTTCCCATTTCACGAGCTTGCCATCAAACCAGACAAACTCGCCGCCTTTTTCCTTCATGTATGAAGCCACAATCCCTCGCTGGCTTATAAAAATCTTGAACTACTTGTAGCCTTCCT
>Ga0126308_10000230_pt1 | contig 16678 bp, 8 predicted proteins | sample Plot55_FD_92533 | JGI IMG/M metagenome (GOLD analysis project Ga0126308, IMG submission 92533) | Serpentine soil microbial communities from UC McLaughlin Reserve, CA, USA - Plot55 | ecosystem: Environmental > Terrestrial > Soil > Grasslands | place: USA: UC McLaughlin Reserve, Lake County... | reverse complement strand
TCGGTGCTGTTCATAACTCTATCAAATTCGGCTAGACCCTCTGTGGCCTTTGAAAGCCTGTTTGCAAGGAAGAATACTGATGATAACATATAGTTTACCTTATCGCTTTCAAGCTCAATCTTTCTAGATTCCGGAAATGCAGCATCGAGGCATTCCCTTAGCTGTCTTGCAGAGTGTTCCAAGCACTCTGTATTGCCATTGCAGGCTGTAGACCTCTTTCCCCAGTCGGCTATGCAGTTGATAACGGCCTTTGAAAATTCTGTCATAGATTAATTTGAAAAGTAGTAATTTAAGAATAAATGGGTTTCAATGTCAAATAGAACAGAACCAAGTATAGTGTAGTACGGTATGTGCATACAAAAGGTCATTAACATACTAGGCCGCTTTTGGCTATTGTGCCTTTTTTTGCTTTCTCACTTTGAAAATTTTTCACTAGCATCAATCATAATCCTTGAGGCGTAGTCTTATATCGGGCAATCTCGAATGGGCCTTCATCGTATTTGAACTCCCTTGTTATCTTATCTATCTGGAATGGGCAACCAGGCAATTGAAACTCTTGAGAATATTTTCGCGTGGTGCTAAAATAGAGGGAATAAGATTGGCTTGGAGAATTCAAGACGAAACGCAGAAGTCATACATGTCCTTAGCGTATCTCCCTACATCCTAGATTCAATATTATATAACAGAAGGTGGTAAAGCATGTAAAAAGACAGTGCAGCACAGTAAGGACGGCCTAAGGAATTCTTTCATTAGACTCCGATTATTCATTTAGGAATATCTCAAACAGTATTTTATCCACGGAACATACGCTGTCTTGTGCAATTTTAGATATCATCAACTTTTGTCAGTAGTGGCCACAAAATAGAAGGAGGCACCGCCTACAATTTTTCCCTCAGGGCTTATTTGGCTTACTTTGACTTCAAACGGTTTATCTTTTAAGACATCATCACGGAGCACTTGTAGTTTCAACACCATTTGACAGAGATCTCCTGGATTCTTTTCTATTTTGAATCGACCCTTGTTTCCTTCCAGGGCAATCATAGTCTTGCCTTTATCAGAAGACCACTGGCCGCCTTCTAGTATTGATATCTGGTCTTTATTTTTCTCATTCGGGGGTAATTCTTTAGAATTTGGCTTACTTGTTAAGCCTTCTAGTGCCGGAAAATAATTTCCTTTATCAAATGGGTCCAAAAACATGAGGATAGCCTTCTGTGGCAATTCCGGGATCTCAATAGCTAATTCCATAAATGAATCCTTATTTCTATAACCCATGATGAAAGGAAAGATGAATCTTGCTCCTGTGTGAGCAGCAACAGCAATTGGTGACAAAGAAATGTTACGCTGAGCTAAGTTATTGTGCTCCCAGCTGTGAACACCAACAACTGCTGTGCCGTAGTCGTTTTCTGCAAGTACTTGCGCCAATATGCAAGGATGCCACCCTGTTGTCTGCCATCCGTAAAGCGCATCTATCTGAGCTATGTTGAAAGAGTATTTTGCAATAAACATTCCTCCAGCAGGTAGTAGTGGTACAGTGCTTCGAATATCTGTTGGTTGTATATGAGCCGAGTCTGTTGCAGACCAATCATCAGGATAAACAAACTCCGTTCCAACATAGGCTACACCTCGCACATTTACCCGTACATTACGGGCCTCAGCAGGTCCCTTATTTGTAACTCGAACATAAACATAATTTTCTTGTCCGCGTATTGCAGACTGATAAGCAAAAATATTATCGTCTCTTCTTCGTATTACTATATCACTATTATTCCAGAATGGTTCGGATGTAAACGGAACTTTGCCATTATCTGTAGGCGAATCTTTAATGTATGTCTCAGCAAAGCTCAAAGCACGGGCAATATTAATTCGCCCATAACCCATTTCCTCATTCCACGTTCCATTTGGATGCGATGACGGGTCATAGCTGTAGATGTAGCCGCCTACTTTTTCAGATGTCTTTTCAATTATTTCACGTACCTCTTCATTAGAAAGTGAAGGATAACTCGAGAGCAATAATGCAGCCAAGCCTGCAACAAATGGTGCCGACGCAGACGTCCCATTTCCTACGGAAATATAATTGCCATTATATGGACCATAACTAGAGGTATTTAGGCATAGATATGTTGCTAATTGTCCGCCATATAGGCTATTGAAACCTGCTGCAATAGTCATTATGTCAGTAGACCATATCGAAACTCCGGGTGCCATGACGTTTAAACCCGGTCCGTAATTACTTCCCCAACATGGCTGGCCTACGGCGGTTGGGTGTTCCTTTCTTTGGTCGGTCCGATCTGATGCACCTACTCCTACAACACGTTCATGACGCGCAGGAAATGATACTGTAGTTGGATCCCGGTTTCTATGGTTCCCGGTTGAAGCCACTAGAACTATATTATGATCCTTATGGGCTCTAACTAATGCGCCAGCAATAAGACTCATTGGAGTAACCGAGCCGAAACTCATATTTATCACGTTGGCACCATGACTTATCGCCCAATCTATTCCACGTATCACTGTCATTTCGTCGATATATTGTCCATCAGCAGTTATTTTTATCGGCATTATGCGACAATTCCAAGCTACACCTGCTACTCCCTTGTTATTATCAGATTTTGCGGCTATTATACCAGCCATACATGTTCCATGACCTAATTCATCATTCGGTGTATTAGTATATGTTAATGCATTATATCTATGAACTTGAGGAACATAATTACCATCAAGATCCTCATGAGCTAAATCGCATCCTGTATCCAGGATGGCAACTATCACGTTTGCAATACCTGTCGAAATATCCCACCCGTCTGGAGCGCCAATTTGCCGCAGAGCCCATTGTTCACTACTATAATGTGTGTCATTTGGTATCCTATGCAATGCATAATTTAGCTGTATCCAGTTAGGCCGGGCTTCTTTTATGATCGATGATCTTCCGGCTATTTCATTTGACACTTCAAGAGCATTGGTGCTCTTTACCTCCTCTATTTTTAGGCTATACAGGTCACCCTCATCCAATTTTATCGGGGGTCCTATAATTTCTCCAAGTCCACGCAATAACTCTTCTACGGAATCCAAAGAAGTTCCAGCTTCAACTTTTACAAGAACAACATCTGAAAAGGTAAGAGCCGTTTTCTTTGGCAGCAGATCTTTCCTGTAATATACAGGACTAATAATTCGAACAAAAGGATAGTCAAGAGGAGAATTAAGAATCTCTCCGATCAGTCGAGGGGCTGTTCTCTCTTGAGTTATTTCATACCAGTATCTATTCGTATCAGGATTATTGAGAGAAAGGCCAAAAGATGGAGAATCATCTTCAACAGGCTTTAGTCCATTATTCTTAACGAATGCTACAATTTCTTCCACTGATTTCGTTTCAAATTCTATATAAACTTCCTTTGACGAGAGCGTTAGTGTCACATCATCAGGATATTCAATAGTCCATGGGAACTTAGATTGCACAAAAGCATATTACGTTCAGTTAATTATATAAGAATTCTCGAATAGAAAGATAAAAGATTATTACAGTCAGTCTGCTTGTATTTGTATATTGATTCTCAATCAGTTGCGAATGTGATATAATAACATCTAGGAACCTATTAGCTCGTATTGCATTTTTTCCTTCATCATTTATATCTTTTCATATTAAGGCAAGAAATACATTATAGAGGGATCTGGTCGACCAGTGAAACAAATGCTATTGAATCCGTACTTTTTGATTATACTTAGAGATTGGTCTGCTTCAGCCTTATTTGGGAAATCTAGAATCAAATGGGAGCCATCTGCAATTGTCCATACCCCATTTACTTGTATGGTACTAGTGGTCTGAGGGTTGAAAGTTAAACAATCTTCTACAATTTCCGGAGGCGTAGAGAATTGGTAGGTTAAGCCGCCCATCACTGTAGAACTTTGGTTCTCGATTCGTTCTTGTATAATACTAACATCACCTGACTGATTAAGTTCTGGTAGCGTTACGTTAATCGAAATCTGGACCTCTTCACTGGGCTCCAGGCTAACTAGTTTATCAAAGTCAAACTTATCCAAAGTTACCTTCCAACCCTCAGGAGCCTCCAGTCGGAGAACAGCTTGAACTGGTTCATCTGTTGGGTTCCGAACGAAGAAGCCCTCAGTGAAATTCATGTCCCTACTTGTTTCCAAGTTCATATAGTTGCGATGCGAGATGTTGTTGTCGTTGGGCGTAATATCGTCAACTACAAATCTGCTTCTTGAGCTTGGCGATATATGATCTTGAGGCGAGTCGATCATTGCCAAGAGGCAAAAGTGGTTAGATAAACTAGGGCTAACAGAAGATGCAGGAAAATTGAAAGTCGCAATTTTTGCGCCATCTGCTGTAGTAGCAGCAATTGAGCTCCCAGAATAAGCAAGATTGGTAATTGTACAGGCAGTAGATGAAGGGCTGCCTGCGCAGTTTAGTGGATGCCATTGACTTGTATCGCTTGAATCAGCAGGGAATGCGGTCCAGAAGTCACTTGGCAATGCAGGTAGAGCGGTGCCAAACTGCGCCCAGTGAAGCTTTACAGTTACTGAGTCGGCTGTGATTGGCCCGCGATTATGTACTCTGACATAGACCTTGTTAATATCGCCTGCAGCCGCGCTTGGAGTTTCATCAATGAGACGATCAAAATCAGTTCCTGTTACAGGGGATGGCTGATAGGGCGGAGCATCCACTTTGATGTCTTCGCTCAGCCAATGGCCAATAAAGCCTCGAGTAGGTTCAAAGAGGGTGTTGCTTCGCTGCTCGGTGTTGCCCCAATCGAGCCGATTATCCCTGAGGAAGATATCGACGCCTCCTAGTCCACCCTGTGCTATAGGGGTTGCAACATGCACGGCCTCGAAGGAGTTGACTCGGCCATGCCCATGAGTTGATACACCGGTTGCTCCGGTACTGAAGCCGTTATTTGTAACATATTTACCAACTGAGTCCTCTATTTTATCAGCTGTATCCTGCAAAAGCTGTTGGACTTGAAGTCTAGTCAGACCCGGATTTGCTGTAAGAATGAGTCCGGCAACACCTGCAGCGAGAGGGGCAGCCGCAGATGTCCCTCCAAAGCAAAGGGTATAGTTCAGATCAATCGTTTCCGTGGGACAGTACGTGGGATCAAAAATGCCCGTCATGCTGTTCGGCGGGTCCACATTGTTAAAGCCTGTACTGCCGGCGCGATCTGTTGTAGCAATATTTAAGGTGCCGGTATACGGAACGCCACCAAGTCCTGCTGGCCCAAAGCCGCGACCCATGGGAGCAAGTACATCCATACAGTTCCCCCATGCACTTTCTGTAACCTTGTGATCCTGGTTGCTTGAGCCACTTACGGCAATGACATTGTTAAGTGACGAAATGGCAGGAGCGGTACCTATGCAATCGTTACGGTTGTCGTTATTCATAGCGAAGAATATTACGGAGCCTAACCCACCTCTTCCCATGGTAGCAGAGTCATTTATAGCATTGACAACGACGGTCGGTGTGGGTGTACCAATAGGATAGTTCCAGCTATTGGAGATGATTTGAGCACCCTTCTGGGTTGCATATCTAAAGGCATCGGCATCTTGTGCTACGGTACTGCCCAGTCGAATCAGCATAAGAGAGCAGTTTGGGCAGCCACCCGCGACGCCGAGGTTGTTGTCGCCTCGGGCGGCAGCTATCCCAGCAACAGCGGTACCATGATTATCAAGGATGGGATCGCCGGCGTCAGGAGTTGGGTCTCCGTCGTTATCTATAAAATCAACGCCATTGATATCGTCCATGAAGCCGTTTCCGTCGTCATCAACTCCATTGCCGGAAACCTCACCAGCATTGACCCAGAAGTTAGGACTCAGGTCGCGATGTGTCATATCAAATCCATAGTCGATTATGGCAATGGTCGTGCTTGGAGCTCCCCTGGTGTTGTCCCATGCCAACGGCGTGTCTATGTCGGCGTCCACCGTGCCACCCCCCAAGCCGCCGTTCTGATGGTGCCATTGGTTACTGAAAAGAGGATCGTTGGGAATAAACTGGTGGAAGTCAATAATCCTGACAAAGTTGGGATGAGCAAACACGGTCAAGTTGCTCTCGTGGTACAACTTGGATACGGATAAAGCATCCAAGACCGAGGACTCGGTTACTTTGAGGAGGAACTGATTTTCGACAAATGGATCCGGCTTTACGATCTGCACCATGGTATCATTGTTGAAAGAAGCGATCTTCTCATGTGCAATGCCTGGTTTGAACTCTGCAATGAACTCGTCAGTTACAATGAATGGTGCCTCGGCTCCTTCTGGGGTAGCGGTGAAACCAGCATAAGCTACAAGCTGCTCTCCCTCGCTGGCGATAGTGCGAGAGAGATTGACAATCTCTGGGCGGCTGAAGTTGCCTGGAAGACTAAAGATGAATATATTCTGTGGGTATTCACGGATGAGTTCTAGCTGAAAGCCTGATAAGTACTGCTGTAGCTCGCCGCTGGTGACATTGTCCCTCGCCACAACGCCTAATTGATCTACTGCGATACTAACAGGGATCTTTTTATCATCCAAAAAAAAGAAATCTTCCTCCTCTGGCGGTATATCAGGTATGCATTCTGCGTCTGTTGTGGTTCCAATGCCTGCGTGCGTTCCTGGAGAACATTCAGAACTTGTTAAAGTTGTTGCAGGAAGAGATTGTTGTTCGGGTGGCTGCTGTTCAGAATTAATATTTGTTGTGTTAGCTTCGGCAGGTTCTCTATCTGCTATCCCCTCTTGCGAAGAGGCTTCTTGGACGAATCCCTTTGTAGATGCTATTGTAGAAAATAATGAACTGGTAAACATAATAGAAATTGCAAAAAGTCCAGTCAATATCGACAGGAAAGGTTTTTCATCAAGCATATGCTATTCTAGATCTTTAGGCAATGATTAGACTATAATGTGATTTTTAAGTATTATGGATAATTACTACATAATTGCTTTCTATTTGAATTCAGAGACTGTAGAACATCATAGGTTTTCTTTTTTTATAATTCTTGGTAATGTTAATCCAAGCAATAGAAACTGCAGACCCTGCTTCGAATATATATGTAAAGATATTTTTGGTTCAATCTTCATTTTCTAGCGCTTCTCACTTTACCTGTCCCCAACCCTACCACTGTAACCATCAGCAGACGTTAATTGTGAAATGTATTCAGCTAGCCGTTTTGCAACAGTGTAGCAGAGAATTGACATCCGCCATACTTGACACAGCCTGGCAACCTGGGTAGAATAGGAGCAAGCAGAAATGTAAAGTCTATGAATATCAAACAACACCTCATCATGCTTGTTCATGTCTGAGTTGTTAAGAGCATTGCGAAATGACTTATTCCATTTCGTCTTCTCCGTTTGCAAGGGCAAGTCCAAATAACGATGGTATTGTCCTACCACCTCTTCTATGAACATGTCTACACTATCGCCAATCCGAGCACGACAAATGCCAAAAAGCAATATATTTAGAAGTAATGTTTTTATATATAGCCATTCTAGTTTTACCGTAACATGAGCTCGGATAAGTCTCAAACTATGGGATTTGGAGAATTTTGCAAAAGACTCAATGATGATCCAGAATATATGCGGAGATACCGTAAAGATCCTGGAGGCTTAATAGAGGAAGATTTGAAGATTACCCTCTCTGAACTACAGAAGGGCGAGCTGAAAACGGCGGTAGATGCCATATTCGCCTCGATCCCTAACGCGAGATTTTATATAGCTGGCGAAAAATTACCCCCCCCACCATCCCAAGAACCAGAACCAAGACCAGTTCCTCACTAAAATTTTTTGAACCATGAGTGATCATTGGATTTATGCTGACTTTGAATCAGAGATCAATGTACTTATAGATCGCCTCTATAAAGAACTTTTAAAGGTACCTAGGAAATTACTTCCTTTAGCTGATTATTATCTTAAAGAACGCTTAATGTTTTTTCTAAACAGCAATGAAATAAGAATCGATCCAAGATTTGGTCGTCCTGTTCCATACCTAGCCTATTGGTTTTCAGAGACATTGAGGTTGCATAATAAACGCATTGTTGATCAGCTTGCACTTAGTTTGTGCTATATTTCAGTAGTGGTTAGCATAAGAGATGACTTAGCTGATGGCAGAGTGGTATTGAACGGCACAAAGGTCTCTGAACATGCTCACATAGCTCTGGCGAATTATTTTTACAGCAAGTATTATAACATATTTCGAAACATTTTTTCTCAGAAGTCCATATTCTGGTCGATTTTCTGTTATAATCTTAATCAGTGGTCAAAATACGAAACTTGGGACTTTCTATTAGAAAAAGAACCCAAATATTCTCCACTGACTGAATCCTTTCTGAGGAGGTCGTCAGACTACCTAGTGGCAATAACTGTTCCAACCTTAGCTGCAATAGCTATTCTTACGAAAAAATATTACCATATCCCTCGGTTAAGAAATTTTTTAATTGATTATTGTATGGGATGGAAAATCACTGATGATCTCAGAGACTGGCGAAGTGATTTGAATGTACCTGATCGTAATCACTCAACAGTCATATTTCAGGCTATGAAATATATCGAAAATTTTAATCCAAATAGTGTAGACACAGAATTAGTTGAAAGCGTTTTCCTCCTCAATAAGGAGTTTATAGATTCCATCTATGGAGCTGTTCTTAGAAATTACAACAATGCAAGAAAAGATGTTCAGAGGCTCAATTCCAGATATCTAAACGAATTTATAGATTTGCAGATACAATTTTACTCTGAAGAAAGAAATTTGCTGATCAATGCCAGAGAGAGTATCAAAACATCGCTAGCAAGCATTTTAAACAAGTAATGTAATGATAAAAAATTCCCCATTTGCAAATCTTTCCAAAATATGCGTTATTATAACCAAGCTTGTATTTCTTAAGTTCTATAACCTGACTTTCATATAGCTGATATTAAAGTTGACTAGATAGTCATGCAGGAAAGGACCGTTTGTATATGGTTTAGTAATCTGCTGGGCTCCTATAAGATCAATTTAAAGAAAATATTACATTAATTGATTATGCTTTAGAATCCTTCGACCATCTATTATCTACTCTGTGCTTAAATGGATTTAAAATGTCCCCTGCTTTGTTCTCAACATGATATATTACTGATGTCACTTTTTCTGTGTCGCTGCGAACATAGATTTCCTCCTTTCTAAACGAATAGCAGTCAATAAATGATTTTACTCTAGCGTATAATTCCTGTCCAATAACCATTCCATTTGGCTCTGCTTTAGAATTCATTTTTGCACATAAATTCATAGTCGATCCAAATAGATCCACGCTCTGGGATGACTGTGATCTAGCGACCTCTACTATACCATAGTCTGAGCTTATTCTATAACTAACTGGCGGCAACTTTTTCTCATGAAGCCTTGCATTTATTGCCTTATGGGCTGCTATCATTGTAATGCCACATTCCAAAACATTCCTAAAGTGTTCGGTACTATCCGACTCAATAGTATCCGGAAAATAAAATATCAAGGCATCACCTGCGTTTTTAATTATATTAGCGCCAAAATTCTTGGCTATAGTTGCCATTGCATTAAGAAAAATTGTATAGTAATTGTTAACTTGATCTTCTTTTAGTTGTGACGCAATTGTTGTAGAGCCTACTATATCTATAAAACAGACACAACATCTGTGCCTCTTCCCTAGGAAGACAATTTCTTCATTAGCTATGGGCAAACTGCTGACATCATTCATATCTTTTTGTCGGTCAGAGACTAGTCCAACAATCGGAAATCCTTGAAGAATTGAATCATGGCTATCGTCGCCTTTTTCTACACTCTTAGCAATTTCGAGAAGATCTACGGCCTTCTTGTTATCTTTTATATATTCTGCTAAAGATTGAGAGCTGCGTTTGGCCCTATCCATGATCCTTTGTTTGAGGTCTGCGCTCAAATACACCAAACTGTTTTTCAGTACACCCATAAGACCTGTTGTAAATATTGAATTGCTTTCTGACAGTTTTATTATCTCGAGTTGACTTTGCTCGACTAAAGAAGGAAAGCTATGACCTATACCTATGCCAAGACCATACGCAAAAGCAGAATCCAAACTGCCATATTCTAACATCTTCATCTGAAGAATGTTGTCGAGTTTGTCAAAGACCTTGCCTATACCTATGCCAAGACCATACGCAAAAACATCATATTCTTTAGACATTCTAAATGATTCCCGTTGCATCTCTGCATTCAAAGAAGGAAAGCTATGACCTATACCTATGCCATAACCATACGCAAAAGCAAAATTTGTAAGCAGTTTTTTACCGAATATTTTCTCTCTTTGGTATTTTGGTATATACGAAATGAAATGCCCCAAACCAAGGCCCAACGATTCAGCAAGTTTGCTGTTTTGTTCAGCTTTTTCCAATAATTTATTCTGAGAATCTCTTGTAAGGTAAATGAAGGCGTTTGCGGTGCCTATTCCAAATCCCATGATAAATTGATTGTTGTTTGAAAAAGGCAATCGTCCAATATGGTGCAAGTAGTCTTCAGTGTGATACTTATAATACGCACCTATTCCAATGCCTAAGCCCCTTACAAAGCTAGGATTATTCTCTGCTTTGAGAATCAGAGTTTTTAGAAAGGTATTCTCAATGTAGCTGAAAATACCTCCTATTCCTTCGCCTAAACCTGTCGCAAAATGGATATTTTCCTCAGCGCGCGCAAGAGCGTCTTTCTTATATGTATCGGGCAAATAATTGAAGACGGATCCCATTCCAATGCCTAAGCCTCTCGCAAATTGGTTGTTTTGTCCTAATTCTCTCAGTATATCTGTCTTCGATATATCGGGCAAATAATTGAAGACGGATCCCATTCCAATGCCTAAGCCTCTCGCAAATGCTGTTTCACCTGCTTCTTCTGAATACATCTCATTTCTGAGAGAATCGTCAATGTAGCTGAAAATACCTCCTATTCCTTCGCCTAAACCTGTCGCAAAATGGATATTTTCCCTAGCCCGCAGGAACACATCATTTCTCACTTCCTTGGTCATATTCTGGAAACTTTTTCCCATTCCAATGCCTAAGCCCCTTGCAAATCTCATGTTTTGATTTATTGTATCATTTAGAAATCTTTCCTTGGATTCCTGATTAAAATATCTAAAGCCGTAGCCAATGCCCTCCCCGAGTCCTATCGCAAATTCTCCATCACTTTCTGCTTGAAGAAACAACTCTTTCTGAAAAGAATCATCGCAATGTATGAGAGTATAGAGGCCCACTCCGTGACCAAGCCCGCGAGCAAAGATACTATTTGAGGAAGCGATAGACTTTATCTCTACTTTCCTTACTGAGTTTAAGTACTTGTAAATGATTCCAATTCCGCTACCAAAACCATAAGCAAATGCACTATTCTTTAGCGTTCGATCGATGATCTCACTCTTAAAATTGCCTAGATATGGAAATTCCATCCCGATACCAAAGCCTAAGCCCCAGTCTAGTTTACTATTTTGGTCTGCCAAATCCAATATGGCTCTCTTCATTTCCTCGTCATAATAGCCATACCTAAAGCCAATCCCAAAACCAAAACCGATTGCAAATGCGCTATTCCGTTTACTTCTTTCTATTGCAAGGTTGCGAGTCTTAACATCATTGTAGTTCCATTCAGTTCCAATTCCAATTCCTAGCCCTTCGTCAAATGCTGCATTGGAATTGCCATGCTGTAAAAACGTCTTCTGCATTTGCTCTGGCAGATGTTTAAATATATGCCCGAGCCCCTCTCCTATTCCAATGTCAAGTCTAATATTTTCTTTTGCTTTAGAGTCAAGAGTCGTTCTCAATTCTTCAGATAAATAACTCATATTGATCCCAAAACCAACGCCCAAGCCAAAGGCCATTTCACCATTCTGATCCGTCATAGCAACTAGATCCGTTGGACAATTGTTAGGATCCGAAAAAGCAACATATAGTCCTACACCGAGTGAGAATAACGAATAATTCTGTATCCTCAGCAGTACTTTATTTTTAAGCTCTTCGGAGAGGTCTTTGTATACCGTTCCAGATGCAAAACCAAAACCGAAGTCAAATTCGCTATGAGTGTCTGCAATTGAAATTGTCTCTTGCTGGGTTGTTCCATTTGAAGTAGGAAATCGAAGGCCAAAACCAAATCCAAGGCCGCGCATCATTTCTGGATTTGAATTCGCTTCTGAGAATATGAACTTCTGTGTGTCATTATCTAAGGTTTCGTATATGTAACCTATGCCCATGCCAATACCGTCTGAGAATTGTGGACTGCGTCCCCTGTATTCAGATATCTCCTTCTTTATATCGTCAGAGAGATACTTGTAGAGTCTTCCTAAACTCTGACCAAAATGTCGGGCGAAGAGAAATACATCACTCATCTTTTTTAATATTTTATTTCGATCTTCCTCATCAAGAGTTGAAAATCTATACCCCAAACTTTCTGCTATACCTACAGCGAACTCTATTTCTGAGTCTACTTTACTAAATATTGTTTTCTGAAGTTCTTCATCTAATGACTCAAAGACTTCACCTACGCCCAAACCAAAAGTTCTTTCGAATTGAATATTCTTCTTCATAAATTGATAAACGTCATCTGGAACAAATGGATGCGATACGTCTCTTGGTAGAAATTGAACGTTTCTGCCCAGAAATAGGGCGACAGAATTGATTCTGTTGGGTTCATTGCTAATTACTTTCTCAAAATTGCTTGAAATGTAATCTAGGATTATCATCTTTAGCTCACTGTCTAAATTGATCGCCTCCCTGCATACATCATGCATTGAGTAATGCTGACCGGAAAGATAGATCCATGTTCCTAGATTCCTGTTAGGGCGATAACAATTGCTCCCGAAAATTTCCTTTTGAAATTGCTCAACTGACTTTAGATTTCTTTCTAAACCTAGTTCGTAGAATAATCTTAATGTGAAAAGAAATTCAATTTCGTTTTCTCTACCTTTAATACTATTTAAGAGGGTAAATTGATGCTCATAATAGCTTGCACTTCGTAATAGTTTCTCAGCTATCAAGACGCCATCTATAGATTTTCTCTTAAGATTAACATCAATTACACCTGAAGTAGTCATTCCATTGTTTGCATATTCTTTGTTGATAAGGTCATTATAGTAATCGAGAATTGTGATGGGAATAGGGTCCTTTTGCCAAAGGATCCTTGCTATCTTATCTAGGTCATTTGCAACATATTTTTCATACACTTGTCTGAATTCTGGGATATTAGCGCCATAGGACTTAATCATATGCTTGATTTGATCTTTACCATACGAAATTCCAACAGAACAGAATTCTGCAATTCCACTTGTGAGATCCTTGAAAAGCTCCAAATACCTGGGCTTAAGTGTAATTATGACTTTCTTTGATCTACTTGAGCCGATTAGCTCGAGTACACGCAACGAATTTATAGCATCCTTTTTAATCAAGTCATCTGGAAAATTATCCCAAATCAACGCATCTTGTTCTTGTATGCGTCTGATTATGTCAACTAGTTTTCCCCTGCCTGTCTCTGCTATGTTTGCACTTCTAGGATTTAGAATGTAAATATTCTTATATTGGAAAATACTGTCCCGTAAAGCCTCAAAAATGTGCCGCGATTTTCCACATCCGCTCGGGCCGTAGACAAACAATATATCTTCATTGATTAAACTATCAGATTTTTCACACGGGATAAAAGGAAAGAAGTTTTCCTTGTCTTCAAAGTTAAGTCTGAGGTTAATAGCTGTAGCAAGGGCCTGGAGTTTTTCGTTCAGATCTCCTCGTACACTCAAAACTGTGTAAGATATTTCATTTGGTTCATCGCTATTTTCCTTGTCTCTCACAGCTTCGTGTTTATTGCCAACGTCGTCAGTAGATTGCAATCCTGAACCAGTCCCGTCCTTCCATGTGGCATTCCTTATTTACCATAACATATATATTAATTAACTGCAGATACAGCATAACTATTCCGAATTAAGTTATATGGCTAGTTAATTGATTGATTAGGATCTGATAAAATAAGGAGATTAAGATATTTTCTCCCAGAAACATTGAAGAACTTACTTTGGATATCAAGAGACGAAATTTCTAATAATTGCTGTTAAGACTAGGGGAATGTTTTAATAATTGCCTTCGAATTGCTATTCGTGAAAAGCGTTACCATTGTTGTGCTATTAGCTATTATTATCTCCGGAGTCATTGCTGTCACAACAGAATCAGGTGTTGAAAACAAAGAAAAAATCGTAATGGGGCTAACTCAAGATACTAGTTCAGTTCAAGACCCCAACAATAGCACGGTACGGGTGATGGCAGGCGGCGGAAATGCTACAGTACAATATACGGCATTCTTCCCAACAGAGGTTTCAGTTGGTGTAGGTCAGACTGTAAGCTGGTATAATCCCTCTGAGGTTCCAGAGCCCCATACAGTGACTTTCTTTAAAGATCAGAGCCAATGGGGAAACATTACCTCATCATTTGTAGTAGCAAGCAATTCCACAAGTGTTTCCGAGATTCAGGGTCAAATTGCTGGCCCGCAGAAACTGTTGCAATATTTCTCAGGCGCGCTTGAGCCAAAAGTAGTAAACACAAACGGAACTGTTGAACGCTTAGCAGCCAATGCAACTTATACGATGACCGGAAGCGAGAATTACATTAACTCTGGATGGCTTTGGCCCGAAGGGCAGGCATTAGAGGGTTTAATGAATATAAATAATTTTTCCGTAAAATTTGAAACCCCTGGAACATATGATTATCTCTGTCTATTGCATCCATGGATGGTAGGTAAGGTCATAGTCAAATGAAAAATATTTCACCATGCTCATGGCCAGCGTGAAGCACTAAGCTAAAAGTATGCTTACCGTTATTGAATTTGGGATGAGTTAATCATGAGAAGCTGCATCAAATGCCTAAATTTACTACTGCTCTGAATGTCACGAAGCCGATTATGCCAGTATTCGACATGGTTTTATTTTTACATTATCTAAATTTCTTGTAATATCGAAATATCACATCGAGGTCTGCGAAAGTGAGGGATGTCTTCAATTAGAAAAGCAGATTGATAGCAAAAAAGGAAAAGAGCTCATAGCCCAATTCGGAAAAATATCTATCGATATATATTTGTATGAGTTGTATGACATAGCTGCTGATTCAAAGCGGTAGGATTAGTAGTTGCAGCGGTGCTAAATGACCATCGTTAGACTGAATCCAGGGCATTGCCTACAACCTCTTTTGCTCCTTCATCATTTTCAATGGGATACAGGGTATTTGGATCAAGGTCTGGTTGGAATCAATGTAACATTAACTGTCGTTGCATTAGTAGTTGATACTCGGGGCAGCAGAAACGTTGGAAATTGCTTGTAAAGCTTTTGTAGTGTTAACCAGTACAAGTGTTGCATTCTGTAATGCTACAGTAGCGTCTCCCAAACTGCTGGCAACATGTGATAATGCAACCGTAGCACTCGTAGCATTGGTTGAGCCGCTTGTAAGATTTGCTGTCGTAGGTTGGCTAGCATTAAGCACAGGTAAGGCAACTGGATAGTGGCTTCTCGGAAGACAAATTGTAAATGAATAATAGGGATATAACAATCAACATAGAAATCGCGTTTATGTAAGCTATTTTGGTCTTTGTCATATAATGATAATTGCTCAATCTTTGAAGTTTCTTTCTCTAACCTTCAGTTAGGCTTTCGGGTTCTCCTCGAAGCTGTTAACCGCTCGGGTGGCACTCTACCGACTAGCTGTTTATCAGTCCTGAAAATGAATCTATGTCATCGGAATATTGTTTATGAGCTGATGATGCCTACACTGGAAACGCATAATTAAATAAGAACAATAATATACCGCCAACCTAAAAGTGAAACGGACAATTCTAAAACTGGCAATCCCTCATCGTTCTTTTGATGCCCTCTTTTCAAAACGCTCCACTGCTTCTATCAACGCCTTTCTCCTGCTTTCCTCAGTCACAGTCGCCCTTATGTCTTCAATTAGCATCCTTGCAACATCGAGTTTCTTGCGGAGCCCGGACACAATATTATCGTAAACTGCAAACGGGTAGATAGCATTGTAGATCTCTTCCATTGTTGCAAATAGTTTCTCGGCATCTTTTCCTTTGCCTGAGCGCATCCTATCATATACAAGGCGCTTTATCTCGCCTACGCAATCAAGCAGTCCTGTTAGATATGACTCACCTGTGACGTCGAGCTCTCTCATAGAGGGCATTGGCTTGTTATCCATCACCGACTTCAATGCGTAGGCTTCTACCAGTTCCTGCTCAGCCACTGTGATGTAGCGATACAGATCCTGCCGCGCATACTTTCTGAACTCTTCAAGCATTGTCTTTGCCTGATCCATCTTGCTCTTTGCGTCTTCAAGCTCGCTGTGATGCATGGCTACTATTGATTTGCTGCATAGCATGACAACGTCCCGGGTGCCCTTGATCAATTTCTCGCGCCGATCTTGCACATCCTTGAGGGTCTTATTTATCTCTTCAAGTGAATCCTGTATATCTGATGATGACGACATTTTACACAAACACCGTTGAAGTTGTTGACGGCAATTTCAAATAAAAACACTTGCTAGAGATAAATTTAAAGATACGGCATAATTATCGCTATAGCTAATTGGCAAACATCCGCCGCAGCCGAGGCTACAACTATGAGCATACTCTTGTTCAGAGGCTAAATAACGGGCAGTGGCGTGCCCGGCGGTTGGGCGGCAGCAGTACGGGTCTTCCAGATATTGTGGCAGT
>Ga0126308_10000229_pt1 | contig 16682 bp, 17 predicted proteins | sample Plot55_FD_92533 | JGI IMG/M metagenome (GOLD analysis project Ga0126308, IMG submission 92533) | Serpentine soil microbial communities from UC McLaughlin Reserve, CA, USA - Plot55 | ecosystem: Environmental > Terrestrial > Soil > Grasslands | place: USA: UC McLaughlin Reserve, Lake County... | reverse complement strand
TCCTTAGCTCCTTGGTGCCCGTGACGCCCCCGACGAACAGTTGCGGGTCGAAATCGGGACGGCTGGCGAGGGCGAGGATCTCACCGTTACGCGGGTCCATCGCGACGACGGCCCCACCCCTCCCTGGGTACCCTGCCTCCCTCACCCGTCCGATGGCGGCGTCGAGCTCATCCTCGGCCAGTCTCTGGACGTCGAGGTCCACGGTAAGCTTCAGGTTCTTGCCGGGCACGGGCTCGGTGACGTGGTCGGGCAACTCCTGGCTCGGGTTCGAGTTTATGGGATCGCCGTTCTCGTCCACGAACCTGCCCATGGAGTCTACCCTGCTCCCCTCGGGGACTATGCGCCCGAGGGCGTCGACGCCGTACGTCCTCTTGCCCGCTTTTCCGCGCAGCACCTTCTCGTAGGAGAGCTCGATCCCGCTCTTGCCGACGACGGAATCAGGGGGTAGGCCCTTGAAAGGTTCGTGCTTGAGCTCATCCTGGGTCACGGCGCCGGTGTACCCGAGGATGTGGGAGGCTAGCCTGCCTTCAGGGTAGCTCCTGACCCAGTCGTCGTTCACGGCGACACCCTGGAACTCCCCGGTGCGCTCGCTGATGTAAGTCACCGCGTCGCGGCCCGCGTTCTCTTTCACCAGGATAGGGCTGTACCGGTTACCGGTCTCCTTCGCCGCGTCGTAGCGGGCCAGCACAGACTCGGTGTCTGCCCCGACGACCGTCGCCAGCTCCTTCACTTTCTCCCTGGACATCTCGTCAGGTATGACGGTTACGTTCAGCCCTGGGACATTGTTGGCCAGGATCTTGCCGTTGCGATCGTAGACCACACCGCGCTGGGCGGGGATCTTGATGTTGGTGTGTTGCGTGGCCCTCGCGGCGAGGGTGTAGTCCTGGCCGGTAAGGACCTGCAGGTACCACAGCCTGGCGCCGAGAACGAGGAAGACCACGGCGATCAGGACCGCCAGAGATACGACGCGCACCTGCATGTTGCCCTTGGTCATCGGCGGCGTCTCCACGCGCTTTTTCGCGGGGTTCGCCTGCTTCTGCTTGGGCACCGGCAACCGGAGCAACCTCTAGCTTCTCCCCTCTTTCGTAGCCACCTTCTCGCCCTGGACGATCAAACGCTTCGAGTAATCTGGCAGCGTACACGTCTGGAGCGAGACTATATTCCTGCCTTTGAGCGGCTTCGTCACCGACACATCATGAGGACCAACGACGGAGACTTTGAACACCCTGTAGACGTAGCGCTCTCCCGTCGAGTCTGTGAGAAGGACCCTGTCGCCCTTGTCGAGCACGTTCAAATCCCAGAACGACAGCCAGCTGTTGGTTCCGGGGAAGCCGAGCCTGTGACCGGCGATGTAGACGTTCGCCTGCCTGTCCCAGGGGTTGCCGGTCCCGCGCAGGTGCACAGCGGCGTGGTCGTGGAATGCCTTGTCGTTGCCGCTGACGGAATAAGGTACCGTATCATTGCGTATCTGGGCCATCTTGGGGATCGTCATCCTGAGCATCTTGTTCTCCGGGCCCCTGGAGACGACCCTCTTCTTGACCACCGGCGCGTCCTTTTTCTGTAGTTCTACTCTCTGCTTGTGGATGGCCCGGTCGATCCTTCCCGTGTCCACGGGGACACTTGGCTGTTCGGCGGACGGGCTGACCTTCTCTGTGGAGGCGACGTCGGCCTCTGCATCATGCTGCGGGGAGCCAAAGAAGAAGCTGGCGGTCACCGCGATTCCAACGCCGACAACCAGCAGGCTCAACACGTTAACAACCGTTTCGGTGAAGCGCGCTATCGTTCCCTCCCTACGCGGTCCTGCGCCCCGCGGACCGTAGCCTCGATCGCAATCCATTGTATCCCAAATGCGGACGACTACTAGGCGTGCTAGGCAGCGACCACGAAGTATTTTCTGGCCACCATGCTATTTTCGCCGCTCCCCGCCGATGCGGCGTAGACCGCCACCGTGTAATCGCCGGGAGGCAGCCGCCCACCCGATCCTTGTCGGACGGCGAACTTTACCACGCCGGTGGCCCCGCCGTTCGAGACGGCCAGCCGCTCCTCTCCTTCTTTGACGATGACGAGCTGATCACCTCCGCCGAGGAGTCGGCCGAGGACGGAGGTCCTCGACGTACACCCGACGCTGGCCTCGAGGTCACCGTAGTTGGCGAGGTCCTCGACCCTCAGATAGACGTTGATCACTCTTGTCCCCCCGTCGAAACGCAGCCTGTCCGAGGTCGGATACACCGTGTCCTCCTGGCTCACCGCGATGTCTTCGGCCCCTGGCGAGACGAGTTCTTCCCCCGGCGAAAAATCCCCTGGCCAGAAGGACACGACCGCAGAGACCAGTAGAACCAGAGAACACACGACGGCCAGCACAAGTCTGATACGGGAACTCTTTGTGGCCTTGCCCGTGGTGGTGTCGGGGAGCTTGTTCAGAGGCCGTCACCCTTCTTCGAGTCCTTGCGGGAGCGTCTCCAGAGCAGGAGCGTCGCGGCGTTGTGCCCACTGTGGGCAATTATTGGGGCGAGTAGACCGCCGCTGACGTCGTATAGGATACCGAAGACGAAGCCGGCCAGTACGGCCCATGCCGTCCACACGAGATACCGCCGGTCTGGGCCGACGTGGGCCAGGCCGAACAGAACGGAGGCGACGACCAGGCCGAACTCCTGCTGGACGGCGCCCCGGAAGAACGCTTCCTCACCCACCCCGGAGAAGATCGCCACGAGCACGAGGCTGGTCGAATCGGCGCCGTCGACCAGGCGCGGGGCGAGTTCCTCGGAGATCTCGCGCAGAGAGGGTAGCAAACGGTAGGCCAGAAGGCCCAAACAGACCGTGCAGGCGGCGGTAAAGATGCCGAGTAGCACGCCAGTTGCGGGGCTCTCTCCGAGGATCCGCACGTCGAAGCCCCTGAGGCCACACCAAAGGGCGGCAACGACGGCAAGGGAACCGTAAATCAGGGCGGCGAAACTGACGAAGCGGGGGCCCAACGCGCGCCTACCCGGGGTATGCCGCGAACCGGTCTGCACGATGGACCATAACCCGTTATTGTACCGGACGGAGAAAACCACAGGTCGCACGGAGGAGTCCGGAGGTAGGAGATGCTCGACGAGTCGATATTCAAAGCCTACGACATCCGTGGCGCTTATCCTGAGAGCCTGGACGAGAGCGTGGCCCGCGACATCGGCCGCGCCTTCGTTGCGCACCTGGATCTCTCGGGGTCCAGGGTCGTCGTTGCCCGTGACATGCGCCTCTCGGGCGAGGCGCTGGAGAAGGCCTTTATCCAGGGGGTCACGGAGGCCGGCACCGATGTACTCGACCTCGGGTTGGTCTCGACCGACGCGCTCTATTTCGCCGTGGGGCATCTGGAGGAACCTGGCGGGGCCATGGTGACGGCCTCGCACAACCCCAAGGACTACAACGGCTTCAAGCTCTGCAGGGAAGAAGCCATCGCCCTCTCTGGAGATGCAGGGCTCGGCCAGATCCGTGACCTCATCGTCTCGGGAGACTTCCCCGATCCTGCGGAATATCCGGGTTCCGTGGAGGAGACCGACATAGCCGTAGATTACGCGAAACATTGCCTGAGCTTTATAGACACGGAGGGCCTGAGGCCGCTGAAGATCGTGATCGACGCCGGCAATGGCATGGCCGGTAAGATGGTCCCGCCCATCTTCGAGCACCTCCCTTTCGAGTACGTGCCGATGTACTTCGAGCTCGACGGCTCCTTCCCCAACCATCCACCGAACCCTATCGAGCCCGAGAACGTCGAAGAGCTTCAGGAACGCGTCGTCGCTGAGGGTGCGGATTTCGGGGTTGCCTTCGACGGCGACGCAGACCGCTGCTTCATTATCGACGAGAAGGGCACGACCATCTCGGGCGACCTGGCGGCCGCCCTCATAGCGAAGAACGTGCTAGAGAAGGAGCCCGGTGCGACCATACTCTACAGCGCCGTCTGCTCGAAGGCCTTCCCCGAGCTCGTCGAGCGCGAGGGCGGCAAGGCGATAAGGACAAAAGCCGGCCACTCCATCATCAAGCCCCAGATGCGAAAGCATGACGCGGCCTTCGGCGGGGAGCACTCAGCCCACTTCTACTTCAGGGACAACTACTTCGCCGATTCAGGCATCATCGCCATGCTTACCATCGCCGAGCTCGTCGGCCGCCAGGAGGAGCCGATCTCCAGTCTCCTCGCCCCTATCGACCCGTACGTCCGCTCGGGTGAGATCAACTCCGAGGTGGGAGATCAGAACGCGACCCTAAAGAAAGTCGAGGACCACTATTCCGAAAACGAAGACGTAAAGATAGACCACCTCGATGGCCTCACGGTCGACTTTGGCGATTGGTGGTTCAACCTACGCCCCTCGAACACCGAGCCCCTCCTGCGCCTCAACGTGGAAGCCAAAGACAAAGAGACGATGGAACACAGGCGCGATGAATTGCTCAATCTCGTTCGAGATTGAGCAGCATTTCAGCTTGTCAGCTTCGGCCTCTTGAGGCGAATTGGGGCGAAGAAAACGCCCCGTCGACTTGACGGGGCGTCAATTCGAGCGTCGGTCGCGACCCGCGACGCGAGCCAATTGGCTGACAAGCGGAGGCGTCAGCCGGAGCGTGCTGACTAGCTCACTTCGATCAGGTTTCGCACTTCGCGGACGCCTTCGACCTGTTGGGCGATCTCGCCCGCTGCCAGCTTGGCGTCCTCCGAGGGCGCGGTCCCACGTAGTTCGGCGATTCCGTCGTTCACCTCGACGTTCACCCGCGGCATCTCCGCTGTGCGCGGATCCTCGCCGATGTTGGTGCGGATGCGCTGTTCTAGCTCTTCTTGCTGCTCGCCTACGCCCTCGACATCGCTGTGCTGCTCGCCGATCAGCGGCCCTGCTGAGGGATCCGAGTATTCTCGCGCGGCGCCGGTGCGGTTCGCTGCTGCCGGACTCTGTTGGCCACCACCGCCTGCCGTCCCTGTCGGGGTGCCACTACCCCAGGTCTCTCCCCGTTGCCCCGCAGGGCTTCCGGCATCGGGGGCGTGTTGGCCGGTCGTACCCGTATAGGTCGAAGATTCGCCTGAGGCTTCGCCTCTCCTCGAACGCGCGATGGCGGCCCCGATGGCGAGCCCAATCAGGACGAAGAACCCGTACTTGAGCCACCGGACCTTCCGCGGCTCCTGAGAGCTCATCGCATGACGGATTAGTCTTGCCTCACCTTTGCCGAGCTTCCACGCTGCCTTCCCCGCGGTCCTGCCGGCCACGGGGGCTACCCTTCGTCCTACTCTCGCGCCAGCCCTGACGCCAGTCTTGGCGGCCCTTCTCTTCCTGCTCGCCATTCGATACCTCCATCTTCGCGATGTTGTTTTCCCGAAACAACGAGATACCCCGAAATGCCCGTTCGGAAACAGCGGAGGGGAGGCCGCCAGCGAGTTCTTCGAAGCTCACGGCGGTTCGCGAACCGCCCGCGAACCGCGACCTCAGGCTTCAGGCTTGCGTAGTCCTACCAGAGACCCGTTCGTCCTGGCGCAGCCTGGGGACGAGGGTAAGGTTTCTGTAGCGCATTCTGCGCTCGTTCAGCGGCTTCTCGAACTCGGCCTCGCGGGCGAACACGACCTCTCCTGTGGCCGCGGCCTCTACGAGGGCGGCCAAGTCTTCTCTCTCCGAAGGCGAGAGGCCTGTAGCGTCGAGGTTCTTCTCCCGCTCGAAGAGCCTGACCCGCCGCGCGAAAGAGACGAAGATGCTGCATGGCTCTGGGCAGGGGATCTCGCCTTCTCCCCGGTCTATGTCGAGCGGGGTATCCTCGTCCACGTCCCAGAGGGTCTTCTTGAGGCACACAGCGTCTTCGCAGCAGGCGAGGGCCGCGTCCTGCACCCCCTCATCCGAGAGGCGCTGGACCCGCTTGTAGATCCCACTCTGCCTCGCCGCGTTCTCCCTGAAACTCGTGAGATCCAGCCTCCCCTCCCTGTGGAGGTACCAGTGGACGACGCCTGCAGGATAGAGGTAGTTCATCGCGGTCACGAGCTCGCGGGCGTCAGCGACCCTGAGCTCCCAGCCGCGCCGCAAGTTTGGGGAGCTCTTGAGCGGCCTGTAATCCCCACTTTCGGTGAGCTTGGCGATCTCGCGCGCGGCGCGGGGATCCTCGCTAACCCTGAGGTCTTCCCGTCTCGCGTCGTCGGTGTGACGCAGCGAGTATCCGAGGGGAACAGCGGGGTGTATGATCGTCTGCCCGAAGATACGACCTTCGGGGGCGCCATCCACCCACGCCGCGAAGGCTTCGCGCGAATACGCAGCGACGTTGTGGACTCTCTGCCTCCCGGGGCGGGTATCAGACAACGGGCTGCTCCGTCATCGCCCCACGGGCGCGGGCGGCTATGAGGTTAGCCATAGAGGGGTGCGTCCCGACGGGGGCGCCGTAGTAGATCTTCTTGTCGCCCAAGACCGTGACCTCGCCGCTAAGGCCGAGGTCCTCGGGGATCGTCTCGCGGGTGTGCCAGCCCTCCGCGATAAACAGGGGGATCAGGATCACGTTCTCAGCCTCGACGCCATCGACTACGCTCCCTATCTCGGGGTCCTGGTCCAAAAACCCGACCTCGACGAGGTCGTAGATGCCACGCTCCCTGATGCGCCGGGCGTTGAGGTAGATCACGCCACCTGAGTTCTTGTTGAGGTCGGTCCCGTGGCCGACCAACACGAGGGCCGTGCGCCCGGAGACCTCCCTTCCGCCCATGAGGTCGTTCGTACGCTCCAGGATGACGTCGGGCATCCCATCGAAGGTGCCCAGAGGTCCAGCGTAGCGGACGGTCTTCCCGCCCTTCCGCGTGACAGGCCCTTCTAGACCGAGTTCCCTGGGGATGACCTGTTGGGTGAAATATCCTTCGGAGATAAAAGCGGGGACGACGTAGACGTCTTCCGACTCCACGGTGTCGAGCACGTGGCGCATGGAAGGCTCCTCTTTCCAGAAACACTCGACGACCTCGTCGAACTCTCCGACCCTCCTGATACGGGCGGCATGCTCGTAGACGGGGAGGCTCGAGTCTTCGCCCAGGTGCGAACCGTGTCCCACTATGACGAGTGCCCTCATGCTCCTCCTCTACTGCCGATGTGCCGGCAGATTCTACCTTAAGCGATACGCAGGGGGGCAATTGCCCCCCTGCGTATCGAGCATTTCAGCACTTCAGCAATAATAAGCTGAAATGCTGACCAGCTAAAGTGCTGAAATGCTCGCAAAGGGGCTAAGAGCTTGCGCGGATAGGCTCGCAACTTTCCGTATTTGACTCGGCCGCATGCGATCAAACAGGGGCGTAGCGGCTGTTTGATCTATTTGCTACCCGCCTATCCGCGCAGCCTCTAAGGCCTTTGCGACTCATCTTCCCGCGGCCGGTCTCAACCTGTGGCTCAAGGCGTCGGGACCGTACTCCAAGGCGACGAGGAAGGCGGCGGCGATGACGGGATACTCGGTCGTAGTCGGTGAAAGTCGGGGGTCTTCGCGCAGCAAGCCGCCGAGGTTTGCTATCCCTTCGAGACCGCGCCTGGAGTGGACACCGCCGGCCTTCAAGACCCCGTGCGCCATGCGGGAGACTTCTTCGGCATCCTGGCGGCCTGAGCGGCCGGCCACATCGAGGTCTGGCACCTCAGAGATGACCTCGAGGTAGGCCTGGACCAGGGCGCCGCGGACGGAGTCGGCCCTGGAGAGGGCGGAGAGAAGCGCCGGCCTGGCGAGTTCGCGGGTGACCTCGAAGTCCCTGGCGTACTCTCGGGCCAACGCGTGGCGCGACGCCGAGTAGCGCATGGCGTCGCGGAGCGTGGCGTCTTTGCCGGCCCCGAGGGCGTAAGAGAGCGCGGCGGCGAGGGCCTCCTCCCCGCCGGCCACCTCGAGCGCCCGCGCGAACGGCGCTATCTCGTCGTGGCCGAGTCCTGCAAGGACACGTGACGTGGGCTCTCCGCGCAGGGCGCCTCGGGCGAGCGGGGCCAGATACCCGGTAACCCGCGGGTCGGCGAAGCCGGCAAGAGAGAGCGAGGAGGCGGTGGCCTCGAGTACCGTCTCCCCCACGCCCTGGCGGCCCGATCCACCTAAAGCGTCCCTGACGGATATTACGGAGAGCGCCTTCGACTCGTGCGCGACACGGCCGTCCAGGTAGCGCGAACCCGTCCCCGGCGTGGGGGCGCTGTAGACGAGCATTATGGCCGTGGCGGCGCATGCCGCCACAAGACCCTCAGGTACCGACTCCGTGCCCTGACGCCCCATCAGGCCCGGAGCGCCCGGTCCGGATCCTCGAGAACTGCGTCTACCCTGGTCCGGTTCTCCTGGGACAGCACGGCCCATCTGATCCCCTCGCGCGCAACTTCCACCGACACAAGCACCTCCCGTCTAGCCGTAGGGGGCACTATTCTAACCCGAGGCCGCCAGGTCTCTTTGCGAACGAAGTAATATACTCGTCGCCATGGATAAGACACCCCACTACCGGGAACTGCCCGCCGACACGATCGAAAGAGTTCACGATGGATAGGATGTCGCCATGCCGAGGAGGCTCTTGAACACCCGCAACGAAACCTCACTCATAACGGAGGACGCTTTCGAGAAGGGCGTACAGGAGGGCACCCTGGGCGCCGAGGAGGAGCTGTGGCTCGCCGATCCGGGTACCCTCAAGCTCGCCGACGGGGCGCAGAGCATCCTGGCCCTCGAGTCCGCCAAGCTCTTCTCGGGGGAGCTCATAGACTGCGAGATCGAGTCGAACACGGGCGTACACGACCAACCCCCAGGGGTCTTCGCCGACCTCGTCTCCCGCAGGCGTGTTCTGCTCGGGCACGCAAAGAGGATGGACAGGGTTCTCGGCACCAGCGGCACGCACCCGATCGGCGACTGGCGGGAGCAAGAGATCATCGACAAGCCCCACTACCAGCGCCTGAAGAAGAAACTGGGGTGGTTGATCCGGCGCAACAACACGTTCTCTCTACACGTCCACTACGCCGTGCAGGGTCGCGGGAAAGCCGTCTACCTCTTCAATCGTCTCCGCGAGTACGTGCCGCACATGCTAGCGCTCTCGGTCAACTCGCCGTTCTGGCAGGGCGAATACACGGACATGCACTCGGCGCGCGTCCTGATGTTCTCGCGGGCGTACCACCGCGCAGGACTCCCCGAGCCCTTCGGCTCATGGACGGACTACACAGACTACGTAGACTACCTCGGGCGCGCCGGCCTCATAGACACCCTGGGGGAGATATGGTGGGACGTGAGGCTCCACCCAGGGCTCGACACCGTGGAGATCAGGGCCTTCGACGCCCAGACGGACCCCGCCCGCAACGAGGCCCTCGTAGCGTTGGCGGCGGCCCTGTGCGACATGCTCGCCCTCGAGTACGACTCGGATGAGCTAATGCCTATCATACCGAACCGCGAGATCGAGGAGAACAAATGGAGCGCCCAGCGTTATGGCCTCGACGGAATCTTCATAGATCACATCTCCCACGAAGCACTAAAGACCAGCAAAGCCGTAGAGACGCTCGTGGCACGCCTCTCCGAGGCGACCACCAGGGATCTCTCGGGACTCGAGCGTATCCTTGGTGAGCCGACAGAATCCGTTCGCCAACTAGAAGTGTGGCGAGAGACGGGATCCACCCTCGAGGTCGCAAGAGATCTGGTGACCAGGACGTCGCCCTAGAGCGATTGGGGCGAGGACTTCGACCTCGCCCCAATCGCGCACTTCAGCAATAATAAGCTGAAATGCTGACGTGCTGACTTGCTGAAATGAGCGCAAAGAGGCCTTGCCTCTTTGCGCTCTCACTTCCCGAAGACCCTGCGTTTGGCCTGGTTCACGACGATCTTGCGAACCCTTTTGTTTTGGAGGGCCTTGAGGGCTACGTTGCGCGCCGTCTTGCTCTTGATCAGTTTGAGGGCTATGGCCTTCTTCACGACTTGTGTCTCCTCTTTGTTCTTTTTTGCGCGGCCTTCCTGAGATCGCGACGGAGCTTCATCTTCAGCAGATCCAGGAGCGCCCTCTCGTCTTCGGTCAGGTCGCCCTATCTATCTCCGTGTGGTATCTGCTGCCCAAACGTCCGCCCAGAAAGCCGCCGAGTAGCGCCAGGAGCACGGCGGCCAGGGCGCTAACGATGCCGACGACGCCGGCGCCGAGCAACGATCTGCCCGCAGAGATAATCCTTTCGACCAGGTTGGCGATGCTCTCCGCCGCCCCGGCGGGCAAGAAGCCGGAAAAGACCAGCGCAGCCAGGGCGAGGATCAGAACGACTATAAACGTCCAGACCAATACCATCGCCCCGTTGCGACCCCCGTCGAAACGTGCGAGGCGGCCAGCCACGTACCCGCCGAAGAAGTAGGTCAGAAAGATCAAAACCCCGAGCACAGCGAGCCCCGTTAGGACAGAGGCCCCGATCTGGCCACCCGACAGCTCAGGCGTGATGCCGAAGGGGACGAGCACGAGCCCGGCGATGGCTGAGAAGACCCCCCCGAGGACGGTGGAGAAGATGAACCCGAGAAAGCTCGCCAACCAGTCCACACCCCCGTACATGTCCCTGAGCCGGTCCTCCCGCTCCTCCACCTCCTCGAAGTAACCCCTCGGATAGGGGGTCGCCGCCCTGGTTGTGTCGGGGTAGCCCGACGCCCCTATGACGCGGGTCTCGTTATCCTCTGAAGGTCCCGTTCCCGCACCTCGGGTCGCGGAGGACGCACCCTCACCCTGGCGCGCGGACTCGGCGCCGTTCTCGGTGGGCACCCGACGCGTCTCGACGTCATCATCACCCAGGGGTCCCGTTCTGCGGCGCTCTTCGCGCCCCTCTTCTGGTCTGTCGCTCATCTCTCCCCCTTCTAGTCATATCGTCGGCCAATAGTCTGTAGTACATTGTAGATTCTACCCTGCACGCGTCCGGGGCACCCGGGAGGCAGGCCTGACAGGGCCACACCCTACGAGCCCAAGGCTGATTGTTATACATCAGGCCGAGAATCGGGCTGGATCTCGCCGCCTGGCTTGTACGCGGGGCCATATGCAACGGGTGTTAGGCCTTCATATCATGGCGGGTGTTGCAGGCAAGTCCCAGCCCTGGGGCTTTGTAGAGAGCGAATACCCGAGGAGGTAAGCTTGGAGACGGCTGACAAGCAGAGCATTTTGCAGCAGGCGCAGGAGAACGACGTACAGTTCATAAGGCTGTGGTTCACCGACGTGCTCGGCACGCTCAAGAGCTTCGCGATCACGGTCGAGGAACTGGAGGACGCCTTAGACGGAGGAATGGGCTTCGACGGATCTTCGATCACGGGCTACCAGGACATCGAGGAGTCCGACATGATAGCCATGCCGGATCCCTCGACCTTCCAGATCATCCCCTGGAGCCCACAGGACGCGCCGACGGTGCGCATGATCTGCGACGTAAGAACGCCCGATGGCGATCCCTACGTTGGCGACCCGCGCCACGTCCTCAGGCGCGCCCTGGAGCGGGCGAGCGAGATGGGCTTCGACAAGTACTACTGCGGACCCGAGCTGGAGTACTTCTACTTCAGGGACTCCAAAGGCACCGAGCCCCTCGACTACGGCGGCTACTTCGACTTGACGACGCTCGATGCGGCGACGGCCTTGAGGCGCGAGACAGTACAGTCACTGCAGCAGCTAGGCATCAAGGTCGAGTACTCCCACCACGAAGTCGGCATCTCCCAGCACGAGATCGACCTCCGCTTCGACGATGCTATGGCGATGGCCGACAAGGTGATGACCTACAAGACGGTGGTCAAGGAGGTGGCCACCCGCCACGGCGTCTACGCGACGTTCATGCCCAAGCCCTTGAGGGACCAGAACGGCTCGGGTATGCACACCCACCAGAGCCTGTTCTCGGGCGGCAAGAACGCCTTCTTCGATGCGGACAACGAGTACTACCTATCCGAAGAGGCGCAGGCGTTCATCGCAGGTCAGCTGAGGCACGCGCGTGAGATCAGCATAATCTTCGCCCAGCACGTGAATTCCTACAAGCGGCTGGTCCCCGGCTACGAGGCCCCGGTCTACATAGCCTGGAGCCGCCGTAACCGCTCTGCGCTGGTCCGTGTCCCGCTCTACCACCCAGGCAAGGAAAGGGCTACGCGTATGGAGCTCCGCTGCCCTGACCCCGCAGCCAACATCTATCTCTGCTTCGCCGCGCTCCTCCACGCCGGCCTGGAGGGCATCGAGAAAGGTTACGAGCTGCCGGAACCGATGGAGCGTAACCTCTACCATCTTACGGCAGAGGAGCGCGAGAAGATGGGTATTCAGAGCCTCCCCGCCGACCTCGGAGAGGCGATCAAAGAGGCTGAGAACTCGGAACTGCTGCACAAGGCGCTAGGAGAACACACCTACACCCGCCTGCTACAGCTAAAGCGCGAAGAGTTCGAAGACTACAGGGTGCAGGTGACGCCGTACGAGCTCGAGAAGTACCTGCCGGTCTTGTAGGTTTCAGGCTACAGGCATCAGGCTTCAGGTCTTAGGGTGCGGCGGGAGCCGCACCCCTCGTTCGTGGCCGGAACCGGGCACGCGGGATGTTCTCCGGCCAACGGGCCACGCGGGTAACCCGCCCTTCTAGGTTCGTGAGTGGCCCGCTCTACCGACGTTCGATGAGGCACAAGACTTCGGAGAGGAGGGTTCTCGTGGTGCTCATTGCCTCGCCTTCGTAGATGGTCTCTTTGCCCGACCAGTCGCCGAAGTATCCGCCGGCCTCGCGCAGGATTGGTGGGAAGGGGCCGCAATCCCAGGGGTTCACGATGGGGTCGAGCATGAGCTCCGCCCTGCCCGTGGCTACGAGGGCGTGGCCGTAAGCATCGGACCAGCCGCGGGTGCTTCCGGCGGCGGTGAGAAGGCGTTCCCAGGCCGCGGTGCGGCCGTGTTCCCCGAAGCTTGCCGCGTCGGTGAAACAGGCTATGCCTTGCGCCAGGCTTCGCGTGGACACGTAGGTCCTGCGGCCGTTGAGGAAACAGCCCTCCCCGGTGGCGGCGCAGACCATCTCGTCGATGGCCGGGAAGTAGGCCGCGCCAACCTCGCAGACGCCCTGTATCTCCAGCCCGATCAGGACTCCGTACAGCGGGACGCCCCGGACGAAGGACTTCGTCCCGTCTATGGGGTCGAGAACCCAACGGTGGACGGAGTCGGCCCCCTCGGTCTCCCCGAACTCCTCCCCTACCACAGCGTGCTGCGGATAGCGCGCCCCGATCCTGTCGCGGATGAGCTTCTCTGCATCCCTGTCGGCAACGGTCACGGGCGTGTCGTCGGCCTTGAACTCCGGGCGCGCCGCCTCGGTCCCGAAGTAGCCGAGCGTGAGCCGTCCGGCCTCGTAGGCGGTCTGTACGCAGAACTCGAGGTTAGGTCGCAGGTTCACGCCACCAAGATAGCATGCGGTATCAAATTAGACTGCCTCACCCTTTCCCCTATAATCTACGCCGTCCCTTGTCCCTCTCGGAGAGGTGGTCCAGACTTGGTCAAGATCGGTGCTACGAGCGGCGCGACCGAAGGATTCGCGCCGGAGCTTCTCGCGGTCGCCCTCTTCGAGGGAGAGAGCCCGCGGGACCTCGGCGAAGGTGCAACCAGGGTGGTTTCGGACGGCGACTTCGCCGGCAAGCCAAACGAGACTGCCCTGCTCTACGGGCAGCAAGGCCCTGCGCCACGACTGTTGCTGGTCGGCCTGGGCGAGAGGGATCTCGCAACCCCCGAGAAACTGCGCCGCACGGCGGCGACCGTCGCCCGCCGCGCCAGGACTCTGAAGCTGGGCGAGGCCGCCCTCTCCCTGCCGACCCTCCCCGACACGGGGACCCGAGAAGCCGCGCGGGCCGCGGCGGAGGGGGCGAAGCTCGGCCTGTACCGCTTCGACCGGCACAAGACCGCCGCAAACGGCCACGACCTCGGGACCTTCTGGCTCGTCGCCGACGACGGTGCCCTGGACGAGGCCAGAGAAGGGAGCGAGCTCGGTGAGAAGGTGGCGGGAGGGTCCGTGCTCGCCCGCGACCTCGCGAACGAGCCTTCCAACGTCGCCACCCCCGAGTATTTGGCGCAGAAGGCGCGCGGCATCGCCGAAGAGTACGGCATGCGCAGTGACGTTCTCGATACCGCGGGAATCGAGGACGAGGGGCTTACGGGCCTCGCGACGGTCGGCCGGTCCGCCTCCAACGAGCCGCGTTTCATCGTGCTAGAGCACCGCAAGGGAGGCGAAGAGGCGCCTGTCGTTCTGATCGGGAAGGCCGTCACCTTCGACTCTGGGGGTATCTCCATCAAGCCATCGGCGGGCATGGAGGAGATGAAGTTCGACATGAGCGGCGGCGCGGCGGTGCTCGGAGCGATGGAGGCGGCGGGGGCCCTGGATCTCCAACTCAACGTTATCGCCCTGGTGCCGGCGACCGAGAACCTGCCGGGCGGTGACGCCTTCAAACCGGGCGACGTCCTGGAGATGCACTCGGGTAAGACGGTGGAGATCGTCACCACCGACGCCGAGGGGCGTCTCATCCTCGCGGACGCCCTCTCCTACGCCCGACGTTACGAGCCCTCCGCCGTGATCGACTGCGCGACCCTCACCGGCGCCTGCGTCGTCGCCCTGGGCAACCACGCCTCGGGCCTGATGGGCAACGATGAGGACCTTATAGCGGAGCTACAGACCGCGGGCGAGGCGACCGGGGAGAAGGCTTGGCCTCTGCCGCTCTTGGAGGAGTACACAGAGCAGATCAAAGGCGACACCGCGGACATTAAGAACTCGGGTGGCCGGCAAGGGGGTGCTCTGACCGCGGGCGCTTTCCTAAAGGAGTTCGCCGACTACCCGTGGGCGCATCTGGATGTGGCTGGGACGGCCTACGGCAAGAAGGGCAACGCGTACACGACCAACGGCGCCACGGGCGTCCCGACCCGCCTGCTGGTCGAGTTCCTCCTCGGGAGGACGCGATGATCCTCGAGATGCTCACCGTCGGCCCTTTCCAGGAGAACTGCTACATCATCGGGGATGAGGAGGCCGGGGTGGGCGCGATCGTCGATCCAGGGGACGAGGCGGCCCGCATCACGCTCGCGGTCGAACAGACGGATCTGGAGATAGGGTCCATAATCGTCACCCACGCCCACATAGACCACGTCGGGGCCGTCGCGGCGCTCGTCGACGAGTACGCCTGCCGGGTCCTGATGCACGCCGAGGCCGAACCCATGCTAAAGCAGCTCCCGACCCAGGCGATAATGATGGGCCTGAGGTTCGGCAAGGTCCCCAAGGTCGACCACCACATCGGCGAAGAGGAGGTGCTCGAGGTCGGGGCCCTCAGGCTACGCGCCCTCTACACGCCGGGTCACGCGCCGGGTCACCTGGCCTTCTACGTCGAAGAGGAGGGCCTCGTTCTCTCGGGCGATGCGCTCTTCGCCGGGAGCGTGGGGAGGGTGGACCTTCCAGGCGGGAGCATGGAAGTTCTGATGCGCAGCATCGAAGAGAGGTTGATGACCCTACCGGACGAGACCACGGTGTATCCTGGGCACGGGCCGCAGACCACTATCGGCAACGAGCGTGCGTCCAACCCGTTCCTGCAGGGAGGGATGTTTTGAGCGAGAGCGTCGAGCGCCACAGGGAGTCGGCCCCGGAGAAGATCAGGGTCGCCGTATTGACAATCAGCGACACGAGGACCCGCCAGACGGACACGGGAGGCGACGCAGCAGAACAGCTCTTGCGCGAGGCAGGGCAGGAAGTCGTGGCCCGCCAGATCGTCAGGGACGAGGTCACAGGTATAAGGGCGAGCCTTATAGACCTCCTTGCGAACCCTGACGTCGATGCCGTGGTCACGACGGGCGGGACCGGGATCTCGGGACGCGACACCACCTACGAGGTCGTCGACCGCATGATCGAGAAGAAGCTCGACGGTTTCGGGGAGATCTTCAGGATGCTCTCTTACGAGGAGATCGGGGCAGCGGCGATCATGAGCCGGGCGGTCGCGGGGGCCGTAGGCACCAAGTTGGTTGCGAGCCTGCCTGGATCCCGCAACGCGGTCAGGCTCGCCGTGGAGAAACTCCTCGTCCCCGAGCTGGCGCACATCGTCTTCGAGCTTCGCAAGCACGAGGAAAGCGGGTAGAGAGTTGGAAAGGGAACCCCTCTCCCCCGAAGCCGATGCGCTCTGGCGAAGGCTGTGGGAGATCTGGCAGGACAACGATGAGGAGGACGTGGTCCTCGGCTCCGCCGAGCTGGCCGACCTCGAAGAGGAGATCCCGGGCCTCGGAAACCGGATAAAGACGGCCCTCGCCTACCTCCAGCGCGCCCGCTACATCCAGTACCGCTCCGGGGTTGGGGAGGACGGCATAGAGCCGATCCTCTTCGACGTCTACGAGCCGCGCTGAGGAGCGTGAAACAATCGCTCTAGCGCCACGTAGAGAGGTCGGATCTCACGTATCGTCCCGAGATCCTGCGGTTCATCCGGGCACGGCTGCGCCGAAGAATAGAGCGACGGTTGACGGAGCGAGGGGCAGGATCAGCGGTTCACCCCAGCGTGGTTGCCTGCGTCCTCATTCATGATTCGCTCCCCTCCAGACTCTCGATGTCATGGGCGACCTCTGACAGATCGTCGTCTAACTGATGTCCGCGTCCATCGAACTCGTGGAATCTTGCATGCGGAACCTTTTCAGCATAGAGCGCGAGGTGTGCGAACGGCACCCACTCGTCGTCGCGGCTGTGGTAGAAGAACATCGGCAGGCCTTCGGGGAGCTTCGATGCGAACTCTTCTTGCAGAACATACTCGTCAACCTCCCAGTCCTC
>Ga0126308_10000228_pt1 | contig 16698 bp, 16 predicted proteins | sample Plot55_FD_92533 | JGI IMG/M metagenome (GOLD analysis project Ga0126308, IMG submission 92533) | Serpentine soil microbial communities from UC McLaughlin Reserve, CA, USA - Plot55 | ecosystem: Environmental > Terrestrial > Soil > Grasslands | place: USA: UC McLaughlin Reserve, Lake County... | reverse complement strand
TCCCTTCGAGAGCCGCGCCGCACGTCGCGCACGCGAGCGCAAGCGGCGTCCCGCATTCGATGCAGAACTTCTTCCCTTGCGGGTTCTCCGTGCCGCAGCTTGGACAGAGCATCCTGCTGCGGAGCCTACTCCTCGCGCCCGCGCGCTCAACGGTTAGCCTGGCCTCGCCGTGTATCCGATCGTGGTCATCCTGCTCGACGGCCTCGCCGACCGCGCGCACCCTGAGCTCGGCGGCCGCACCGGCAACGAGGCCGCGACGACGCCGAACCTCGATCGATTCGCGCACGAGGGGTCGTCCGGATTGCTCTACGCGGTCGGGCCCGGCCGCGCGCCCTCGAGCGAGGTCGCGCATTGGTCGATGTTGGGGTACCGGCCCGACGAGTTCCCTGGCCGCGCCGTCTTCGAGGCGTTGGGGAATGGACAGGAGGTTGACGAGGCCGATGCGATCGCATTCGCCGCCCTCCGGCCGGCGGAGAAGCGGTCGGACGGCTTGTGGCTGACCGGGCGGCCCCGCTACGGGGAGGACGAAGACGATGCGACCGAACTCATTCGCGCGTGCGACGGCCTCACCGTCGACGGCTATCGGTTCGAGCTCGCGCACATCCGGCGCGGGGAGGCGATCCTTCGCGTCTCCGGCGGCGCCGACGAGCGCGTCACCGATTCGGATGCGTTCTTCCGCGACCGTCACCCGGTTCTGCGGCCGCAACCGCTCGTGCCGGAGGCGGCGCGCACCGCCGCAGCGGCCGAGCAGTGGACGCGACAGACGATCGGAATCCTGGACGAGCACGGCGTCAACGTCGCACGGGCGGGGCGGGGGCTGGCGCCGCTGAACGTGATCACCCTCAAGTGGTGGGGACGCGCGCGTTCCGTGCCGACCTTTCGCGAGCGCCACGGGCTTCGCGGCACCTTCATCGCGGAGGCCGCATTCCTGCGCGGGCTCGCCACGGCCGTTGGCCTCGAGACGATCGAGGCGCTAGAGACGAAGGACGCGGCTTCGGACCTGCGTACGCGGCTCGCGCTCGTCGGCGAGCGCCTCGACGCAGGAGACACGTTCGTGTTCGTGCATCTCAAGGCAACGGACATGGCAGGCCATACGAAGAACCCGCGCATCAAGCAGGAGCGGATCGAGGAGCTGGATGACGAGCTGGGACGCCTGCCCGTCGACAGGGCGATCGTGAGCGTGACCGGCGACCACGCGACGCCCGCATCGCCCGACGTCATCCACTCCGGTGACCCGGTTCCGTTCCTGCTCGCCGGTCCCGGCGTTCGCGCCGATTCCGTCCGCCAGTTCGGTGAGCTCGACTGTGCGGCCGGCATCCTCGGGCAGCTGCGAGGACCTGATGTCATGCCGGTGCTCCTGAACGCGGCCGACCGGCCGCTCTTCCTCGGATCGCGGCCGACACCGTTCGAGGGTGCCGATGGATACCCGGACGTGCTCGAACCGCTGACGTGACCGAGATCGCTTCACGCGTTCGCACGTTCGAGCTCTCACCCGCCCTCTTTCGGACTTTGGCGGTCGCCACCACTGCCGCGCTCTACCTCATCATCGTCACCGGAACGACGGTGCGGCTGACGTCGTCGGGCCTCGGCTGCGAGTCGTGGCCGGGCTGCCAGGAAGGCCGTCCCTTTCCTGAAAAGGACTACCACTCGTTCATCGAGTTCGGAAACCGACTGGTCGGAGGCGTCGTGATCGTGGCAACACTGCTGACGGCGCTCGCGGCCCTTCGTGCTCCGGGCCTGCCGCGTTACGCGCGCCGGAGTGCGCTCGCAGTGTTCGTCGGGACCCTCGCCCAGGCGCCGCTCGGATACCTGACGGTGCGGTTCGACCTCAACCCGTACCTCGTGATCTCGCACTTCCTGCTCTCGGCAGTCGTCCTCGCCGGCGCCGTCGTCGTCGCGGTCGCCGCTCTCGGGGCGGAGCGGGGGACGGTCCCGCCGCTCGTCCCGAGGGAATTACGCATAGCTGCGCTCGCCGCCGCCGTCGGGTGCTTCGTCCTGCTCGTCAGCGGGACGATCGCGACTGCCGCGGGCCCTCATCCCGGCGATTCATTCAAGGGCGACCGGCTGTGGCGGCTCCAGGAGGCGGTCTTCAGCCATGCCGTCGGAACCGCGATCTTCGGCGTCTCGTTCGCGTTCCTGCTCGGATACCTCGTCTCACGCCGGTCTCAGTCGCCTCGGCTGCTCGCGCTCGCTCTCGGCGTCCTGGCGCTCGTGGGGGTTCAGATCACGATCGGCGGCATCCAGTACCACGCGCGTCTTCCGTGGTGGCTCGTGCTGATGCACGTGGCGACCGCGGCGGCCGTCTGGATCGGCGTCGTCGCCCTCGCCGCGCTCTTCCGGCGGCCCCTCGCCTCGCTCGCGGCGCGCGTAAACTGACGCAGTGGCCGACGAGCTGCGCGTTTTCGAGCGGCCGGCGCTCACGCGGCCGGTGCTGGTGTCCGCGTTTCGAGGCTGGAACGACGGCGGCCAGGGTGCTTCGCTCGCCGGCGGCTACCTGGCGAAGACGTGGGAAGCCGAACGATTCGCGGAGATCGATCCCGAGGAGTTCTTCGACTTCCAGGCAACACGCCCACACGTCTCGCTCGTCGACGGCCTGACGCGGCGGATCGACTGGCCCGAGAACGCCTTCTACCACGCTCGTCTGCCGGGAACCGAGCGAGACGTCGTGCTGCTCCTCGGCATCGAGCCGAACCTGCGCTGGCGCGCGTTCACGCAGATCGTCGTCGACCTCGCCCGGGAGCTCGGCGTGGAGATGATGGTCTCGTTGGGTGCGCTCCTGGCGGACGTCCCGCATACGCGCGACTCGCCGGTGACGGGGAGCGCCACCGATCAGGCGCTGGTCGAGGAGCTCGGGCTCTCTGCTTCGCGGTACGAAGGCCCCACGGGAATAGTCGGGGTTCTGCATGACGCTTGTCGCGAAGCCGAGATTCCCTCCGTAAGCCTATGGGCGGCGGTGCCGCACTACGTCTCGCTGACGCCGAGCCCGCGCGCGGCCAAGGCGCTCTGCGAGCGGCTCGCCGACCTGCTGTCGGCGGAGGTCGACGTGAGCGATCTCGAGGAGGCGGCGGAGGCGTACGCCGAGCAGGTGAGCGAAGCGGTCGCCGCCGACTCCGACACTGCCTCGTACGTCGAGGAGCTCGAGCGGCGAGCCGACGAGCTCGAAGAGGAAGCGAACATTCCCTCGGGCGACGCGCTCGCCGCGGAGCTGACCCGCTATCTACGCGAACACGAGGCGCGAAAGCGGGAAGAGGAAGAAGAACGGCCCGAGTAGTAGCGCCTAGCCGCTAAAGCCGGTCACTTTGTGCGCGTCGACGTCATAGCCGTAGGTGTTCTCCGCATGCGAGCCCTTGAGGCCTTTCCCCGTGAGCGTGCACTGATAGTCCCACCCATCGCGGCCTTGACCGCAGTCGACGTGCACTCCGCGGGCGACCTGGTGCCGTTCCAACCAGTTGGTGGTCTGAATCGCGCTCATCTTGTGATTCGTTCCGCAACCGGCGCCGACGAATGTCACGAAGGAGAGGACGCACACCGCAGCGATCCTGCTGGGCATCAACCGAACGTGAAGGCGTAGGCGGAGATCCCCGCCGTAAAGCGCAGCTCGAGGATTCCCTCGCGCACGCTCGAGCCCCGCAGCAGCGTGTAGAGCCGGCTGATCCCGGACACCGGCACCGTCCGGACGTGCGCGCCGTCCACGAGCACCTCGACGCGGCCCTTGCCGCCGAGCACCAGATAGACGTTGCGCGCGAGGAAGTGCAGGCGCAGGCGCGCGTTCTCGCCGCTCACGATCCGCTCGGCTTCGACCCGCCACCGTCCGCCGTAGGCGAGATTGCTCGTCGGCAGGCCCGGCGGAAAGTGGTACGTGGTCTCGACGCCCATCGCGATCTTCGAGCCGGCGTAGCGGTCGAGCCGCTGGAAGCCGAGGTACGTCTCAGGCGTGAACAGTCCCTGCGGCGTCGGATCGGCGAGACGGGACGCGACGGGCAGCTTGTTTCCGCGCTCCGACAGGAGCTGCCGGATAATCCGCTCGGTCTCCTCGTACTTCCCCTCGCCGAAATGGGCATGGCGGATATGGCCGCGCTTGTCGAGCAGGTACTCCGCCGGCCAGTACTGGTTCTGGTACGCGGTCCACGTGCCGTAGTCGTTGTCGATCGCGACGGGGTAGCGGACGCCCAGGTCGCGCGCGGCGTTGCGGACGTTCGACGGGACATGCTCGAACGCGAACTCCGGCGTGTGGACGCCGACGACCACCAGCCCCTTCGGCGCGTACGTCCGGTACCAGGCCTTCAGGTGCGGCAGCGTCCGCAGGCAATTGATGCAGGAGTACGTCCAGAAGTCGACGAGCACGACCTTGCCGCGCAGCTTCTGGAGCGAGAGCGGTTGGCCCTTCGGTGTGTTGAGCCACTGCGAGATGCCTTGAAAGTCCGGAGCGGGGCCGTAGTCGTCGAGGTTCTCCGTGTCGGCGGCTGTGGGCGCGCGTCCCGACAGCTTCGCCAGCCGCTTCTTCGCGTACGCCGTGTCCTCGATGTGGTTCTGGAGCGCATTCGTGTAGCCGGGTACGGCCGTCTGGAAGCGCCGGTCGACGTTGAAGACGATCAGGAGCGCAGTGGCGGCGATGACGACGCCGAGCGCCGCGCGCACCGATCGCGCATGAGCGCGCATGGCCGCAAACCGGTCGACCGCGCGCCGCCCGAGGATACCGATCAACAGCATCGGAATCGCCGCGCCGACCGCGTACGCCAGAGTCAGGAAGACCGACTCGGCGCTGACGTCGTGCGTGGCTGCGACCACCGTGACCGTGGCCAGGACAGGCCCCGCGCACGGAACGAACACGAGCCCCAGGCTCAGCCCGAGGACGAACCCGCCCCCGAGGTCGCTGCTTGGCCGCCGGCTCAGCCCCGCCAGCGGCCGCTCGACGAGCTCGCCCAGCTGCGGAACGATCAACAGCGCCGCCATCAGGAACAGCAGCCCAATCGCCACGTTCCGCAGGAAGTCCTGCGGCAATCCCAGCTCGTCGAGGATCCACGTTCCGACGAGCAGGAAGACCGTGAAGCTGACGACCAAGCCGGCGACGATCGCGAACGGCCGGCGCCGGCCACCGCTTGCAGAGCCGGCGAAGATCACCGGCAGAACCGGCAGCACGCAAGGTGAGATCGCGGTCACGATCCCGGCGACGAAGCCGATTCCCAGCAGGACGATCAAAGGGCGCGGTCACCTCTCGTGCGGATCGTGCTCGCTCGGCGCGAAACACCCGGCTCGCAGGGACGCAGGGAGCGTTCGTAGCCAGAGGCTATGGGCGCGACTGAGGACGCCGCGAGCCGGAGCGTTGCAGCGCCCCAGCGAGTGCGAGATGCGCGGGAGGGGGCGGTCAAAACCGTAAAAGGTAGTCCCGAGCGGGCGCTATTCGTTACGAGCCGGCTTCTGCGGCCGCGTCGGCCGCGGGCGGCTCGGGCGTCTCGGTCGTCTCGACCGTCTGCACCTGCTGGTCCTTGCGCTGACGCGCGCGCCGGCGTCGGCGCCTCCGGCGAGAGCGGCCCGAGGTCAACTTCGGTGCGGGCAGGTTGTCGGCGAGCGCGTGCGCGACCTCGGGGAGCGGAGCGATGCGCTCGCGCGCCGCGTCGATGAGCTGATTCGCGCGCGGCGTGTAGCCCTCGGCGGACGCGAGGAGCGCGACCCCGACGTACAGCGGCTGCTCGAGGGACGTGTTCACCAGCTTCGCCGCGTTCTCCTCGTGCCGGTGCCCACGTGAGTTCGCAAGCGCTCCCAGCAGGCGCTTCGCCTCCGGGAACTCGGCGCTCGCCCGGCGGTCCTGCACCTTTCGCGTGGCGCGGGCTAGCTTCCACGTCCAGCGGGTGAGGATCTGCTCGGGCGCGTCCGCCTTGCCGTCGCCGATGGCGCGCAGGAGCACCCTGATCCCCGGCAGCCGGTCTTTCTCCCACGTCGGCGCGGAGGTCACCAAGGTGACGAGGTCGTCGAACTCGGCGCGCTCGACCATCATCGAGACCCGGTCCTGGAGCGCGGTCATCCGCAGCCGCCGGTTCGGATTCTCTGCCGCGCAAGTGAACAGGAACTGCTGCAGACACGCCTTGCTCGAGCGGCCGTCGGTCAGCTTCTTCGCGAACTCCGCACGCTCGTCGAAGCGAATCTGCCTTCCGGCAATCGTGGCCCAGTAACGCTGCTCGTCCTCGTCCAGGTACTTCGGATCGATCCGCTGCCACTCGCGCGTGATCACGGCGAGGCGCCGGCGGACGTCGGGCGTGACGGGAACGAGCCACGGCGCCGGCGTCAGCTTGCGGCGCGCGCGGCGCTGGTAGCGGCGCCTCGGCGAGGGCAAAACACGAGCACCCTCGCGGTAGAAGTCGGCTTCGAGCAGGCTGTGCAGCGTGATCACGCGCTCGTTGTGAGTCGCCGCCTTCGGCACGAAGTCGACGACGATGCCCGCTTCCTTCCGCGGATGGATCCGCATGATGCGGCCGATCCGCTGCTGGTAGACACGGCGCGATGCCGTCGGCGCGAGGTGCATCACGACGGTCGCGCGGGGCGAGTTCCAGCCCTCGGCGAGCAACATCGCGTTGATCAGGATGTTGATCTCGCCGCGTTCGTAGGCAGCGAGGGTCTCGGCCAGCTTCACCGGCGGGGTGCGACCGCTGACCGCCTCCGCCTTCAGCCCCGCTGCACGGAATTCCTGCGCGAGGTTGTAGGCGTGGTCGACGCCTGCGGCGTAGACGATTCCCGGCGTGTTGTCGAAGCGGTCGCGATAGAGGCTCGCGGCGGCCTGGTTCAGAGGTGTGTGGTCGAGGGTCGCGGCCAGGGCGCGCTCGTCGAAGTCTCCACCGACGATCGGCACCGAATGGATCGCGGCGACCGGAGGCACGCGCAGGCAGCGGAGCGGCGCAACGAGCCCTCGCCGCGTGGCGTCACCCAGCGGGAGGTCGTCGACGGACGCGGGAAACACGTCGGACACCTGCTTGGCGATCAGCTGCTCCGTCGCGGTCATCCCGATGTAGATCGGTTCGGGGAAGCTGCGGATCGCGGCGCTCGTCTTCTCGCCGAGAGCAGTGTGGGCCTCGTCGCAGATGACGAGCTGGTAAGCGTCGCGGGTCAGGTCGCCGACGTGGCGCGCGAACCAGGCGTAGGTCTGGATCGTCACCGGGTTTTCGCGCGTCGCCTTCTGTCCTCGCTCGATCGCGGGCGTTATGCGGCTGCCGTAGCCCTCCTCACCTAGCTCGCGGTTGAACTGGGTGACGAGCAGGCGCCGGTGGGTCAGGATCAGGACGCCGAGCGAGCGCGCTGCCTCGACAAAACCCGCCGCAGCGATCGTCTTCCCGGAGGCGGTCGGATGGCGGAACCTGAAGCGGCGGACGGCGCCGGGATCGGCGGCCGGAGCGACCCCGTTCTCCGACTCGAGCTCGTGCTCGACGTCGGCCTCGGTCTCGACGACGTCGCCGTTCTCCTCCTCGTCCAGTTCCGCGATCTCTTCGACCCCCGTGACGGCGCCGTTGCCGTCCACCTCACCGTTCAGCGGCGCGAAGCCGCGCTGGTTCGCCGCGATCAGCTCCGTCAGCATTCCGGCTAGGGCGTCGACCTGATGCCGCCGGAGCTCTGTTCCCGACGCAAGCCGGGGCGGCCGCTCGCTCAGGACGCGCTCGAGCCCGAGCATCAGCCCGAATCGCACGCGCCACTCAGGCGAGGGCTTGCGGTGGGCCTCGTCGATCTCCTTCAGCGCTTCATCGAGCGCTTGGCGCCTGGCGGTTCCCGGCGCGAGCGCCTTTTCGGGCTCCTCGCCCTCTTGGAGGAAGGGCTCGCCGGCCCAGGCTTCGGCTCGGAGGGCGGCGGCTGCCAAACCGTCCGCGGCCTCCGGCGCAATCGTCGGATGGTCGCTGGTCCTCTGCATGTGTGCAGCGTCTTTGGCGCGCTGCATCCTTGAGGGAAACTCGATCGCCACACCTCCCCGGTGGGCGGATCTGCGGAAATCATACCCGAACCCGCAGAAATTAGGCCTTCAGGGTTCGCGGCCCTTCCAGCGGCGTCTCGGCCTCAGCCTCCGAGGCCGCCGAAGATCGCGAACGGGTTCTGCGGCGTCACTTCGTACACGAGCTCCCCACCCGGCTCCACTTCTCCGTGGACGCGGGCGGCGAGCGCTCTCGCCTCCGCCTCGTCCGCAGTTCCTGCGATCACGTAGTGGAAGCGGCGCACGACGCCGTACCCCTCCTGCTCGAGGCGGTCGGCGAGCGCGTGCGCGGCCGCGCGCGACTCGCACTCGATGCGCACCTCCCAGGGCGCGTACCCCTCCTGCAGGAGCTCTTCGTCTGGGTCGGGCGCACGCGGCTCGTCGCTCCAGCGGTCGTCCTCCTCGAGCCAGCGCTCGACCGAGACTTCGCGCGGCTCGATCCTCAGCTCCTTCAGCTCGGACTCGACGACTGCGCGCGCCCGCTGCGCCTCCTGGCTCGTGGCGGTGTAGACGAAGACGGAATCGGCATCGTTCGAGACCACGAGCCGGCGCTCCGCCAGCTCCTTCGCGAGCTCGCTTGCATCGGAGCCCAGGTCGAGACCGAGCTGCGCGAGGAAATCGGCTGCGTGCCCCTCCTCTTCGAGCTCGATCCGGAGCCGCCAGTCGTCGTGCGCCATCGGGTGGAGCCTATGCGCCCGGCGGGGCGTTGGTGCCGGCTATGCCTTCGCCGGCGCTTGCAGCTCGACCTCGGCCGGCTCGCCCCTCCGAAGCTCCCGGCTGCGCTCGGCCTCGGCGTTGATCTCCGCGCCGAACAGGAGAGCCAAGCCGCTCAGCCAGAACCACGTCAGCAGGATGACGACCGCAGACAGAGCTCCCCACGTCTTGTTGTACGAGCCGAACTGGCTGACGTACAGCGAGAAGAGGCCGGACGCGAGGAGCCAGATCACCACCGCGACGACGGCACCGAAGGTGAGGAAGTGCCAGCGTGGGTGATCGACATTCGGTCCAAGCCAGAGGATGCCCGCGAAGACAATCAGGAGCCCGCCGATCAGGATCGGCCACTGCGCGACCCACCAGAGGATGCTGACGAGGCTCTCGGCGCCGACCGCGTCGCCGATCCAGTTCGAGAGCTGCGGTCCGAGCACGAGCAGCCCGAACGACAGGGCGAAGCCAATCACGACGAAGACGAGCATCGCCCACGCAGTCAGCCGCCGGCGCACGAAGCCACGCGTTTCGTCCCGCTCGTACGCGACGTTCAAGGCCCACATCACGTTCTGCATTGCGCCGCCCAGCGACCACAGCGCGAGCAGGCCGCCGATCCCGATGATCGTGATGCCGGTCGCCTGCTTCTCGGTCATGTTCCGCAAGTTGCTCTCGAGCAGGGTTGTCGCCTCACCGGGGAGCACGCTGCCGAGCTTGTCGACGAGGCTGTTGATCGTTCCCGGGTCGGCGACGAGGCTGAAGACGCCGAGACCGACGAGCAACGCCGACGGGATCGCTAGGAACGCGTAGTACGCCAGGGCAGCGGCGAGGTTCGTGATGTGGTCGTCAAGCGCTTCTTTCCCGGCCCGTTTCATGATCGCGAGGTAGTCGCGCTTGCTCAGGTCGGTTGGGCCCGGGTCCGGGAGCCGACGCTCGCGGCGCTCGGGTTGCGGCTGCGGCGCCTCGTCTTGTTCGGGCGTGCCGCCACCACCGAAGCGCGGGTTCCGTTCCGCCGCTTCGTCCTCGTGCTTCCGGTGCAGGAGCTTCACGACGGAACCCGCTCCTGCTCCGCCTGGTGCATCGAGCGCGCCTGCTCCTGCGCCTTCTGGGCGGGTGGCGGCGCTTCGCCGGTGAGAACGGTCCAGATCTTCGTAGCCGCGCGGCGCGCGCCCATCGTCGCCACCGCACCGAAGGCTCCGGCAAGGATCGCCCACATCCGTTCCCTGCGCGCCTGCTTCTTCGGATCGACGGTGAGCGCGACCCAGAGGTCGCGCAGGTCCTGCCTCAACTCGTTGAGCTGCTCCGAAACGATGTCTCGTCTATCTGCCATCGAAACCTCTATCCCCGTCTTTCAGCGGGTAACACCTACGAATTCGACGCGCTGGAGGACGACGGTTGCGCCGCCCTCCAGCGTGATCGCGGTGGTGCCTACGCCCGTCGTGCTTCGGGGCGCGTGCCCCAGTAACGGCCGACGAGCACCACCAGGACGATCGCGATAACGACGCCGATGATGAAGGCAAGCCATCCGTCCGAGATGATCGCGGCGATCAGCAGCGAGATCACGCCGATCGCAATCGTCATCAACCAGCCCATTGGATCGCGACCGGGGTGCAGTAGCCGTCCCAGTGCCCCAACGAGGGCACCCACTAAGAGGAACCAGATGAAGTGCATAGTGTCCGCCTACCCCTGCCAATTCGAAAAAAACTCGGCAGGGATCCCTACGGCGTCGTCACCTCCTCTGACGTCACGTCGCGCGCCTTGTCCTGCAAGCTCGACGTGAGTTCCTCGCCCTGCTCGCGACCCTTCTCCCGAGCGGTGTCCGCCGCGCTCTGAGCGGCCGCCTGCGCGACCTCCTTGCCGCGGTCGACAGCCTCCTGCCCCGCCTCCTTGGCAGAGCTCTTGACCTGGTCGGCGACCGGCCCTACGCGCTCGTCCTCGACCCGCGTCGACGGAGCGAACAAGCCGGCGACGAAGCCGATCGCAGCTCCACCTAGCGCCAGCCCGATCGGGTTCTGCTCCGCGATCGTCTTCGCGCGCGTTGCCCCTTGCTTGACCTGACGGCGGTCAGGCGTCGCGCCACTGACCTTCGAGCTGACGGTGTCCTTCGTACCGCTCACGGTCGAGACGACGCTGTCCTTCTTGTCGCCAACCCAGCCCTTGACGCGGCCCGGAACATCCGCCTTGTACCCGAGGGCATCGACGGTCTCGCCCATCTCCTCCCGGGTCTGCTCGATGTCCTGCTTTATCTCTTCTGACCTTTCAGCCATTCGACATCCTCCTTCACGCTTTCCGCTGTTTTCTCAGGAACTGGTTTTCCGACCTCTTTCACCTTGTCGCGACCCTGTAGTGCCAGGACTCCGGCCACCGCGGCCCAGATCGCCGTGACGATGAGCGCGGCCGTCCAGTTCGGAATCGCCCCGTCGAGCGCCAGGATCACGAACGCCGTCAGGGACCCGAGGGCGAGCAAGCCCGCTACCCCGGCTCCTCCGAACATTCCGAGCCCGACGCCGGCCTTCTTCCCCTTCTCGCCCATCTCCGCCTTCGCGAGCTCCACCTCCTGGCGGACGAGCGTCGTCACCTGCTGCGAAAGCTGCTTGACGAGGTCGCCCGTCGACTGCTCTCGCAGGTCCTGGTCGAGGTCGCGATGCTCTTCGCGCGTGGCCATCACATCGCTCCGGGGCGCGCTTCGTACGTCACGTCCGCGGGCGTCTCGTACGAGACATCCGGCGGCGGCAGCGCGGCCGCGGCGCGGTAGTGGCTGCTCCCGTCGAGCTGTGACTCGTAGCGGCGGCTGCTCGACGCCTTGAGGAAGCGCGAGCCGACGAAGCCGACCACGACTCCGATGCCCGCTGCCGCCCACGGGCGTGTCCGCGCCCATGATTCGACGTCGTTGAGGATCCGCTCCGCGTTCGAATCCCGCAGATAGCTTCCGAGGCTCTCGACCTTCCCCGCCGTCTGCTCGATGAGCTTCCCAGGGGTTTCCTTGCCCTGTTCTCGTAGCTGGCCGCTGCTCGTCCGCAGAGCCTCGCTCACGGCCTGCACCTGCTCCCCCGCCTGCGTCGACCGCTGGTCGACCTGCGTGCGGAGCTGGTCGCCCGCCTGCGACTTGACCTCCTGCGCCTTCTGTTGAACCTGTTGTTGGGCCTGTGAGACGACTCCGCCGTCCTGCTCTTCCGATCGCTCGGTCGATCCGGGCGGCATCGTCGCGGTCAGTCCGCCTTCCGGCTGGTGCTGCGACATAACGGATCCTCCTTTGATGTCTGGTCGCACGCGTCTACCCGCCGGATTTCGGGCGAAACAAGTGTCAGCGAATACGCGTCAAAACGTCCCCGAGAGCAGGTCCCCGGGCCTCTGCCATGTCTGCGAGCCCTAAGCGCCCACCGCGGCGCGCACCTCCGCCAGCGGCCGGCCGGCAACGCGCTCGGACACGCCTGACTCGTCCAAATACTTCGTGATCCCGCCGAGCCAGAAGGGCCACCCCGCGCCGAGGATCAACGCCGTGTCCACGTCAGCAGCTTCCTCGACGACCCCTTCGTCGAGCATGTGCCGGACCTCGTCGGCGATTGCCTCGAGGGCCGCCGCCGTTATCTCCTCGACCGTTCGCGGCCGCTCCTCGGCCACGACGATTTCCTCTTTCCCCTGCGCGTAGTTCGCGAGCGTTGGGGAGAGCGGGAAACGGTCGGGGTATGCCTCGTGCATCTCCTCGAGCACGTGGTGCGCGACGCGCGGCCCGACCATCTGCAGGAGCACCGACGGGGCCATCGGCAGACCCAGACGGAGGATCGCCTCGTCCGTCTCCTCGACGGTGTTGCCGTGCTCGAGCGCTTCCATCAGCACGCTCGTCATTCGGGTCAGGACTCGGTTGACGATAAAGCCGGGCGCGTCGCGCGTGAGAACCGGCCGCTTGCGGAGGTCGGTCGCGATCTTCCAGGTCGTCGCGAGCGTTTCGTCATCCGTCTCGGCCGCGCGCACGACCTCTACGAGCGGCAGCACCGCCACGGGGTTGAAGAAATGGAGGCCGGCGACCCGCTCCGGGTGGTCGAGCTCGGACGCCATCTGGGTCACCGAGAGCGCCGACGTGTTGGTCGCGAACACGCATTCGGGCGAGACGACCGCCTCGAGCTCGGCGAAGACCTCCTTCTTCACGGCGAGGTCCTCGAAGACCGCCTCGAGCACGAAGTCGGAGTCCGCGAACGACTCGTAGCCCGTCGAGCCGGAAACGATCGAGCGGAGGAACCGCGCCTTGTCCTCCGTCAACCGGCCGCGGGCGACGGCGCCTCCGAGCTCCTCGCCGATCTCTGCGAGCGCCTCATCGACGATCTTCTGCTCGACGTCGCGGATCGCGAGCGGGAGCTCGAGCCGCTGGAGGAAGAGCGCAGCAAGCTGGCGCGCCATCAGGCCTGCGCCGACGATCCCGATCTTGCGAACCTGCCGGGCGTCGACATCGGGCACGGGGACCTTCCGCTTCGCGCGCCGCTCGACGAGGTCGAACGCGTACAGGGACGCCTGCGCTTGCCGGCTGAGGATCAGATCGGCGACCGCCTCCTCCTCCGCGCGGTAGCCCTCCTCGACCGTCCAGACCGCGGAGCCCTCGATCAGGTCGAGCGCGCGGTACGGAGCGGGGGCCGCGCCGTGCACGGAATCGTCGAGCCGCGACCGGCCGCGCCGAATCGCCTCCTCCATGCCCGAGAGGTCCGGCGCCTCGCGCCCGTGGCCGCCGACTTCGGTGAGCTCGACCGCGAAGGCGATCGACTCGTCGAGGAACTCCACGGGATCGAGCAGCCGATCGGCAAACCCTGCCTCCGCCGCCTCCGGGCCCTTGAGCATCCGGTTCTGCCGCATCGGGTTCTCGACGACGAACCGGACCGCCGTCGTGGGGCCGACGAGCCGTGGCACGAGCTGCGTTCCACCCCAGCCCGGAATGATCCCCAGGAAGCATTCGGGGAGCGCGAAATGCCGGACGGAGCTCGAGATCGTGCGCGCGTCACAGTGGAGAGCGATCTCGACGCCGCCACCGAGGCACGCGCCGTTGATCGCGGCGACGGTCGGGAACGGCAGCGCACGGATCCGCGCGAACAGGTCGTGGCCCGCTCGGCTTCCCGCAATCGCCTCCTCGCGCGAGCTGATCTTCGGGAACTCGTCGATGTCTGCGCCGGCGCAGAAGACATACGGCTTCCCCGTCAGGACCATCGCGGCCCAGTCCCCCGACTCGAGCTGAGAGAGGAGGCGGTCCGCTGACGCGAGCGCACCCCGGCCGAGCACCGTCGGCTTCGTGTGGTCGGCACCGTTGTCCATCGTCACTAGAGCGACGGCGCCTGCCCGCGTCTCGATCGGTTTGAGCTTGAACTCGGTCTCAGGCACGTTCCCAGACCACGGCTGCGCCCATTCCCATTCCGACGCAGAGCGCGGTCAGGCCGTAGCGGACGTCCGGCCGCTCGCCGAAGCCGTAGGCGAGCTGCGCCATCAGCCGGACGCCGCTAGCGGCCAGCGGATGGCCGCAGGCGATCGCGCCTCCGTACGGGTTCAGCCGCTCGTCCTCAGGCGAAATGCCGACGCCGTCACACCAGGTCAGGACCTGCACGGCGAAAGGCTCGTTCAGCTCGAACAGTCCGATGTCGTCGAGGGCGAGGCCCGTCCGCTCGAGCACCGCCCGGGTCGCGGGCACCGGTCCCAGCCCCATCAGCTCAGGCTCCACTCCCGCGAACGCGAAGCCGACGAGGCGCATCTTCGGCTCGAGCCCGAGCTCCGTGACGGCTTCGGATGAGGCGAGGAGGCAAGCGGTTGCGCCGTCGGTGAGTCCGGCGGAGTTGCCTGCGGTTACGCGCCCGCCGGCTCGAAACGGCGTCGGCAGGCTCGCGAGGCCGTCCATGCTCGTGTCGGGCCGAAGGAACTCGTCGCGGCGCGCGACGCTCCAGCCGTCGTCGGTGAAGACGGACATCGGCACGACGGTCGCGGCCATGACGCCGTTCTGCCAGGCGGCGTCCGCGCGGCGCTGCGACCGGACCGCGAACGCGTCCGCGTCCTCCTTCGTCAGGTGCGGGAAGCGGTCGTGGAGGTTCTCCGCCGTCGCGCCCATCGTCACTGCCGACGGATCGACGAGCCGCTCGGCGACGAAGCGAGGGTTGAAATCGACGTCGTCGCCCATCGGGTGGTGGCCCATGTGCTCGACGCCGCCGGCAAGGACGACGTCGGTAGCGCCGAGCGCGATCTCGCCGGCTCCCGCGGTCACCGCCGTGAGCGCGCCGGCACACATGCGGTCGACGGCGAAGCCCGGAACCGTTTGGGGAAGTCCGGCCAGGAGCGCGACGTCGCGCCCCATGGTCAATCCCTGGTCGCCCACTTGGGCCGTCGCGGCGAAGATCACGTCACCGATCCGCTCGGGGTCGACCTGCGGGTTGCGCCGCAACAGCTCCCGCACGACCTTCACCGCCATGTCGTCGGCGCGCGTGCGCCAGAAGATCCCTTTCGGGCCGGCGCGGCCAAACGCGGTTCGGACGCCGTCGACGTAGTAGACCTCGCGCAGCTCGCGCGCCACGGGGTGAGTCTAGGCTGTCCCGCATGGAGTGGCCGGAGCACATCGCGCGGGCGGAGGAGCGGTACCGCGACGGCGAGGCGCGGCTCCCGGAGACGGAGGACCCAGACGCGCGCCAGCGCCAGCTGACGCGGATGGGAAACGCGGCGTACGCCGCCGGGCTCGCGCTCCTGATGCAGGGCGACGCGGGGGCTGCGCGCGACTGGTTCACCCGCGCGGTCGAGCGCTACGGCGAGAGCTTCGAGGACGCACCTCCCGGCAGCTGGGGACGGACGATCGGCGCCATGAAGGCACGCATGCTCACCGGCGAGTGGGACTCAGCGGAGGATGCGGCTCGTTGGACACTCGACGTGGGCGCGGCCGAGGCTGACTCTCCGATCGGCAAGTACGCGGCCTGCCTTGCACTGCTCGTGCTCGGCCGCGACCGTGAGGCACGAGCGGTGGCGGATGACCTCCGTACCCACGACGGGTTTCCGACGGATGTCGCCGACGCACTCGCGATGATCACTGCCCAGGACGTCGTCGGCTACATCGACGCGGTCGAGGACGTGCTCGAATCGTTCGAGACGCGGGAGGAGTATCTGGAGGACGTTCCCGTCGCGGACACGGTGCTCGTCCTGCAGGCCCTGGCAGCGCGACGTGAGATGTCGGCGGAGCTCGAGTCCGGCCTACTGCCAAAGTCACAGGATTGACACGAACGCGTCATGGACCGGCGCGCCTTTCGCCGGTACGATCGACCGCGGGTGGAGGGTGGAGAGCCCGAAATCCCCACCCAGGGTGGGGCGTCTTTTAAGGAGTGAGCGCGGCAGCCGCTGCCGGGTCGAGCACTGCGATCGTTTCACCGGCTGCCGACCGCACAAGGCTCGCAGGCGTCGCGACGCTCGGGGGGTCCGCGAATGCGCGCCGCGCCGCCTTCGCTTTCTGTTCCCCCACGGCTAGGAAGAGCATCTCGCGACAATTGGCCAGCGCAGGAAGCGTCAGCGTGATCCGCTCGACGTAGGGGTCGAGCTTCGGCTCCGCCGGGACAACGAGCCTGTCTCGGATGGCGAGCGTAGGCGCCTGCGGAAAGAGCGATGCGGTGTGGCCGTCGGGGCCGAGTCCGTTCAGGACGAGGTCGAAGGTGACGCCGCGCAGCTCGTCCTCATAGCTCGAGGCGGCCTTGGCCGCGTCGGCCTCGCCGGGGATGCGGTGCACCGCACGCGGCTGTCGCTCGAGCCGGTCGAGCAGCGCCTCCTTCGCGAGGCGGTAGTTCGACCGCTCATCCTCCGGCGGAACGCATCGTTCGTCTCCCCACCAGAGTTCGACACGGCTCCAGTCGCCCTCTTCCTCGGCAGCCAGCTCGTAGGCGCGCCTCGGCGTGTCGCCTCCGGTCAGCACGATATTGCCGCCTGAGCGCGCCGCTTCCGCCAGCCGCCGCGCGACCCAGAGCGCCGCGGCTTCGGCGTCGCTCTCGACCTGCAGGCGGATCGTCAGAGCTCTCCGGCTGCCAGCTCGCGCGAGCGCTCCATCGCCGCCT
>Ga0126308_10000227_pt1 | contig 16718 bp, 19 predicted proteins | sample Plot55_FD_92533 | JGI IMG/M metagenome (GOLD analysis project Ga0126308, IMG submission 92533) | Serpentine soil microbial communities from UC McLaughlin Reserve, CA, USA - Plot55 | ecosystem: Environmental > Terrestrial > Soil > Grasslands | place: USA: UC McLaughlin Reserve, Lake County... | reverse complement strand
TTAACGTACATCCCCTTATCTATATGGTCGGTTTGTATATGCTCAAGATAAGTTGGCGGTTTTCCTTCGTCAATGGACGCGCCTGCAAGCCACTGTCCCTTTTCAAGCTCCTGAAGCTTTGCAGCATATTTCATTTGTAGATCCTCGCTTGCATAAAACGGGTGGTTAGGGTCTTCCTTCCAGCGCCTTCTGCGTGCAAGTCTTTTAGCCAGATCGGGACTGTCTATTGCACCGTACATGTGCGTTGTGGTTTTAAGACACGCATCCCGAAGCTCTGAGGGTATTTCCCCTATTTCCTGGGTCGCAGCTGTGAACCAGATATTGGAGTTTCGTTTGTACACCTGCATAAGTTGGCGAAATTCCTCCGTTATTACACCCCTATTAATTGAGTTTCCCCGAACAAAATATGAGAGCTCGTCAATTACAACTGAGAGTGGAGGACGCGCACGGCCATTTGCCTCCCTACTCTTTATATACTCATAAATAGACCCCCAGACCCAAAAGAGTTTGAGTTCTCGGGCTTTATCGGATTTTTCGTTTCGTAAATCAATTAGAACTATTTTCCCTTTTTCAACTACCTCGTCCCAATTAACAAGAGGCTTGGGGGCAGAAAACATTGCCTCAGCTACAACGTCAAATTCAATGCGCTGCAAACGGTTGAGAATTACCTCGGATTGTGACTGCCGGGTTCTTTCCGGCTGGTCAATAAAATCAAGGAGCCTATTTCGAGCCCTCGACACTTCAGGATTAAGGCGTACAGCTTGCTCGATCTTGCCTCGCCACACCGAAGGATTTTGTAGAAGATCAATTGCCGATGATATCGGTAAATTGTGAGCTGCGAGAATCTGAAGAGTACTTGTCAGTATCGCTTCAACTCTGGGAAGCCCCTGAATTGAAGCTGAAGCCAAGGCTTTATTGGTTTTTGAAATGAGGTCAACTATCCGCTGGCTTGTTACGTCTAGGGTTTCCTTTTTGTCCAATTTGTAAAGCATTGGCCAACTAGTTACGTATGTGTCGTATGCCGTCTCCCCCGCCTGATACCCGGCCATATTGCAGTAAATGATTTTTTCTGAGAGCTCAATTTGTACATCCTCTGGTAAATAAAGCAATTTGTTGAGGCAGTTATCAATTGCGCCGCCTACTGCGTCCAGAACTACTGTTCCAACTCCGCGGAGTAGATCCTGATAGCACAAAGCTCCTAAATACCGGCTTTTGCCCCAACCCGTCGGGGCTGCGAGTAATATACCGCCGGTTCGCGCAACGTCTGAAAGTAAAACGGACTCCTCCATGAGGTGAGACGGCAAAACAAGGGGAGGGCGGGCCCCCGCCTCCCTGTCCCCTCTCTCAACAGTGATCGAATCCATTAAACGTACCTTACGAATCCGGGGGAACCTTTCGGCCCAGGTATAAAGCAGCCGCTTTTGTTTCCTCGGTTTGCTTTGTTAGAAGCTGGGTCAACAGCTGTATATCACGCTCAAGCCGGGATATATCTATGTCTTGCCGCGTGAGTTTTGCCTCAAGAGCCGAAGGAAGCGTTGGCTCACGCACCACCTCGCGGATTACGACCTCAGGCTCAGGGGGTTTGGGCGAGAAGGGAAAACGCACCAGCGTTTCACCCTTATGCTCATCAACGTAGGACATGTTCTACCCCCTGAAGAACTCATGCCAACGGGTGCGTTTCGTGGCAGCGCGTTCCCGGGCCTTGTAGCTTTCCTCAATTAATCTCGCGTCTGCCTCTTCCATCAGGTTGTGCTTCCTGAGGGCATCATTCGTCTGGTCATGGATCATCCGCTTGATGGTCGGCTCCATGATGCTCCCCAGTTCCTCACTCTCGGCATACGCGAGGTTTTTCAGAAGCAGCAGCTGCTGAAATTTAGAGTGGAGCGTGAAAGCTGTGTGTTCACGTACCGCTCCTTCGCGCTCGATTGCACGCTCTGTCAGGTAGGTTGCTCCCTCCTGCACGAGCTCAAGTTCCCGTATTTCCTGAATAATCAGCTTTACAGCTCTGGTGAGGCGCCTTTGAAGCGGGTTTTGCGCTAGCGGATACTCCCCATAGCTTCTCGCAAGATCTGTGTCCTGCCTTTCTACCGGCAAATAGTCCACACCGTCTCCTTTCGGGTTTTGTCCCTCTGCTGGCCTAATGCCAAGATCCACCAGAAAGATATCTTCGAACCCGTCCATGCCGTTTCCCATGTGCTCGTTTTGTCCTCCTTTCTGCGTGGCAACGGCTTCTCTACTCCCAATAGAATGCAGCATGAGTTGTGAATATCGTGATGTTTTGGCCCTTTGTGATCTCAAGAGGTGTGTCACCGTCATACACCCAGCCGGTATCTCCATACCTGTACCAGTCGGAAGGTGAGCCGCCGTAGCGGTTGGCAACTACCCGTCTCGTATGCGGATAGGTTATGGAGTGCTCGCTCTTCAGAACGTAGCCCGTCTGCTGAGGGGGAGCAAAGTTACGCTGGTAAACGAGGTAGCAGCCGAAGAAGATAAAGCCTGCGAGTACGGCCACGGTCAACATGATGAATCCTGCCCGAAGGGTGTTGCGCTTGCGTTTCGGAGGATCAGTGTAGGGAGAGTACTCCCGTGCAAGCTCTCTGATCTGCCTCTCGTCCACTCTACCCTCTTTAGGTAGCACCTCTGTGAGTAGTATCTACTCACAGAGTATAACGCAGAACTCGAGCAGGTCAACATGGCGTGTTGCCTGAGAAAATTGTGGTTATAGAGCGCGTGCTTGGCTAGTTTGAGATACGCTTAGGAGTATCTGTATGAGCCTCTGATTTAGGCTCCTGATCCTTCCGACCCGCTCTGTACTCTTTCATATAAGTTTTATGGTAATCGTTGTACTCATCACGGTTTTTTTGCCGATAACGCGCTTGCGCTTTTCTTTTCTGCTCTCTCCTGTGCTCTTCTTTTTCTCTTAATTCCCGAAGCTCTTTAAGCGACTCACGAAGACGGGAATTCTCCTGCCGAAAATCATTTCTTTCTTTAGTCACGGAAGCAATCTTTTCGGAAAGCATGCGCACTTGCTCTTTAAGACGTTTATATTCCCCTAAATCAACTGAGGATGCTTCTTTTTCAGGGGCGGCAGGTTGGGTTTGGGTTGAATGTTGTTCACGGAAAATTACTTCAGCTTCAGCACGTGGACTCATAGAAACCCGCTCGTCATTTCTTGTTGATGCATGAGTAGATGATACAGGAGGTATCGAATCCTGTATATGGTCTGTCTGTTCGCTGTGACTTGCGCCCCTTAGGGGCTCCCGGTCTTTCATAAAGATCCCCCAAAACAGGGACATGATAGGATTTTGGATCAATAATTTCAAACTCTGTAATATGCCTAACTGCCAAGCATTGTATTTCTCTGCTACATTCGAGATTCTAATGGCAACAACACCCGAACAACCCACTCCCCCGCCCCAAAAAAAAGAAACACGGGGTCGCGGGCTAGCTATCGTCGCAACTCCAAAAGAGGGCGAAAAAGTGCTCTTTCAAAGATCAGAGAATGGAGGTATGACGATCAAGTTTGAAGGTAAGATAGCTATTGCCCTCTCTCCCAAGGTTGCAGAGGCTTCAGGTGCCGTTCTAACGGACACGGCGGGTGTTGCTTATGGTTTGATACCGGAGGGCTCTTCCCCGCCTGTAAGCGAGCCTCAGAGTGAGTCTGGCAACGGATCTGAAACGAAGCCCGAGGGGATCACTGTTCCGGAAAGCGAGAACAAGAAGCACGAGTTTATTGGCAACCCTGTATATGACGCAAAATTCAGAACACGTAAATCAGGCAAGAGAATCGCAGACTTTCACATAGCCACTCACCCTGAGAAGAACAAGACTGAGTACTACCGCATCCGGGCATTTGACGGCTTAGCTGAACGGGCTCGAGATACTATCCGCAAAGGTCAAAAGGGAGTTGAAGTTGTTGCCTACGGCCCAAAGTACTGGAAAGGAAAGAGAAAGACCGAAGTCGGTTGGAAGGAAGAACTCATTGAGGGTTACTACGCAGGATTTGTACACGCACCAAGTACATCGCAAAAGGATTCCCCAGGAGTCGCAGAGAAAGAACCCTCAGTATCCCCCAAGCCCTGAACATCTGAAGAAATATACATAATACCTGCAACAAACACTGATGCTAATTGAACCCATATACCAATCGGACTGGAGGAATGTCGTTCTCCCCCACCCCAGAACCCTAAAGCGCTAAGAACCAAACCAGATCTCTGAAAAGTATTATACGAGTTTCTTTAAAGCAGTTTGGTCCCTCAGTTCTAAGTAAAGTGACGGACATCAGTTTGTCTATGCAATCATTTGCCCGCTATGTGTACGCGTACACCAAGTTTTATCCCTTAGTCCCAAGCGTAGTGCGGAAGGAGGGTTCAGGGGGGAATGCCGCACGTAGCCAAGTCCACCCCTTTAGGGGATACCCGGTCGACTGAGAACTTTGTTTGCGAGAGCAGACAAAGTGCGATAGGCGAGCGGGAGGGGAGTGGGCGGCAAAAATTCTCTGATTTTAGGTGAAACCGGTGGCGCCCACTCCCCTCCCGAAGGGTATAATCCTGAGCCTGTCGAAGGACATTCCCCCCTGTACTATTCCCTGCTTTGCAGGCATTTCTTGTTCTTTTGGGTAATGGAGTTTGGTGAGTAATGATTCTGCTCGTTCACAAAAATTTTGTGCGTGTGAGTGTAACGTGTGAATGTGTCGCTGCCAACGCGGTATCAGACGCGGTACTTGACGCTCAATACAAATTTTGTTCGAGTGCAAAATATACTCGATAAGCTGCGTTGAACGAAAAGGGTTGGTATGCCCGTGTCGGCAATCTAAACCCCCTACCTCGTCCTTTTGCTTGTTCCGGCAAGCCAATCGTTGAGACTCTCTTTACTCTCAACCAAGGAGCAAGAGTTTCTTCTATGGGCAAAGGTGTGGATGAGGTAAGTGCGTCTTGTGGTTAGTCCTGAGGTTGTGTCCTGTGTACTCTGTCCTGTGTGTTGTCTGCTCCTACTTAAACAGCCACTCGTAGCCTTCACGTCTTCGCTTTCTCTCACGCTCCCTTCGTTCTTCTCTTGATTCTGTGGATTTTTCGGAGTTCAAAGAGTCTTTACGTTCCTTCTTATATAGGGAACGCTTACTGGTACGCCCTTGATGTCGCACCGTGGCCTTCTTGAAAAAGAGAACTGCAACGATGCAGTACCTTCGGGTCGAGAACCTTCCACGCCTTGCCCTCTGTTGATGGTTGCGAAGCACTAGTCCCGCACTACACAGATCGTTCAGATGACGCTCAACGGTTCTGCGGCACAAGCCCAGGATCGCGGCCATCCGATTAATGGAGGGCCAACACTTACCTCTTTGGTCTGCATGATCCATTAGGCATAGATACGTTGGCAGTACATGAAGCCCAAGTCCGGCTTCTCGGATCTGCGGAATGAGATCTTCGGTTTTGGGTATGCGGTTAAATTTCCGGTACTTCCCCACCACGCTTCCCCTTTCGGGTTATGCGGTGGTTCGCTCTGGTATACTTCACCAAAGCGGTGGATCTCGGCTAAAGATATAGTCCACCGCTTTATCTATGCTTTTTTCAAGGGTTTTACATTAGCAGAATTGATTACAAGACGAAGCTTCCCACAACATCTTGTAGCTTATCCACAGGTCTACCAACATGTTGATAACCGCCCCCGCAAGTTGTAAATCAGGGAGCAAAGATCCTGCGCCACCAGGATCGATTTTGAGAATCAGGGGGTACAACTCCCCTACTTTCCGTGTCCGAGTCCTTTAGAGGCGATTCTGAGGCGTCTGGTGGGGGTTCGGGTGAGGCTTCTAACTCCGGTATCCGGTTGGTAAGAGCCATAATGATTGTGTCTTTTCGCCTTGCTTCCTCCTGCCAGACTTCCCGATCGTGCTTTAAGCTCTCTATTTCAGATTTGAGTGAGGTAATGTAGTCGTTGACAACGTAGTTGCCAACACCCTGTTCAACTCCGTTGTCCTCAACATAAACGTAGATTTTTCCGTCTTCACCTTTCTCGTGTTCAATGGTTTCCCGCTTGATCCTGCCGTGAACGGCCTGCTGCGATATTCCAAGCTCCTTAGCAGCCTCAGCAACACTCAACCTTTGCATCAACTTCCTCCCCAATGTGCTGACAGCAGGTTGAACACTAGCAAACTAAGCTTCGGTTCGCTACTCTTGCCGGTATGCTGACACTGACACATAAGAAAGTTCTTGAGGCCTCCCCTATGCCTGCCGAGCGTAAGGATCAGCTGCGGGACCTTCTTGAGGAGAGTCCTGATTTATTCACAACCCGTGTCAATAGAGAGGCTTGGCGTTGCCTTATACGGTGGTACATGGAGAGAGAAGTTGAGGCTGGAGAAGTAGAAGCTTTTTGGGAGTTGGTCTACAGAATCTTGAATAAACCAACACTTTTCGATCTTGAGTGTATCCACGGATATATGGTTCAGGAGTGGGGGCGCAGGAGGCCAAGGCACGGATAAATCCACAGATAAATCGAGCTGGTGGTGGGGCTTTTGGGTTGATTTAGGCTAAGTTTTCGCCGAATTTAGCTTCTTTCCCACAACAAAACCAAGCCTATATATAGGCTCTTCTCTCCCCTATTTCCATTCCCCGTTCCCTTCGCTTCCCTCCGGTCTATTTTCCCTATCGACGCTGCGCGTCGTTTTTTTCAAATACGTGCGCAAGCGTTTTGTCGATGAGGTGTCTAAACGTTAAATGAGTCCTCGGTCGCTTCGGTATACGGCCAGCTAGTGCATTATTACTCGCAAACCAAGAGTTGCTTGGAAAATGCCGGCTGCTGTGTCTGCTCCCCCCATCCAAGAAAATGATCGATTGCGAAACTTTTTGATACATTTCTTAGATGATTAAGTAGATATAAGCAGATAAATTTGGGGTTGAATAGTCCCGTACGTACGGGACGTACGGACGCTCGTACTCTCGTACGGGCGTACTACCGTACGGGCGTACGGGTTTTCTTTTCTCCTAAGTAGGAGTCTATTGCTGCTCTTACGAGCTCACTCATACTTGTTTTCTCCCCTCTTAGCTTGGCCTGAAGGGATAAATGACGAAGTTCTTCCACCTGGTCCTCAAAGAATTCAAAAGGGTGGCGAATTAACTTGCGCCTATTCTGAGTCGGGGGCGTACGGTCGTACTCTCGTACGGGCGTACTACCGTACGGGCGTACGGATTCTTCTAATGTGGGTTTATGCGCTGTTTCTTCATGTCTATTGTGTAACGGGGGAGTAGGGGAGTTAACCTCAATTGTATATTGAGGTTTTTGAATCGCGGGCATATTCTCAAGCGATGACTTAAGAGAAGGCACTTTGGCGTTGGGATCAAAATCAGTAAGTCTAGGCGTTTTCATTGCTATAAGTGATTAACCAGTCAGCAAGTACGTCATAAGCAATAGCTCCCGGATGTTGTGGATCAAGCTTGGATACGGGGATTTTCTCATCATATGACCGGGCAAAGATTGTGGAATGGGGGATTTTGACAGTGAGTATATTATCCCTCCAAATTTTTCTAGCATTGTCGACAATTGCCGGGGAGTGGTTCGTGGTTGATCGATACATCGTAAAAAGAATACGAAGCTCTTGGTGAGACAGAGAGAACTTATTCCACATTATTCGTTGCACGTGGTTTATAAGATCAGCTACTCCGTCAACCGCCATTCTCTCAGCACTGGCTGGAATCAAAATCAAATCCGCTGCTGCCAAGCCGTTAAAAGCAAGCATTGCTTTTCCGGGCGGTGTATCAATGAGTATGAAATCATAATCAGCACGAAGCGGCATAATAATGTCTGACAGCTTTGTTTCATCACCCGGCTCTAACGCTTCTTCTATCGCAGCCATCAAAACGTGAGACGAAAGCACATCAACACCGTGCTTGGTTTTACGTATTGCAAGAGGTGCCTGCTGAACTCCCATAAAGACCTCATACAGGTTTGGAGAGGCGTCCGGATCAAGATCAAGGTACCGTGTCGCTGATGCCTGTTGATCCAGATCAACAACTAACACCTTTTTGCCTTTCTTTGCAAGAGCGGCTGCTGTATTAACAGTCGAAGTTGTTTTAGCTGTACCGCCTTTGAATATGGAAAATGTAATGACTTTCATTTATTATCGTTTTTAACCAGCTCTTCGTAAGCTGAAATTGGAATTCGCCATTGGTGAGATTTTTCAATGCGAATTGCACCTTTAAATTTACCATGTTGTGCCCAACGCGTAACTGTTGCACGATCTACTTTTAGAAGTTTTGCGACCTCTGACGCATTTAAATATGACTTCATAACTTAACAATAAAGAATTTTTAATTCACTGTCAATAAGGAAATGTTGCATTTGTTGCACGGCACAGGAGTATAAAATAACAGGAGAATAATTGGAGTGTAAATGAGATACATTACAAATTGTTGACTTACCCGTACGGGCGTACGGGCGTACGCTTACTTGAAAAACAGACCCATAAGTCCGGTATAGAGCATGCACATTCCAAAGAGAAACATGCTAAAAGCCCAAGGCGTTGTAACCAGCATTCGAATAATTGTAAAGTAACGAAGAAATCTTTTCCTAATAGCCACAATTTCAGTGTATCAGATCTATACATTTGCCCAATAAGGTGCTATATGTTCCTGCAGAGAAAATAGAGAAAGGAGGTGAATTGTGGCCACCAAAACTGTGAAGGTCTCAGATCTGACAGGTGACGAAATAGGGGGAGAGGAGAACCTCGCGCGGCTGGTAGTGGAAGAGCACCCAAATCTTGAGGATTCTGTAACCTTGGAAGTCCTGCCTGATGAAGTTGAGGACAAGCTTCCTGAGGAGCAAAACTATGTGCGAGTTACGTACTTTCCTCCTAGTGAAAATGGGGGAGAGGAGCGCAGCTTAGTTTTGTCAGTTGAGGAGTTTAATAGCCTCTCAACGGACTTTGATATGGATACAGTCCTTGAGGACGCTCTGCGCGAACAACAGGAACGGGAAGGAAGAAAGCGTGGAAGGCAGGGAAGACGGGGAACAGGGGAGAGGCGAGCTCGTGTTGATTACTCCTCTCCTGAGCACGCAGGAGAGCCTCATAGAGGACGGATAACGGACGCTGAGAAAGAGTATGTCCGGAATAATCTGGAGGAAGTAAACACAAGACTAGAGAGGGCAGGACATCGGATAATCGATCCGGAAAATGCCGACATGGCTGAAAGGTACGACTTGTCCGGTTTGTAGGCAATTTGGGATAATTGCGGATAGAGGCTCTTATACTTGGGGAAGTTTGGGAGCCTCTTTTATTTTCGGCCCAAATCTTCTAGATTAGACTTTTTGCGCTCTTGTAAAAGAAAATCGGAATAAGATGTGTACAGGGTATTTAAATTTTTGGCGGTTTTCGTTTTACGTTCCAGATCAGCAACAGCTCCTCTCTCGCATCCCCGGTGACGCGCAGATCTCACAGGGCCAGCTAGAAGACAATGCCGGTTACCAACCCAGTGAACTGTATTGGCGGTTAGAGCAGTTGGGCCTCATGGGTTTGGTGATAAAGCGTGAAACCGATGAAGGGGGAGAGTATCCCCGCTATGAGTATCAGCTCTCCCCAGCATACGCCCGTTATTTGCAGGGTTTGAGAGCACAATAGAAAAGAGCGATCTTTTTATACGCGGTAACGCACGCTCTAGCTAGACGCAGATCCTCGATGGTGCGAACTTCGCCTTTTCAGTATTCCCGGAAGTCCGCATAGCCCAAGTCCAGCGCCTATGAGCGAACCTGGTTGGGCTCAGCTGCCTTCGGGCATCATCTCTACTTTAGAGAGCGTAGAGCCCTTGTCCAGTGCTGGAGGTCCTCGAGAGGGCGCTGAGCGGTCCTGGGGGCGCAGGATGTTGGAGGATGAGCGCATGAGGCGTGTTTTTGTCTCTTTCATTATTGAGGACGAGAATGCAGTTAAGGGGCTTCGGCTACTCGCCAGGAATCCCGGCTATACGGATCTTGAGTTTTACGATGAATCGGTTCGAGTCCCGATAAACAGTATCCAAGCCCCTTACATTAACTCACGTATCAGAGATAAGATCAGGAGGTGTGGCGTCGTACTTTGTGTAATCAGCCGCGAGACATACAAGAGCTCTTGGGTTAACTGGGAGTTAGACGCGGCTATAGAGATGGGGAAACCGATAGTCGCTATGGCCATTAAGGGGCTGACGGAATCAGTAACCTTGCCTCACCCTATCCGAGATACGTCTGTACCGTTTTACGTTTGGAATCCTGGGAACCTGAACTCATATCTCGCCGACGCCACCGTAGTCAGGTAGCCGATGACCGGGAAACAGGAAAAGACGCCGAAAGTTCCTGAGAAGGTTAAAGACCATGTGGCATGGTATCGGCTGAACGATCAAATTGAGTGGTACGACAGGAAGAGCGGCAGTAACCAATCCTGGTACAAGCGGCTCAAACTGGCTCAACTCGTGCTTGCCGCCTCGATCCCCGTCGTCTCCATCGTGGAAGTGCCCTGGTGGAGATGGGTTACGGCTGTGTTGGGCGGGCTCATCGTGGTCTTAGAGGGGGCTCAACAGCTTTGGCAGTTCAATAATTTGTGGATTGCCTATCGCAGCACCGCCGAGCAACTGAAGCACGAGAAATACTTATTTTTGGCTTTCGGCGGACCTTATTCTGGCCTCAACACAGACGATGCTCTCAAGCTCCTCTCGGAGCGTGTGGAGGAACAAGTTTCCACAGAACACGCTAAATGGGTGAACAACACGAGGCAGGTAGAACAGCAGCAACGTAGCGGACCAGCCTGACCGAGGGCTGCCGTATATTTAGGCTTTTATTCTAAACTTAGGACAATTATCAACACGACGAAAGCCAGGCCTGCTAAGGAGGAGAAGGACAAGACAAGCGACATTTGCCATTCCGTCCTCGCGCCTCCTTGTCTCTGGTCGCTTCCTCTGGGTTGCTTGACTCAGGTCAATTGTTCTTTCAGCCGTCCGTCCCCTACCACCTGCTCTAGCTTGGTAATGAGCCGCTGAACGTCGTTTCCCCAACTGTTCTCATGCAACTCAAAAGCATTGCGGCGGGTTAAGGGAGCCAAATCGTCAGGTAACACATCGGCGCTGGGCATAGACACTCCTTCTACGAGTACCGGCACCACTCGAATGTTACGCTGGAGTGCAGCGACGATCTCCATCCGCACATAATCTTGCGGGTCCTGCAGACGCTCGAAGTTCGTACCAGTTGCCCAGCTTCTGCCAATTACAGTGAGCAACACTTCCGAGGAGCCAACCGCCCGCTGGATAGCCTCAACGAAATCTGCTCCCGGGTGGATGGAATCGATGTCGTGGAAGACCACATTCTCGCCGAAGTGCTCGTCGAGCCTGTCCGCCAGCCGTCCTGCGTAACCAGCAGTGTCACCGCGACGGTAACTTACAAAGATGCTCGTTGCTTTCTTTGCCATACCCTCCTTACTTTCCCTCCGCCTGTATGTTTGCGCAATAACCCCCACCACAATTAGCATCCCGACTACACCTATTCCGATCTGGCTCCAGCCGACCCCCTTGCCAACCACAAGGTTCCACACGCCACCGACTATGAAAGCCAGCCCTAGGAGTCCCACCCACGAGAGCCACTCGCTGCGCGTCCTCGAATATATGAACCCCCCCAGCAACAGGGCCCCCACGAGAAGCACAATGGTTGGTGCATCCAAGATTTCCTCCTAAGGTGCCTACGCCATCTTACCTCTAGCAACGCGGCCCGGCAGTCCTGGTCCAGTACCGACGGCCGATCACCTACCGTGTTGTGGTGGCGCATAAAGAGATCCAGGAGGGCGAATAAAGCGCGGTTAAGGGAAACATCTATTCCCCCAGGTCGAGAATAGGTACCGAAAACGGTGGTTTTCGGTACACACCTCGAGTGCTAATAAAGGCGACTGAACTTCTTCTAATCGGGTTTCCACGAAGTTCGTTCTGAGCACCGTTACGAAGGGCCGCTGTTCTCCCCATCCTCCCCGGTGGCCCTTATTCGTTCTCTCCGTCCTCCTTGCGGCGGTCTCTGTCTTTGAGCCAGTCCTCGAAGGTTGGTCCGTTAGGCGTCTGGTCGCCTCTGAGAGTCTGCCCGGTGGGCATGGTGGTACCTTCGAGGGATTTAGCTGCACTCAACTGCTCTGCGGTCCATCCCCAGGCCCCACTGAGGTCGGCTCCTCTCACGTCGACCCCTTCGAGATATGTCCCCTGAAGAGTTGCGTTGAACAAATGGGCGTTGAGAAGGCTTGCACCCTCGAGGTGAGCGCCACTAAGGATCGCATACGAAAGGTCGATCGCCCGACCTTTCCTTATCGGTTCCATCACGTCAACGGGCGGGATGATCGAGTCATCTAGGGAAGCTCCCTCGAGGTGAGCGTCGACAAAACATGCCCTGCTCAGGTTAGCCCCGCCCAGGTCGGCCTTGCGCAGATTGGCCCTTTTCAGATTGGCCTGTCTCAGGTCGGCACCCTGCAAGTTAGCCCCTTTCAGGTTGGCTTCACTCAGATCGGCACCACGGAGATCAACAACGGGGCGGTCCTGTACGATCAGGCCCGACTCATACAAGAATTGCACAACATGCCCTTTGCGCTTGCCGTCAAGCCTTGTTAGCAGTGTCAACGTTCGCGCTCGAGCCACTGCGCGAACGTCTTTAGGGTCTTCCCCTTTGTGCGGCGAACGCAAGTGATGGTCGATCATCAAGTCGGTCATATCATCAAGGTACGCCTCTAAAGCGTCGTCTTGGGCCCGGCGGTCCGCGCTCACTCGGTCTCGTGCTTGTTGGCGCTGGTTGAACCAGACCCCTCCAACGGCAAGCACAGCAGGCACGACTAGGAGCTTTATCCAGTCCCAGAGAGTGATCCCGAAGGGTTGGCCCCCGAGTGTGAGGAGGCCTAGCACGACGACGGTCGCCAGTACGATCCTGAAAGCCCACAAGCCTTGCCGTACGGTCGGACGCCAGTCGGGCACCAACAGCCTTATGAGATCCTTTGCTCGCTCGCGCGGGGACTTCGGTTCTTGCTGCACCTAGCGTTCCTCCTCCCTACGAGGAGAAGTATGGAGCATCGCACGGACTAGAGCGAGTGCGCTCTGTTGTCTGTCTTATGTACAGATAGAGAAGTGCCTCGTCGTGCTCTGTACATATGAATTGGATAATACCTGCCGGACGTATTATGGCCCCTCCTGGGGTAGGCCCTCCGGACCGGGGCAGCGCGAACTTCGCCATGACGGACTTCTCTGAAGTTCACATCACAACTATGGCATCGGTCTCTTCAACATGTCCATGAACTTCTTGACGATCCCGTCCAGCTTGTTTTCCTCCCGCGCTTCGGCGTCATTTTTGTTGTGCTTCTCGTCAAAGTCTTTCATCAAGTTGTCGAGGATGGCCTCTTCACCCCATCCTTCACTGCTCCAATATCCCTTGTGTTCGAAGGCTTTCTTAGCATACCAAGGGCGCGCAAATCTCCGAGTTCGTTCGGTGACGAAAGCTCGTAGCTCCTCAGATTTTTTGCCCGAGACCCCTTCAAAGTATTTCTGGTAGCTCTGCTCTGTCCCCGATGCCTTCTTACTGACGAGATACAGATCTCTCAGAATGTTTGAAACGCTGCGCCCAGTGCCCGACGGACTGCTTTCTGCGGGCACCTCTTGCCATACGTTTACCGCAATATATCCGTGGATGTCGCCCAGCAATTGCGCATCCGAGGTCTTTTCCTTTACGAATTTATCAAGGTCGGCGGTCATCGTCCCCTTCACCCAGCGGTCGACGAGGTACTCGGCATAAGCTTGGCCGAGGTCGCCAGCCCAGGTGGTGAAGTCGCGCACATCTCCGCCACTAGCCTCCATTAATGTCTTGAACTTCAATTCCGTTTCCGAGCTGTGGTGTCCTAAGGCTTTCAAGAAGGTTTTGGGAAACTGCGATGGAGCACCGCTCAATGCGGCATCTATGCCGGCCATGACGTGGCCAATGTCAACGTCTCCCATGGGCGTCGATATTTTCTTTCCACCAGATTTGGGAGCCAAATCCTGCATAGCAAACATCATTGCGATCTTGTTTGGCGGACTCTCGATGTCAACGAATTTGGTCTCGCCACTCTTCGTCTTTTCTGTGATGCCTTGACTGGCTACTAACAATTCCCAGTTTACGTCGGAGAACCATAGCTGTCGTATCTCGCTAGCGATCTCGCTGGGTGTGGCACCGGGGTGTAAGCGCTCGACCGTCTCTACAAAGAGAATGAAATCTTCGATGCTCGTTACCGTTGTTGTCTGCCCCTCCCTTTGTTTGAAAGAAACCTGATAGGTATTGGGGTCTACGGTATATTTGTCCGTACTTTCCAGTTTTGCTATTGCCAGATCGATTCTGTTGGCTTCTATCTCCGAGGGTGAGTAGCTTGGGTCTTGGGCTTTGGTGGTCTCTGCTCGCTTCAAGATCAGAAACGCTTTGGCCACGGTAATGACCTCACCGTAGACCTTTTCTCCCTCCTCAATTTCGTGATGACCTGGTCCGATATACTTCACAAGTTCTTGAGATATGTAGCCGGTCACGCTCGGCTGTTCGTTGAGCCTGACGTGCAACCAACCGCTCTTGCGCCCGATCACCGTAACATAGGTACCTCGTGGCAGGTCAGCGCTAATGCCCTTATAAGGATCGTCGAGGTCTTTTTCGGGAGCCGTACGTAGTGCGGCACTCCAGGTATTGTGTATCTGGCCAAGCCATGGAACGTCTTCCCGCTTGGCGGCTTCATCTTTATCCTTGACCTGCTCAGCGTCGTTGCCTTGCTGGCGTTTTTCAACTTCCACCGCCTCGTGCTGGCGCTGAAGCTGTGGTGCGGCAGCCGATACCCTGGGGGACGTCTCCACCGTTCCCTTGAGAACGGCCGTGGAAGCGGTGTCCGCTTCTTGCTCGAATTGGTTGCTTGACGCCCCTACCATCAGGCGGTGCGGAATGGTTGGCGACACAGCTCCTTGCTGTAAGGTATGCGAAAGCTCGTGTGCTAGGAGTTGCCTACCTGAAGTTGTCTGCGGCGCATACTGTCCCGGTCCAAAAACCACGTTGTTCCCAACCGTGTAGGCGTCGGCCTGCACTGCTTGTGCCGACTCAGCCGCCTCGGCATCGGCGTACACTCGCACTTGACTGAAGTCGTGTCCGAAGCGCGGCTCCAGTACGGCACGAGTGGTTGGATCTAAGGGCTGCCCAGGGGAACGAAGTACATCGTCCACGATAGATGGTGCCGGGAATTGGTGGGCTTGGAGCCGCTTGTTGCGGCACTCGGTGCACTGTCCATCTACGCCCGGTGTACCTCCGCAGGCACATTTGCGCTGAAGGAGATTGCTGTGGACCGGGGCAAAGGATGGTTTCGGCACCAGAGTTGCTTGGCTTCGCACTCGTTCGTTCATCGCCCACTCTCGGTTTCCGTTCCCACGATGGGGCCACGTTAGCAGACGGCGATGAATCCGCAATGAATCCTGGTCAAAAAGATTATTCACCGAAGTGCCGACTTGTTTAACTCCAGCCAGGAGCTCGGTGGTCTGCAGCCGCTAAGCTTCTAGAGCATTTGTCATAGCAGTTGGCCCATCGAACGGTAACCGCAGTGGCCGAAGAACCCTCGGGTATCATGGGCCGTGAGTGTGTCCAGCGCCCGGCCCATCGCTCCGATCAGCGCCGAGCGTGTGCGCGCCTCGGCCTTGCGCAGCAGCCCCTTGACCTTCGAGAACGCCTGCTCGATCGGATTGAGATCCGGCGAGTAGGAAGGCAGGTAGATGAGCTCGCAGTCCCTACCCTCGATCAGCTCTCTAACCCGAGAACCCTTGTGGGAAGAGAGGTTGTCCATCACCACAACCTGCCCCTCCCGTAGCGCGGGAGCCAAGACCTTCGCGATGTAGGTCTCGAAGACGGCCTTCGTGGTCGAGCCTTCCACCACCAAAGACGGTCCCATCCCTTCAAGGCTCATGCTAGAGAGCAGAGCGTCACGTTCGCTCCTCGGTTGCGTGGGGTAGAGCAGCGTGCTCGCTCCCCTCGCCTCGACCAGGCATACAGCGGTGTGAGAGAGGTGTTGATCGAGCACTCGTCTACGAACACAAAGCGTCTGCTCTCGACCCTTCCAGCCACCAGGACTCGCCAGGCGGCTCTTAGATAGTTTTGTACGCTCTCTTCTATGAGAAAGACGTATCCAACCGACCTCTCCGATGCCGAATGGACCCGCTTGCGATCGTTCCTACCTACCCCAAAAGCCGAGGGGAGACCACGCACCCATTCCTTGCGCGATGTTCTCGACGCCATCTTCTACGTCTTGAAAAGTGGCTGTCATTGGCGGCTTTTGCCCCAAGACTTCCCTCCTTGGTCTGCCGTTTACTACCATTTCAGGAGATTCCGTCTGAACGGGTCGTGGTCCCTCATCCTCAAAGTTGTGCACGCAGCTCAGAGGAAGAGGGTGGGCAAGGATCCCCGACCGACAGCTGCCATCATGGACTCCCAAAGTGTCAAGACCGTCGAAGAATCGGCCCACCCGAGTGGCTACGACGCCCACAAGAACATCAAGGGGCGCAAGCGACATCTTCTAGTGGACACTTTAGGTCTTCCGCTCTCGGTTTACGTCACTTCGGCAGACGTACAGGATAGGGTCGGGGCACAGTGTCTTTTGGCCGGACTAAAGCCGTTCGTGCCTCGTTTGAAGAAGATCTGGGCGGATGGGGCCTATACGGGAGAGAAATTGGCCGGTTGGTTAGAAGAGCAAGGCGAGTGGG
>Ga0126308_10000226_pt1 | contig 16724 bp, 16 predicted proteins | sample Plot55_FD_92533 | JGI IMG/M metagenome (GOLD analysis project Ga0126308, IMG submission 92533) | Serpentine soil microbial communities from UC McLaughlin Reserve, CA, USA - Plot55 | ecosystem: Environmental > Terrestrial > Soil > Grasslands | place: USA: UC McLaughlin Reserve, Lake County... | reverse complement strand
TACGCGGCCTTCGTCGATGTGCTGGTAAAGATGAGTCGCATCCGACGCCAGCACGACATAGCCGCGTCGCGTCTTCACCCGCACGCTCTGCAGTCCCTTGGAATGCCCGCCGATCCGATGCACCGTGATGCCGGGCGCGATCTCGTCGTCGCCGTCGTGAAATAACACCCGGCCGGCGAACACCTTGCGCACCATGGCGACGACGTCGTCGGACTCGAACGGCAGGCGCAGGTGGGCGTGGCACATCGAGCGGCCGGTGGCGTAGGCCATCTCGCCGTCCTGCAGGTGATAGCGCGCCCTCGGGAACAGGTCGTAATTGCCGCTGTGGTCGTAGTGGAGGTGGGTGACGATGACGGTTTCGATGGTGTCCGGCGCGATACCGATTGCCTTGAGGCCGTCGCCGACCGGCTTGATGAGACTACGCTTGCGCAGCTGCGCCATGGCGGCATCGAAACCGGTGTCGACCACATAGGTTCCGTCCGGGCCGACGATCGCCCAGACGTAGAAGTCGAGAGGCTGAAGAACGTCGTGCGGGTCGCCGCCGATAAAATTTTCCGGCGACCGCCGATCGTGATGACCATAGCGAATCGCATAGACTTCGTACACGTCGTCGCTCATCGTGTCACCGATCACTCTCCGGGTCGTCCCCCCGAAGGCGGGGACCCATGACCACTGCCCAGGCATATATCGCAACGTCGGTGGTCATGGGTTCCCGCCTGCGCGGGAACGACGAGGAGCCGAGCCAATCAATCATCGTTGCTGTGCGGCGCGCGCACCTCGACCCCGGCGCGGCGCTCGACCGGCTGCACGATGGTGGTGAGGTCCTTGTCGGGGCCGATCTCGTCGCAGGCGTGCTGCAGCAGCCGGGCGACGGCCGAGACCACCTCCATCGGCACGCCCAGCGACTTCGCCTCCGCCAGGCACAGGTTCACGTCCTTCATCATCAGGCCATTGGTGAATCCGAGATCGAACTTGCGTGGGATGATGTTGCGCGGGAACTTGGTTTCCGTCGCCGTATTGCGCCCGGTTCCGGCATTGATGACCTCGACCATCACGCGCGGGTCGAGCCCCGCCTTCACCCCCATCACGATCGCCTCCGAGGTCGCCGCCATCGCGGTCGCGGAGAGAACATTGTTGGCGAGCTTCATGGTCTGGCCGGCCCCCGGCCGCTCACTGATGAAGAACACCTTGCCGAAGACTTTGAGCGCCGGCTCCGCCGCCTCGACCTCGGCGCGCGGGCCCGACACCATCACGGCGAGCGTTCCCTTCTCGGCGCCCGACACGCCGCCGCTCACCGGCGCATCGATCTGCACGATGTCTTTCGCCTTCAGCGCGGTGAAGATGCGGCTCGCCATCTCGGCGCCGGTGGTCGACGTGTCGATGAAACGGCGCACGCGTTTGCCGGCGATGACGCCGCTCCGGCCGGTTGCCACGGCGAGCACGATATCCGGGGTAGGCAGGCTCGCAATGACGGTCTCGAGGCGGTCGGCGATCTCGCGCGGCGAGCCGGCCGCCGCCGCCCCCAGCGCGACCAGGCGGTCGATCGCCGCGCGCCGCGTGTCGTAGACGGTGAGCGTATGGCCCGCCTCGATGAGGCGCCGGGCCATATGGAAGCCCATGTTGCCGAGCCCGATGAAGCCGATGTCCATGCGCCTGGTCCCCGTTCCGAATGGCGGACTTTCTGCGAACGATAGCCGCTAAGCAATCGGCTCGTCCAAGGGCTTTTCGCATGCACGTCATGTGCGCCCTGTCTCTTGATCCGGGCGGCCGTTCGTGCACCGATTGTGTGACAAGCAAAAAGTCACAAGGACGAAGGGAGGACCTGACGATGATGACCCGTCGCGCATTCACCACGCTTCTTGCCGGATCCGTTGCGGCGCCGGGCGTGTCGCGGGCGCAGACCGCGGCTCCTAAGACTGCTTATTACGCGAGTATCGGCCCCGAGCTCGGCTGGTACGACATCGATGTCGCCGACGGCACAATCACCGCGCGCGGCGCCGTCACGCTGCCGGCCAATGTGCAATACGTGTGGGCGCACCCGTCGAAACGCTATCTCTACGTCGTGTCGAGCAACGGGGGCCCCGGTCTCATTCCCGGCGACCGGCACCTGGCGAGCGCGTACCGCATCGACGCGAGCGGAGCGCTTAGCCCGCACGGCGAGCCGCAGTCGCTGCCCTCACGTCCGATCCATTGCAGCGTCGATCGCGCCGGCGCCTACCTGTTGACGGCTTTCAACCACCCGAGCGCCGTCACGGTGCATCGGATCAACGGCGACGGCACGGTCGGCGGCCTGGTGAACCAGCCGGAGAAACCGGACGGCGGCATCTTCGCGCATCAGATCCTCACGACGCCGGGAAACCGAAGCGCGATCCTGGTGACCCGCGGCAACAACGCCGAGACCGGCAAGCCGGAGGATCCAGGCGCGCTGAAAGTGTACGGCTTCAAGGACGGCGTGCTGGCCAATCGCGCCTCGATCGCGCCGGGGGGAGGTCTTGGCTTCGGGCCGCGCCATCTCGACTTCCACCCGAGCCAGCCGTGGGTGTTCGTATCGATCGAGCGCCAGAGCGAGCTCCATGTCTATCGGCTCGACGCCGATGGTTTGCTGGTCGCTCAGCCGATGTTCGTCAAGAGCGCGCTGGCCGAGCCCGGCAACGTACGCCCGACGCAGGCCGCCGGCGCGATCCATGTCCATCCCGATGGACGCTTCGTCTATCTGACCAACCGCAATTCCCGTCTGGTGGAGCTCGAGGGAAAGAAGGTGTTCGGCGGCGGCGAGAACAACGTCGCAGTGTTCTCGATCGATTCAGCGACCGGCGAACCGACGCTGATCCAGAACATCGACGCCCGCACCAACCACCTGCGCACCTTCGCCGTCGATCCGAGCGGCCGCCTGCTCATCGCAGCGAGCATCCAGCCGATCGCCGTGCGCGAGGAAACGGGCGTCAGCACGCTCGCCGCTGCCCGCGTTGTTTACCGTATCGGCAACGACGGCAAGCTCGCCTTCGTACGCAAGTACGACGTCGACACCGGCAAGGCGATGCAGTTCTGGAGCGGAATGGTGACGCTGGGTTGAGGCGGGCGCTCACGCTAAATTAGAGTGGCGGAAACACGTTGCTACTGCGCCTGGCGCAGCTCCGGACGTGCTGCCAGACGCGCCGTGTTCAGCCGATGAATCGCGTAGCAGATGACGGCGCCGGCCAGGAAGGGAAGCGTCGACCAGAGATAGAGCTTCTCAACTGGAAGGCCGACGAACAGCGCGCCGACGAGAGGGCCGACAATCGATCCGATCCGTCCCAGTCCCAACTCCCAGCCCGATCCGTTGGCGCGCAGCGACGTCGGGTATATGAGCGCGCCGACAACGTTGATGCCGGACTGGATACCGAGCACGCAGAAGCCGGCGAAGAATGTCGCCGTCAGCAATGCGGTCGGGGAGGTCAATCCCGCATAGCCGATCGACCCGACCACTGGCACGGCAATAACGAACAGGATGGCAATGGCGAGAAAACGCTGGCGTTGCAGCCACCAGCAAAGCAGCAATGACCCGACGGTGCCGCCGACCTGCAGGCTCGCGCCCGCGAGCGCCACCGTCTGAGGCGGAAGCTTGGCGGCCGTCAGCAGCGTCGGCGTCCAGCTCAGCAGAAAGAAATAGCCCATGAGGTTGAGGGCGAACAGGAGCCACAGCAGCGGCGTGATCAGCTCGAGCCCGTCGCGGAACAGATAGATCGGATTGAAGCCGGGGAATTGTTTCTCGTCTTCGACGACAAAGCGAGCGTTGGGCGGCACATGGAGATCGGGCCGAATGGCGGCGATGAGCTTCTCCATTCTGGGGCGCTGGTTCTCGTGCAGGGCCATGTATTTGATCGATTCCGGCAGGCCGAATATGCCGGCGATGGCGATCATGATCGGCACGATGCCGCCGATTATGAAGAGGATCGGCCAACCGTATTGCGGCACATAGGCGGCCGTCACGAAACCCGGGATGGCGCCGCCGATCGGAACGCAACCGACTGCAATGATGGCAAGCGTCGCGCGCAAGTGGCGCGGGGCGGATTCCGCGTTGATCGCGACGACATTGGGGATGACGCCGCCGATGCCAAGCCCGGCGAGCAGCCGGAGCCAGAACATCTGCTCGAGGGTGCTCGAGTAGGCGGCCGCCAGCGTGAAAACGCCAAACAGCAGGTTCGAGCCGACCAACGCCGCTTTGCGACCGTAACGATCGCCTACCCAGCCGAACAGCGCCGACCCGAACAGAATGCCGACGAGGCTCGCGCTGAACACCGGGCCGAGCGCGGACGGCGGAATGCCCCAGGATCGCACCAGGTGCGGCGCCGCGAAGGCGATCGCGGCGATATCGTAGCCGTCGATAAGGACGATGAAGAACGACCAGATCAGCAACTTGACGTGGAACGAGGTCAATCCGCCTTCGTCGAGCAGACGGGAGACCTGAACGATTGGTTGGTCCGCCATCATTCCCATCCTGATCTGCGTGCTCGGGCTTGCCGTATGCAACCAATCCGAACGAGAAAAACAAGCCTCGACAAATTGGACAAACCGCGGTCCTTTCTGCTTTCCTGGCCGCGCCGGCAGCCGTTCTGCCGGCGCAAATGCACCAGGAGACATCCGTTGCCTCAATCGCTCGATGAAGTCCGTTACGAGCTCGCGCTCGCCAATCGTATGGTCGCCCACGAGGGCGTGCTCGACGCGTTCGGCCATGTCAGCATGCGCCATCCCGGCGATCCCAACCGTTATTTGCTGTCGCGCTCGCGCTCGCCGGAACTGGTCGAGCCCGGCGACATTCTCGAATTTGATCTCGATTCCGAGCCGGTCGCGCCACCCACCGTGCGGCTCTACGGCGAGCGTGTCATTCACGGCGAGATCTACAAGGCGCGTCCCGACGTGACCGCGGTGTGCCACCATCACGCGGCAGCCTTCATGCCGTATTGCGTGTCGGGCGAGGAGGTCGTTCCGGTCTACCACCTCGGCGCGGTGATCGGCGCGAAGGCTCCGTTTTGGGACCAGCGCGACGATTTCGGCGATACCAATCTCCTGGTGATCGAGCCGGAGGAGGGGGCCTCATTGGCCAAGGCGCTCGGGCCGCATTGGGTGGTGGTGATGCGCCGCCACGGCGCCACGGTCGCCGGCCGAACCTTGCAGGAAGTCGTATTCCGCACGATCTATTCCTGCCGCAACGCCGAATACTTGACGCAAGCGAAGCTCATCGGCATCCCGAGCCCGCTCAATCCGCGCGAGGCCGAGCGCGCCGCCGAGTACAATCTCGCCGCCGGCCCGGTGTCGCGCGCGTGGGAATACTGGAGCATGCGGCTCGCCAAGGCGGGCGGGACGCCGCCCCGCGCGACGAAATCGACGCGAAGCGGCGCGCGCTCTGGCGCGCGGTCGGCTGCCGCGCGAAGCAAATCACCAAGAGCGGCGAAGAAAACTGCGAAGAAAGGGAGGAGATGATGAACCGTCTCGCCAGCTATGTCGTTCCCGCGAAGGCGGGAACCTATGATCACCGACATCGCGATATGTTTTCTGACAGTGGCCATGGGTCCCCGCTTCCGCGGGGACGACCCGGTCTCATCGTGCGCCACGCGTTCGCGTTTGTGCTCGCTGTGCCGCTTGCATGGATTGCGACAAGCGCCGCCGCCGAGGACATGCTCAAGGTCGCGATCGGCCAGATCAACAACTGGGAGAACCAGGCGCCGACGCTCGGCCAGGATGCCGGCATTTTCAAGCAACGCGGGCTGGTGCTGGAGAACGTCGGCACGGCTGGCGCCGGCGAAACGCTGCAGCCGGTGATTTCCGGCAGCGCGGACATCGGCGCCGGAGTCGGCGTTGCCGGCGTCATGCGCGCGTTCTCGCGCGGCGCCCCGGTCCGCATCCTGCTTCCGGCTTTCACCGGGACGCAGGATCTCTACTGGTACGTCAAGGCGGATTCCCCGATCAAAAGCCTCAAGGATGCGACGGCGAGCAACACCATCGCCTATTCGACCAGCGGCTCGAGCTCGAACAACCTCGTCGTGGCCTTCGTGGATGAGCTCGGCGCCAAGGCGAAGCCGACTGCGACCGGCAGCCCGCCCGGGACCCTGACGGCGGTGATGAGCGGCCAGATCGATATCGGCTGGGCGGCGCCGCCGTTCGGGCTCAAGGAGATCGAGGAGGGCAAGATCCGCATCGTCGCGCGCGGCAGCGACGTGCCGTCGCTACGCGACCAGACCGTGCGCGTCCTGATCGTCAATGCCGATGCCTTGAAGAGCAAGCACGACGCGATCACGCGGTTCGTCGAGGGCTACCGCGAGGCGGTCGACTGGATGTATTCCGATCCCAAGGCGATCAAGATGTACGCCGACAAGATCAAGAGCAGCGAGGACCTGATCAAGAAGTCGATCCGCGAGTTCCATCCCAAGGAGGCGATGCAGACCGACGAGATGAAAGACCTCGACGGCATTCAGCGCGACGCGGTCAAGCTCAAGTTCATCGACAAGCCGCTCACAAAGGAGCAGCTCGCCGAGTTCTTCCAGATTCCGCCGCGCAAGAAGTAGGCGTGATTGCCTCTCGAGTGTCATCCCGGCCGAGCGCCGAAAAGCGCGAGAGCCGGGACCCCAGGGTTCGCTGTGGTGAATTGTACTGCGGCCGCGCTTAAGCTGTGATGCCGGGATACCTGGGTCCCGGATCGGCTCGCGTTGCGAGCCGTCCGGGATGACGAGCGCGCCTTTGCCACCCTACTCGCCATTCGTCGCCGCCGCGCTGACGGCGCCGAGCAGGGCGGTGCCGCCCTCCCTGAGTGTGCTGCGGACTTTCTCCTGTTTTCCGATGCGGCCCATTTGGCGCTGGCGCTCGGCGGTCGCCGAGGCCATGAGCGGCTCGACGCCGAGCTCGCGCAAGGTATCGGCCACTTCCTCCATCTCGGCGCCGCGGCGGGCGCCGTGGCTGGCCATGCGCTCGAGATTGTATTCGATGGTCCGGTTCCAATCGAGGGCAGGAAAGCTCTTGGCGAGCGAGGCGATCACCTCGTCGGTGACGCCGGCGCGCGCGGCGGCGACGAAGCATTCGTAGGTGAGCGCTTCCATTCCTTTGACCATGACGCTGCGCACCATCTTGATCGCGGCCGCCGCGCCGACCTCAGCCCCGGCACATGTCGTCTTCATCCCGAGCTCGCGCAGCAGCGGCTCGACTGTTTCGGCATGCGGTCCGGCGAGCAGCATCGGCGTCTGGTGGCGCGCGGGATGCACCGGCGCCATCACGGCCACGTCCACGTAGCGGGCGGCGGCAAGCTCTCTCGCCGTCTCCTGCTTGCGTCCGGGCGAAACCGAATTGATGTCGAGAAAAAACTGGCCGGTCAGGTGCGGCGCGACCGACCGGGCGGCCTCGAGGCTTGCTGCCGCCGTGACGGCGGATACCACGACGTCGCTCGAGCGCACGGCGTCGGCGGCCGAGGCGGCGAGGCGCACGCCGATCCCTGCACCGGCTTGCCGCAGCCGCTCGCCCTCCGGCCCGGGAAATAGGATGTCCCAGGCCGATATGCTTGTGGTGCCGGCCTCGCGCAGCCCGGAAGCAATGGCTTGGCCGGCCTCTCCGAAACCGATGAAGCAGATGCGAACCGCGTTCGTTGGCGTCATGGCTGATCCTCAGGGTAAAGCGTGCAGCTTTGCCTGGACGCGTTGATCGAAACGCGCCACGTTGACCACCACGCGCGTGTGCGTCCCGTCGCCGACGCGTTCCCTTTCGTCGTGCGCTTCGACGCGGAACTCGAGTATCCGGCCGTCGATTTTCGTCAATTCGGCCGTCGCGCGCACCCGCATCCGTATCGGCGTGGCGGCGTAGTGACCGACGTCCAAACGGGTGCCGAGACTTTGGTGTCCGGGCGGCAAGAGATGCTCGACGGCGGCCAGTGCGGCAGCTTCCATGAGGTTGATCATCACCGGCGTGGCCAGCACGTGGACGCGTCCACTGCCAACGCGCGGCGCGGTGTGCTCCTCGCCGACCACCAGTTCGGCCGAGCCGGTCAACCCGACCGTCAATGTCGACAAATCCACCATCGTTCCAACGATCCCGCGGGACCAGCTCATCGCGACGGTGAGGGACTTGGTCCTATGCACCCGTTCCATGCGACAAATTGCTGATTAACCATGCGGTTTTTACGGTGCCCAAGTTTCGCGCTGGCGTGTTATTCACTTATCACATCAGCCGTCTCGTAAGCGAGGCGGCGGGCAGGAAACACCCAAGCGAGAGGACGCCTTCATGAAGCACTGGATCTTTGCAGGAGCCGCCATTGCCGCGCTGGCCCTGGTCGGCCCGGGCCAAGCCCAGCAGCCTATCGTGATCAAATTCAGCCACGTGGTGGCGCAGGATACCCCCAAGGGCAAGGGGGCGCTCAGGTTCCAGGAGCTTGCCGAGAAGTACACGAACGGCAAAGCCAAGGTGGAGGTCTATCCCAACTCCACGCTCTACAAGGACAAGGAGGAGCTGGAGGCGCTTCAGCTCGGCGCCGTGCAGATGCTGGCGCCGTCGAACTCCAAGTTCGGCCCGATCGGCGTCAAGGAATTCGAAGTGTTCGACCTGCCGTTCGTCTTGCCCGACAAGGTGGCGCTGCGGCGTGTCACTGACGGCGCCCTCGGCAAGCGGCTGCTCAAGCTGCTCGAGCCCAAGGGCATGGTCGGCGTCGCCTATTGGGACAATGGCTTCAAGCAGATGAGCGCCAACAAGCCGCTGCGCGAGCCCGAGGATTTCCGCGGCCTCAAGTTCCGCATCCAGTCCTCGAAAGTGCTGGAGGCGCAGATGCGGGCGCTCGGCGCCATTCCGCAGATCATGGCCTTCTCGGAAGTATATCAGGCGCTGCAGACCGGCGTCGTCGACGGCCAGGAGAACACGGCGTCCAACATGTACACCCAGAAAATGCATGAGGTGCAGAAGTACACGACACTGTCCGATCACGGCTACATCGGTTACGTCGTGGTCGTGAACAAGAAGTTCTGGGACGGGCTGCCGGGCGACGTCCGTACCAGCCTGCAACGCGCCATGGACGAGGCGACGACATACGCCAACGAGATCTCGCAGAAGGAGAACGACGAGGCGCTGGACGACATGAAGAAGTCCGGCAAGACGCAGTTCATCGAACTTAACCCCGACCAGAAGGCGCGCTGGAAGAAGGCGATGATGCCGGTCTATAGCGAGATGGGCTCGCGCGTCGGCAAGAATCTGATCGACGAATTCGAAAAGGTCATCAAGGCGACGGGCACCAACTGATCGTGCTTCCGCCGCTGGCGTCAAATGAATCAAGGCGGCCTGCACGGCCGCCTTGTCTTTAGAAGATGACGAGACCCAAAGTCCGCGATCGGCTCGAACAGGCGCTCGACCGCATCGGCGATCCGGGCGGGGAAGGCGCGCGCGCGTGCCTCACGGTCTATCGCGAGGCGGCGCGCGCCGCTGCCGATGCCGCCGATGCGCGATCCGCCGCCGGCGTGACGCTCGGGCCCCTCGACGGGGTGATCGTCAGCATCAAGGACCTGTTCGATATTGCCGGCGAGGTGACGCGGGCAGGGTCCAAAGTGCTGGCCGATGAACGGATACCGGCAGTCGCCGACGCGCCGGTAGTGCAGCGCTTGCGCGCTGCCGGCGTGGTGATCGTCGCCAAGACCAATATGACGGAGTTTGCCTTCTCCGGGGTCGGCGCCAACCCGCATTTCGGCACGCCCGGCAACCCGGCCGACCGCGCGCGCGTGCCCGGCGGCTCGACTTCGGGCGGAGCGGTGGCTGTGGCCGACCGCATGTGCGACATCGCGATCGGGACCGACACCGGCGGTTCGACGCGGATTCCAGCGGCGTTGTGCGGCATCGTCGGGTTCAAGCCGAGCAAGCGGCGGATCCCAACCGACGGAGCTTTCCCGCTGTCCTATACGCTCGACTCCGTCGGGCCGATGGCGCGCACGGTCGCCGATTGCGCCTTGGCCGATGCCGCCATGGCGGGAGAACCGCCGTGGCCGCCCGATCCGGCACCGCTCGCCGGGCTGCGGCTCGGTATCGCCCAGGGCCTGCCGCTCGAGGAGCTCGACGAAACCGTCGCGGCGCAGTTCACCGCCGCCTTGACCGGCTTGGCCAAGGCCGGCGCGCGGCTCTCGCACGAGACGCTCCCACCCATGGACGCCGTGCGGAACGCCAACCTGAAGGGCGGATTTGCGCCGGCGGAGGCCTATGCGATCCATCGCGAACGCCTGCATTCCCACCGCGACGGTATCGATGCCAACGTGCGCGGCCGCATCGAGCGTGGGCGCGAGATGACGGCTGCCGACTATGTCGAGCTCGTCCAGCTGCGCGTCCGGCTGGTGCAGGCCATGGATGTAAGCCTTGCGGATCTCGACGCGCTGGTCATGCCGACGACGCCGATCGTCGCGCCCAAGATGAGCGAGGTTGCCGATCCGGACATCTTCAAGGCGAGAAATTTCCTGCTCCTGCGCAACACGGGTCTCGCCAACTTCTTCGATTTGTGCGCGATCTCGCTGCCGCTTCCGCGCACGACTGGCCTGCCGGTCGGCTTGATGCTGATCGCCCGCAATGGGCATGATCGGCGGCTGTTCCGCATCGCGGCGGCGGTCGAGAAAGTCCTGTCGGGCTGATGCGGATCTGCTTGCGCGATGGCGCCTTGCACTCCTACCATCCGGCGTGAATCCAAGGGGAGCACTGCCATGTCGAACTCGCGTCGCTCATCGCTCACGCGCCGTCGTTTGCTCAGCGGAGCCGCGGCCGCCACTTCGCTCATGGCGACGCCGGCGGTCGTCCGCGCTCAGGGAGGCCCTGTCAAGGTCGGCGTCCTCCTGCCGCGGTCCGGCGCTCAGGCAGGTATCGGGCAGGATTGCCACCGCGGGGTCGAGATTGCGCCGGCGATCTTCAAGGAATTGGGCCTGCCGGAGCTCGCGATCATGAACGCCGACACCGAAACCAATGTGGAGGTTGCGCGCGCCCGGGCCGAGAAGATGATCAACGACGGGGCGCAGCTGCTGATCGGTGCCTTCGATTCCGGACAAAGCTCGGCGATCGCGCAAGTGGCCGAGCAGAAGGGGATTCCGTTCGTCATCAACATCGCCGCCGCCCCGCCCATCACCGAGCAGGGCTACAAATTCGTGTTCCGCAATTTCCCGACGGCGCCAATGATTCTCGGCGACGCGTTCGCCAATCAGAAAGAACTGTTCGAAACGGCCGGCGCCGCGCCGAAGTCGGTCGTGTTCATGCACGTGAACGACACGTTCGGCACCTCGATGGCGCAGGGTATCGGCAATATCCTGCCCAAATTCGACATGCCGTACAAGATCGCCGAGACGATTTCCTACGACCCGACCGCACGCGACCTGTCGGTCGAGATATCCAAGGCCAAGGCGACAGGCGCCGAGGCGCTGCTCCTGGTCAGCCGCCTCAACGACGCGATCCTGTTAACCCGCGAGCTGCTGAAGCAGCGCTGGTCGCCCATGGCGGTGCTCAGCATGGGCCCGGGTTGGTATGAGGACCAGTATCTCAAGACACTGGGCAAGCTGGCCGATGGTCCCATGAGTTTCGTGCCGTGGTACGACCCCAACAAGAAGCTCAGCAAGTCGCTCGAGGCGGCCTTGGCGAAGGCCCATCCCGGCGTCAACCTCAATACCAACCACATCTATACGTTCGAGGCATTGCTGGTTGCCGCCGACGCCTACAAGCGGGCTGGCTCCAGCGACCCCAAGGCGCTCGCCGACGCCATCCGCAAGACCAACATCACCGACAACGTCAGCATCGGCCCGGGCATTCAGTTCAACGACAAGGGCCAGAACGACAAGCTGAAGAATGCCGCCATCCAGAATCGCGGCGGCAAGCTCCTGACCGTTGCCCCCAAGGCGGCGTCCAACGCCAAGCCCGAGTTGCCGATGACGCCTTACGACCGGCGCGGCTGAGGCTCATCCCTCCTCGAGGGGAGAGCAGTTGATTTGGTGATCTCGTGCCTTTCGATTGTCATCCCGGACGCCCCCGGACTTGATCCGGGGGGAGCCGATCCGGGATCCAAGGACCCCAGCATCAGAAAACAGGCGCGGCAGGGGTACCTAGTGCGGAGAATTTGAAGTTCCTATCAGATCGCCGCAAGCCCGTGTAGGAACTTCAAATTCTAAGCCGCACTAGAAAATGCCGATGTTCCTAGTGCTCCTTCGATTCCGAAGTTCGCACTCGAGTGTGCGGCGAACTGATGCGAACTTCGGAATCGGAGCACTAGGTCCCGGCTCTCGCGCCTCGCGGCGCCCGGCCGGGGTGACAGCGGAGATGCCGTGTATGTCGAGTAGGACCATCAAGTGCCCGCAGAGATCTATCTGAACGTCGCCGTCGGCGGTTTGTTGACCGGCCTCGTCTACGGGCTGATGGCGCTCGGCCTGTCGGTGATCTTCGGCGTCATGCGCGTGGTCAATTTCGCCCACGGCGAGATGATGACCATCGCCATGTATCTGGCGATCGCGCTGTTCTCCGCCCTTAAGCTCGACCCGCTGGTGATGATCGCGCCAATCGCGGCCGTGCTGTTCGTGCTCGGCTACGCCTTGCAGGCCGGTCTCATCAATCCGTTCGTCAACCGACCCGAGCATATGCAATTCATATTGCTGCTGGCGGTGGCGATCATCATCGTCAACGGCTTATTGATCATATTCGGGCCGGACGCCCGCAATGTGCAGACGTCCTACTCGTTCGACAGCTTTGCCGTCGGCCCGCTGATCATCGATGCTACCAAGTTGTATGCCGGCGGCGCCGCTGTGGCCGTGGCCGCGGCGTTGTTCATGTTCTTCCGCCACACGCGCTACGGCATTGCGATCCGCGCCTGCGCCGACAACTACACCGGCGCGCTGGTGGTCGGGCTCGACGTGAAGCGTCTCTATGCGCTCACCTTTGCGCTCGGCGCGGCATGCGTGGGAGCGGCCGGCTCCATGCTGGTGCTGTTCATCGACGTCACCCCGACGCTGGGACCCGCCTATACGCTGCTCGCCTTCGTGATCGTCATCACCGGGGGGCTCGGCTCGATGGCGGGAGCGCTCGCGGGCGGCGTGCTGATCGGAATGACCGAGGCGCTGGCCGGATTGCTGTTCACGCCGTCGGCAAAAAGTATGTTCGCGTTCGCGATCCTCGTGCTTGTCCTGCTGTTCAGGCCCCAAGGTCTGTTGGGGAAAAGGCTCACATGACGCGGAAGCTTCTCGACGGCGTGCCCCGCCGCGGCGTCGTGGCGCTCGCGACGGTGCTCGCGGTTCTCCTTGCTGCGCCGTTGTTTGCGAACGATTACCTGCTGACCGTTCTCATCCTCATTCTCTACTTTGCTTATGCGGGCCAGGCGTGGAACGTCATGTTCGGCTTTGCCGGCCAGCTCTCGCTCGGCCATGCGCTGTTCGTCGGTCTTGGCGCCTATGTCAGCGCCGCCCTTTACGTACACTTCGGGGTCGCGCCGTGGATCGGCCTCGGCGCAGCCATTGCGATTGCGGCCGCATGCGGCGCATCGATCGGCTTTCTCGCTTTCCGATTCGGGGTTGCCGGCGTGTATTTCGCCATCCTCACCATCGCCTGCGCCGAATTCGCCCGCATCGGATTCGATCACTGGAGCTGGCTCGGAGGTTCGGCCGGTTTCTTCCTGCCGGTTGCCAACTACGCGCGCAACGATCTGTGGAACCTGCGCGGCAGCCCCGCCATGTTCTATTACGTCATGCTGGGGTTGACCGTTGTCGCGCTCATCGCGTGCCGCGTATTGTCGCAGAGCCGCGTCGGCTACTATTGGCGGGCGATCCGCGAGGACGAACAGGCAGCTCGCACGCTCGGGATCGACACCTTTCGCTACAAAATGTACGCCGCGACGATTTCCGCCGGCATGACGTCGGTCGCGGGCGTGTTCTTGGCGTTCTATTACAACAATTTGTTCCCCGAACAGGTGTTCCACATTTTGCGCTCGATCGAACTGATCGTGGCGCCGATCATCGGTGGTGCCGGCACGCTCATCGGGCCAATCGTCGGTGCGGTTCTGCTCACCGGGCTGGCGGAAAGCTTGCGCGAGGCGCTTGACCTTCTCGGCTTGGATGTGCCGGGCGCCAAGCAGGTGTTCTATGGCGTGTGTCTCCTCGTGGTGGTGACGCTCGTTCCCGGCGGCGTATGGCCGCCGCTGGCGCGCGCCTTGCGCCTGACGACGCGACACGGTTCGTAACATGGACCCGCTTCTCGAGGTGACGGACCTGTCGAAACGATTCGGCGGCTTGCGCGCGATCCAGAACGTCGGTTTCCCGGTTCCCGCAGGGGCGATCTTCGCCGTCATCGGACCGAACGGCGCCGGCAAGACCACGCTGTTCAACCTCATTGCCGGCAGCTTGCGGCCGGACGCAGGCAGCATCCATTTCGCCGGCGAGCGGATCGATGGCCTCGCGCCGGACGCGGTGTGCCGGCGTGGCATCGGCCGAACCTTCCAGATCGTCCGCCCGTTTCCGGCTTTGACGGTCGAGGAGAACGTCGTCATCGGGGCGCTGCTGCACGCGCACAATGTCGAGACGGCGCGCAGCGCCGCCGGCGAGGTGCTCCGCCGGCTCGATCTTTATGAAAAGCGACATCAACCGGCGTCGTCGCTCACGCTTCCCGACCGCAAGCGGCTCGAAGTCGCGCGGGCGCTCGCCACCAGGCCGAAGCTCCTCCTGCTCGATGAAACCATGGCAGGCTTGCGGCCGACCGAAACCGATCGCATGGTCGCCACCCTGCGCGAGCTTAACCGCAGCGGGCTCACGATTCTGCTGATCGAGCACGTCATGCGGGCCGTGATGGCGCTCGCCTCGCACATCCTGGTGCTGCACCATGGCGCGACGATCGCGCAGGGGAGCCCGCGCGAGGTGGTCCGGGATCCGGCCGTACTCTCCTCCTACCTCGGCGCCGAGGCATTGTGATGCTGCGGGTCGAAGGCCTGGACATGTTTCACGGCGATGCCCAGGCGCTCGACGGCGTCTCGCTCGAGGTCCCGGACGGCGAGATCGTCGCCATCGTCGGGGCGAACGGCGCCGGGAAGACTTCGCTCATCCGCACCATCGCCGGGATGCACCGTCCCGCGCGCGGACGCATCCTGTTTCGCGGGGTCGACATCGCCGGCTGGCCGAGCCACCGCGTCTGCAACCTCGGCATCGGCCAGGTCGCCGAAGGCCGTCAGGTCTTCGCGACGTTGACGGTCGCCGAGAATCTCGAGATGGGCGCCATGCTGCCGCGCGGCCGGGCTGCGCGCACGCGCAATCGCGAGCGCATCCATGCCGCGTTCCCGGTCCTGATGGAACGGGCGGAACAACTGGCGGGGACATTGTCGGGCGGCGAGCAGCAGATGCTCGCCATCGGCCGCTGCCTGATGGGCTCGCCCGAACTGGTGATGTTCGACGAGCCCTCGCTCGGCCTTGCCCCGACGGTCGTGCAGGCCGTTCTCGGAATTATCCGCGAGTTGAACCGCGACGGGCTGACCTGCCTTCTGGTCGAGCAGAACGTCGCGGTCTCGCTCAAGCTGGCACAGCACGCCTATGTGCTGGAGAACGGCCGCATCACGCTCAGCGGCAGCGGCGAGGTGCTGCTCGCCGACGACCGCGTCCGCCAGGCCTACCTGGGGCTGTAGGGGATTATCGCCGGATCAGGGCGGCGAGGGCGGCGACGCGGGCGGTGAGCGGTGCGCGCGGGAAGGCGCGGCGTAATGAACCCAGCGCCTGCGCATCGCTGTCCGGCGCCGATGCCGTGAGGTACGCGGCCATGGATCGCGCCAGCTCGGCTTGCGAGACCCCGGTGAGCTCGCGTGGCGCCAGCGACACATCTCCCAGCGCAACAGGCTCGTGAACCCGGATGGTCGACGGGGCGGCGACACGCATGGCGAACCCTCGGAAAGGAAATTTGAAATCGTGGACGCGCATGTAAACTCTCGACGGCCGCCGGAGTTCCGGTCGGTCGGTCAGCGAACTGATGGCAAGCTGACTATTGCCACGCGCTTTCAAGCATAGGTTGGCCAAAGCCCTGATAATAAACGGTTTTATAACAGTTGGGTGTCGGATCAAAGGCGCCGGGGCTGGTGCTTGCTGATGATGCTCGCGAGGGTAGGAACGTAGGCGTGAGTAAGCGCTGTGAAGCTATGCGGCGAAACCCGGCCGGTGATTGGACAATTCGGGACGTCGAAGCTGTTTGCCGCGAATTCGGAGTGATCTGCGAGCCATCGCGTGGCGGGAGTTCCCATTACAAGGTGGCACATCCCCGGATGACCGAAAAGCTGACCATTCCTTACAAACGGCCAATCAAACCCGTATACATTCGGAAGCTGGTTGCGTTTATTGATGCAGTGAGAACAGGCCGATGAGTCGTCTTGAATATCCTGTCGTTGTCGCGCCTTTGCCGATCGAGGACGGTGGCGGCTTCATTGCCACGGTGCCTGATCTGCCTGGCTGCATGAGCGATGGCGCCACTCCCGAGGAGGCGGTCTCGAACGTTCAGGATGCAATCGTTGCCTGGATCGAAGCCGCCCGCGACCTCGGCCATGACATACCGAAACCCTCACGTCATGTCGCATTGACGGCGTAAGCCGCTCATCCGCTCGTGTACGCACGACGAGGCCGACCACTTCGCCGGCCACCGTCGCTTCCTCAGCGGCTTCGGCAAGCTCAAGGCGGGCACCGGCTACGAGTCGCACCACCCGCAGGTCGGCGCGGTCGTCAACCGCATGCGCCAGGGACTGGTCAAGGGCATGC
>Ga0126308_10000225_pt1 | contig 16732 bp, 18 predicted proteins | sample Plot55_FD_92533 | JGI IMG/M metagenome (GOLD analysis project Ga0126308, IMG submission 92533) | Serpentine soil microbial communities from UC McLaughlin Reserve, CA, USA - Plot55 | ecosystem: Environmental > Terrestrial > Soil > Grasslands | place: USA: UC McLaughlin Reserve, Lake County... | reverse complement strand
TAACCCTTTGATAGTAACTCAACCATTTTAGCCCTTCTCCAATGAATTTGCTTTTTTGTAGCCAACTCTTTAGCCTTTCACGCTCCATTTAAAAGGAGTTGAACTTTCATGTTTGCCCTCGTCTATTGCCATCAATCAACCAATAGACAGGGTTATGTCAAACTAAGAATAAAGTATTTTGGTTTAGGTATGATTGCCAAGAATCGGAGATCACAGCGTTAGGAAAGCTTTTAGTTTTTCCCATTCTCATCCGTTCCAGGAAGGGGGTTATTCGCTTGATCACTTTGTCCATGCTTTTAGAAAAGATTTGCCGCCTTCTTTCGAACACCTGAATATGCTCCCGAACTCTCTCTTTCTTGTGCCTTCTCCAGAATCGTATTCGACCAACAAACCAAAATAAAAAGTCTCGTCTGATGAAGCCAAAAAGGGTTGTTCGCGACTTTTAGTGGAACTTTTGGCATCTTCATCTGGAAACATCATTGTTTGTAACCGAAAAGAACTCCATTCAGCAGGAATCTTTTCACTGTATAAGTCATTTTACGATATCTCGAATTACATCGTTGAATGAATCTCCAGCCTTACCGAGATCCTTAAGAGATCGGTAGTTCGTCTCATCCACCACTATTGGTTTTAACTTTGGATTCATTATATCCAAGTGATATATATTATAGCTGGTATATAGGGATCACCCACTCTTACACCAAGTATATAAAATCGCTTTATAGTTTACAGATAGTGAAGAGTGTAAACTCCAAGCAAATATCATCCCAACAACAACTGCGCCAAAATACTAAGAATAAAATCCTTGAGTATATTTCTGACCTTGACCATATCCAAGGAGTTTATCCTTATGAGATAGCAGAGTCGCTTGGGATAACTAGGCAGTATGTTCATGAGCTTCTAAAGGAGTTAATGAAAGAGACAAGAGTTCTCAAAGGATACGGACGATATTTTGCTACCGACCGCGACTTGGCGGATATAATTGCTTTCGCCAAGGTTATGAAAATGGTAATCGGATTGTTGATCAGCCCAGATCTGATCGAACCCGGTAGCATGGAGATAAAAAAAATCGCTCTGGTTCGTCAATCATTCAATGAAACCTTTTACCGAGAGTTTAAAAAAATGGTTACAGGTATCTCTGTTTCTAACTCTCTATGTAGCCCAAAGTTTACTCACAATACATTAAACGAGAAATATCTCTTTGACTTTGCCAATAGGATTGGTGCCTTTATTACCTATATTCTGATTGAAACCATGAGGCCTTATGAGTACAACGAGCCTGTCAAGGATACAAATTCGAAAATCCGAAAAAGAAACATTTTAGCTGATAATCTAACCAGAAGGGCTATTGACATAAAGTGGCTACTCGAAGTATTTCATTCTCTTCTGTATTATACAGACCAGGAGAGTCAACGAGAACGTGGGAGCATTAGCGAGCCCTGGTTCTTTGAAGCAAAGAAAAATGAGTTTGATAATCTAACGAAGACTTTCAGTAAAGTCTATCCAGGGGTTTATCAGGCATTGGAAAAATACTGGCAAAGTGAGATGTGGGGTTTTACTAATGCTTTGGATGCAGTTGAAAGATATGCGCCTCAGAGATTAGAGGATTGCAATCATAAATGGCGAAAGATTAAGATTTACAAATTAGAGGGAGACTTTTATTATTGTTTAGACAAATGTCATTTGGTAATAAACGAGATAGAAAAGAAGTCATTAGATAAAAAAGAAGGAAAAATGAAGAAAGCTTCAAAGTAATACCTAGCTATTGTTTCAATAATGCCTTTACTTGGTCTATTTCCTTTCTGAGTTCATCCCATCGGTTTTGTTCTTCCTTCTGTTTCTCTAGCGTTTCACTATACGCGTCATAGGATAGGACCATTCTGCACTTTGCACAAAACTTGGAATCTGGTTTGTTGGGTTCTGAACAGTTAGGACATTGCTTAGGTCTTAGTTGATCTAGTTGTATACCCTTATCAATAATACCATAAGCTTCTAACAAAGATTCATTTGACTCGTTCCCGAACCAGTGTTCGTATATCAAGTGTGTCTGCGACTTAGGAGACCAACCGGCATGCATGTTAAGGATTGGCTTCTTTAATATACGGGCCTTCTCAGTTAATGCTGAATGCCTTCATATATATGGATTCCAGGGCTTTTTTAAAAGTTCCGCAATCTTTTGTTTATCCTCTGGCAAAACGTTGGGAGATTCAAGCAACTTGGGAAATGTGTGTCTTCTGTATTCGACGTAGATTGCTTCGATTCTGTGGGCGCGAATATGCCGGCCAAGTCCTTTACCAGTCCCACAGATAAGAGGAGCGTTAGGGTTTCTAGGTTGCGGGTGTTCATGGTCCAGATAGTCTTTCAGGTAGGGAATTGAATCAATTAATGGTATAGGCCTGCTTCCAGTTTTGCCATTAACCAAAACTTCTGCATATTGATAGTTACCCAGTTGTTTTGAATGCTATATCCTTTATCTTTAGTTTTACTATTTCATGTGGACGACATGAAGAATCTCTACTTATAGCATGATAGCAGCGGTCTAGCTTTGAGGGACAGTATTTCAAAAATAATAGATCGTCTTGCTGGGTCCACAAGTCAGAGGGTTTGTAGATTGACTTTTCCTTTCGCTTTAGCTGGGGAATATTTTCTATTACTGAGGGTTTAGGTCTTTTGCTAGGTTCAATATTAGAATAATGTAACCATTTGAGGAAACGCAGTAAATGAATCTGATAAATATTGTAAGTGCCTATCCATTTATGCATAGGGTCTTGTGTTTCGGTCTTGCGATAGGTTTCTAGGAATGTAATGATATCAGCACGTATCGAATCTTTGAAAGGTCTGTCATTATTATATTTTGAAAACTTGGATAGAAGTTCAATCAGGTCCCTTCTATAATGGTCTGATAGGTTAACCTCGCTTTTCATAGTGGAAATATATTGGACGATTGTAGTGGCATTTTCTTCGTCTACAGAGCGAAGGAGCTCAGTAAATGACTTTTGTAGGCCGGCTCCAGTTTCTTCTATCTTTCTGTCTAATAATGCTGATTTATTAGATGAAGTTGAAACCTGAGACAACAATAAAAACTGACATGTCTGTGTGTTATATAAGTATACTAACTACATGTAATAATGAGTCAGTTAGTGTCTTCCTAAAAAAAGATTAAAGCTTTGCTGAATCAGAATAATTCTCTGCATTCATCATTAATGTATATAATGTTATTACCACATTACGGCGACAATCATCACTTGCTTATCTAATCAATATTAAGAAAATGACTTTTTGAGGTCGTCAAGAACCATTATAGGATGCATTTCTACTTTTGCTTTAAATTTCTGAAATAATGGTTCAATTACCTTGGGAATCATATCTGCAGAATCCATGTTTACAACAAAGAACATAGTCCTATTTCCATTGCTTGGACCAAAATACGCAGCTTCTGCCTTCACGTCATTGATATACTCCTCAATGTTTCGCAAAAGATTAGGGTCTTGTACTATATCATTTCCGGCTTCTGTAGGGATTTGGACATAAAGAAAGAATCTCATTATTTCTGTTAAGGGAGTAGAGTTTATAAAAGATTTCTATTGTTTATAATTTCTATTGTTTGTATGTATGACAGGCTTTGTATAACAAAAATTGATATAAGTCAGATCACCGAGTACATTTAGAATAAACATGGCAACACTAACAGGAGTAGTATCAATGGGTAGAAGATCTGTGGACTCGCCTGAAGAGATATACAAATTTGACAAGAGTAAACCTGAGTTAGCTATATTTAAAAATGGTACTATTGGAAGAATAACGCTTGAACCAGAATGGAGTTGGGATCAATATGTCAAACCTATCGTAAATACAAACAGCTGTGAAGCTCGCTACACACAGTACATGATATCTGGGCGCATTCAGGTTGTCGTAGGCGATGGTTCTGAACAAGAATTTGGTCCTGGAGACACTGCTATAATTCTGCCTGGTTACAATACATGGGTTATCGGAAATGAAACAGTCGTTGATATAGACTTTACTGGACTTAAAGATTACCCAAAGGAAGAAGCCCACAAGCGCATGCTTAGCAAAAAAGAGGAGGAATAAAAAAGTGTCGTCTAAAGCAAACAAAGAAGAAAAACCATCAGACTATTCTTCTGACCTACTTGCATTATATATGAATTCATGGTATGAGTATGTTAATGCATGGAGTAATATGTATGCTGAATTTCTTAGAAATACATCAAAGATGACCGAATACTGGTTAGACTCATTTTCAAAATTTTGGTCAGGGCAATATAAAGATAAAATAAAAGTAGAGTAGTTGTATCCTGTAAACAGTGATAATGTTTCACTGCATACTGCTCGTTAGCTTGGGTTACTCCTATTATTTACTATTATTACAACTCCACAATTCTATCGGTACAACCATCTTAAAAATGCAAAGAGTGATTTTGGATTATCTACAATTGACATAATTTTTACTGCCCCTCTCCCTACATGGTATACGAACCATTTTAAGCAACAGTCATTCCTCTTTCTTGTTCCCGCATGGTTTATCATATTGTACATATTGTAAATGGAGTCCTTTTGAAGGTTTGATAGAAATAACAATACGACTCAATGCGAAGGAATATAGCGAATATGTTAAGAGGGGCCGGTCAATGTACAGCAAAAGAATGAGAAGAAAGATAACCGATGAAGAATACGCAAGGTGGGTATTTCTGCTTGGTGAGTATTACAAAGGGCAATGTTTGAGTGAGGGTGCTTCTTAAAGCACATGATAATCTATAGTATGTATGTAGAACACAAAATTTATTTATGCCATAATCAATCATTGTTTATACTGTTACTATCAGGAAATGGTAATGATGACTGCATTCTAGCTCTGAGTCATTTCCATATGTGATTTTATTAAAATGGCTGACACGTAAGAGCACAGGTTTCAATATCTCAAACTTTTATCTACTATATGCGCTCCTTTTATCTTTGAAGGATCAGAGGACTAATCCTTGAATGACTTTTTCTTGTATGAGTTCTTTCCTTAGTAATAAAAATGAAGTAGACCATAAATTGCTACTATCCTAGTTTTGATGAAATCAGGAAATATCACTTTATTTATCGTAATATTCATGCCATAAAACCAGCAGAAATGGGAGATGAAAGTTAGAAATAAGGGTATATTGTGATGCTTAATCTTGAGTTGTTAATGCGAGGGAGTTAATATTGGAAGGTCTGTCCTTCTTCTAGCTCTCTGCCTTCCACTTGATTAACTTCTTTCTTAGATGTGGCATCAGTGGCTTTTGATTGCTTCTCTTTTTTTCTATATTCTTTATAGCCTTTATTCCCATATGTTGAAGGTGATTCTACATTATCTTCTGAAGCATTTGTATTACTCATATTATGCAATAATATGATTGTTAAACATATCTATTAACAGTATATAAGAGCGTTAAGTTATCAAAGACAAAAGGTGCTTCACTTGTTAATCCAGTTAGCAGGGTTGAATGTAAAGTGAAACTTGAAGAACTTGGTAAAATGATAAAAGGTTTGTAAAAGAAGTATAGAAAAAAGGGTTGTGACTCCAAGTTATTACCTAAGGAATAAGGTTTATTCTTACTCTAGGGTACTGCCATGTCAGTCAGTGGGTGGTCCACTAATGTCTGCCTCAATATCATTGGTTGCGATCCCGAAACAGTCAAATCTAGCTTGTTCGACATCATTTTCATCACAATCAGCTATTGCAGCTGCTGATTCATCTTCTGCTTTTTGATTGTTTCCATCTCCACCATCATGATCTCCTCCTGCATATGCAGCTGGTACTATTGTTGTTATTGCTCCTACAGTTAACAATGTACCTGCCGTCAGAAAGACAGTTGCCAAAATGCTGTTGTTCATTTAATTTCGTGACAGGTATATGTGTGATAGTATATGGGAGTTCTTCAGATTGGGTTATTAGAAGTTCCAATATTATGATTTGATAAAAAAACTGTGAGGATATTTCTTCCTGAATAGTTATGTGAGAAAGAGAGGTAAAACTTGAAGTTAGGGAAAATGCTAGAGGGGTTTAGTCTACTCTACTCTAGTCTAGTCTAGTCCTAGTATGCAATCCCTTTAGCATGGTTAGCCTTTGCAACCTCAAACCTCTGCGGGTCCATTTCTATCCCTATGAACTTGCCTTTGAGCTTCAATGCAGCTTTACCAAAGGTCCCAGCTCCCATAAATGGATACATTTACCAACACTCTGTATTATTCTAAGTCAGTGATATTAAGCTGTTACCGGGGCTAAAGATTGAATAGGCGTTATTGCTTATTTTGTAGTAAAAGTGATTCAAGCGTTTTTTATTTTAACTTCCCTGACATTTGGTGCTTTCTTTGCATGGCTCTTTTTTTTCTTCTATATGTTAAAATCTTTGAAGCAATCCCCAAAATTAGAATCTTATAGTCGATACCATTGTATGGGCAAAAATAATGCTGATGACGATAATAGTCTGTCTAAAGTTAGTATAATCGTTCCTGCACGCAATGAAGAAAAGTATATTTCGAAATGTCTTGATAGTTTGCTAAAGCAGGATTACTCTAGATTTGAAATTATTGTTATTAATGATTCCTCTGAGGACGGTACATGGGACATAATCCAGAAGTATGCACAAAATTACAAGAAATTTATTATAGCTATAAATGCTGGTCCAAAACCTGATGGATGGGCAGGTAAGAGTTGGGCTTGTTATCAAGGATACCTGAAGGCAACTGGTAATCTCTTTATGTTTACTGATGCAGACACAATTCATTCTCAATTCACATTGTCATTAGCCATAGGACATCTAATCAAACAAAAGCTAGATGCTCTTACTATAATACCTAGGCTTCTATGTGAAGACATTTGGACAAAGATAACTTTACCGCTTATTTGGACCATTTCATATGTTAGATATTCACCATTACGTGCAAATAACCCTAAGACTACAACTGGTTATTTCTTTGGCAGCTTTTATATAATATCTAGAAAAGTCTATGAAGCTGTTGGAACTCATGAAGCAGTAAAAACTGAAATTGTAGAAGATGGGGCGTTAGGTGGTATGGTAAAGAAAGCAAAATTTAGATTGAAAGTAGTTCGTGGTGAACATTATATCGATGCAATATGGGCAAGAGACTTTAGTACATTGTGGCATGGCCTACGCCGACTTATGATTCCATTATATCATCAAGACAGAATTCATGCTTCTCTAGTTACAATTGCAGCATTTTTTCTGCTGTTAATGCCGTTTATCTCACTTCTATTTTCTTTTTTTCTACTGTCAGAGGCAACCACCATATCACATATAATGGGAATTTCTGTAGATGGCTATTATTACAGTAGAAGTAACCCCATAACATGGAATCAGATTTTGCTATTTATCAACTTGATAACTATTGCTCTAATCATTTCAAGTTCTGCCATACAGTCAAAGTATGTTCTTTTTAATAGTTCAATGTATTCGCTTGGTGCTCCAATAGCAAGTGCCATTATTTCTCTTGGATTTATTTCATCAATTATTGATGCAAGAAAGAAAGAAATAGTCAAATGGAGAGGTAGGACATATACAATTAACAATACAACCCAGCATCCTTTACATTAAATAGAATTACCTATAGTATGTCCACAGGTAAACAAGGTACCTTTAGATATAAAATCTATTAAGAAGACATCATAAGCCAAAGTCACATACGAGAATTCGCCTCTTCATCTTCTTTTTCCTCTTTCTAAATATAGTAGTCTGTCAATTTTGGGTTTCACTTGTCATTCCCAATCCCTTTACAGAACTATTATCAGTTCGCGTTTGGTATAATGTGCACTAGAATTGACTCATTTTTCATTTTTACTATTCAGAAAAAAATAGTTTAACAAAGAGATGGCGGCTGCCCAGTACGAGCCCCCGAGTTGAGCTTTAAATGTTTTTCATTCAACAATATGAATTTGCAGTAGATTGAATACACTATAAGAACAGGATTTAAGTAAGTAAGTAAGTCATATTCTAACCTCTGTTAGTCAACGGGTTAGAATCAACCGTAACAATATTTGTAAGGTCGACTCTATAGTAGTCAAGCTTGTCTGGATCATATTTTTGTATTATTTCTATATTTTCACCTTTACTTATTCTACTTAGAATTACATCACGATGTACATAGCTAGTTACGAAATTATATCCCCTATGCTTTGCTTCTTTTAGAAAATGCATTCTAAGCATATGACCGCCTTTCTCTCCCCAATAGCCATGCTTAATGTTAATCCATTCCATATATGCAGTATTATTTCTCCCAAAGTTATTATCATTGGTTCCTCGTCTGAGTTTGTAATTTTCTAATGGGCCTCCTTTCACATAGCCCACAATTTCTCCGTATTTGTCTTTGTTTCTTAATGTAATTAGAATTGTTCTATTATCGGAAAGTGACTGAATAAACTTCTCTTCATTAATATGTACTGGAGTTGGCAATTCACTGTGAATTTTTCTGATGGATTCCATGAGCTGCGGCTCACGTGTGCTTTCAAATCCTTCTACTAATGATAAAAGAGCAATTTCACCTTTTCTCATTGAAGCTTTTATATCGATCTCCTCTTGCCAAGAATCTCTAAAGCTCTGAACATTGTTGAAGAAATTGGTTTTGTTTATACTAGGGATACTATTTAACAGCTGTTTCATCATTTCTTTTTCGTCTTTTAATGAGCTAAAGTATTTGACGGATTGTTCATTTATGACTGATGGGTGCCATCCTAGCGCGTGAGCATTGCGTCGTGCCAGTTCTCTTCCGTGTTCGATATTACCCAAGGCATATCCGGATATGCGATCTGAAACAGAGAGAAACCAACCAAGGTGTTCGTAATGCTCTCTTGTTACAGTATCATTTTCAGAAATTCCCGCAGCTGTAAATAATTCCTGCATTCTCATCGTTGCATGTTCGGCTATCTTGCCTTTGAAAGGATAGGCAGTTCTATGAATAAGCGCAATTACGATATTAATATCAATTCCAATATCATAGATGAACCGTTTTATTTTGTCGTCATTTCTTATGTACCATTCGACAGCATCTTCATGTGGCTTGTCAAATTTTTTTAGTGGATCATAATCATGAAAAAGAGCAGCCACAAAGAGATACTTTATATCGTCGTAGTTGAAACTTACCTTGTGGTTCATTTGTTGATTGCTGTGATCCGCTCCATTAATTGCTAATAGAGTAAAATAAGTAACCTCAAGAGCATGATCAATATTATGATAACCGTAATAATCTGAACCTAGCCCTTTTTTTGAAAATTCAGATACTACATGTCTTAAGATTCTTTGAATCCACCTATCCGGAAGTCCCATGGCAATGGACAGTTTGATTATTTTATCCTTTAGATTAGCTTGTCTAGCAATTCCAATATTATAGCGTAACCACCATGGAAATAGGATTATTCGTTTATAGTATGCATACCACCATGGTAGCGGTTCTGCAAGAGGGTTGATTGCTGGCTGCAAATAGCCGTAGTCCTCTCCATATTGTGGATTATCTGTGCCTTGTGATGTAGGCATTATGATTCTCGCGGCCTTGTCTATTACTACCACGTGTATTTCTATATGAATTTTGCAGTAATTCGTGTTGGGATATATGAAAGGCATGGGACTCGGCAAATCTATTGTAATTCTTTGGTAATTCGCTGCATTTTTGTAATATATACAATATACCTGGATTAGTTAGCAAAGCCAGCCAGTTTCCATAATGCCATAATATTAGTTAGGTCCTGGATAAATTTTATTAAATCTTCATTAGAAATAACCTTCCTAACAGAATAGTTTTTTCTGCATTTAGTTCCTATAGTAATTCTTTAGTAGTTTCTTCGTAAATGACCATTTCAAATTCTATCAATAGACATATCTTGACTTTGCTTTGGACACTAATTACAGATTATACATAGTGAGAATAATAAGCATAGCTAACGCTCCATTTTATTGTTGAATATACTTGACTGCAACACTAACAGGCACATGAACTGTCATTTTATCTGTAGTTTTATCATACATACCATAAACTGATCCTAAATCAACTTCATTGTAAGAGAGATTGAGTGGACCATTACTAACTTTGACATCTTTTGCAAGCATTAATGGAATATCAACTCTTGTCTTTGCGTCATCAATTTTTTTAGGATCTAGGTGTATTTTGATATCTGATGCTGTTATGTTAAAACCTAATAGCTCATAGTTTAAATCATCAATATTATACTCAGACGACTCGTACTTACTAACTATATTTTGTTTTATGTTATTATTTGGGAAAATTTGGTTTCCTTCAAGGTCGAATGTATATTCAAAATTTTTGATAAGATTCTCTAATTCTTTAATAAAAGCAGCAGTATTATAGTAAAGGTGGCTGCTACCATCGTCTGGAAAAGAGCTAATTAATGGTAGTTGTTGTTGTTGTTTTTGCTGTTCTTCCTCTGCATTTGCTAATGAGAAAAAAATACTACCCCCTATGAAAAAAATAAGAACCGATAAAATGATTCCTATTGCTACCAGCGTAGCATCAACAATCAAAGTCTTATGCCCACGCTTCAGTTTCACTAGATTATTACCTTACTCTTAATGAGTAACGCTGCTGTTATACTTAAATATATAGATTCAAGTATACACTATATAACATAACATATATGCACAAAAATATAGAAATTGCATTGCTAGTAGTATCTGCTTTATTCTTATCTGTTACTATTTATAATACAACAAGAACCATATCAACAACAATTTGCCTTTGGACAAGGACAGACCAATGAACCATCAGTAACAAATGAAACAACATTCAGATCAGTTTTTGACACATTTGTTTTTTCTGAGTCAGAGGGCTATGGAATTTACAAGGAAAGGCATTCTAATGTATTCAAACCAGGAGATGAAGTAATAATATATGTTGAGCCTGCTAGCTATACATATAGGACACTAACAGATGAAAATGGTACCAAGTTATATAGTATTGATATAAGTGCTGACATGACAGTTGCTGACAAAAATGGTGTGAATGTTGGACGAGAACAAGATCTTCCTCTAATTGACGTATTATCTCATCATCAAAATAAGGAACTGAATGCTGATCTCTCCCTGACAGGCACAGAAACTCTTGAACCAGGAGAGTATATTCTTAAATGGACCGTCACTGACGAAAATTCTGGAAAAACTTTTGATATAGTAAAGAATTTTACCATATTACAATAAAATTACTCTAGAATCATTTAAAAGTTCTAACACTATAAAGCATAGTTTCTTCTAGCAATAAATAATAATTGACCTGAGCTTAAAGAAGTTGAGGATTTTATTAATGTTGAAAAGAAGAGGAAGAGATTGACAAAGGGCTTGGTGAACTGACAGAAAATAACAAGTAGTAGTTGTTAATAGTCGAATTTAATTACCCCTATCTGTATGGATATATGTGTGTATATTATAATGTAGAGAATATGCCAACATATAATAACAACTTAACTTAACAAAGTTAAGCCATCTTTTAATTATGCTACGAAAAAGGTAGCTAAAAACAAGAATGTGTGTAGTGTGTGAATAACTCGTGATATATAACAGAAAAAATAATAATAATGATAATCATAGTCGCAGGATTCTAATCGTAGATGATGAACCTGATATTTGTCTAACTTTCAAACGGGGAATAGAGGACTACAATGGATATAAGGTTGACACCTACGACAAACCTCACCAAGCGTTGCAGGACTTCAAAAGAGGTATTTATGATCTCATATTGCTGGACATCAAAATGCCATGTATAAACGGTTTTCAGTTATACTCATTGATTAAAAAAATAGACAGTCAAGTTAAGATTATGTTTATCACAGCAGCAGAAACATTTTATGAGCAGATGAGAGATAGGAAAGGTCAAAGACGAGAGGAGAAAGAAGGAAATTCTGGTAATTTGGAATACAGAGACTTTTGTAAATTTAACAATGATATGTTTATCCAAAAACCTATACAGTTAAAGGATCTGGTGAGCAGAATTGACGCAGTATTAGCCGACTAATTAACCTCGCTCTAGTTAGAAGACTAATTTTTAAGAGAACTCTTCTTATTATCTACTTCCGTATCATTAAGGACATATCAATAATTATAAAGTATTGGGTAGTCGTAGCCACAGTACAGGAAATAGATGCTAGAAGTGTTGAGAAAGTTTTTTGGTTCAAAGGAAAAAGTTAGACACATACGTGGGAAAGCAGGAAAAAGGTGAAATGCTTTCCAACCTAAGTGGGTTTGAACACAGCGTCTAAGAACGGGATGTTTAATGAAATTTCATAAGAGAGTCTATTTCAATTCGGTTCTTCCTTTGCTCACTTTATGAGTTTATACCAGCTTGTGTGTCCTGATAGATTGACAGAACTATTATATTTATAGAAACCTTATAATTTTGTCCTAATGTTAACAAATAGAAAAATTTGGCATCTTCTAGTAATAATTCTGCAACTATAGCTAATTCCTCATGGAAACTTGAAGGAGATTATTTTGAAGGATGTAATTGTGATGTAACATGTCCTTGTATATTTAGGGGAGATCCAGATGAAGGTAACTGCAATCTAACTACTGCCTGGCATATTCAAAATGGTAGTTATGATAACATTAACGTCGGTGAACTTAATGTAGTAGGTCTTTTTCATACGCCAGGTAATATGCTAACAGGACCCAAGTGGAAAGCAGCATTGTATATCGATGAAAGAGCAACTAAAGAGCAATCTGATTCGCTTACCAAGATATTTTCCGGTCAAGCAAGAGGTTTTTTTGCTATAGTTGCTACTAACTTTATTGGTGAGATGTTAGGTGTAAAATCTGTACCCATTGAGTTTGGCATAGATGGAAAACGTCGTTGGCTCAATATCAAAGATTCTATGGAGCCTGAGATAGAAGGAGTAATTGGAGGAGACGAAAACCAAGAGTCACGTATAGTTAATCCAGCATTCGATGCTGTTCCCGGTTCTGATCTTGTAGTTGCACGCTCAACCAAATATAGATATGACGATCATGGAATGAAATGGGATAATTCGGGCAAGAATGGTTTTTATTGCAAGTTTAGATATTCATCGTGATAAGGGTGGGATGATAATACTATTCTTTTCAATTGTAGATAATTAAATAGTTGATGATATTAGTAATACTGTTTCCTTTTATAAAATATTATTTTTTTGCCTAGTGACAAGTATAGACAATGCAGGCAGTGATTTTCAGATTATATAGGTTTATACAATCTAGTCATAGGTTTTCTGTCGTTTTTCTGCTTGTTTCAGTAAGATATATACCTTATACTACAACTAATTTTCCATTTCCTATAGCAAATATAACGTACAGAACCCCATTGAAGAGTCTCAATCTTTGTCCACAAGTCATCAGTATCTGATCTTATCATGGCTTTGTCCTTTCTTTTTTCCAAATCCTTAACCATGGCTCTAATGACACCTTCTAGTCTCTTGTTAGGAACCTTGTTTACTTCTATCTTCTGCAAAGCCCACTTTACGCAGTCGATCTCTAGTTGTATATTATAGTTGAATCTTGGGTTGTGTGCAGGATGGATGGACCTGCTTTTTTCTGTTAGCTATCTTTGCATGAAGGAAATCTTTAAGCTTATTGGAATCCGTACTCATATGGAAGGCTGAAGATTAGAAGATAATAAGGATCGACAGTAATGGTTAAAAAAAGCATATAAAATATTACACTATCGTGTATTGGACACATAGGAAAACAAGTGACTGAACAATTTTTTTCACCTGAAACAACAGAGTGTCCTATGTGTGGCTCTACCTCGAGATATCATGGAATCACATCTATCTGCGGACGCGAAGAGTCTTGGGCTTTTGAATGTGAGAATTGTGGCCTCTTGATGAACCTGTACCTGTACTTAACGAAATAATTGAGTTTAGTAGTAGTCGAAGTTGCTGAGTCTAGGGTTTACCCAGGTTATGATGAGTTTCTTGGACATCTTAAAACACCAGTGATTTTATTGAAATAATAATATTTTAGTTGGGACAGTAAGACAAGAGCTTGGAAATAACTATTGTACAGCCGATAATTGTAACACGTTCCATGGTCGGGAGCCACATATGGTGTACGAATTGAAATTCTGTAAAGGCAAAATATTACAATATCCTCCTTCAGCGTCAGATATCTAGGAACAATGAGAATATACGGAAGTAAGATAATAAGAGTCCCTGTTTCAGAAAGCTGATGGCACTACTTTTAGATTAGACGAGTACATTCCATTTTCTATGTCTTTTCCAGCTTGGCAAAAGTTACAGCTCATGTACACTGGATAATTATATTACATATGTCTTTAAAATAGAAGCTATAGAACCTTCCTAATGCAGATATAATAATAGATTATAGATACAAAGTACAATGAAGCAAAAAAGCTTTGACTAAAATAAGGATGGAGAAATGAAACATTGACTTCAAAAACGAAGCAGCAGCACCTTGAACGGAGAAGAAGCAAAGTCCTAGAACTAGCTAGCGAAGGTTACAGCCAAAGAGAAATAGCCCGTAAGCTTGGGATTAACTTAGCAGATGTTAACAGAGATATTCAGTTTCTACGAAAGCAAGCCCAACAAAGTCTTCAAAAACATATCAATGAAGTAGTACCAGAAGAATACCAAAAATGCATGATAGGAATAAAGCAAAACCTAAAACAAGTTTTGGAGATTGGTGAGGCAGCAGCAGATCCTAAGATAAAGCTAGAATCAAGAAGGATAGCAAATGATTGCTATCGGTATATCATGGACTTATGTACCAATGTTAACATAGTATCAGATGCTTTGAAATTTGTTACTCAAAAGCAAGAACAGATAGGCACCCTCCAGAAGTTAGACGAGAGAAGAGAAGAAGCAATGGAAGGAGAAGAAAGGAAAACTACAAACGGAACATTCTGATAATGGAATACAACGTTTAATCTCGATTTTTTATTATAAAAATATAGGAATCAATAAAGAGGAAAAATTGTTATAGTAGTGCTGCTGGATTATTCTTCAGCGTTGAGCTATAATAATGAAAAAATTGGCGTGTCATGATGTTGGGCTTGACTGTAACTTTGTAGTGGAAGGGGCATCTGAAGATGAGGTTTTTAATAAATCTATACAACATGCTTATGAAGTTCATGCCATTAAACCAGAAGAAATGACGTCAGATATGAAAGTAAAAATTCAAGAAAATATTCGTGATGCCTAATGTGCTTAATGATCGCAAAATCAAATACTTCCTTACCCAACTAAGTGAAGTGGCGTATTGTTGTAGAGGGAAGTTGAAGTTCTTTTTGGGTACAATTTGTGTATTTTAATAGAAATTATTTCATATAGATCCTGAGTCAAATTAATGGGACAAAGTTTGGTATTTTGACTGAAACGTGGAAGAATATTATTATCAGTGCAGGTTTGGCGGGATATAGTCTCTACATGTACATGGCTAATAATGTTTTTTGATGTTATTTACTTTTTTAGCTAATCCAAGAATACTGTACGAAAGTTCTCATTTAGTGAGTTCAGGAATTTCATATCCTCACGGTCAAGATTGAAGTCGAATACTCGGCTATTCTCTCGAATACGATCTTCGTGTATTGATTTTGGGATCACAACTATGTCTTGTTGCAAGCTCCAACGTATTAGCACCTGCGCAGGAGTTTTGCCATATTTCTTTGCTACTTTTACTATATTTTGATGATTCAATTTTTTGCCTCTGGTAAGTGGGCTATAAGCCTCAAGCTGAATCCTGTTATTCTTGCAGAAGTTTAATAACTCCTCATCATATAAGAATGGATGAAATTCTACCTGATTTACTGCAGGTACAACATCAGAGTTCTGTAGAACCTCATTCAGCTCTCTGATTGAGTAATTACTCACTCCTATTGCACGGGCTTTACCTTCACGATATAACTTTATCATAGCTCTCCAGGTATCATTGCCAAATCCTTGTACTGGCCAATGAACTAGGTACAGGTCAACGTAGGAAAAACCCAAGCGTTCTAAGCTTCCTTTACAGGCATGCAAGGTAGAATCATATCCTTGATGGCTATTCCAGACCTTCGTAGTAATAAAGACATTCTCTCTTTTGATTCCACTTTCTCGTAATGCTCTACCTACGTCTGTCTCATTGCCATACAACTCAGCGGTGTCAATATGTCTGTAGCCAACCTTCAATGCATACCCAACTGCACGTGCAGTGGTTTTGCCTGGCGGGGATTGGTAAACTCCTAAGCCAAGATAGGGAATCTCAATCCCATTATTTAGCTTAGCTTTAGACTCCAAGGTTAAAGACATAGAGAGATACCTTCTTCAAATCTCCTCACTTAATTCTATCACCTAGAATTCATAATATAGAGGCTCTTCTGTTCTTCTGGGAAATAGGACGGAAGAATTGGATAGAGATAGAAGGGTTATTGGCACTCACATGCATACATGCATGCATGCATACATGCATTACTCACTATACCGAAGTGACTTCATATTAATTTCCTAGTGATGACTCTTCTAACCTCTTATGAGATGTGTGGATATCATTCTATGTAATTAGATCCATGTATGTATACATCTTTCTGTTGTCATTATTATAGTTATTATTATTTAGTTTTTTCAAAGTTTGTATGTGTTAGTTAGTTAGTTAGTTAGTTAGTTAGTTAGTTAGTTAGTTAGTTAGTTAGTTAGTTAGTTAGTTAGTTAGTTAGTTAGTTAGTTAGTTAGTTAGTTAGTTAGTTAGTTAGTTAGTTAGTT
>Ga0126308_10000224_pt1 | contig 16733 bp, 17 predicted proteins | sample Plot55_FD_92533 | JGI IMG/M metagenome (GOLD analysis project Ga0126308, IMG submission 92533) | Serpentine soil microbial communities from UC McLaughlin Reserve, CA, USA - Plot55 | ecosystem: Environmental > Terrestrial > Soil > Grasslands | place: USA: UC McLaughlin Reserve, Lake County... | reverse complement strand
TGGGCCACTTTTCCGCTCGTGGGGACGCGCTGTCTTGCGGCCTGCCCTGCTACGTGCCGGGTTGGACGACATAACCTTCCATGGCCTTCGGCACAGCTTTGTCGCGATCATGGTGGCCGCGGGTTGTAACGTACGCGAGGTCTCCGAGTGGGCTGGGCACAACAGCGTCGCGTTCACGCTGACGAGATACGGCGGATTGTTCGAGGACGGCGCCGATGCCGCGGTCGACCGCCTTGAGGCACTTCTCGACGGCAAAGTCGCTGGAGCCCTTTCGGACAGCCCTCCGCTTCCTAACCACGCAGGTTGAAGGAATTCCTCCCATACAGGCCCGGCGTCGTGCTGGTCGTTTAGATTGTGAATGTCCACTTGATCGCCGACCGCATCATCCCGAACTTCGCGCGGTGCATGTTCAGGCTCGTCCTTGCCTGGCCGAACACGTAGGGATGATCACGCACTCGCTGCAGAATGGTGGTGTTGCTGTACTCCGCTGCTGTACCGCACCAAGGCTGACCCCGCCCAGCGTTACAGCCGGACTTCGTAGACGAGGTTGAACGGAGTCTCGGTGGCACGGCGGAAGCGACTGAATCCGCTCGCGGTCACAATCTGGCGGATCGCCGCCTCGCCGGCCTGGGCGCCCAGCGGCTGGGTGGAGCCTTGCGACTTCGCGTTCGGCACGCAGACGAAGGTCGAGAACCCGTAGTAGAGGCGACCTACCGGGTTGAGGTTGCCGGCGAGGTCGTCGGCCGCAATCGGCTCGACGATCATCCAGACGCCATCGGGTGCGAGTGCTTCGCGAACGTGCGTCGCGGCACCGATCGGGTCGCCCATGTCGTGCAGGCAGTCGAAACTGGTGACCAGGTCGTACCCCTCGCCGGAGAAGGACTGCGCGCTCGCCACCTCGAACGACAAGCGCTCGGCAACGCCCGCTTCCGCCGCCCGCTTGCGCGCCTCCTCGATCGACCGAGCGTGATAGTCCGATCCGACGATGCGTGATCTGGGATAGTGCTCGGCCAGCAATAGGCTCGACGAGCCGAATCCGCAGCCGACGTCGGCAACGTTCGCTCCGGCCCGAAGTCGATCCTCGACTCCGTCGAGTGACGGGATCCAGCGAGGCACGAGATTGGCCAGATATCCCGCCCGGAAGAACAGATCGGCTCCTGTGGAAACCTCGTCGTCCTGCTCGTCCCAGCCGACCCCCGCTCCAGTACGGAACGCGTCCGTGATCCGGTCGAGCGCCTTGAGAGCGCCCAGTGCGCTCACGAAGCCACCGGGTGCGTAGAGCGGTCCATCCGGATTCGCGAGAGCGAACGCCTGCTCCTCGGTGAGGCAAAATGTCTGCGATCCCGGCCGGAAGCTGACGTACCCGCCTGCCGCCTGGCCACTGAGCCACTCGGTGATGTACCGCACCTCGCACTTGGTCCGGGCTGCCAACTCGTCGGGTGTCGCGGGGCCTTCCGCCAAGGCACGGTAGAGCCCGAGCCGGTGCCCGATGACGGCACTGCCTGCTGTGATGGTTGCACCCAGGTCGCCCACAAAACGACTCAGGAACTCGTTGAGCTTGTCCTCATTCATGGTGTCCTCCAGGGCTGGTAGAAATGCTCAGCTCTGGTGTACGCCGGACCCGCCAGCCGCCACCATGCGGAGAAACCCGTAAGGGACGCTCAGTCGCTAGGCCGATGTAGCCCGTTCGCCACCGCCCACGCGGCGACAGCGGCCCGGCTGGCGACACGTAATTTGCCCATGATGTTGCGGACGTGGACCTCGGCCGTTTTCTCTGTGATGCCGAGAGCGCGCCCCAGTTGACGGTTGGTGCTGCCGGCCGCGATCATCGCGGCAACTTCCCGCTCCCGCGCCGTCAGTTCAACGGATGGAGCGGCGCCGGACTGCGCCGGTGCGGTAGCCGAGGCCGCGTACGACCGGGCCAGGTCGATGGCGGCCGCGACCGTCATGCTGCGCCCGGAGTGACGCGCCCTCTCGGCGGCATCTGGCCCGATCGCGTTTGCGATCGTGGCCTCGAGCTTGCCCAACCTTTGCCGTTCATCAGCCGGTACCGTGGCGGCGAGTGCCTGCCGAAGCATCCCCGCCGCACCAAGGAGCCGCGCTGCAGAGTGGTAGGACGCGCGCCTGGCCGCTACCGTCGCCAATGCCTCGAGACATTGCGCGACACCGCGACGGTCATCCAGGGCGTCGTAGATCGTGAGCGCCTCGCCGAGCGAGATCGACCCCTCATCGACCACACCCCGGCGCAGCAGCACACTGCCTAATCCCCAGGCCGCCCACGCCTCCGCCCATGAATAGTCGATGTCCCGCGACCGCCGGAGGCTGTCGCGCAACAGCCGTTCGGCCTTGGCCAGGTCGCCCCGCTCTGCCGCCAACATGGCGAGATCGTGTTCCGCCCACGTCACGCCCTGGTCGAATCCAAGTTCACCGAACATCCGGGCTGCGTCGTTGTACAAGGCGGCGGCCTCGTCATACCGTCCCTGGCCCCGTGCGACATTGCCCAGGCAGAGACTGGAGGTAGCCATACTGGGCCGATCTCCGGTGCGTTCGGACAGCGCCCGAGCGGTCGTCAACGCCCGTTCCGCGTCGTCGAGATCCCCGCGGGCACTGGCCACAAAACCAAGTGATACGAGAGCGTTGAGCAGAGTGGCAGGCGAGATGGCCGTCTGGTCTGCCGCCGACAGCAACCCCTCGAGCGTTACCTTGCCCTCGCCGAAATGGCCGCGCGTGTACCAATACCAACTGAGGGCGCTGGCGAGGACAAGCGCGTGTTCGAGGTCTCCGGCGGCACGACGGTCGGCCAGAGCCGCTCGGAGATTGCCGTGTTCCTCACCGATCCACGCGTAGGAAGCGGCTTCCGCCGCGCCGGTGCCGGCAACCTGGATGGACCTCGCGCCGTCGGCGTAGTACACGGCATGGCGGGCCCGTACCGTGACCGCGTCGTCGTGCCGCTCGAGCTGCTCGACCGCGAATTCCCGGATGCTCTCAAGCATGCCGAACCCCGCTATCCCGTCCGTCCTGGCGGTGCGGCGGATGAGGTTCTTGTCCAGCAGCGAGCCGAGACCGCCCAGGATGTCGGGATCAGGTGCGGCGCAGATCTGCTCGGCGGCGGAGAGCGTCCAGCCGCCAGCAAAGACAGACAACCGCCTGAAGAGCGTTCGCTCCCGGTGTGCGAGGAGATCGTGACTCCACTCGATGGCCGTACGCAGCGCCCGGTGCCGGGTGGCCATGTCTTCATCGCCCTCGTTGAGCAGGATCATGCGATTTTCCAGACGGTTCACCAACTCTTCGGGGCTGAAGACGTCTAGGCGCGCCGCGGCCAGTTCGAGAGCGAGCGGCAGCCCATCCAGCCGCAGACAGATCTCGGCGACCGCACCGGCATTGTGCCGGGTCAGTCTGAAGTCCGGGTGCCGGGCGCGCTCGAGTAAGAGAGCCACGGAGGCGGTCGCCGAGAGCCGCTCCGGATCGGCTCGGTCAGCCGCATCGGGCAACCGCAACGGGCTGACCGCGTACTCATACTCGGCGTTGAGGCGGAGCCGCTGCCGGGTAGTGATCAGAACTCGGAGCCGAGGGCAGTCGGAGACGACATGAGCGAGGTCCAGCGCGGCATCCAGAACATGCTCCAGGTTGTCGATGACGAGCAGGATCTCGCGATCCATCAAGGCGGTCACGAGCCGGTCCGCTGGCGGTGCACCGGGCGCATCTCCGATGCCAAGGGTGTGCGCCACCTCGGGCAGGACGAGCGCCGGCTCCCGTATCTGTGCGAGATCGACGAAGGCCGCCCCCTCGGCGAACTCTGGTGCGGCACTGGTCGCGACCTCGAGCGCCAGACGAGTCTTGCCCACGCCCGGCGGACCAGTCAGGGTCACCAGCCGGTTGTCGCGGAGAAGCTGGCGTACCGAGGCGACCTCCGCGTCCCGACCGATCAGCCGGCTTGTCGGGGTCGGCAAAGACGTCACTGTGTGACTCTTCCGCCCCGTCGCGTCCGCCTCCGGACGCGGCCTCCCGGAGTCACTTCATCATCGTAAGGGCACCGTCGGTGACCGGATTCGCAGCTCACACAAGCTCCGCCAACACCCGGATGCGGCAACAGCAGCCACGGCATGGCTAGCCGAGAGCGGTGACACTGCGGGGCACCGATTGCCCATTACGTCTGTGAATTCGGTCAGATACGTGAGAGGCGTCTGCACATCTGGAGGACGGTGGGCTTGAAGCCCAGGTCCTCACACAGAGTCTGCGCCGCCTTGTTGGAGCCGAACACTGTTAGGCCGATCGAAACTACGTTCATCTCGCGGCACTCCTGCTCAGCCACCGCGGTTGTCGCCCGAGCGGCCGCGCTGGCGCCGGCACGTGGGGGGCCGTAGAAGCAGCGTCTCCAGATAACGGCAGTCACCGTCCATGCTCAGCCGCCCCCGACCGGTTGCATCAGCCCCTGGATTGTTTGCCGCGGTCTTCCGGTTTCTTGATCAGGGCAATATCCAGGTGTCGTCTCTGATGATTGGGGTGGGCTGGCCGCTGCAAGAAGAACCCGATCACTGCACCGGCTACTCCTCGACCGGTTCGACCGCGGTGCGGGTCACGACCGACTCCGCCGCGCATCCGCCCGCGATCGTTCCAGCCTGGTTGGGCAGAACCAGCTCATAGTTCAAAGCCAGTGGTTGGATCTGTTCCAGGATGAGGCCGTCCGGGGTGGCCTGCACGACGCTGCGGCGGCGGCCGTTCTCGGTGACGGTCACTGTGATCGAGGTGATCTCGGCAAGGTCGCCGTCCTCGTTGTACCACTGCACCGACTGGGTGTCGCTGCCATCGGCGAGGTTGACGTTGGTGGACCCCTCGTAACCGTCGATGGCCAGGACCAGACTGACACCGTCTTCGGACGCCGTGACCTCGAATCGGGTCAAGGGGTCGGTGGCGCAGTTGTCCAGGCGCCAACCGCCGGGTGAGGTCAAAGGTTAGTCTGGGCTTCCAGGGCATCGGGGTACCGGCCACCCTGGATGTCGATCTTCGACGAGAGCTCGTCGAGGTCGGCGAGTTCGGACTGGCTCAGGACGACGTCGGCGGCGGCGAGGTTCTCTTCCAAGCGATGCGCCTTGGTGGTGCCGGGGATGGGCACGATCCACGGCTGCTGGGCCAGCAGCCAGGCCAGCGCGATCTGACCCGGGGTTGTGCCCTTGGCTGTGGCGATCTCCTTGACCTCGGTGACCAGGGCCTGGTTGTGTTCCAGGGCCTCGCCTGCGAAGCGCGGGATCTGAGCCCGCAGGTCGTTGTCGGCGAATGAGGTCGAGGTGTCGACGGTGCCGGTCAGGAACCCCTTGCCCAGTGGGCTGAACGGGACGAAGCCGATGCCGAGCTCGGCGCAGACGGCGAGGACGTCGGTCTCGGGGCGGCGCCACCACAGGTTGTACTCGCTCTGGATCGCGGTGACCGGTTGCACGGCGTGGGCCCGGCGGATGGTGTCGGCCGCGGCCTCGGACATCCCGAAGTGTCGGATCTTGCCGGCGTCGACGAGGTCCTTGACGGCGCCGGCCATCTCCTCGATCGGTACGTCCGGGTTGACCCGGTGCTGGTAGTAGAGGTCGATCGCGTCCAGCCCGAGCCGGTGCAGCGATCCCTCCACCGCACCAGCGATCTCCGTCGGACCCAGCATCCGCCCCCGGGGGCTTGCGTTCGGCCGGGTCGATGTCCTGGGCGAACTTGGTGGCGATCACCACCCGATCGGCATACGGGGCGAGGGCTTCACCGACGAGACGTGCGGGCCATAGATCTCGGCCGTGTCGAAGAATGTGACCCCGAGGTCGACGGCGTGGTGCAGCAGGGCGAGCATGTCTTGGCGATTCGGCGTTGTGCTGTATCCGCCGGACATGGTCATGCAGCCCAGCCCGATGGCCGAGACCTCCAGACCGCTGCTACCCAGGATGCGCTTCTCCATGTGTTTCTCCTTGATCTGTTGGACGTTGATCTCGTGGTGGTGAGTAGTGTGACCGCCGCGTTCGAGCGTGGCCTGGTGCGGTGCTCTCTCGGCCGCGTCTTTACAGCGTTTGGCCGCCGTCGGCGACGAGGGCGTGTCCGGTGACGAAGGAGGCGGCGTCGGAGCAGAGCCAGACGACGGCGGCGGCGATCTCTTCGGGTCGGCCCATGCGTCCGATGGGTTCTTGGGCGATGACTCTGTCGCGGCCTTCGTCGGTACCTTCGGTGAAGCGGTCCATCATCTCGGTGTCGATGATGCCGGGGCATATGGCGTTGATCCGGATGTTCGACCCGGCGTAGTCGAGGGCGGCGTCCTTGGTCAGACCGATGACGCCGTGTTTGGCGGCGGCGTAGGCGGCGCCGCGGCCGAAGACCTTGACCCCGGCGCCGGAGGAGGTGTTGACGATCGCGCCGCCACCGTGTTGGAGCAGCAGCGGGATCTCGCACTTCAGGCAGAGGAAGACGCTGCGGAGGTTGATGGTGATGATCCGGTCCCATTCCTCCTCGGTGATCTCGGCGGTCGGCTTGGGTTGTTGCTCGGTGCCCGCGTTGTTGAAGGCGTAGTCGAGGTGTCCGAACGCCTCGACGGTGTGGCGGAGCGCGGACTGCACGTCGTCGCCCCGGGTCACGTCGCAGCGGACGGCAATCGCCTGGCCGCCCAGGTCGGTGATCATGCGGGCGGTCTCGTGGTTGCGTTGTTGGTCGATGTCGGCGACCGCGACACTGGCGCCCCGCTGGGCGAACGCCACTGCGGTGATCCGTCCGATGCCGCTGGCGGCGCCGGTGACGAACGCCACCTTTCCGGCGAGGTCGCTGTTCTGCTCGGGCATGTGTTCTCCTTCCCAAGCTCTTGGTTCTGGGTGCGGGTTTAGCTGACCGCGTGCAAGCTGGCGGCGTCGATGACGAAGCGGTAGCGGACGTCGGAGCGGAGGACGCGCTCGTAGGCGTCGTTGATGGTTGACACGTCGATGAGCTCGGTCTCCGGCTCGATGCTGTGCTCGGCGCAGAAGTCGAGCATCTCCTGCGTCTCAGCGAGGCCACCGGTGGAGGATCCGGCGAAGGAGCGCCGGTTACCGAAGAGGGAGAACACGGCGATCGGGAGCGGCTCGGAGGGTGCGCCGACACTGACCAGGGTGCCGTTGCGGCGCAGCAGCCGCAGGTGGGCGTTGAGGTCGACCGGGGCTGAGACGGTGTTGATGATCAGGTCGAAGCTGTTCGCGAGGTGGTCGAAGCTGTCGGGGTCGCTGGTCGCGTGGTAGGCGTCGGCGCCGTAGCGGAGGCCGTCGTCGCGTTTCGACAGGGTCTGGGACAGCACGGTCACCTCCGCACCCATGGCATGAGCGAGCTTGACGGCGAGGTGCCCGAGACCTCCCATGCCGACGACGGCCACGCTGGTGCCGGGTCCGGTCTGCCAGTGGCGCAGCGGCGAGTACGTGGTGATGCCGGCGCACAGGAGCGGGGCGACCTTGCTGAAGTCGAGCGAGGCGGGGATGCGGAGGACGTAGTCCTCGTCGACGACGACGTGGCTGGAGTAACCGCCCTGGGTGATGGTGCCGTCCCGGTCGACGCTGCAGTAGGCCTGCGTGTTGCCTCGCAGGCAGTACTGCTCCTCCCCGGCCCGGCAGTTGTCGCACTCGCTGCAGGAGTTGACGATCGTACCGACTCCGACGCGGTCGCCGACGGCGTGCTTGGTTACGTCCGGTCCGACCTCGACCACGGTGCCGGCGACTTCGTGACCGACGACTTGGGGGTAGGTGATGGGGCCCCAGTCGCCGCGGACGGTGTGGATGTCGGAGTGGCAGACGCCGGCGTAGGCGATCTCGATCAGGACATCTCTCGGTCCGACATCGCGCCGGGTGATGGTGGTCGGGACCAGGGGCTCGGTGGGTGAGGTGGCCGCGTAGGCGTTGACGGTGAGCATCAAGGTGTTTTCTCTCGTTAAAGGTTCATCGGCTCGGCGAAGACCCGGAAGGTGTCTCTGCTGGTGTGCATCGTCCACAGCCGATCGGCGAGGACGTCGGGGTCGTGGGTGGGGTGGCCGGGGGTGATGCCGCCGGGGATGATCAGCTGGCCGACGTGGATGTTCTCCTCGGCCACGGCGGTGTGCAGCATGGCGGCGTAGGCGCCTTCGCCGGCGAAGGCGATGGAGGTGCCGGCGACCTTTGGGTTCGGTCGGGCGCCGCTGCCGCCGTTGACGAACAGCACGGTCCCTCGACCCAGCGTGCGCATGCCGGGCAGGACGTGGCGGACGGCGGTGAGGGGACCGTAGATGGAGAACTCGACGGCACCGGTGAGGTCGGCGACGGTCGTGTCGAGGACCGTGTGCATGAACTCAGCCTGCGGGACGGGGCTGTACTGAAGCACCTCGATCGGGCCCAGGTCGTTCGCGGCCTGGTCCAGCGCACCGGTGAGTGCCTCCGGGTCGCGGACGCTGGCGGCGTACCCGCGGGCGGTGAACCCGGCCGCAGCAAGATCGGCCGCCAGGGCGTCAACGCGGTCCTGGCGGCGGGAGATGACGGCTACGTCGAAGCCTTCGGCGCCGAAGCGGCGGGCGACTGCCGCGCCGAGTCCGGTACCGGCGCCGACGATGGCGAGGGTGGTCATGCTGAGGTGCCTCCTACGAGCTGTGTTGGGGCTTGGTGAGCTAGTGCGGGACCGGCGTTGCGGTGAGGGCTGCGGCTCCTCGGGGGTGAAGTCAAGGTCGCGGCCTACGGGGATTCGGTGATGCTCGACGGGCGGGAGGCGCCGCCCGACCATCGCTGATCCTGAGCGTGGAGCCGGGGTTCGGCACTGATGGCGGTCTCAGCGGCGGCGGCCGTCTCGGCGAGCTCGGTGGCCTGCCAGGAAGCGAGGAGGTCAAGTGCGTGGGCGGTGCTGGATCCCGGCTCGGCGGCGTAGATGGTGAGGGTGAGACCGGGGTCGGAGATCATGTCGACACTCTCGTAGGACAGATCAAGATCACCGACCACAGCATGGTGGAACAGCTTGCTGCCAGCGCCGTGGAGGCGGACGTCGTGGCTACCCCAGCGGCGGCGAAAGTCGCTGCTGCGGGTGGACAGCTCCCCGACCAGATCGTGCAGGTCCTTGTCGTGCGGGTCACGGCCGGCCTCGGTCCGCAAGATCGCGACACAGGTGTCGGCCGCGATCTCCCAGCGGGGGTAGAAGTGGTGGGCGGCGTCGACGTCGAGGAAGGTGAAGCGCGCGAAGTTAGGCTGCCCGCCCGCGGCGCTGGCGTAGACAGCGGTGTGCATGGCCCGACCGAGGTCGTTGGCGGCCAGCAGATCCATCCGGCCGTTGCGGATGATGGCCGGTGCGGTGATCTTGTCCAGCACCCAGGTCAGACTCGGCCGCGCCGTCCACCGTTTCGCGGGACGACGACGAGGCCTCATTCCGGCACTGGTCCCGTCCGCAGCATGGGCGAGATTGAACAGGTGGGTGCGCTCGGCGTCGTCGAGCTGAAGAGCACGGGCAATGGCGTCGAGGACGGAAGCAGACACCCCGCCGATAGCGCCGCGCTCCAGCTTGGAGTAGTACTCCACGCTGACCCCCGCGAGAGCGGCGACCTCGCCGCGGCGCAAGCCCGGGACACGGCGCACGCCGACATCGGGCATACCCGCCTGCTGCGGAGTGATCTTGGCCCGCCGCGAGGTCAAGAACTCGCGGACCTCGACTCGGTTGTCCATGCTGCGACCGTACGGGCAAACCACCAGACGAGGGATCCCCTATCAGTACACGTCTCGATAGAGACTCCCACTCCCATCCGGAACCGTGTTGGCTGATCTCAGGCCCTGGGGATCTGACGATCGGCCGAGCTGAAGTCCAACCCCAAAGCTGTTCGAGGAGGCTGTACCCATGGGAGTTGCCGCGATGACCGCCGCCGACGCCCGAGTCGAGAACCACGCCAAACCGACCATCCCGAAACCACCGACGCGGTTGTCCGGCTGTCGGCGACCTGCATCTACGGGTCGGACCTGTGGCGCTACCGCGGGGATCGACCACTCAACGGCCCACGCAGATGGGACATGAGTACTGCAGGCATCGTGGATGAGATCGGGTCGGCGGACACGACGGTGAAACCGGGCCAGTTCGCGGGCGCGGATGGGTCGCCGGACGACTGCTGTAGCTCCGCTGGGTGGCTGACCGCTGAGCGCCCGACCACAGTTCAACCTCAGGAACCGCGACAGCCATGATGATCACAGTGCCTTCTGCCGCCCGCTGGCCAGCAAGTCGACCGTGCTGGCCGCTGCTGCTGCTGCCACTGCTCCTGGCCACGATGGTGACCGCTGCCTGTTCGATCCGGCCTGGCCCGGCGCCTGGCGGCGAGGCACCAGCCAGTCCGGGATCGCCCGGCCAATCCCGCGAATCAGCCGCCACGGCATCACCGTCCGCCGCGAGCTCTGCATCGTCGCCGGCAACCGGCCAGACACCGATCAAGATCACCATCGCGGACACGGTGATGACGGCACGACTAGCCGACAACCCCACCGTGCACGACCTCGCCGCCCAGCTGCCGCTCACCTTGACCTTCACCGACTTCCATCAGGTCGAGAAGATCGCGAAGCTTCCCCAGCCGCTGTCCATGGACGGTGTCCCAGCAGGGGCCGATCCCGACATTCGCGACATCGGCTACTACGCACCCTCAGGCGACCTGGTCTTCTACTACGGCGACGTCGGCTACTTCAACGGCATCGTCCGCATCGGACAGTTCGACACCTCGATGGACCAGATCGAACGCCAAGGCGACACCTTCCAGGCCAGGATCGACCGCGCCTGATCGACGTCATTGCTGCTGTGCACGACAATCCCCACCACAAGAAGGAGATCGACATCGTGAACCCGACCTACGACTTCGCCGGGCAGGTAGCCCTCGTCACGGGTGCGAGCTCGGGTATGGGTCTGGCCACCGCCCGCGCCTTCGCCGAAGCCGGGGCCGCGGTCGTCCTGGCCGACGTCAACGAGACCACCCTCCATGACGCTTCCGACGAGCTCAGCGCCGCTGGCCACCAGGTGCTGGGCGTCCCCTGCGACGTCTCCAACGAGGACAGCGTGGCCGCCATGGTGAACGGCGCCATCACCACGTTCGGACGGCTCGACATGGCGTTCAACAACGCCGGCATCCAGGTTCCCCCCAGCGAGGCCGCCGACGAACCGGCCGAGATCTTCGACCGTGTCAACGCGCTCAACCTGCGCGGGGTGTGGGCCTGCATGAAGCACGAGCTGGCCCAGATGCGCACCCAAGGCAGCGGCGCCATCGTGAACTGCTCCTCCCTCGGTGGGCTGGTCGGACTCCCCGGCCGGGCCGCCTACCACGCCTCCAAGCACGGCGTGATCGGGCTGACCACCAGCGCCGCCCTGCAGTACGCCCCCCGCGGCATCCGGATCAACGCCGTCTGCCCAGGCACCATCGAGACCCCGATGGTCACCGACATGATCACCAATGGCGAGCTCAACCGCGCCGAAGCCGCCGCCGCGACACCGATCGCCCGCCTCGGACAAGCTGAGGAGATCGCCGCATCCGTGCTGTGGCTGTGCAGCCCTGGAGCAAGTTTCGTGGTCGGCGTCGCCCTTCCCGTCGACGGCGGCTACACCGCCCAGTGACAAACTCAGCCCAACCGCGAGACCACGCGACGGGCTCGACAGCACCCCGACCGTCACGGCCAATGCTGACCACCACCAGCGACAGGAGAGAACCATCCACATCCAACCAAAACCGTCAACGGTGAAGAACCCGCCGGAACAGTTCACCGGCGACGTCTGGTTCGACGTCATCGCCAGCCCGCAATACGAGGAGCAGCGGATGGTCGTCGGCCTCGTCCGATTCGCACCCGGCGCCCGCACCGCCTGGCACAGCCACGTCAAGGGACAGACCCTGAACGTCACCCACGGCATCGCCCGCATGCAGGCCCGCGGCGGCGACATCATCGAAGTGCAGCCTGGGCAGACCGTCTACACCCCACCCGGCGAAGAACACTGGCACGGCGCCACCCCGGACGACTTCATGGAACACCTCGCCATGTTCGAGAACAGTGACAACCCCAACGACACCACCACCTGGGGACAGCACGTCACCGACGAGGAATACAACACCAGCCCCCAGTGAGCAACACCAGGCGAAAGGAACACCGATGACCGATCAACCCCGACAAGTCGGTGGCGGCCGCCGCGCAATCGGCGACATCGCCCCGAAACTGGCCGCGCTGACCGACGACGTGCTCTTTGACGATGTCTGGAACCGGGCCGAGCTCTCCGCCCGGGACCGCAGCCTCATCACCGTCACCGCCCTGGTCGTTGGCGGGCACTCCGACCAGCTCCCGTACCACCTTGGCCGGGCTCTCGAGAACGGCCTCACACGGACCGAGCTTCTCGAGGCCATCACCCACCTGGCGTTCTATGCCGGCTGGCCCAAAGCAATGACCGCAGTCACCATCACCCGTCAGGTCTTCGGAGCACCCGAACCCGAAGCAAGCTGAGCGGTAGTTCGCCGCCTGCCTCGTGTGAGTTGCGAGGACCTGCGTGCTCCACCGCGGCGCCAGCAAATCGGTACGGCTGCTGATCCAAGCGGGCGGCCGCTGACGAGCTCACCGTGAGGATGTGGTCGATGTTTTCCGTGCTCTCGACGACGAGACGAGGCGCCTCGTCCTCGACGAACTGACGGCGAGCGACGGCCAGACCCTTTTCGAGATCTGTTCCCTGCTCTCGACGCGGCATGGCCTCAGCTTTACACGTCAGGCGATCTCTCAGCACCTCAGCGTGCCCGAGTAGCCGGCTGGGCTCGTCGTGACGGAGCGGCGTGGCGGTTCCAAATTCCACTACTTCAACCCCGAGCCATTCGCCGAGATCATCGGACGATGGCCGATCGGAGAGAGGGCCGATCAATGAGAATCAGCCTGACAAGTGTTTCGTCGACGACCAGCGAGCAGGGTTGCCCTCCATCGCGTGAGCCTGCGCTACCCTTACGCAGGTTGCTCCGAAAGTCCTTAAGTCATTCTAAGTCACGAGCGGGTGTGACGATACGCATTGAAGAGTAAAACGCCTAGTCAGGCGGATGTAGTTCAACGGCAGAACATCAGCTTCCCAAGCTGAGAATGCGGGTTCGATTCCCGTCGTCCGCTCCCAGTCACCACAGCCGGCTCCAACCATTTGTCCGCCACAGTGGCCACCAAGCACTGGCTCAGCGCAAACACTGCCTGGCGCACAGTGGCGAGGGAGAGGCCGCCGCCGACCAGTCACAGCGGACGAAGATTCTTTCCACACGGGGCTAGATCTTGCCTGCCACGCACAAGCCGCTAGCAATGAAGCAAAGTACGGCTCGGGTGTCCGCACACCGGCCGACGTCGTCAACAAGTACAAACCCGGGGGCGTCATCTACTTCGACCCCCGTCGGGGCGGCGGGGTCGGCGGAATCGGGCCGGACAACGTCCGGGCGCCGGATCAGATCGCCACCCTGTCAAACGGTCTGCAGGCAGCCGCTGACAGCCAGCGGATGGAAATCCCGCTGCTTATCTCCACCGACCAGGAGGGCGGCGCGGTCGTATACCGGCTCATAGCTCCCGCCACCGCAATGCCCGGCAACATGGCGCTTGGCGCGGGCCGATCGACTGAGGATGCCTTCCGCTCAGCTGAGGTGATCGGCACCGAGCTTGCTTCAGTCGGTATCAACCAGAACTACGGTCCGGTCGCAGACGTCAACATCAACCCCGCCAACCCGGTGATCGGCGTTCGTTCGGTAGTTGAGAACGCCGAACTGGCCGCCGACCTCGTCGCGGCTCAGGTCGATGGCTACCACGGCGCTGGGATCGTCGCGACGGCCAAGCACTTCCCCGGCCATGGCGACACCGCCGTCGACAGCCACTTCGGCCTACCAGAGATCACTCACAGCCGTGCTGAGCTGGAGAGAATCGACCTGCCGCCATTCAAAGCAGCGATCGAGCGCGGCATTGAGTCGATCATGACAGCCCACATCGTCGTGCCTTCGGTGGGCCCGAGCGGCGCTCCGGCGACGACGTCGGAGCCCATCATGACCGGACTGCTTCGTGAGGAACTCGGCTTCGACGGGCTCATCGTCACCGACGCACTCGGCATGGGTGGGGCGACCAGCACGTACCCGCCTGACGTCGCGCCCGTGCAAGCGCTCAAGGCCGGCGTCGACCAGCTCCTCCTCCCGCCAACGATGGACGTCGCCTACAAGGCGGTTCTGAACTCGGTGCGCAACGGAGAGGTCTCCAAGAAGCGGCTTGACCAGTCGGTCTATCGCATCGTCCGGCTGAAGCTGCGGCAGGGACTTTTCGACAAGCCGTTCGTAGATGTCGACAACGCCGAGAAGGTCGTCGGCGCGCCCGACCACCTTGCTGACGCACAAGAGATCACCGACCGCACCACGACACTCATCAAGAACGCCGCTGGCGTGTTGCCGCTGTCGGGCGACTCGCGGCGAATTCTCGTGACCGGCCGGAACGACGCGGTTCTGCTCGGTGACACCGTCGCTAACCACCTCAGTAACTCAATCAGGGCGCGCGGCCAAACCGTCACGACGTTCGGGACGAGCGCGAGTCCCACCCCGGCGCAGATAGATCAGGCAGTCGCCTTGGCTGCGCAGGGTGACCTCGTCGTCGTAACAACGAACAACACTAACGCTGCGCAGCAGGACCTGGTCCGTGCCCTGCTGGCCAGCGGAAAGCCGGTGGTGTGGGCAGGGGTACGCAACCCGCACGACATCGCGGGGAATACCAGTGCTCCCACCTATCTTGCGACGTACGGCTTCACGCCTGGCTCGCTCGAATCGTTGGCCAAGGTGATGTTCGGCGAAGTGAACCCGTCCGGGAAGCTGCCCGTGACGATCCCGGCCACTGGCGGGGGAGTGCTCTTCCCGTTCGGGCACAACGTGAGCTATTGAGCCAAGAACGAATCCGCCCGTGGTGACCGAGATTGGTCACCACGGCTGGATGGCAGAATGCCCCCCGCCCAGCCGGAGGCGACGGGAGGTCGGCGATGCACATAGCCGCGCGACCACCGCCCCTTCAGAGCTCAATCGGCAGTCTCTGACCGTCCCGCATGTCTTCCCAAGCTGAGAATGCGGGTTCGATTCCCGTCGTCCGCTCCCGGTCACCAATGTGTGGCCTACGCTCCGGCCTACTCGCGGAGCCTGACCAGAAATCGATCCAGGTCGTAGCCTTGGGAGACCGGGTTCCACCGCACACGCGGAGGTCCGTCCGCCACGAGGTCACGAGCCAAGAGCCGGTGCAGGAAGACATCGCTCTCCAGAATGGCGAGCGGTCCGCCTGGGCATCGGTGATGACCGTCGCCGAAGCTGAGCACCACCGGGGGCACGGCAGCGGGCAGGGTGCGGTCAGGGCATAGCCGATCCGGATCCTTCCCCACCACGTCAGGGTCGGCATTCGTCCGCCGCAGCTGTAGCTCGATCCTCTCACCGGGCGGGATGGTCACCGGCCCCTCCGCCGTCTGCACGTCGACGGGCTTCCGGGTCCTCCGTCGCAGCTCACCAACCACGGGCTCGAGCCGGAGGATTTCGTGCAAGATGGCCTCGCGATCGACTCGGGCGGCGGCAAGATAACGTGAGCGGAGCTCTGGTTCGTCGAGCAGGTGCCAGGCGGCGACGGTGATGAACTCGCGGGTGGTCGCCATGCCGGCGGCCGCGTACGTCAGGGCCTCTGTCAGGATCTCGAAATCACTGAATCCCTGCTGCAGTAGCTGGCTGATGACGTCGGCGGACGGGCTCCTGCGGCGGGCCCGGATCGCCGGCTTCACGTCGAGGTGGTAGAACGCCAGCAACGAACTCGTCGTGCGCAGCGTGTGCAGGAGCCCGGCGGGGCTGCGGTCGCTCGCGAGCGGGTCACCTGCGAAGAAGGCGCTCAACCGGGCGCTCATGCCCCGCACTGACGAGTTGGTCAGACCGACGACCCGGCCGGTCACCTGCACCGCCAGCCGCATGGACAGCCGGCTCAGGTCGGTGGCCTTATCGGGGCGCAGGCGATTCAGCAACACTTCGCTCAGTTCAGCGATCATCGGCTGGTAGCCCTCAATGACAGCGGGCGCGAAGAAGCGCGCCGAGGCGTGGCGTTGGGCGCGGTGCTGGCTCCCCTCCTGGTAGAGGATCGGCGGGCGCATCTTCGACCGGTTCATCCCGGCGCCAAAACCGGCTTGCTCCGTGGCGTCCGAAGCCCGCAAGATCTGCCGAGCGACCGGGAAAGACCGAACCACCCAACGCGGACGGAACTCGTCGACGACCCGCTCCAAGTCCGGACCAGGCCGCGCGCCATCCGGCTCAAGCTTCCGGGCCGCGTAACCGGTGGTCATGACGCAAGTCTGCCCCGGCCGCCCGCACCGTCTTCGATCACGTTCTCCTTCCCGGCAGCGTTGGGCAAGCGCTCAGAACATGCCGTTGTTATTGGCTGATGTCTCTGGGACGATCTGGAGGACGTCCCAGTGCTCGACCAGCTTGCCGCTGGAGTCCAGGCGGAAGATGTCGATGCCTGCATAGTCATGATCACCGGGCCATGACTGATGACAGTGCAGGACGACGTACTCGCCTTCCGCGATGGCGCGTTTGAAGTCGACGTGCTTGCCGGGGTACTCCGTGGCCATTCGTTCGAAGTAGTCGATGAAGGCCTGCTTACCGTCGGCGACATGCGGGTTGTGCTGGGTGTAGGTGGCGCCGGCGTAGCGCTCAATGGCCTCAGCGGGCCGCGACTGGTTGAACATCAGGTCATAGAACGCAATCACGTTGGCTTTTTGCTTTTCGAGGGCTG
>Ga0126308_10000222_pt1 | contig 16737 bp, 16 predicted proteins | sample Plot55_FD_92533 | JGI IMG/M metagenome (GOLD analysis project Ga0126308, IMG submission 92533) | Serpentine soil microbial communities from UC McLaughlin Reserve, CA, USA - Plot55 | ecosystem: Environmental > Terrestrial > Soil > Grasslands | place: USA: UC McLaughlin Reserve, Lake County... | reverse complement strand
CGGGCTTCCGTGGGCTGCGGCGTTCGTCCTCGGGGCGATCGTCTCCCCCACCGACGCCATCGCGGCCACGACCGTGGCCCAGCGCCTCGGCGTCCCGCGCCGCATCGTTACGATCCTCGAGGGCGAGAGCCTGGTCAACGACGCCACCGCCCTGGTCGCCTACCGGGTCGCGGTCGCGGCCGCGGTCAGCGGGAGCTTCGTCGCCTGGCAGGCCGGGCTGCGGTTCGTGGTCACGGCGGCCGGGGGGGTGGTCGTGGGGCTGCTGGCCGGCTGGCTGGTGGCCGAGCTGCGGCGCCGGCTCGACGACCCGGTGGTCGAGATCGTGATCTCGGTGGTCACCGGCTACGCCGCCTACCTGCCGGCCGAGCTGCTCGGCGTCTCCGGGGTCCTGGCCGCCGTGACCGCCGGCCTGTACGTCGGCTGGCGGGCCCCGGAGCTGGCCTCGGCCTCGACCCGGCTGCTCGGCTTCTCCTTCTGGGAGGTGCTGGTCTACCTGGCCAACGCGGTGCTGTTCATCCTCGTCGGCCTCCAGCTCCGGCCGATCCTCGAGGACCTCGACGGGACCGCGGTGGCCGTCCTGGTCGGCCAGGGGGTGCTGGTCAGCGCCATGGTGGTGGCGGTGCGGCTCGGCTGGGCGTTCAGCGTCCCCTACCTGGTCCGGCTGGTCGACCGGCGCCCCTCCCAGCGGATGCGCCGGGTCGGGGCCAAGGATCGCCTGATGCTCGGCTGGAGCGGGATGCGGGGGGCGGTGTCGCTGGCCGCCGCCCTGGCCCTGCCCCTGGACTTCCCGATGCGGAACCTGATCCTGTTCCTGACCTTCGCGGTGATCTTCGCCACCCTGGTCGTGCAGGGGCTGACCCTGCCCGCCCTGATCCGGCGGCTGCGCTTCGACCAGGACGACGCTGAGGAGCGGGAGGAGCTGAAGGCCCGCCTGGCCGCGACCTACGCCGCCCTCGAGCGGCTGGACGAGCTGGCCGGGGCCGACTGGACGCGCGACGACACGGTGGAGCGGCTGCACGCGATGTACGAGTTCCGCCGCCGGCGGCTGAAGGAGCGCGGCGGGTACCTGGAGAACGACGGCGCCGAGGACCGCTCGCTGGCCTACCAGCGCCTGCTCCGCGAGCTCCTCCAGGCCCAGCGCCAGGCCATCGTCCAGCTCCGCAACCAGGGCCGGATCAGCAACGACGTGATGCACCGCATCGAGCGCGAGCTCGACCTCGAGGACACCCGGCTGGAGATCTGACCCACTGGAGGTGGCGCAATGCGCCTGACCAAGTTCGGACACTCGTGCCTGCTGGTCGAGGAGGGCGGGGCCCGGGTGCTGCTGGACCCGGGCTCGTTCTCCGAGGGCTTCGAGGGCCTGGAGGGGCTGACCGCGGTCTGCCTCACCCACCAGCACGTCGACCACCTCGACGCCGAGCGGCTGCGGCTGGTGCTGGACCGCAACCCCGGGGTCCGGGTGGTCAGCGACGAGGGCAGCGCCGGCTCACTCGGCGAGGCCGGCGCCGACGTCGAGGTCGTCCACGACGGTGACGAGCTGGGCCTCGGCGGCCTTGGCGTTGCGGTGTTCGGGCGCGACCACGCCGCCGTCCACCCCGACCTCCCGGTGGTCCCCAACGTCGGCTACCTGGTCGGCGGGCGGCTGTTCCACCCCGGCGACGCGCTGACCGAGCCCGGCGCGCCCGTCGAGCTGCTGGCCGTGCCGGCCGGGGCGCCGTGGCTGAAGCTGGCCGACGCGGTCGACTACCTGCGCCGGGTCGGGCCCAAGGTGGCCGTCCCGGTGCACGAGAAGGTGCTGTCGGAGATCGGCATCCGCTCCCACTACGGGCAGCTGGAGCAGCTCGGCGGGCCAGGCACGAGCTTCCAGGTGCTGGACGACGGCCGGCCGGTCGAGCTCTAGCGTCCCCCAAGTACGTGCGGTGCCGTAGCGGGATCGTGCGACTGCATCGGTTCCGGGCGGCGGGTTGGTGCGACAGTCGAGGGGCCTGGTGACGACGCCGGGCGACATACGACGTCTACGCTCAGGGGGGAACACAGTTGCGTCGGAGAACGCTCACCGTCTCGATGGCACTGGCCGGCGTGCTGTTGATGGCCGCGCCCGCCAACGCCGCCATCAACCGGCCGGTGGCCATCTGGCAGATGAACGAGCCCGCCGGGTCCCAGGTCATGGTCGACTCGAGCGGGAACGGGCTCAACGGCGTCATCGGCGCCAACGTGCAGGAGGGGACCGCACTTCCGGGCGGCGGCACCGGCTACCGCTTCCCCTACCTCCGGCCCAACACCCCGCCGTCCGACCCCGAGCACCTGGCCGTTGTGCCCCACAGCAACGCCCTCAACCCGGGCACCGGCGACTACGCGATCGAGTTCCGGATGCGCACCACCCACTCCTTCGGCAACGTGGTCCAGAAGGGCCAGGCCGGCTCCAAGGGCGGGTACTGGAAGTTCGAGCAGCCCAAGGGCAAGATCGTCTGCCTGTTCCGGGGCTCGGCCGGGAGCAGCGCCGCCTCCGCCGGGTCGACGGTCAGGGTCAACGACGGCAACTGGCATACGGTCCGCTGCGAGCGCACCGCCTCGATGGTGACGATGATCATCGACGGCGTCGTCACCGGCCGGAACCGCAACGCCACCGGCACGATCGCCAACACCCGCCCGGTGACGATCGCCGGCAAGGGCAACTGCGACCAGGTCGAGATCACCTGCGACTACTTCTCCGGTGACATCGACTACGTGCGGATCGAGACCTCCTAGGCAGTCCGCGCCGAGCAGCCCCGGGCTCACACCCGGGGCTGCTCGGCGTCTGCGGCTAGACTGCGGGTCGAGGAGAGGAGGCCTGATGTCCAGACCTGCGCCGCAGCGAAAGTGGGGGATCCGCACCCTGCTGTTCCTCGGGCTGGCCGCGGCCTCCATCATCCTGTCGAACTGGATGCGGATGACCGGCAACACCGACGTCATCCTCCTCACCTTCATCGGCCTGCTCGTGGGGCTGATCGGGGCCACCGTCTCCACCATCCAGGGCTTGCGCGTCTGGGGAGGCCGGCTACCCCGCGAAGAGCCCCCGCACGACCGCCGCCAGCGTCCCTAGCTCCCGCCGACTGTAACGTCGGCGCCGCTCCCGGGACTGAAGCGGGACAGGACCTGGCGACGAGAGGGGCGGACGATGCGAACCGTCAGCGGCCGGCGCGTGCAGGACGTGGACGTCGGCTAACTCCATGACCGTGCCGCCCGGCACCGGGCGGCGACCATCGACCTCGGGACCGGCGACGGCCGCTTCGTGCTGGCCGCCGCGGCCGCCGAGCCGGGCCGGCTGGTCGTCGGCGTCGACGCCAGCGCGGCCGCCATGGCCGAGGCGTCGCGGCGGGCCGGGCGCCGGCCCGAGCGGGGCGGCCTGCCCAACGCGCTGTTCGTGGTGGCCGCCGCCGAGGCCCTCCCGCCGGAGCTGGACGGCCTGGCCGGTCTGGTGACCGTCCACTTCCCGTGGGGCTCGCTGCTGCGCGGCCTGCTGGCGGCCGACCCGGCGGTCCTTGGCGGGCTGGCCCGGGTGCTGACCCCTGGCGGCACCCTGTCGATGCTGGTGTCCTCGACCGCCCGCGACGCCGCCGCCGGGGTCGAGCCGATCGACCGGCGGGCCCTTGACGCGCTGGCCGGCCCCTACGGCCGTCACGGGCTGGCCCTGACCAGGGTGCGGCCGGCGACCCCGGCCGACGTCGCCGCCAGCCGGTCCACCTGGGGCAAGCGCCTCGGCGCCGGCGCCAGCCGCCCGGCCTGGCGGCTGGAGGCGACCCGGGTCCCGGCGGCGGTCAGCTGAGCCCGCTGAGGCGGACCCCGGCCTGGTCGAGCCGGGTCGCGGCCTGCTCCAGGCCGGCCCACGGGTCGGGCCTGGCCAGCCGCTCGGCGATGGTGGCCAGGGTGTGCCGGCCGGGGACGAAGTCGTCCAGCTCCGACCAGTCGAGCGGGACCGAGACGGGCGCCCCGGGCAGGGCCCGGACGGCGTAGGGGGCGGCCATCGTCTGGGCGTAGCCGTTGCGGCCGATGTCCAGGTACAGCCGGCCGTGCCGGTTGGCGATGCGCCCCTCGGTGGTGAAGTCGTCGGGGTGGCGGGCGGCCAGGGCCTCGGCGACGGCGATGCTGAACACCTTGACGGTGTCGGTGTCGGCCGCCGGGACCAGCGGCACGACCACGTGCAGGCCCCGCGACCCGCTGGACTTGAGGAACGGGGCCAGCCCGAGCTCCTCGAGCAGGCCGCGCAGGCTGGCCGCGGCCAGCCGCAGGACCCTCAGGTCCTCGGACGCCGGGTCGAGGTCGAAGACCATCTGGTCGGGGTGGTGGATGTCGGGCGCTCGGCTCAGCCACACGTGCGGGGTGACGCAGCCCTGGTTGGCCAGGTAGGCGAGGTCGTCGGCGGTCCGGCAGACGGCGTAGGTGACCTCGTCGCGGACGGTGGCCTGCCGGGTGCGGCGGTTGGGCGCGGTCACCCGCTCGATCCAGTCGGGAAAGTGACGCCCGACCTGCTTCTGGAGGAAGCCCCCGCGGCCGATCCCGTCCGGGAACCGCTGCAGGGTGACCGGGCGGCCGCTGACCAGCGGGAGCATCCTCGGCGCGACCGTCCGGTAGTAGGCGACCAGGTCGCCCTTGGTGATGCCGTCGGCCGGGAACAGCACCTTCTCCGGATGGGTGATCGGGACCAGGTCGCTCAAGGTGGCGGCGTCCCTACAGCACGACGGTGCTGACGACCAGGGGCGGGCCGTCACCGGGGGCGGCCGAGGGGGCGTTGAAGCGCAGCTCCAGCACCTCGGTGCCCGGCGGCGGGGCCGGCACGAAGGTGTGCTGGTGGCTGCGGACCATGCCGAAGGCCGGGGAGGGGCTGATCCAGTTCTTGTAGCTGGTGCCGGCCCGGTCGGACACCTCGCAGCGGCCAAGGACCGGCGGCCGGGGCAGGTCGCCCTCCGGCTCCGGGGTGGCGTAGGCGATCGCGTAGCGCAGGTCGAACCAGTCCGACCAGATCTCCAGCGACAGCAGGACCAGCAGGTCGCCCGATGGCAGCGGGTGCTCGCTGACCAGCGGGAGGACCCGCTCCAGGTGGGCACCGGCGGGCGGCTCCCAGCCCGGCCGCTGGTCGGCCGGGAGCGGCTCGAGGTCGGCCCCGGCCGAGTACACCGAGAGCACCGCTTCGCGGAGCTGCAGGAGGCCAGCCCCGGCGTCCTCGAGGGCCCTGGCGGCCACGCCGCCGTCTTCCCGAGCCAGCCCCAGCAGCAGGTGCTCGGTGCCGACGCGGTCCTGCTCCAGCTCCCTGGCCTCGCGCGCGGCCAGCCCCAGGACTTCGGTGACCGGCTTGGTCATGCGCAGGTCGCGGCCGGCTTCGAGGGGGTCCTCGGTGGCCAGCTGGCCGGGCTGCCCAGGACCGGCGGTCTCCTCGACCCGCCGCCGGAGGGCCTCGACCTCGACCCCCCGCTCGCCGAGGACGACCGTGGCCAGGCATCCCTGGTCGCGGAGCAGGGCCAGCAGCAGGTGCTCGGTCCCGATGCGGTCGTGCCCGAGCCGGCCGGCCTCCCCCCGGGCGTGGTGGACCGCCTGCTGGGCACACTTGGTGACCCGCATCGGCGACACCTCCCCGGTCGTGTCCGCCCAGCATAGCCCGCGCCGCCCAGGCGAACGAGAGGCCACGGCAATCCAGCCGCTGACCTGCGGAAATACCCGCAAAGGGGTACAATGATGACATGGAGAAACTGCTTGTCGAACACCTTCAAGAGCGCGAACCGGAGGCTCCAGCGTCCCACGACCACCGGGCCTACGGGCTGGCCGCCGAGGTCCGCGCGGTCGAGGAGGGACACAACGCCCGCGTCCTCCCCGACGGCTCGGTCCTGGTCAAGGCCGAGTCCGCCCCCGGGAGCTACCGCGTGACCGTCCGGGCCGTCGATGACGGCATCCTCCGGCTGGGCTGCACCTGCCGGTCGGGCGAGTACCGCCGGGCCCTGCCCATCCCCTGCAAGCACGCCGCCCGGGCCGCCCGCCGCCTCGAGCGCGAGGGCATCGCCCGCTGGGACGACGGCCGCTGGCGCCTCCGCGACCACGCCCAGGTCCGCGGCGCCCGGCTGCTGCTCGCCGGCACCGTCCGCCACGCCGCCTGAGCCGCCCCTGACCGACCCTCCAGCCGCCGGGGCGCACCACCACGTGCTCGCAGGCGTGGATCACGGCCTGCACCCGGTCGCGGCAGCCGAGCTTGCCGAAACCGGGATACCGCCCGCCCGGGCGACCAGGCTGGCCGACAGGTCGCCGCCGCGCCGCCGTTCAGGCGGTGGGTCGGGTGGCGACCAGGGTGAGGACGTCGTAGGTGGCGACCTGCTCGCCGTCCTGGTTCTCGACGGCGACGTCCCAGCGGACCTCGCCGTAGGCCTCGCCGTCCCTGGCCGTCTTCTGCTTGCAGGTCAGCGACACCGTCAGGGTGTCGCCGGGGTACACCGGCTTGAGGAAGCGCAGCCGCTCCAGGCCGTAGTTGGCCAGGCACGGGCCCGGGTCGGGGTCCACGAACAGCCCGGCGGCCGCCGAGACCACGAAGTAGCCATGGGCCACCCGGCCGTCGAAGAACGGGTTGGCCTTGGCCGCGGTCTCGTCCATGTGGGCGTAGAAGCGGTCGCCGGAGAGGTCGGCGAACCGTTCGATGTCCTCGAGGGTCACCGTCCGGGACGGGGTGCGCAGGGTCTCGCCGATGCGCAGCTCCTCGAAGTGGCGGCGGAACGGATGGGTGGTGTCGCCGGTCGTGGGGGCGCCCGGGGCCCACCTGCCGGTGACGGCGGTGACCATCGCCGGGGAGGCCGACACGCTGGTGACCTGCATGAGGTGCAGGACCGCGCGGATCCCGCCCAGCTCCTCGCCGCCCCCGGCCCGGCCGGGCCCGCCGTGGACCAGGTGGGGCAGCGGAGCGCCGTGGCCGGTCGACTCGCCGGCGTTGTCGCGGTCGAGGACCAGCAGGCGGCCGTGCCAGGGGGCGAGGCCACTCACGACCTGGCGGGCGAAGCCGGGGTCGTGGGTGACCACCGACCCGACCAGGCTCCCCCGGCCGAGGGCGGCCAGCTCGACCGCGTGGCCGGCGTCCCGGTAGCCGAGCACGGCGGTGACCGGCCCGAACGCCTCGACGGAGTGGAGCACGGGCGCCTCGGGCGAGGAGGCCCGCAGCACCGTCGGGGCCAGGAAGGCGCCCCGGTCCGGGTCGCCCGAGGTCAGCTGGAGCTTGCCTTGGCCACCAAGGACGACCTCGGCCCCCCGGCTGAGCTCTGCGACCGCCTCCTCGACCTCGGCCAGCTGGTCGCGGCTGACCAGCGGGCCCATGGTGGTGGCGGCGTCCCGCGGGTCGCCGACCCGGACCTCGGCCAGCCGTTCGCCGAGCGCGTCAACGACCGCGCCGACGTGGGTGGCCGGGACCAGCGAGCGGCGGATGGCGGTGCACTTCTGTCCGGTCTTCTGGGTCAGCTCCCGGACCACCTCGCCCACGAACAGGTCGAACTCCTCGGTGCCGGGGGCCGCGTCGGGGCCGAGGATCGAGCAGTTGAGCGAGTCGGCCTCGGCGTTGAAGCGGACCGCCTCCCCGATCACGGTGGGGTGGCCGCGCAGGCGCCGGGCCGTGGCCGCCGATCCGGTGAAGGCGATGGTGTCCTGCCCGGTCAGGTGGTCGAGCAGGTCACCGACGGCGCCGCAGAGCAGCTGGACCGACCCCGGCGGGAGCGCGCCCGACTCGACCAGGTGCCGGAAGGCCAGCTCGGTGACGTATGCCGTCTGGGTGGCCGGCTTGACGATCGCCGGCACACCGGCGAGCACTGCCGGGGCCAGCTTCTCCAGCATCCCCCAGACCGGGAAGTTGAAGGCGTCGATGAACACTGCGACACCCGGCCGGGAGGTGTAGACGTGCTGGCCGACAAAGGTCCCACCCCGGCCGAGGGGCTCCGGCTGCCCGTCGACGTACAGGACGTCGTTGGGCAGCTCGCGCCGCCCCTTGCTCGAGTACACGAACAGGGCCCCGATCCCCCCGTCGACATCCACCATGGCGTCGCCGACGGTGGCCCCGGTCCTGGCCGACTGCTCGTACAGGCCGTCGCGGCGCTCACGCAGGTAGACGGCCAGCCGCTTCAGCGCCGCCGCCCGCTGGTGGAAGGTCAGCTCCGCCAGCCCCGGCCCCCCGACCCGCCGCGCGTGCTCGACCATGCCGCCCACGTCCACCCCGGTGCTCGACACCCGCCCGACCGGCTCCCCGGTGGACGCGTCCAGCACGGTGGCGCCCTCGTCGGTCGCGGTGTGCCAGGCGTCACGGACATAGGAGCTGATCATCGCCGTCATGTTCCGCCCTCCCCGGATGCGCCGGCGTCGTCGAGCACCGTGAACAGGGTGAGCTGCATCCCGTCTGGGGCCCGGACCCGGACGTTGCGGTGCCGCCAGGGGGTGACCACCGGCTCGGCCAGCGCCTCGGCGCCCCCGGCGACCAGCCGCCGGGCCGCCTCGGCCGAGTCCGCCACCTCGAGCGCCACCCGGACCGGCCCGGCGACCCGGGATCCGACCTCGACCCGGTCGACCATCTCGGCCTGCCCCAGCGAGAGCAGCTCGAGCGTGGCCTGCCCAGCGTCCAGCACGACCCCGCCGCCGTCGGGCCCCTCGAACGACTCGACCACCGGCAGACCGAGCCCGTCCCGGTAGAAGGCGACCGCCTGGTCGTAGTCCTCGACCGTCAACGCCAACCGCAGCTCGCGAACCGCACCCTGAGGCATGGGGAGTCCTCTCGTTCGACCTCGTTGTCGGACGGCCAGGGTACTGCGGGACACGACGGCGGGCGGTTGACCCCGGGCGGAGCGTCGAGGATCCTTGGCCGATGGCCGAGTGGATCTACTTCCTGCACTCCCCGCGAGACGAGTTCGCGGCCACCATGACCGAGGAAGAGCAGGCGGCGTTCGCCGCCCATTCGCGGTGGCTCGGGGGCCTGCTGGCCGACGGGGTGCTGATCGTGGCCGGGCCGACGCTCGGGCCGGTCAACACCGGCATCGCGATCTTCGAGGCGCCCGACGAGGAGACCGCCCGCGAGCTCATCGCCCAGGACCCGGTGAACCAGGGTGGGTTCGCCCGGGCCGAGCTCCGGCCCTACCGGGTGGGGTTCCTGCGCGGGCGCGACTGAGGGGGAGGAAGGAGCGGCGATGGCCGTCCAGCTCAACCACACCATCGTGCGGGTCCGTGACAAGCAGGAGTCGGCCACCTTCCTGGCCGAGCTCCTCGGGGTCGGGCCGCCGGTCGCGTTCGGGCCGTTCCTGGTCGTGGAGGTGGACAACGACGTCTCCCTCGACTTCGCCGACGACCACGGCCCGGTGCACCCCCAGCACTACGCCTTCCTGGTCGCCGAGGACGAGTTCGACCAGATCTTCGGCCGCATCCGCGAACGGGGCCTGCCCTACTGGGCCGACCCGGGACGGCGGCGCCCCGGCCAGATCAACACCAACGACGGCGGCCGCGGCGTCTACTGGGAGGACCCGAGCGGCCACTTCCTGGAGATCATCACCCGCCCCTACGGCAGCGGGCCCGACTAGGGCGCCACCGAGGCGTCGCCCCACAGCTCGACCCCGGCCAGGCGCCGGGGAGCGCGGCCGAGCAGGTCGCTCAGGAACCCGGCCATGGCCCGGCGGTGCGGCATCGGGCCGAGGACCACCGAACGGACGCGCCATCTGGCGAAGTCGCGGGCCATCTGGCCGCGCAGTGCCGGGGTCAGCTCGGGAGGGCGCCCGCCCCGCTGGATCCGGTCGAGGGCGAGCGAGGTGGTGCTCGGCGGCGCCTCGCGGACCGCGTCGCCGTCGGGGCCGGGGCCGACGAAGTAGCCACCGGGCATCTTGAACCACATGCCGGCCTCGGTCTGCCACAGCATGGCCCGGTTGGCCCGGCCCTTCTGGGGAAACGGGACCACGAGGGCGACCTCGTCCCGGGGGAGCGCGGTCACGGCCGCGCCGGTGAAGAACGGCGGCGTGGCCACGGGCGCGGACGCGAGGGGCGCCGACGGGACCAGGAAGGCGAGCGCCAGCACGGCGGCGACGACGGCCAGGACGCGCCGCCGCCCGCCGCCGGCCCACAGCTCCTCCAGCGCCACCGCCAGCAGCAGCCCGGCGAACAGGGCGGTGAACAGGGCGAGGCGGGCCGGCACCATGTGCCACAGCACCGACAGTGACTCGACCGCCGCCCAGGGCAGCGGTACGAGGGTGACGAGTCCGCCGACCCGCAGTCGCGACCCGAGCGAGAGGACCATGCAGACCACCAGCATGGCCGCGCCGACCCGCACCACCGGGCTCCGCCGCCGGGCGGCGACCAGGGCGACCACGAGCAGCAGGGGGATGCCAAGGTAGGTCTCCCTGGTGCCGGCGAACTGGTCCCCGAGGCGGACCGCCGCCTCGGGGGCGATCGCCAGTAGCCGGTTCGGCGTGGCCAGGGCGAGCAGGTCGCTGGAACCGCGCACCTCCTCGGTGAGGTCGGCGTGGACCCGTGCCGGGCCGGCGATCTGCGCCCGCAGCGGCAACACGACCAGCACCTCGAACACGACAACGCTCACGGCCAGGGCGGTGGCGGCGTAGCGCCCCTTGTCCCGCAGCGCGTGCCGGTTGGCCGCCACCAGCAGGACGAACAGGACCAGGCCGAGCAGGACCATTCCGGCGAACACCTCGGCGCCGGTCAGTAGCTGGGCGGCCGCGACCGCGCCAAGGCCCACCCCGAGCCAGACCGGCGACCCGCGCTGGCGGTCCAGGATCTCGTCGAGCAGGACGAACAGCCATGGCAGGAGGAGGATCAGGATCAGGTTGGGGTGGTGGGAGTGGCCGACCATCGCCGGCGAGAAGCCGTAGACCAGCCCGCCGCAGGCTGCCGCGCCGTGGCTGGGCACGTAGCGGTGGATCGCCAGGTAGGCGCTCCAGGCCGAGAGGCCGTAGGCGAGGGTGACGAGCACGTTGAAGGTCAGCACGGGGCCGAAGAGCAGGGTCAGCGGCGACAGCAGCAGCCCCGGCAGCGGCATCCAGGTGTTCCACATGAGGTTGATGCCGTCGGGGTGGTTGAGGTAGTCGCTGGCGAAGGGCGAGATGTGGCGCCCGGCCGCGAACGGCGTCCAGCGCAGGAACCAGGCGAACAGCCCGGGGTCGCCGACGCCGCCCCCGAGGGTCCGGGTCGCCGGCGAGGTCCAGATGGACCCGAGCAGCAGCACCGCCAGCCCGAGGAACCCCATCAGCACGAGCAGTTCGACCCGGACGGCCCGCACCCGGCCGAGGAGGCCTGCCAGGGACCAGCGCCCGGCAAGGGGGGCCGCGGGCAGGGCGACCGACCCTTCCGTCAGTCCGAATTTGCCGGCTTTTCGCACTTTTTCTCGTCCTCGAAACCTGGACATTGCGGGTTGTTCCGGCTTCTGGTGGATGTTACGCTTTCCGCCGAGCCAGCAGTGCGATCGGTCGGGTGGAATTGTCCTCGGTATTGGTTGCCGAGGAAACCTGTGCTGCCGTCCCCTGCCGGAATTGGGGGCGTCCGCAAATCCGAACCTGCCTGGCCCGGGGATGCACGGCTCCCCGCCGTCTGACGTAGTCGGAGCCGAGGGGAGGTCGAGCTGGCGGTCCGAGCCCGGTTGCGCCACGTCTCCCCGGGGACCTTCGACGAGCAAGGAGTTCGCTCATGGCACTGAAGTTCAAGACCGTCACGGTGACCATCCCGCAGACCACCGGGCCGCTGACCATCAATCAGGACGTGTCCTTCGGGCGAAGGATCCGGGACAGGAACGCCGAGGTCGCGCTCAAGGCATTCAAGCTGGACTACGTCGGCGGGGCGCGGGAGGGTGATATCGCGCAGGCCGGCGTGAGCCTCGAGAACGTCGGCGACGAGGCCGTGGAATTCAAGATCAAGGCCAACTATTCCGCCGCCACCTATACCGGCGAGATTTCCGTCCTGGTTATTGCTGACCTCGTCGAGGACCGCAACAGCTAGGCCACCGCACGTTCCAGCGCGCGCAGGTGCCGGCGGGGTGACCGCCGGCGCCTGCGCCGCCAGCCGGCGCGCACCAGGGCAGGCTGCTGAGCGCGATCCCGGCCAGGATGGCGGCGCCTTCGCCCGCCTGGGCTAGGGCGACCGGGTCGCGGCCGGGCAGCAGCCGGGCCCTGCGCCACCGTGAACGAGGCCGAGAAGACCAGCCACGCCCAGCACCAGGCCGTCGCCGGCGAGGGTGGTGCCGCCGCCCCGCCGGCGGCGACTAGCCACACGCCGGCCAGCGACAGGGCGAGCCTGGTCTGGGGCACGGAGGTGCCCCAGAGTGTTCCCGCGGCGGCGAGGGCGGCGAGGGTGGCGCCCTCAAGGGCGACGCGGACCGGACGAACGTCGAGCTGGCCCGGCTCGACCCGCCGTTGTCGGGTTCCCGCTGCACGTGTACGTGGCCGCGAGCCTGGCCCGCCACGACCTGCGTTCCAGCCGCGCGTTCGAGGACCAGGTCCGCGCCATGCCGCAGATCACCGCCGCCGACAACGTCGCCGGCAAGGCGGAGGCCGTCGGGGAGGGCCTGGTTGCCACCGCCCACGACGACGGGGCTGAGGAACAGGGTGGCACTCGTCGACCAGCCCGGCCTCGAGCGCCTGGGCGGCCAGGTGGGGACCGCCCACGCTGAGGTCGGCGCCCGCCGACGCCTTCAGCTCGCGGATCGCTCCGGAGTCGAAGTCCCGCTCGATCCGGGTCCGGGCGCCGGCGGCCTCCTCCAGCGTCCTGGAGTCGACGACCTTGTTGGCCGCCCGTCAGATCTCCGCGTAGTCCCGCATGAAGGGGACTGGCCGGCCAGGGCACGTCTCCCAGGCGGTCATCACCTCGTACATGCGGCGCCCGTAGAGGTGGGTCCCAACCGGCCGCTCCAGGTCGTTGACGAAGCCGTGCACCTTCTCGTCCGGCGCGGACCAGTCGAACTTGCCCTCGGCGTCCGCCACGTAGCCGTCGAGCGACGTGATCGCCGAGTAGACCAGCTTGGCCATGGCTGCGCCCTTGGGTCGACCGAGAGTATGCCGCGCTCTCCTCTGTCAGGTGGCGGGCGAACCAGCCTGCCGCAGGGTGGTGATGGCGGCGGCGAGGGTGGACAGCGCCTCGGCGGTCCACGGGCTGGAGGTGAGCACGACCATGTGCTCGATGCCGAGCGCGGCCGCGGCCTCGCAGCGGCCGGCGAACGCGTCACTTGTCTCCCCGGCCTCCAGGCGGGTGCTGAGCGTCTTCTCGATCTGGTCATACGGGCGGCCGAGGTCGCCACAGTGCCGGGCCAGGACGGCGAGCTTGTGCGTGACGGTGCGGCCGCCGTCGGGGATGTCGAACAGGTTGCAGGCGTCGGCGTACTGAGCGACCAGGCGCAGGGTCTTGCGTTCGCCGGTGCCGCCGATCAGGACGGGCGGCCCAGGTCGCTGGACGGGTTGCGGGCTGCCCGCCGGTCGCCCCAGCCGGTAGTGCCGGCCCTCGAACGGGGCGTCGTCCCCGGCCCACATCTGGGCCGCGATCCGCAGGGTCTCCTCCAGCCGCTGGAACCGCTCGGCGACCGGAGGCAGCGGCAGGCCCATGGCCTCCGCCTCCTCGCCGTGGTAGCCGGCGCCCAGCCCCAGCCAGGCCCGCCCACCGGAGAGCACGTCGAGGGTGGTGACGGCCTTGACCAGCAGGGCCGGCGGCCGGAAGGTGACCCCGCTCACCATGGTGCCGAGCCGCACCCGGTCGGTCTGTGCGGCCAGGAACCCCAGCGTGGTGTAGGCCTCCAGCATCTCGGTGTCCTCGGGCGGTGCCGTCGGGTCGGCCTGGAGCAGGTGGTCAACGACCCAGACGGTGTCCACGCCCGCTCGGTCGGCCGCACGGACCAACCGGGCCAGCTCGGGCCCGAGCCCATCCGGGCCGCCCGGCCAGGAGTAGTTGGTCACCGCGATGCTGACGCGCATACGCACTCCATCCATAGTGACTCTAAATATAGAGCAACTTCAACTATTGTACGCGGATGGACCCGTACTGGCCGTCGAAGCCAGGGTCGCGCACCACCTCGCCGCGACGCACCTTGCCGATCGCTTCCGCCACCGCCGGGAAGCCGGCCTTGTCGATGGCCTCAAGCGGCAGGCGCTCCAGCATGGGCAGCTCAGGGCCGAGTAGCTCGACCATGGCGTCGATGGTCCGCCGCACCGTCTTGCTGGTGGGGCCGACCCCGGTGACCCCGGCGACGAGCTCATCCAAGGCGAGCAGGTTGCGCCAGCCGGCCGCCCCCGCCGCACGCACGCCCGCCGGGCGGTCCGCCAGGTCCTCCACTCGCTGCAGCACCCCCATGGTCAACCGCTTGCCGCAGACGGGGCAGCGCATGCGCGCCCGCCGCGCCTCGGCCGGCTCGAGGCGGACGCCGCAGCGCCGATGCCCGCTCAGGTGGTAGCGGCCCTGCTCGGGAAAGAACTCGACCGTCCCCTGAAGCCCGTCGCCGGTCTCCAGGGCGCGGCGGATCGCGAAGTAGTCCAGCTCGGTCGCGAACTCCGTCGCCTCCCGGCCCAGCCTCGACGGAGCGTGCGCGTCGGAGTAGCTGACCGACCGGAAGCGGTCGAGGCGCGACACCCGCCAGTTCATGGGCGGGTCCGCCGACAGCCCGGTCTCGACCGCGAAGAGCTGCCGCGCCAGCTCCCCGTAGCAGGCCTCGATCGAGTCGAACCCCGTCGTGGCGCTCAGGACCCCGACCCACGGTGTCCAGACGTGCGCCGGCACCAGGTAGGCGCCGTCACCGCTGGAGAGTGTGGCCTCCAGCAGGTCGCCCGCGTCCATGGCGAGGGTGGGCCGCCCGTCCTCGGTGAGGTTTCCGCTGCGCCCCAGGCGGTCGCTCAGGGTCGCCGCCGTTTCCAGCGCCGGCACGTACAGCAGGTGGTGCATGCGCCGAGCGCGTCCGTCCCGGCGGAACGCCGTCGAGACCTCCGTCGTCAGGAGAAAACGCAGCGGCCCCCGGCACGACCGGGGAAGCCGCTCGACCACGGCCCGGTCCAGCTCGTCCCGGAGCCGGAACAGGCCAGGCTCGGCCGGCACCAGCCCCTGCTGCAGCTCCCCGAACCAGACCGGGTGGGTGAAGTCACCGGTGCCGAGCACCGCGATCCCCTTGCGACGGGCCCACCACGCCAGCTCGACGAGGTCGGCGTTACGGCTCGTCGCACGTGCATACCTGGAGTGCACGTGCAGATCGGCATAGAACGACATACCTCTGGCTTTCCCGCCAAGAGGGTCAGTCACCAGCCCCCGGCGAGAATTCGCGGGGAACGACCGTCACCGGTGTCGGGACACTCTGGCAGGCTTCCCCGGACCGGATGAGCCGACCGCTCCGGAGGGCGCCATGACCGACCAGCTCGAGAAGGCCAGGCGGTTCCTGGCCCTGCACCGTGGCGAGGAGCCGCTGCTGCTGCCCAACCCCTGGGACCGAGGGTCGGCGGTGCTGCTGGCGTCGATGGGCTTCTATGCCCTGGCCACGACCAGCAGCGGGTTCGCGGCGACCCTTGGCCGGGCCGACGGGCGGGTGACCCGCGACGAGGCCCTGGAGCATGCGGCATGGATCGTCCAGGCGACGGACCTGCCGGTGACCGCCGACCTGGAACATGGCTTCGCCGACGAGCCGGCCGGCGTGGCCGAGACGGTGGGGCTGGCCACAGCCGCCGGGCTCGCCGGGTGCTCGGTCGAGGACTTCACCGGCGACACCGACCACCCCATCTACGACGCCGGGCTGGCCGCGGCCCGGGTCGAGGCCGCCGCCGAGGCCGCCCACCGGGGGGCCGTCCACCTGGTGCTCACCGCCCGGGCCGAGAACTACCTGCACGGCCGTCCCGACCTGGCCGACACCATCGCCCGTCTCCAGGCCTACCAGGAGGCCGGCGCCGACGTGCTCTATGCGCCCGGCCTCACCGACCTCGACGACATCCGCCGGGTCGTCTCGTCGCTGGACCGGCCGGTCAACGTGCTGGCCCGGCCGGGGGTCCCGGCGGTGGCGGAGCTGGCCGCGGTCGGGGTCGCCCGGATCTCGGTCGGTGGAGGGTTCGCCTTCGCCGCCCTCGGGGCCGTCCTGGAGGCGGCCGCCGAGCTGCGCGACGCCGGGACCTACACCTACTGGGAGCGCGCCGCCATGGGCGTCAAGGGCGCCGCCTCGGCGTTCACCGCCTGAGATCGGGGCCCCGGGTCGGCGGTGAGCTAGCATCAGTTGGCATGTTCAGCGACGACGTCGCCGAGCGGTTCGATCCGGTGCCCGGCTACTGCAACACCGCCTCGGTGGGGATCCCGCCGAGGGCGGCCGTCGAGGTCCTGCGTGGCTGCCTGGATGCCTGGGCGGCGGCGACCCTCGACAAGGTGGGCTTTGATGCCGATGTGGCCCGGGCCCGCGATGGCTTCGCCCGCCTCGCTGGGGCGCCGGTAGCGACCGTGGCCATGCCGGGGGCGGTGTCGATCACGACCGGTCTGGTGGCCTCGTGCCTGCCCGAGGGGTCGCGGGTGCTGTGCGCCGAGGAGGACTTCACGTCGGTCCTGTTCCCGTTCCTGGTGGACCCGCGGTTGAACGTCACCGTGGTGCCGCTGGATGAGCTGCTGGACCAGCTCCGACCCACCGTTGACCTGGTGGCGGTGAGTGCGGTGCAGTCCGCCGACGGGCGGCGGCTGAACCTCGACCTCCTTGCCGAGCGGGCTGACCAGGCCGGCGCACGCACCTATGTCGACCTGACCCAGGCGGCCGGGTGGCTGCCG
>Ga0126308_10000221_pt1 | contig 16759 bp, 13 predicted proteins | sample Plot55_FD_92533 | JGI IMG/M metagenome (GOLD analysis project Ga0126308, IMG submission 92533) | Serpentine soil microbial communities from UC McLaughlin Reserve, CA, USA - Plot55 | ecosystem: Environmental > Terrestrial > Soil > Grasslands | place: USA: UC McLaughlin Reserve, Lake County... | reverse complement strand
CGTCTGCTCGTTGATGGCTCGGAGACGCCGGAGCGGCTCTTCCTCTCGGAGCGGCAGCTGGACATTGATGAAGGAGTCGCGGTTCGGAACCGCGCCCGGCTCTTCGTCGCTTCTGTGCATGCTGACGGGGACCTGGACGCGCAGCGCGTCGAGCGACCCATGCCGCTGTTCGAGCCACTTGCGGACGCCGCCGGCGACGATTGCGAGCAGGAGGTCGTTGACCGTCACGCCCGTTCCCGCTGCGTGAGCCGTCCCGTGCACCTCATGGAGGTCCGCATCGACGAACGCGACGCGGCGGCGCCGGCCGATTCGGGCGTCCAGCGGGGAGGGGGAGCCGCCCGGCTTCAGCTCGCGCGAGATGGTTCCGGGGGCGCGGCGAAGCTCCGCGACGCTTTCGCGCCAGCGCCGCCGGGACGCGAGGCCCCGGCCGACGCGCGCGGCGGCGCTGGCGAGCGCCTGCGCATGATCCGCCGCGGCCACGAGGGCGAGCGTCGCCGCGCCGGGCACCGGCTCGGTGGGAGGCGGCGGCAGTGCGGCTTGAGGCTTCGGCGAGTCGCCCCAGAGCAGCGCGGAGCCGATCGCCATCGTGGCCTGGCCATCCGCCAGCGCATGGTGGATCCGCCAGATCGCGGCGGCGCGGCCGTCCACGAGCGGCTCGACGACGTCGATCGCCCACAGCGGCCGGTCGCGCGGGAGCCGCTCGGACATGAGTTGCGCGACGATCTCGAGCAGCCGGTCGCCCGTGACCGGACCGTCGGCGGGAAACGAGCGCACGTGGCGGCCCACGTCGAAGCCTGGGTCGTCGACCCAGGCCGGAGCGGCCAGCCGGAGCGGTGTCGCCGCGATTCGCTGCCGGCACCGCCGAGCGAGCCCGATCCGATCGTCGATCTGCCGTCGCAGGCGCTGAACGGTGTCGCCGCTGCCATCCGCGATCAGCACCTTGCACGTATGCCCGACGACCGGCCCCGATTCGAGCGCGAGTATGCGGGCGTCCTCGGGGGAGAGCCGCTCGAGCATTCGGCGCTGGTTCTATCATCGGCCCGTGCCGTTTGGAGCAAGGCGTTCGAAGCAGACACGCGCCGCCCGCGGCGACGACGGGCGGGTCCCTCCCGACGACGCACCGCGTAAGTCGAGGCGGCGACGTGACGCGCCGCCGACCGAAGACGTGGAGCAGTTGCGCGCGAGGCTGCGTGAGCACGCGCGGGAAGCGGAGCGGCAGAGAGACGAATGGGGACGCGAGCTAGACGTCCTCAAGCAGTCGCTGCGGCGGAGGATTCAGGAGGTCGCCGCCCGCGAGGAGGAGCTCCGGCAGGCGGTTCGCCAGCTCGAGCGGCAACGTGGGAAACGGGGCAGGGGCCGCAGCCGGTCGGAACCGGACGCGACCGAGCGGGAGGCAGACCTCGAGCGGCGGGCGCGCGAGCTCGACACGCTCGCGAAGGAGCTCGCGAGGCGCGAGCGCGATCTCGAGCGGAGCGAGCGCCGGCTCGCCGACGGCCGCGAGACCGGCTGATCACGGGGTCATAATCGCTGCGCCCCTCTCGTGAGATTCTCAGCTCTCGTTATCACCGCGGCCGTTGCGGCCTCGGTCTCCTTCGCCGGCGCTGCGGCCGGTAGCCCGCCGGCCGTGCCGCCGGTTGTCACTCTCGACGTCTCGCGGCTCGCCTTCAGCCCGAACGGCGACGGGGTGAAGGACACCCTGCGCGCCACGATCGCCGTCGATCAGCCGGTCAGGCTCACGCTCGAAATCATCAGCGAACGCGGCTCGTCGCTCGTGTACAGCGATGCTCCGGGAAGCCCCGTCGGAGCCGGAACCGTCTCGTTTCGCTGGAACGGCCGCAGCGCCACGACGGCGGGGGCTGCGCTCGCTCGCGACGGCTGGTACATCCTGCAGGCGACCGTGCAGGACGCGACCGGCGTGCGAGTGCGTGCCGAGCAGCGGGTCCTCGTCGACACCCACGCGCCCACGATGGTCTGGGGCAGGCACGGACTGACGCCGGCCATCCTCCGCCGAGGCGCGCTGTCGCTCCGTTTCAGGCTCTACGACCTTTCTCCGCGCGTGCAGGTCGGTGTCGCACTGCTCGATCAGTCTGGAGCCCGCCTGAAGACCGGCAGTGGCTTGCCGGAAGCGCCGGGGCACGTGACCCTGCGGTGGCCGAAGATCCGTCCCGCGCGCCTCTCGCCGGGCGCCTACCACCTGTCGCTCAGTGGGGCGGACGGGGCCGGCAACACGAGCACGTCGGTGCCGCGGACGTTCCTCGTCGAGCATCCGGTGCGCGCACACGTCTATGCGCGGTTCCGCGGCGTGGGCCGGCGGATCGCCCTGACGTTCGACGACTGCAACTCGTCCGCCGCCTGGGGGAGCATCCTGAACACGCTCGAGCGCTCGAGGATTCGAGCCACGTTTTTCTGTCCGGGACGGCAAGTGCTCGCGAATCCTCAGCTCGCGCGACGCACCGTCCGCGACGGCCATGCCATCGGCAGCCACGGCTGGGACCACGCGAACTTCGCGAAGCTGTCGTTCGGCTCCGCGCTGCAGCGACTCGAGTACGACCGCGACGTGTGGTGGCGGCTAGCTCGGGTCGCCCCGACGCCGTACTTCCGGCCGCCGTACGGCGCATACACGTGGTCCACGATCGCCGCCGCTGGAAGAGCCGGCTACGGAGCCATCGTCCTCTGGGACGTCGACGCCAAAGACTGGCGGCAACCGGGCGCCGCGGTGATAGAGAGCCGGATCCTCAGCCAGGCCCGGCCGGGCAGCATCGTGCTCATGCACGTGCTCGGCCAGACGGCAGCGATGCTCCCTTCCCTGCTCAAGGCCCTGCACGGGCGCCACTTCGTGCCGGTCACGATGCCGGAGCTCGACGCGCTCGGCACGCCGAGTCCCGGCGGGTGGCGTCCGCGTGCCGGAAGCGGCGCCTAGGGATTCGGCTCGCCGCAGGTCGGCTTCGTCGGAGGCGGCGCTGCGTTCGGCGGGATGACGAAGATGCGCTCGCTCGAGAACGTCTTGTCGCCGCCTCTCTCCTTCGGCGGATTCCGATACACGTCGATGTGCCGGCCCGAGATCGCGCCGCCCGTGTCGTCGGCTCGGAACCAGGCGTGGCCGAGCGTGGGGCAGTAGGCGGGAACGAAGACGCTGCTGCCGAGCGGGATGACGTTCGGGTCGACGGCAACGCTGCGCCACGGCCGGAGTGGCCTCGATGGCCCGTCGGCGAACAGCACCCCCTGGGACTTCACATAGCGGACGCTCTTTCCGCGGAACCAGCCGCCCAACTCCAGAGGAAAGGTGACGGCGCCGTCGCTGTTCCTCCAGCCGCCGAAGCGCCAGAACGGCCAGCCGCGCGTCCAGCCGGAGGCACCCGGGACCGTCTTCTTACCGGCGTCGGTGACCCAGCCGGGGGTGCCGATCTTCGCCAGGTGGTAGCGCAGGCCGTCGAGACCGATCCCATCTCCCTCCATTGAGATCCCGGCCGAGGAATAGAGCCAGTCGACGCGATGCTTCCCCGTCAGACCGGGTGCCGTCACCTTGCGTCCGACGAACCAACGCTCCGGCGCCGCGTAGTACTCCGTGATCTGGACCTGGCCCAGCCACCGAGCCTTCGCGATCGGAAACGGCGGCTTGCCTGCGCCCGACGGCGTACTCAGGACGAGAGCGGCGACCGCTCCGAACAGCGCTAGAACGACCCCACGCACCGTCCGCAGTATTACCGGAGCGGTGGCAGATTCCTGCCCTTGGGCGGCGTCCGCGGCCGCCGCGAGTGGTCTACGGGACCGCTACCGCAGCGATCTCGAGCGGCTGCGCGGGCGCCAGCGCCTGCACGATCTCTGCGAAGACGTCGCCACCGTCGAGCGAGTATTCGTCGGTGAAGTCGACGGCGCCGTTCAGCTCCAGGACCGTCCAGCCGCCGTTCGCGTCCGGAAGCAGGTCAACGCCAACGAGGTCGGCTCCGATTGCTGCAGCCGCCTCGACGGCCAGCGCACGCGCACCGGCCGGTGGGTCGGTGGATCTGCGCCAGCCGCCGAGGGCGACGTTCGTCCGCCATTCCCCGTCGGCCGCGACGCGCTCGATCGCTCCGGCGACGCGACCTGCCGCGACGATCACGCGCAGGTCGTAGCCGCGCGGAGGGACGAGCTCCTGGACGAGCACGCCCTGCCGCTCGAACCACTCGCGGCCCTCGAGCGACGCGAGGCACGCCGCCACTTGAAGCGCGTCCTCGCAGCGGAACACATCGCGCCCCCAGCTGCCGAACCGAGGCTTGACAACGAGGGGAGGAGCCAGCTTGGGAAGCGACGACCCACCGTCGAGGTGGGCCGTGCGGGGATGGGGAAGGCCGGCTGCGGCGAGTCGAAGGGCGGTTGCGAGCTTGTCGTGAGCGGCAAGCAGCGCACCCGCGTCGTTCAGCACGTGGACGCCGCGGCTCTTCGCGCGCCGAAGCTCCCACATGCCCGATTCGATTCCCTCGAGGCTCGGCAGCACGTCGAGCCTCCCCAGCGCAACGTCGCCGGGCTTCGCAGAGCCGAGATCGGCGGGTGGGGTCAACCTCGCATCGATCTCGGCTGAGCGGAGCGCTCCCAGCAGCGCCGCGTTCGTGCGGTTGAGGGTGCCGCAGACGAGGTGGAACGTCACGCGGGAAGCATCGCCAACGGGACTCAGCACCTAATCAGCGTTACCTCAAGATTTCCTGATCGAAATTTCTCGATCTCGCGTGAGCTCGAGCGCCGCCGCGATACTTTGCGCATGCCCGTTCGCACGATCCGCTCGACGTTCCTGCGGTTCAGAGCGCATTCGATCGGAATCGGGATGCGTTTCTGGCTCCCGCTCGCGTTCGCGGCCATCGCCGCCGTGACTGCTCTCGCCGTCTCGTGGGTCTTCGCAGCTCGTTCGGAGCGAGCGCTGAAAGGCAATGCCGAGGATTTCGCTCTCGCCAGCACGATCAATGCGGCCAGTTCGATCTCCAACGCGGAGCAGAGCGGGAACCTTCTGGATGCCGTCGAGGCCGTCGTCGACCGAAACCGGCAGGCAGTGTTCGTCTTCGACGAAAAGGGAAAGCTGATCTCGCCGAACCGATCGCGGCAGATCCCGCTCCGCGCCATCAAGCCTCGCGAAGAAGCGATCGACACGGCTCTGGCCGGGAGCACCTTCGTCTCGCCGATCGACAACGGCAAGGGAACGCTCGTTGCGATCCCGATCCCACGAGGAGACGGGGTCTTCATGACGTACTCGCCGCGGCCCGAGCTGGAAGGGCAGGTCGGCATCGTGCACCGCGGAGTTGTCCAGGCCGCGTTGTTTGCCTCGCTCGCCGGCGCGCTCGCGGGTTTGCTCGTCGCGATGCTGATCGCGTCCCGTCTCCGACGGATCGCGAGCGCCGCGGCCGCGATCGAGGGCGGTAGCTTCGAGACGCGACTGCACCCGTGGCTGAAGGACGAGCTCGGCGGTCTCGCCGAGACGATCGATCGCATGCGCCTGCGGCTGCGTGAGACGTTCGGCCGCCTCGAGTCCGAGCGGGACCGTCTACGTCGCTTGCTCGAGCGGCTGCACGACGGCGTGATCGCGGTCGACGAGAACCTGCGGATCGAGTTCAGCAACCCGGCCGCACGGCGGCTCATGCGCGCTCCGCTCGCCGACGGGGACGAGTTGCCCGAGCCGTGGCCGGAGGTGTCGATGCGCGAGCTCGTGTCGCGCCTGTTCGAGCCCGGTGCAGGCGTCCTCCAGGAGACGCTCTCCACGGCGACCGGGCGCGTCTACACCGTTGTGGGCATCCGGCCGCGCGGTCGTGCGAAGAGCGCGATCCTCGTCCTGACCGACGTCTCCGAGCGTGAGCGGCGCGAGCGCGCGGAGCGCGAGTTCGTCACGAACGCAGCCCATGAGCTCCGCACGCCGCTCGCCACCATCACGGGAGCGATCCAGGTTCTCCAGGCCGGCGCGAAGGACGAGCCGGAGGAGCGCGAGCGTTTCCTCGCGCACATCGAGCGGGAGGCCGCGAGGCTCGGCCGCCTGACCAACTCCCTGCTCGTGCTGGCGCGGGCGCAGACGCGCGAGGAGCTGCCCAAGCTGGCGCCGGTGGAGCTGAAGCCGCTGCTCGAGTCCGTCGTCGAAGACGTCCGCCCACCCGCCGAAGTGACGGTCGACGTCGATTGCGCACCGGGTCTGGACGTGCTCGCCGACCACGATCTGGTCGAGCAGGCAGTTTCGAACCTCGTCGCGAACGCGGTTCAGAACACTGAGCACGGGCGGGTCGAGGTGGTCGCGAGGCCGCTAGTGAACGGGGCCGTCGTGCTCGAGGTGAGGGACACGGGTCGCGGCATCGCTCCCGAGCGCCAGGAGCGCATCTTCGACCGTTTCTACCGCCCCGACGGCCGCGATCCTCGGCGGTTCGGTCTCGGCCTCGCGATCGTCCGGCAAGCCGTCGAAGCGCTCGGCGGGAAGCTCGAGGTCGAATCGGCTGTCGGCAAGGGGACGACAGTGCGGATCACGCTCAGCGGGGCGCAGACGGAGGCGGTGGCGTGAGTCGGATTTTGGTGGTTGACGACGATCCGGGAATCGTCGACGTCGTCAGCTATGCGCTCCGGAACGAAGGCTTCGAGGCCGAAGGCGTCTTCAGCGGCGAGGAGGCGCTCGACGCGGCGCGGAGTGACTCGTACGACCTGATGGTCCTCGACCTGATGATGCCCGGAATGTCGGGCCTCGAGGTCTGCCGCAAGCTCCGGGGAGAGAGCAAGATACCGATCGTGATGCTGACCGCGAAGGACGCGGAACTCGACCGCGTTCTCGGCCTCGAGATCGGCGCCGACGACTACGTGACGAAGCCGTTCTCCGTCCCGGAGCTCGTGAGCCGCGTCCGGGCGATCCTCCGACGGCGGGAGCTCGACCGCGAGGATGCCGGCGACGGCGTCGTGCGGCAGATCGGCGGGCTGAGGATCGACCTCGGCCGCCACCAGGTCGTGGTCGACGGTGAGGCCGTGCAGTTGACGCCTTCGGAGTTCAAGCTGTGCGCGCTCCTCTCGCAGCAGCCCGAGCGGGTGTTCACGCGCCGGCAGATCATGGAGTACCTGTGGGATAGCCCGTACGTCGGCGACCAGCACGCGTGCGAGGTCCACGTCTCGAACCTCCGACGCAAGGTCGAGCGGGACCCGGCGAACCCGGAGCGGATCCTCACCGTCCGCGGGGTCGGCTACAAGCTCGTGCCTGCGTAACCGCCGAAAATCAGCCCGCGCTGCGCGCGGGCGTGCGATTTTCGGCGGCGAAAGGCGCGCGTCCTCGTCCAGGGGGTGCGAGCGGACGCGGGCAAAGCCCGCATCCGCGGCGGTCTGTCCTTCGGTGACGCACCCCTGCCTAACGAGCCTGTTGCCAGACCGGTGCCTGGCACGTGCCAGGCAGGTGCCAATCAGGTGCCAGTCAGGTGCCAGTCGGGTGCCAGTCAGGTGCCAGTCGACACGTGAACTCAGTCGTCGGTGCGAGGTGGCCGGAGGGCCGCGAACGGATCGGTGATCTGCAACTCGCGAGAACAGAAGCGGAAGAGCGCCGCGGGTCGGCCGCCCGCGCGCCCGGGGCCGCGGACGTCGCCGGTCGGCTCGAGCACGCCGCGGCGGACCAGGACGCGCTTCAGGTTCGTGGCGGAGACCTCGTGGCCCAGCGCGGCGATGTAGATCTCGCGTAGCTCCGAGAGCGTGAACGCCTCAGGTGCGAGCGCGAAACCCGCGTTCGTGTAAGAGAGCTTTCCGCGGAGCCGCTCGCGGCCGGCCAGCGTGATCTCGCCGTGGTCGAAGGCCATCCGCGGCAGGCGTTCGACCGGGTGCCACGCCGTGTCCTCCGGCAGTGCTGGGTCGAGGTCGCGCGGCACGAGGCCGAGATACGCGGTGGCGAGCTGCCATTCGCGCGCGTATCGCTTGGGATCGCTCAGCGTCTCGAGCTGTTCGAGGTGCGCGACCTCACGCACGTCCACTTTGACGGCGAGGTGGCGGCGGATCGAATCCGCGAGTGTCTCTCCGGGCGCGAGGTACCCGCCGGGGAGAGACCACGCTCCTTTGTCCGGCTGCCTTGCGCGTTCCCAGAGCAATACCTGTAGCCGTCCGCGACGCACTTGCAGGATGACCGCGAGCACGACGTGGGTCGGCGTCGCACGTTCCGACGTTTTCGCCTCTAGGTCTGAAACTGTGGTAGACTCCGGCACAGGTTTTAGACTATCAGTCGCAAACCTCCTATGTCAGAGACGCGTACAGACCTGCTCGTCGTCGGCACCGGGATCGGGGGCCTCTATGCCGCGCTGAGCGCGGCGTCGGAGAGCGAGGTTCTCGTGCTGTCGAAAGGCCCGCTGTTCTCGTCCGCCAGCTATCTCGCTCAGGGTGGGGTGGCGGCCGCGGCTCGCGCCGGTGATTCGCCGGCGCTTCACGCGAAAGACACCATCGATGCCGGCCGCGGGCTCTGCCGGCCGAGCGCGGTCTCGGTCCTGACGGAGGAGGCTCCCGCCCGAATCGTCGACCTGCTCGAGCTCGGAGTCGAGCTCGACGACGAGCCTGGGCGGGAGGGAGGCCATAGCGTTGCCCGCGTCTTCCACTCGGGCGGTGCGGCAACGGGACGAGAGATCGCGCGCGTGCTGGCGGAGCGAGTGCAGGCGCATCCTCGGATTCAGGTGGCGGAGGGCGAGCGGGTGGTCGCACTCTGGCGCTCGGACAATCGGTGCGTCGGCGTCCTGACGGACAAACGGTCCATCCGCGCGCGGGCGACGTTGCTGACGACCGGGGGCGCCGCGGCGCTCTGGGAGCGGACGACGAATCCGACCGGCGCGGTCGGGGACGGGATCTCGCTCGCCTTTCGTGCCGGGGCCGCGGTCGGCGACCTCGAGCTCGTCCAGTTCCACCCGACGGCTCTCACGGGATCGAGCCTGCTCCTGAGCGAGGCCCTGCGCGGCGCGGGCGCGCTTCTGCTCGACGACGACGGCGAGCGTTTCACCGACGAGCTCGCGCCGCGGGACGTGGTCGCGCGCGCGATCGACGCTCGCGGTACCGCTCTCCTCGACCTGCGGACGATCGAGCGGCGGCGTTTCCCGAGCCTGATGCACCGGATCGAGGAGGCCGGGTTTGCCCCCGGTGAAGAGCCCATTCCCGTCGCGCCGGCCGCGCATTACACGATGGGCGGGATCGTGACCGACCTCGTGGGCCGCACGGAGGTCGGAGGCTTGTACGCGGGGGGCGAATGCGCGTGCACCGGCGTCCACGGCGCGAACAGGCTTGCCTCGAACTCGCTGCTCGAGTGTCTCGTGTTCGGCAGGCGCGCGGCGCTCGCCGCACTCGACGAGCCGGGGCTGCCTGCGCGACTGGAGCCGCCGGGCGAGCCGGAGCCGGCTCAGGACGTGACGCCGGCGCTCAGGCACGCGTTCTGGCGCGATGCCGGCCTCGTGCGCGACGCCGCGGGTCTCGAACGCCTTCGCCGCTCGCGCCATGCGCTCGCGTGCTTGATCGCAGAGAGCGCGCTCGTGCGCGAAGAGAGCCGCGGCGCCCATTTCCGCGCCGACTTTCCGCTGGAGGATCCCGCTCTCGCCGGCCACGTCGTTCAGCGACGTGGCGAGGAGCCTGTTCTGGAGCGATGGAGTTGAGCGTCGCGATTCCCGAGCTCTCGGTGGAGGACGTTCAGCGCGTCGTGGAGTCGGCGCTCGCGGAGGACGTCGGCAGCGGTGACGTCACGACCGAGCGCGTCGTCCACCCCGGCGTGACCTGCGAGGCCGCCTTGCTCGTGAAGGAGCCCGGCGTCGTCTGCGGACTGGCAGTCGCCGAAGCCGTGTTTCGCGCGCTCGAGCCTCAGGTTTCGTTCGACTCGGTCGCGTCTGACGGTGATCAGGTCGAGGTGCCCGCACGGATCGCCTTTCTCGGCGGCTCCGCCACGGCGATCCTGACCGGCGAGCGGACCGCGCTCAACCTGCTCGGGCGGCTATCCGGCATCGCGACGCTCACCCGTCGCTTCGTCGACTCGATCGACGGCACCGGCGCGGCAGTGCTCGACACGCGCAAGACGACGCCGGGTCTGCGGGCGCTCGAGAAATACGCCGTCCGCTGCGGCGGGGGTCAGAACCACCGATTCGGGCTCTACGACGGGATCCTGATCAAGGACAACCACCTTGCAGTGGCGGGCTCGATCCGCGCGGCGGTCGAACGAGCCCGCGACGCGGGACTGCCGGTCGAGGTCGAGGCGGAGACGCTCGACGACGTGCGCCAGGCGCTCGCGGCGGGGGCGGATTCCATCCTGCTCGACAACATGAGCCCCAAGCGGCTGGCCGAGGCGGTCGCGCTTGTCGCCGGACGTGCCAAGCTCGAAGCCTCGGGCGGCGTCTCGCTCGACACGATCAGGCAGATCGCCGAAACGGGCGTCGACTTCGTCTCGATCGGCGCGCTGACGCACTCTGCCCGCTCCCTCGACGTCTCACTGGAGGTCTTGTCGTGAGCACGACCGTGACAGCCGTGATGCAGGACGAGGTCAAGGCACTCGCGCGCGAGCGCGGCGCAGTCATCCTCGCCCACAACTACCAGGTACCCGAGGTTCAGGACGTCGCCGACTACGTCGGAGATTCGCTCGGCCTCTCGCGCGAGGCGGCCGCGACGGATGCGGAGGCGATCGTGTTCTGCGGCGTCCACTTCATGGCCGAGACCGCCGTGATCCTCGCGCCTGACAAAACGGTGCTGATCCCCGATCTCGACGCCGGCTGCTCGCTGGCCGCGTCGATCACTGCAGAGCAGCTGCGCGAGTGGAAGGCCGACAACCCTGGAGCGGTCGTCGTCTCCTATGTGAACACCACTGCCGAGGTCAAGGCGGAAACCGACTACTGCTGCACGTCGGGAAACGCGAAAGCCGTTATCGAAGCGATCCCCGAAGATAAGGAAATCCTATTTCTGCCCGACATGTACCTCGGCATCTGGCTCGAGCGGGTGACGGCGCGGAGGCTGAACATCTGGATGGGCGAGTGCCATGTTCACGCCGGCATCCGGCCCGCGGATATCGAGCGCTGGCAGACGGAGGCTCCGGACGCCGAACTGCTGGTCCACCCGGAGTGCGGCTGCGCGAGCCAGTGCATGGCCTTCGGCAACGGCCGGACGCACATCCTGTCGACGGAGGGAATGGTCAATTTCGCGAAGGCATCGCCGAAGAACCGGTTCCTCGTCGCGACCGAGACCGGAATCATCCACCGGCTGAACAAGGAAGCGCCCGGGAAACGGTTCGAGGCCGTGTCGGAGCGCGCGATCTGCAAGTACATGAAGATGATCACGCTCGAGAAGCTGCGCGACTCGCTGCGCGACTGGAAGCATGTCGTGACGGTGGAGCCGGACATCGCCGAGCGCGCCCGCGGAGCGATCGAGCGAATGGTCGCGATCAGCTGAGCCGTAACACGCTGGCCGGCGACGCCGGCGCTGCCTTTCAGTGCTTCGCCTCGTTCCAGTCGTCGCCGACCCCGACATCGACTGCAAGCGGCGGGTCGAGCGGATAGGCCCCGCACATCTCCTCGCGAACCAGCTCGCGCACAGCCGAGACCTCCGTCTCCGGCACCTCGAGCAGCAGCTCGTCGTGGATCTGGAGCACGAGCCGCGCCGATCGGCCCTCCTCACGAAGCCGGCGATGGATGCGGATCATCGCGACCTTGATGATGTCCGCATTCGACCCCTGCATCACGAAGTTGACCGCAAGCCGCTCGCCGAGCGACCGAGTCTGTCGGTTCGACGCGCGGATCTCGGGGACGGGGCGGCGGCGTCCGAGCAGGCTCGTGACGAACCCGTCCCGCCTCGCCTGCTCGATCGTCCGCTGGATGAAGTCCTGGACGAACGGGAAGCGTGCCAGGTACGCGTCGATGTACGTCTGCGCTTCCTCGCGCGGGATCTCCAGGTTCTCGGACAGGCCGAACGCCGAGATGCCATAGATGATTCCGAAGTTGATCATCTTCGCGACCGACCGCTCGCCGGGCGTCAGCGTCGCAGGATCCTTCCCCAGCACCTCAGCCGCCGTCGCCGTATGGATGTCGTCGCCGCGCGCGAACGCCTCGCGAAGCTTCGGCTCTCCCGACACGTGCGCCAGGATGCGCAGCTCGATCTGCGAGTAGTCCGCCGACAGCAGGCGGTTCCCTTGCTCAGCGACGAACGCCGAGCGGATCTCGCGCCCGAGCTCCGTCCGGATCGGAATCGCCTGCAGGTTCGGATTCGACGTGGAGAGGCGGCCGGTCGAGGCGACCGTTTGGTTGATCGTCGTGTGCAGCCGGCCGTCGTCGGCGGAGATCAGGCTGGGCAGCGGCCCGAGATAGGTGTTCAGCAGCTTCGAATATTCGCGCCACTCCTCGATCACGCCGACGATCTCGTGCTCGCCGCGAATCGAGCGCAGGACACGGGTGTCGGTGGAGTAGCCCGTCTTGCCTTTGCGACCCGGCGTCAGCTCGAGCTTCTCGAACAGGATCCGCGCGACCTGCGGCGTCGAACCGATGATGAACTCCTCACCGGCGAGCTCGTACGCACGCGCCTCGAGCCCCTCGACCCGGTCGGCGAGGCGAGCCGTGATCTCACCCATGCGGTACGTGTCGATCTTGACGCCGGCGTCCTCCATCGACGCGAGCACGCCTGACAGCGGCAGCTCCACCGTGCGGTAGAGGTCCTCGGCGCCGCGCTCCCGGATCCGCTCGAGCATCGGTTGCGAGAGCCGGAGCGCGGCCGCGGCATGGCGGACGAGCGATTCCGTTTCCTCTTCGGCGGCGGGCTCCGGCTTCAGCTCGAAGCCGTACTCCCCCGCCAGCTCTTCCAGCTCGTACGACGCTCGGCTGGGGTCGATCAGATACGCGGCGAGCAGCGTGTCCTCCACTGCCTCCACGCGCAGCGACTTCGCGTCGTGCACGACCAGGTCCAGCGCTTGTAACACAGTGTTACTTGGCCTCGGAGCGACGACCACCTCGTCCCCCGCGGTGATCGCGCAGCGGTCGCCGGCGGCCGCGAAGCCGACGCGGCCGCTCAGCCGCGGCACCTCGCCCTCGCGCCACGGCACTTCCACGCCTTCGCTGACGAGTGCCGCCGCTGGGACCGCCGCGTCGAGCTCGTCGACCCGCTGGAGCAGGTTCCGGAACTCGAACCGCCGGAACATTTCTTTGAGCGCCGACCGGTCGGGCGGGTTGAGGACGAGATCGGAGGGCTCGCAGGCGATGTCGAGGTCGCGTCGCATCGTCGCGAGCAGCTTCGATTGCACCGCCTGCTCTGCATAGGCACGCAGCGTCTCCTTCCGCTTGGCGCCGGAGACCTCGTCGACGCGCTCGAGCAGCTCCTCGAGCGAGCCGAACTGCGCGATCAGCTGCCCCGCGGTCTTGTCGCCGATGCCCGGCACTCCCTCGATCTGATCCGACGGGTCGCCTTTCAACCCGATGAAGTCCGGCACGCGCTCAGGCGGGATGCCATACCGCGCCTCGACCCGCTCGGGCGTGTAGACGTGCACGTCCGACACGCCGCGCGGCGTCATCATCAGGCAGACGTTCTCGGAGCAGAGTTGGAAAGCGTCGCGGTCTGTCGACACGACGCAGGTCTTGATCCCGTCAGCGTCCGCGCGCGTCGCGAGCGTCGCGATCACGTCGTCCGCTTCCCAGCCCTCGAACTCGATGTTGCGGTAGCCGAACGCTTCGACGATCGGCCGGAAATAGGGAAACTGCTCCCGCAGCAGGTCGGGCATCGGTCGGCGGTCGGCCTTGTACGTCTCCGCGATCTCAGTCCGGTGGACCGGCCGAGTGTCCCACGCGACAGCCACGCCCTTCGGCCGATAGTCGGCCAGCAGCTTGAACAGCATGTTGGTGAAGCCGAGCAGCGCGTTCGTCGAGAAACCATCGCTCGTCGCGAGCTCCTCGGGCAGCGCGAAGAACGCGCGGTAGGCGAGATTGTTCCCGTCGACGAGGAAGAGATCGCACTCGCGGGCCGGTGCGTCATCGAGCTGCAGCTCGACGCCGGTTAGTGTCTTGGGCATCACCTCCGAGCCTACTGCGTGTCCGTTCTGCGAGGTCGCTTCCGGTCGTGAGACCGAGCTGAACAAGCGAACCGATGTCGTCTGGAGCGACGAAGCGACGACCGCCTTCATCTCGCCTAGGTGGTGGGAGGCCGCGGAGGGTCACGTGCTCGTGGTCCCGAACGACCACTTCCGGAACCTCTACGACATCTCGGAGGACGCGCTCTCCGCCGTCTACGCCACCGTGAAGCGGGTCGCACTGGCGCTGAAGAAGGCGTACGGATGCAACGGGATCATGACCCGGCAGCACAACGAGGCCGCCGGCAACCAGGATGTGTGGCATTTCCACGCTCACGTGTTCCCGCGGTATGACGGCGACGCGTTCTATGAGCGGCACGGCAAGAACCGCTGGACCGACGTCGACGAGCGGGCGCCGTACGCTGAGCGATTGCGAGAGGCGTTGCGGTGACCATCGTCCCGTTTTCCAAAGAGCACATCGGCGCCGCCGCGTCGCTCCTCGAAGAGCGTCATCGCCGGCACCGCGAGGCGGAGCCGTTGCTGCCTTCGTCGCTGGACTTCCGCGCGGAAATCGGCGCCCTGTGGGAAAAGGACGGAGCCTCGGGAGCGTTTGCCGAAGGCGGTTACATCGTCGGCACGCGGCTCGACGAGTCGTGGGGACCGAACGCGTGGATCGAGCTGGCGGGGCACGCCGTTCGCGATGCCGAGCTGATCCGCGACCTGTACGCGTTTGCGGCCTCGCGTTGGGTCGAGGAGGGGCGGACGCGGCATTACGTCTACGTGCCGGCCTCTGACGCTGAGCTGGTCGACGCGTGGTTTCGCGTCGGTTTCGGCGCGCAGCACGCGTTCGGGATCCGTGAGCTGGACGAGGTCGCGAGCGTCGACATTCCAAGGGTCGTCACGCGCCATGCCGAGCAGCGCGACATCGACGCCATGGTCGCGATCGGCCCGGAGCTCGGAAAGCACCAATCGCTTTCGCCGGTCTTTTCGGAGTTCTGCCCGTATGACGAGGACGAGTTCCGCGCCGAACTCCTCGGAGACCTCGACAACCCCAAGATCGGGAACCTCCTCGCCGAGCTCGACGGTCGCCTGGTCGGGAACTTCGTGGTCGTTCCGGTCGAGATGTCCGGCGCGCATGTTGGCCTCGCGCGGCCGCCGGGCCTCGCACACCTCGGTTACGCCGCTGTCGTTCCGGACGCACGAGGGTCGGGTGCGGGCCTCGCGCTGACCGCCGCGACCTTCGCCTGGGCGCGGGAGCGCGGCTACGAGGCGATGGTCACCGACTGGCGCGTCACGAACCTGCTCTCATCGCGGTTCTGGCCGAATCGCGGCTTCAGGACGACCTTCCTCCGCCTGTACCGCTCGATCCCTTGAAGATCCCGATCCTGGCGGGATCGCGCGTCGTGGTGGTCAACGCGCCGGACGAGGCCGTCGTCCTGCACCCGCCGCCTCCCGCGGAAGCCGTTGTCGCCGTCGGCGCCGCGGTCCGCGACGCGGTCAGGTTCCCGCTGGCCGGCGAGCCGCTCGAAGCGCTGGTCACGCCGGGCGGGACGGCCACGATCGTTGTCGAGCATCCATCGCTTCCCATCCCGAGCGGCGTCCAGGATCCGCGGCAGGAAGCGCTCGCGGCAGCGGCTGACGAGCTCGACCGCCTCGGCGTGCCCTACGGGCGCCAGACGCTCCTTGTCGCGGGCGGGCTGGAGCGGCGCGCCGGGCGACGCGACCTCGAGCGCCTCGTCCATCCGGAGTTTGCCCGGCGGTTCCGCGGACGCGTCGTGGTCCACGACACCGAGGATCCGAACCTGCGAGACGTCGGCAGCGTCGACGCGATCCCGCTCCGAGTGAACGAAGCGCTCCTCGAGGGCGACATCGTCGTCACCGTGACGGCAGCGGAAACGGTGCTGCACGGAGGCCCGGCCTCGCTGCTCGCGGCCGGCGGCACCGAGGCCCTGCGCCGAGCAGGAGGAAGTTCGCTGCTCGAGGCGCCCGCCGCTCCTGGGTGGAACATCGCTGTTGCACTCGAACGAGCACTGGCGACGCGCGCGCCCGTGTTCGGGATCTCCCTCGTGCTGGACCACCCTCGGCTCTCCGGTGCCTTGAAGGATTTCCCGCACGACCCCGCCGCGGTCGCGCGCCTCGGCCGCTCGGGAGCCGGGCGCGTGTTGCGCGCGCTACCGGATGTGGTGCGAAGACGGGTACTGGAGTCGCTCCCGCACGAGCTGAGGGCGACTGCGGTCTACTCAGGCCCGCCTTCCGTTGCGCACGCCGAGGCGCTCCTTCGTGCCATCGACGCGCGTTCGACGCCTCTGGTGGGCAAGCTCGACGCTCTTTGCATCGGCATACCACCCATGACGGCGCACCTGCCGCGCGAGCGTCCGAATCCGCTGCTCGTGGCGTATCACGCGCTCGGGCTGGTGCTCCGGCTGTGGCGGGACGAGTTTCCGATCGCCGACGGCGGGACCGCCATTCTCGTGCACCACCTGCACCGCGGATTCACCCACAGTCAGCATCCATACCGCACGTTCTTTCGCGCGATCCGAGAGCACATCAGCCGTGACCGGCTTGCTGAAGCTGAGATCGCCGTCGCCGACGATCAACGCGCCATCGACTCCTACCGGAGCGGCCGCAGCTGCCACCCACTCCTTCCATTCGTCGACTGGGACGCGTGCGAGCCCGCGCTCGAGCGGCTGGGCGCGGTGATCGTCGCCGGCTGCCGAGACGCGACGGCGGCCCGCCGGCTCGGATTCGTGCCGACGCACGGCATCACGGCGGCTCTGGATATGGCGCACGGCCGTGCGG
>Ga0126308_10000220_pt1 | contig 16771 bp, 17 predicted proteins | sample Plot55_FD_92533 | JGI IMG/M metagenome (GOLD analysis project Ga0126308, IMG submission 92533) | Serpentine soil microbial communities from UC McLaughlin Reserve, CA, USA - Plot55 | ecosystem: Environmental > Terrestrial > Soil > Grasslands | place: USA: UC McLaughlin Reserve, Lake County... | reverse complement strand
TAGTGTCTACAACAAAAGCACATTCTCGTGTTTATTTATTAACATTTGGAATCAACGATATATCCAAGGTGTCGGAGCTCGTACTTCGTATTAGCATGTCATCATGATGGAATGCATGTTTATTCCATAAACACACAAATAAGCGACTTACATATCCTTCTGCACTCAGAAATCATCGAGTATAAAAGCAAAAATTTCAAACCTAACTCTCGCTAGCACCAATACAAAATATTGCATTTTATAGTAGGAACAGGATGAAAGGACTGCCCAAGAATTCTAGCAGTTCTTAAAATATGGAAAATAAAACAAACCAAACAAATTTGCACGCCTAAAAATTTTGGCAGATGCAGTCTTGCTCACAATTAGAATTGCTAAATAGTTTTTGAGCGTACCTTCAATGTGCCAAAGGAGCGTTCAAGTTGGACTGACCTTATCAGCGAATCAGTACATACTAGCGACGACCAAGACATAGGAGACATTGAAGCAGTAAGCCGCAACTTCATAGTCGTAAAAAACGGACTTATCAATGTACATCGGTACTACATTCCTCTTCACAGGGTTGAAGGGTGGGACGGCAAGGTGGTATGGTTAAAGATCTCAGAAGAGACGGTAAAGACCAATTATAAGAGAGACGCAGTACCAGACCCCTACAACTATCACTACAGCAGCGCGCCTACAGTTGACGCATCAAACGTCGTACGAAGATTTCAGATCAATATGCCCCAAATCCCGCCAAGAGCCCAAGAAGAAAGACCATTTCTTGTTTCTCATGAATCTTCAGGACATCAGGAGCGCGTCTTCGTCTGTAACCTTTGCAATGCAACGTTCAAGTCTGACGATGAATTGAGCAGCCACGTAGAGTCGAGTCACTAGGCACCGATTTCTTGCTCAACACATAAAAAAGCTAGTGCCTATTGAAGAAAAATTCCAGAATAAATAATATCTCTTGCCCCATGTATTGAAAATCATATCGCTTCCCAGTACAACGGTTGAGACTAGAAAGAAGAAAATAGCTAGGCACAGTTTATGCTGAGAGAGACATATAGAGTAGATTAGTATTTATGCTCATAAGACGCTGATGGAAAAACTTACTTGAAAATATGCCACTTAAGATAGCAATGCGCATATTAATATTATTACATTTTTTCATTTTAGCCATCACGCAAGAAATTGACCGAACTAAATAGAATTGACGACCTCTAACAAAATTACTTGTGGGCAACGGATCCGGGCTGGTTTTTCTTGTCACTGAAAATCCCACCAAACTTTCTTGTCGTTGTTTCTTGTTTTTGCTGCGGATAGGAATGCGGTATTGAGGATATTCTTGCTATCGCAGGGATCTGTGAGCGGATAGACATTTCTATCATAACAAGCAATAGTTCTACATCTGCAAGCCTCTTGTTACCATCGATCTCAAGATGTACTTCAGCTTGCGCCAGTGCTCCTGCTGGACGTAACAAGACTGACTTGACCCTGATATTTTCTTCCTTGAACTTTTCCTCCACTATCCGCTTCACCATATCAGTCAACTTCGGATTCTGCCATGAGTCCACCAAAATTAGCGAGGACTGTTTGAGGGAAATATATGACACTGAAAATATGTAACCTGCAATTATCATACCTCCTATTGCATCCATCTGGAGAAAGCCAAACTGCGATGCGATCAGGACGCTGAAAAAACCAATAACAGATGCAGAGCCATCTTTTATGGAATTTTTGGCATCTGTCTTTAATGACAAGAGGTTGTATTTGTTTGCTATTGAATTCATCTGAAATGCTCTATGAAGGGAAACACCAGCTGCCGCAGCAAGCACGATCATTGTAAATATTGGTTGCTTAATCTCTCTTGCGTCTACTAGCGCTTCAAATGAATGATAAAAGATGAATATTCCTATTCCGATCATGCCTATAGCTGCAATGAGTGCAGCAAGACTTTCCACTTTATGGTAACCGAAAGGAAACTTCCTGTCTGCCGGCCTGTGCGCTATACGTAACCCGATAAGCACTATGAAAGAAATCATTGCATCTGAAAGTGAATCTATACCGTCTGCTGTTGCGACAACGCTACCGCTTATTTGACCCATTATGATTTCGGCAGCCCCTATGCTGAGTAAGGTTATAACAGAAATCTTGGCAATCTTCTGTCCTGCAATAAGGCCTTCATTTACAAGATCGGCCGGCTTACCGGCTGAGGGCTTGTCGCTACTCACGATAATACTGTTTAATGTTTATAGACCATCGTATTTAACGTTTCAAAAATATACGAACAGCGACAATAACAACTATTCGTGGCAGACTGTCCTCTGATAAGGGTCTTTTTTCTGTTATACAGATAAATAAACCTTAACCATTTTATCAATTGTTCACTTGTATCTGAAAACACTTTCAGACTTGGAAGACTCGCAATTTGATGGCAAGAGGGTGTTTGTTCGAGTTGATTTTAATGTCAGCATAAACAACGGAGGGGTAGGTGAGGATTATAGAATCCGAATGTCTCTTCCGACAATTGAGTATTTGGCAAAACGGGGAGCCAAGGTCATATTGGCTTCACATCTTGGAAGACCCGATGGTCATGACCAGAAATACTCCATTGCGCCTGTAGCCAAACGGCTGACTGAGATCATTGGCAGATCAAGGCCACCAATACGGTTTACAAGCGATTGTGTTGGTGTAGAGATTGAGGAGCAGATAGAAAAAATGAATAAAGGAGACATCCTGCTCCTTGAGAACCTACGTTTCCACAAGCAAGAAGAGTCAAATGACCCAGAGTTTAGCAAAAAACTTGCTTCTCTTGCAGATATTTACGTCAATGACGCATTTAGCACATCTCATAGGAAGCATTCTTCGACCTATGGTACCGCATGGATGTTTGATATCCGTCTGGCAGGCTTTAATCTGATAAAGGAAGTAAAGTACCTTTCAATGATAAAGGAAAACCCGATTAGGCCATTTACTCTTGTGCTAGGGGGAGTAAAGATAAAGGACAAGATAGGAGCGCTTGAGCATTTGTTGCCAAAGGCAGACAAGGTGATAGTAGGTGGTGCAGCGGCATATACTTTTCTCAAAGCAAAGGGAATCAATACTGGGAACTCGATTATAGATCAGGAGCACATACAATGGGTCGAAAACGCGCTTTTCAGTTATGGCGACAAGATATTGCTGCCGACTGATCACCTTTGCGCAATTTCCCCAAATGATACCTCGGTCACCATGGTTAATGGCGACATCCCATCTGGAATGTCTGGCTTTGATATAGGCAATGAAACGGTTGAACGCTATTCAGCAGAAGTGGGTTCAAATGGAGGAGGTGCTCTCTTTTGGAACGGCCCAATGGGTATGTTTGAAGTAAAGGCTTTTTCAAACGGTACGATAAACATCGCTAAGAGTATGGCTCTTGCATATTGGCGGGGAAGCAAGACCCTCATAGGCGGCGGCGACACGCTTGAGGCAATGAAGAGAGCTGGCGTTGCTGAGAACGAAGTAAGCCATGTATCAACCGGCGGCGGCGCAACACTGCGTTACCTAGCAGGCGATGAGATGCCTGGCCTAGTCATTCTAAATGACCATTAGGCTTCACTTCACGGACTACAATACCTTGATAATTCAAGTATTAATATTATCAACAAGACGATGAGTACATGGGTACATGCTGTCCTAGCTTTTATTACAAGAAGGTATCGCAGTTTTAAATTATATTGACTCTGACTGCTTTCATGTACGAAACGTCATCATTGCCAGCTCCAAGCATTATCATATATTGCCCTTGCTCTAGGTTGTCCGCTGCGGTAAAAGTGTAAGAAACCTCTTTTGAACCTCCAGATGTGACAGACACAGATTCTTCGCTGAATATGCCAGTCGAATTACCAAGTGCCCCATTTGGCATGAATGTTCCGGCGGCCATCATTTCACCGCTGAAATCGCTTGATGCAGCTACTGTCACTTTGATTTCTGTGCTTTCACCGCTCGCAACTGCAACTTCGGCCGGTGTCAATACTGCAACTGGCACCTGCTTTGATGCATCTAGTTTGGCGATCTTATTTTCTGTCCATTCAGCGAACCATAGCTGATTCTCTGGATCTACAGCAAACTGCAAGACATTTGCAATGCCGCATGCTGTTGCTTCAGGCGGACAAAGTGCCCAGGCTCTGTTTTGCGAAGGCACCCAATATTCGATTAGTGCAAGCTCTTCAGGATCAAAACGGGCCATCTTGTTACCCGTATGCTCATTGAACCACAAAGAGCCGTCACCGCCTTTATCTATCCAATATGGAAGTGTATACGCGCTTGGAGGGCTGCTACCGCCATAGATCTTGGGAGATGCTATTGAGGTTACAAATGTTGTTATGTTGTCCATGGCAGGATCGTATTTGAAGAATGTGCTAGTGCCGTGATCTGCCACCCAGACATTTCCATAATTGTCAAGTTCCATTCCTACAGGTGCACCAAGATCCGGTGGGAGATCTACTATGCGGACAACTCTGTCATTTTCAATATCATACTGGAACAACTGCCCTTTCTTTTGTTGGAAGGCAAGGAGCGAAACCCACACGTCATTTTGCTCCTTATCAACTACTAATCCGCCGGAAGTGACTAGATCCTGACTGATGCCGGAGAATCCCTCAAGTGTTAGCGAAATTTCTCTAAATCCTTCCGAGGTTGCGTTTTGCATCCTAGATACATTGCCAAAAAAAAGAGATTGAGAATTTATTCCTATAAAGTACAAGTTACCATTTGAGTCAAAGTCCATCATAGAAGGATATTTGGCTGGAACTTTGAACATATCAAAATTCTGTGTCAACTGGTTAAAGCGCCATATCGTATTGTTTTGATCGGTAAACCATACATTTCCACCGCTGCTATCGAGCTTTACCGTCCATGACATCAACCATGAAGGTACTGATGTAAAGGGCACCAAACGGGTTGGCCATGATGGGATTTCGTATTCAGCGAATGCACCTGTAGCACCATCATAGCTGCCTAGAAGGCCATGTTTTGTTGATACATACCAGACTTTAGCGCCATCGATGGCAATGCCGACTGGCATTTCACATTCTGTAGGCAAAGGAACCTCAGTAACATACGCATTGGAATTTGGCGACGTGTTAGTGCCGCAGAATTGTTGCTCGAACCGTTGCGCCATCGCTTGATCATTTTGTTGAGTATTTGTTGCAGGACTACCGATTTCAGGGACACTGCCTGAAGACATAAAAATATAGACTGCGGCAACGGCCACAATGCCAATTATAGCGTACACAATAATCTTTTTAGACGATGGGCTTGTAATTTTTTTCCTGGACGAATCTGGCAACGGCTAGAAAAGCACCGGCTTTTCCACTTTATATCTCTTGTCGGAGCTATAGGCAGAAATACGGATCACGACTATTAGCAGACTTGCTTGGTTACAGAAAAAGGAAAAGAGAGCCACAGGCAGCCGCTTCTAATAGGCTACCTGTCTGTATTGTTTGCCGCAGTTCTTTTTGGCTCTGTATTCAGCCTAGCAAAAGTTCCCCTTGCTACGATAGACCCGCTTGCTCTAACAGCAGTAGTCTATACTATCTCTGGGCTAGCCCTGATTCCATTTGCAAAGGCATCATTCACGTTTGAAAGAAGGGACGACTATTTCTATGTAGTAATCGTCACAATTTTTGGAGGAGTATTGGCGCCTGTGCTTTTGATGTATGGCCTTCAGCAGACAGCTGCCTCCACTGCAGCAATATTGACAAACGGAGAGATTGTATTCACAATAGCACTTTCATCAATATTTTTTGGGGAAAAACCCCACGGAAGAGTGGGGCTGTTTGCAGTGATTTTAGTAGTGATAGGACTAATCATAGCCACCACAGAAGATCTGAAAGCTTTAGAGAGCATCGTTCAATTGAACGCGGGTAACATCATGATACTGGCATCGATGTTCATGTGGGCAATAGACAATAACGTCAGCAGGCGACTCACATCAAGGGCAAGCCCTGCCAAGATAGCGATGGTTAAGTCACTTGCCGGCGGTCTTGTTCTGATTGCAATAGCTTTAGCACTTGGCAAAGGAAGTATCATCACGGGGATCAAATATGATATGTGGATCCTGATAATTGGAATGTCAGTTGCTGGGTTTGGCGGCGCGCTCCTGTTATTCCTCGAAGGCATCAAAAGGATTGGAACTGTAAAGACGATGTCAATGTTTTCATTGACTCCTGTTTTTGGTATAGTTATTGCAGCGCTATCACTTGGAGAATCTATAACTGTATTTCAAAGTATTGCGACAGGCCTGATAATTTTAGGCATAATTCTGATCGGCCGACACTAGAGGAGCTTGAGCTCAAATGTTACTTTGTCAATAAGCTCTGAAGGTGCAGGCCCTATTCCAATGCAAGTAATGGTACCTGATGGTATCTGTGTCAAGCCACTATCCTTTACCTGCACGACAGGCAGGTTCAGCTCTTCGGCTCGTATTCTTACCTCCATCAAGTCTTCGATATTCTTTACCTTCACTACTACCTTGGCCTGGCCGGCTGCAAACCAAGAGTTGAACCATTCTCTTCTCGATGCTTTCACCTTTTCTGCGCCCATGACCGCAGCATGGGCAACCTGTGCGGCTATCTTGCCGGTACCCATGCTTACGTCACGCCTGACAATAATTACCTGCTTAAAGTCCATATCTTATACTTGCTTGCTCATAGTTTAATTAACAGACTGAAAAATACATTACTAGTCATTTGCCAGATGCCTGATTATGATGTGGTGATCGCAGGAGGAAGCATCTCCGGACTCCTTGCCGCCCGTGAAATTGCTGCTGGAGGTCTTTCTGTTGCAGTACTTGAGGAAGACGCGGAAATTGGCACTCCGGAGCACTGCGGTGGGCTTGTAAGCATTTCAGGCATCCAGAACCTCGGCATCGTGCCAGATATCAACACAATAGAGAACAACAGAATAGCGCACGCCAAGATCTTTTCTCCTTCAAGCTGTTTTGAAATCAGTGCAGAAAGGCAAAGGGTCATCGTCCTGGACAGGCGCGCATTTGACAAGCAGATCGCCTTTCAGGCGCAAAAGAAAGGTGCTGAGATAAGAGTAAAATGTTCAATGCGATCGTTTGGAAAAGAAGGATCTAAATATGTAGTCAAAACCTCTGAAGGCGACTTTTCATGCAATTTTTTTGTAGACGCAAGAGGTATAGCATCAATAATTAGCAGAAAGAGGGACGGCGTTCTCCACTCGGCACAGTATGAAGTTTATGCTTCATGGATAGAACCCCACACCATTGAGGTCGCATTTAATAGCCAGCAATATCCAGGTTTTTTTGCATGGATAATCCCTACTGGTCGAGGAAGGGGCAAAGTAGGTGTTGCGGGCAGGCGGATTAATGCTGCAAGCGCACTCCAGAGTTACATTGATAGCAAGGGAAAGTACTCCATAGTGCGCAAAGTTTACGCACCGATATGGATCAATGGGCCATTGCGAAGTTTTGTATTTGACAGGACATTAATTGTGGGTGACGCAGCGGGACAGAGCAAGCCTACAACCGCTGGAGGTATTTACAGCTGCGGTATGGGGGGCTTGCTGGCAGGGCGGGCTCTGGTAGAAGCAGCAAACAGAAAGAATCATGATCGACAAAAGCAACGGCTGTTGCTAAAGCAGTACGAAAGTAACTGGTTGTCTATATTCAAGCTCGAATTTGACAAGATGTTGCTTGCGCGCCGGCTCTTAGAGCGGATGGATAACAAGGCTATAGATGACTTGATTGCGGCGATACCAACAGAGGTTGTTCAAGAGGCGTCTATCGATGGCGACTTTGACTTTCACTCGACTGCACTTGCTAAGATCCTGGGAGCAAGGGGCGCTGCAAAATTGGCCAAAGCTCTGCTTGGCAACGAAATAAGGCGCTTGATCCCGGAGAGCTAAGGAAGATATAAATTCCGTTACTCGTAAGAAGCAGCACTGATGTCCAAGCCATTGCAATTGCCAGTCTGCAGTTCATGTGGCAGGCCAATTATGCCTAATGACGAGTGCGTTAAGTATTACTGTGCAAATTGTGGATATGTTCTGATGTGGCGATGCGAGAGCTGCCGTGAGTTCGCAAGACCCTATAAATGCATAGGCTGCGGTTTTGAGGGTCCATAGCCATGACACGATTGGTAGTTAGGATAAGAATACTTCCCGCTGAGGCTGAGTCCAACCTTGAAAAGGTTGTCGAGTCGATAAAGAAATCTGTACCAGGAGGAATGGAGATGAAAAGCAGCTCAATGGAGCCAATTGCTTTTGGGCTGAAAGCAATTGTAGGCGACTTTTTATTGGATGACGCTGAGGGACAAATGGACAAGCTTGAAGAATCTATCAAAAGTGTCGAAGGTGTAGGCGAGATAGACGTAACGAATATCAGCAGGCAGTCAGTAAGAATGAAGTAATATAATATTACTAATAATAGCGGAGGCTCCTGAGGATTGAAAAAGATGCGCGCTGGAAGTGACGAATCGTCTCCCATCCAGCTTAGAGTAGCGGAAGCCAAGCATCGCGATGTAGGCAAGAGGCGAGCCAGAATGGATCCACGCCCTATGGAGCATCTAGGGATACAGGCTGGAGAAGTCGTCGAGATCTTAGGGAAGCGCATCACAGCAGTGACTGCATGGCCAGCGGATGAGGAAGAAAAGGAAACAGACATTATTAGGATAGATGGCCAGACAAGGAAGAATGCAGGTGCGGGGCTCAATGACCTTTTAAATGTCAAGAAGATAGATTGCAGGCAAGCAAAGAGCGTCACCTTGATGCCGCTAGGCAATAGCAATATCACAGTCGACAAGGAATTTTGTGATTTTGTCAAGCATAGGCTCAAAGGCTATCCCCTAAATGAGGGTGACGAAATTTCAGTAGTCATTTTGGGCAACCAGATGGACTTTAACGTTCAAAGAGTAATACCTAAGGTCATTTCTAGAATTGAGCAATCAACAAGACTCAATATAATGGCGGAGATCACAAGTGACAGAAAGCCGCGTGTCACATACGAAGAGATAGGTGGAATGAAAGAACAAATAAAAAGACTGCGAGAAATAGTCGAGCTTCCAATGCGCCATCCTGAGGTCTTTGCAAGGCTCGGTATAGAGCCTCATAGTGGCATCTTGATGTACGGATCTCCCGGTTGTGGCAAGACACTTATAGCAAAGGCACTGGCCTCAGAGTCTGAAGCAAACTTTTTCATAATCAATGGCCCGGAAATCATGAACAAATATTATGGCGAAACTGAGGCAAGATTAAGAGACATTTTCAAGGAGGCTCGTGAATCTGCTCCAAGCATAATATTCATCGACGAAATTGACGCTATTGCTCCAAAAAGAGAAGAGGCATTTGGTGATGTTGAAAAACGCGTTGTCGCACAGTTGCTAGCATTGATGGACGGCATGTCCGACCGTGGCCAAGTTATTGTACTTGGAGCCACCAATAGGTCTGAAAGCTTGGATCCAGCATTAAGGCGGCCAGGCAGGTTTGACAGGGAAATCGAAATAGGTGTGCCAAACGTAGAGAGTAGGCTTGAGATACTGCAGATTCACACGCGTGGCATGCCACTATCAGAAGAGATTGACCTGCAAGAACTTGCGGCTAGGCTTCACGGATACACAGGCGCAGACATTAAGGCACTGTGCAGAGAAGCCGCCATGAAAGCCCTAAGGCGTTGCCTGCCTGAGATCGAACTAGAGGGTGAGAGGATCTCGCCAGAGATCCTGGGGAGCATGATGATCATTGATCGCGACTTTAAGGAAGGGATGAAAGAGATCATCCCGACTGCAATGAGGGAATTTTACGTAGAAGTAGCAGGCGTCAAATGGGAGGATGTTGGTGGCTTGTATGAAGCAAAGAGGACTCTGCACGACAGCCTCATAACGGGAATCAAAGAGCCAGACAAATTTGCCAAGATGGGAATTAGACCATCAAGAGGAGCATTGCTCTATGGTCCGCCCGGCACAGGCAAGAGTCTCCTTGCTAAGGCATTAGCCACAGAGAGCAATGCCAACATTATCGCCGTGCGGGGACCTGAAGTGCTCAGCAAGTGGGTCGGCGAGTCTGAGAAGGCGATACGGGAAATCTTTAGAAAGGCCAAGGCTTCATCACCTTGCATAGTTGTGTTTGATGAGCTCGATTCCCTTGCAAGGCCAAGGGCGCATGAAGATGACGTATTAGGCAATGAGCGGGTTCTCAGTCAGATACTGACGGAAATGGATGATGCAGGAAGTGCTGGAGTGATAGTAGTTGGCATTACAAACAGGCCGGATCTAATCGACACTTCATTGTTGCGGCCAGGCAGACTAGACCAGATAGTCTATGTCGGACCCCCTGATGACAAGGCAAGGCTTGAGATACTGAGGATAACCTCACGGCCTATGCCACTTACAGACGACATAGACCTGGAAGGGATAGCTCAATCCACAAAGAACTTTAGCGGAGCGGACTTGGTTGCTCTTTGTAGAGAAGCTGGTGTGCTAGCTCTCCAGAACAGGTCTGATGTCATCTCAAGTGCAAACTTTGCCAACGCGTTAAGACTCGTACGTCCATCAATAACAAAGGATGTAGAGGATTGGTACGAATCGATGAAGAAAAACATTACGTATGCCATGCCCAAGCCTATTGATAGGACCTTTTACAGTTAATCATAATACATGCACGTTATGAGTAGGCTATTCTGAGGTTCTTTAATTGCCTCTATCTATCAAGGTATCTATCTTTGAGGTTTGCGATCAAACCATAAAAATACTTGCAACGGTTTTGTTAGCTTTGATATGGCCTGCTAAAAATGTTGTTAGAGATGAGAAATAAGAAACAATTCGTTGCTGCATTTTTTTTGTATCTCAAAAGCAATTCTTTCCCCTTGAAAAAAAGCGAGCTAGTCAGCCAAGATATCCAGCAACAGTATTGTTTAGAAAATCTATTATATCAAAAATAAGATTAAGAGAAAGATTTGCCGTCATACATTTTTCTTGAATATAAAAACAAAGGTAAAAACAAAGACTTTAGGTCTGCTCGGTCTGCTCGATTGGTTGTTTGCTCATCTTGGATGAAAGGACTATTTGATAAGGATGGATGGATTTTTAGGAGCGATGGCGGCCATGGTTATAATACTACTCCTAGCGCCATGACGACTCTCTTGACAGTCTTTGTGGTATCTAACCTGTTGATATGGATAGCGATAGCCGAAATCCTTATCTATCTTAATGCATCTATTTTGAATTCGTCCGTTGTTAGGTCCTTCAAGGATAAATGACAATAATGAAATATCCAATTCGAAACCTTGTATATGAGAAGATCCGCCAAGCAGGCACGATGACAGATACTGATCTTATGAACGCACTACAAAAGGAGGGTCTCACACTTGCAGATTCTGACTTTAATAAGACTCTGATGGACCTCGAAATATACGGCCTTGTAAGGGTTTCCTGGGTATCTAAGGACAAGCGCAGAATCGAGCTGACAGCAGATTCCGAGACTCGTTCTTAACCGATAACAGGAAGAAGATGAATAGAAAACGGTGGCATTAGTGGATAGTAAAATAAGGCATCAAGTGCTAGCGCTATAAATATCACGACAAGATACGGTGCAGTGACCTTGTATGCTTTCCATGCAAATTCTGGCGTCGGGTTCTTAGTCAGCTTGTAGTGATAGGCTAGCATTAACGAGCCGGAAACCGCTGCAACTGCGGTGTATAGCAAGCCAAGTCCAAAAAATGCCAGAGCTACTGAATATGGCAACAGGATTGCGGTATTGATCATGATATAGCTTGCTGTCCTCTGATTTCCAATCAGCACTGGTAGCATCGGAACATTTACGCTTGCATACTCTTCTCTTGCCCTTATTGCAAGGCACCAAAAGTGGGGAGGCGTCCACATGAAAACGAGCCATCCTACCAAAAAGCCTAATAGATCAATCGATCCGGTTGCAGTGGCCCAGCCCGCCATCGAAGCGGCACTTCCTGCAAAACCCCCAATGACGATATTTGAGGCGTTAATACGCTTGAGCCAAGCTGTGTATATTATGACGTAAAAGAGGATCCCAATAGCAATCATTCCGGTGGCAACTGGATTAAGGGTAAAAAATGCAATGAGAATCGAAAGCGTGCATAGCGTAAACCCATATGCAAACACACTCTTTGCGGAAAGCCTACCGTCAGGTATCGGTCGCTTTGCAGTCCGCTGCATTATCCTGTCAATATCTCTATCGTAATAGTGATTAAGAGCACTTGCTCCCATTGAAGCTAGAGCCCCTGCAAGAGTCAGAAAGCCTATCTGCCAAGCACTGACATCCCATGCAATGGCAGGAGTAGAATCAAACCTGGTAGCCGCCAAAAGTGAAGCAATAGCCGTTACTACAAGTACAACCACGATTCTTGGTTTTGACACTTCTACGTAGTCACGTACGGTCACAGGCTTAACTCGATCGAATTCTCCCCTTGCTCGCATTTAATTTATTCGTTCTCTAGAGGCTCAATATACGAAATGCTTCAAATTGGCCACTTGTAGCTTGAAGAACCTCATTATCTTTCGCTTTAATAATGCATGTTCACCATCTGATAAGCCACAAAAGCATTTCATGTTCTTCTTGTCTATGGCGTGAGATTCAGCAAGCATATAGATCTTCGCTATTTTGTTGCGTGCCTGCTGAAGGTCATAATATTGACTAATCTGCTGAATGTTCTCAAGTATATCTAGCAGAGTCACGGTGTTAAGCCAAGCATCCCAGACTGCATCGCTTTCGCTTATGTCGAAAAGGTCTGCTAAAGGCACGGTTCTTTGGTGTGCTGCATGCACTCTTAAGACCTGATATCAATAACTCTAGATTTGTAGTTTGTTTTAATGGACTAGAACCGTTGAGAGACCACATTGTGATACCAGTACTGCCTTTACTTCTGGATAAGAGGGATGACTGCATTTCGACCGGGCTACTCTAATCGTAAAAGAATCTTCACTTATTACCCTCCCGTCTGCTGCGAAATCTCATATCTGTGACTAATTGCTCAATGCGGTTCAATTACAGTACGTCCTACGAGCAAAACACGCATTCCAGCAAAGATTTCAACTGGTGTATAAGTAACTGAGGAAACGATTAAGTATACCAAACAGATCCCAATAAGCGTACAACAACATGACTGACTGGGACCTTATGACACCCGGTATTGGTCTTACTTCAATAGGGATCGTCGGTGTCGGAATTTCTCTTTCAGGCATTGCCAAGACATTCATCGACGGGATGCATGCCGTTACTCTTTTGACTATGTTTATCGGTATGATCTTTCTTGCGTCGGGCCTGTTCAAGGATGGCTTTCCGACCTCAGGTAAAGCCAAATCTGCTACATTTGTCACGCTGGGCTTCCTGGTCACTTTTGGTTTTGCTGCGGCCGTGACAGTAAGCACGCAGGTTCCAAGCATTTTTGCATACATTGGCCTCATGCTCATAATCTCCATCCCGGCAACCGTGCTTGCAGTCGCCTCCTACCGTGGAGTTCAGTACCTCAAGCCCATGGCAGTGATATTTATCAGCGCTGCCATCGTAGGCGGCACGACATTCTATGCGTTTGGTCTAGTGACACCTAAGGCGTCGGTCCCTGCAGGTGAAGAACAGGAAGCGCCGCCTCCCGCCGAGGAACCAGCGGCTCGACCTGCGAACACAATCAGTGCAATGATACTGCCAGGAGCTTCTGCGGAGGGCAACCCAGACTATGATCCTGATCCTCTTACAGTAAACCAAGGCGACGGGGTTGAATGGACAAACGAAGATAACACTCCCCATACCGTAACCAGCAAACAGGAAGGCGTGTTTGACTCCGGCATAATCGACGCTGCAGCCAAGTGGCTCCTAAACACCGCCGACCTGCAACCGGCTGAATATGAATATTATTGCACGCTCCATCCATTTATGGGCGCAACACTTGTAGTTACAGGCGGCGCAGCGGCCAATCAAACAGCAGGCAACGCTACCACGGCAGGGGCAGCGGCCAATCAAACAGCAGGCAACGCTACCACGGCAGGGGCAGCGGCCAATCAAATGGCTCCAAACTCTCGTGCGGCAAGCCCGTTAGTAACTAGCGTGTCGATAGCAAATGGAGCATCAGTTCCAACCAACGAAGAATTCTTTGCTCCTGACGATGTGCAAGTAACTGTAGGCAGCATGGTAACATGGAAGAATGACGATACTGCGTCTCACACAGTAACCTCGGGCACCGTACAAAACAACACGCCTACGCCTGATGGAAGGTTTGATTCAGGAATATTAAATGCAGGAGATAGCTTTCCCTTCGTATTTGATAAAGCCGGTGAGTATCAATACTACTGCACGATACATCCATGGATGACGGCCAAGGTCACTGCAAGTTAAATGCAGAGTATCTCGCTTACTGCAGGACAGATTGAAGAGCTCGTCAGTATTGCCAAAGATGTGCTCCCAAACGAGTCCTGCGGCTTGCTCCTAGGTGAGAACGATGCAGTAGCCGAAATTTTGCCTATGCGAAACGTAGATGAGTCTCCTCTCACATTTAGCATTGAATCGACAGAACTGGTGGACGCATATAATCTCGCTGAAAGCAAAGGGCTCCAGGTAATAGCGATTTTCCATTCACATCCTGCGCAGCCCTCGCCATCCAGCACTGACATAAAATTCATGGAAATAAACCCGGTCGTATGGCTTATTTATTCAACAACTGAGTGGCAGTTGAAGGCTTATGTCTATGACGAATACGTAAAGGAAGTTACCATAAAAATTACTGCTAGGGAGTAAGCCTCTCAGCGTCCCTCGGGTACAGGACAACATCGCGCACGTTCTGCGATGCGGTAAGAACCATCATCAGGCGGTCATACCCAAGACCCCAGCCGGAGTGTGGAGGCATTCCCCAGTCAAACACTTTGAGGTGGTCCTCAAAGCTTGTAGGGTTCAAGCCCTGTTCTAAAAGCCTGCTGCGCAATGTCGTAGGATCGTGTAGACGTCGCCCGCCGGATGCAAGCTCCAAGTAACTGTATTGTAGATCAAATGATTTCGAAAGTTGGGGGTTGCCTTCCTTTCCGTGGATGTAGAAGGGTTTAAGCTTGAGAGGCCAATCCGTGATGAAGTAAAATCCGGGATGCAGCTCTCCAAGTCTTCTGAGCGCCGAGTCTGACAAATCGTCGCCAAATTGAAGCTTTTCGCCGTCTTTGGCGAGTTCCTCTAGGCACTGCCCATAGGTGAGTCTGTCTATCTTACTGACTGAAATTTCCTTTGAGCCAGCTGCTTGCAGGTCAGCCCTATGTTTCTCATGAAGCTCCGTAGCGACTTTTCTTACTACCTTTTCCAAAATATCCATAACGTCTTCGTAGTCAAGGAATGCAGCTTCAATGTCGATGCTTGTAAATTCCGATAGGTGCCGGACGGTGTGCGAGTTTTCAGCACGGAAGTACGGTCCAATTTCAAATACTCTGTCAAGGCCAACCATCAATTGCTCCTTGTATAATTGCGGACTCTGAGCAAGGTAGGCCTTTCTCTTGCCGAAATAATCAAATGCAAAGAGATTTGCTCCTCCCTCACTTGCGCTGCCTATTATTTTGGGAGTAGTGACTTCAATAAAGCCCTGCGACGTAAGTGCGTCTCTTATGATCTTAAGTCCTGCTGAGCGCAGCCGGAAAATGGCTGCTACCCTTGGGTTCCTTAAATCAAGTGCGCGTGCATCGAGCCGCTTATCTATGGCAGATTCTACCCGCCCGGTAGGGTCTATTGGGAGTGGATGGAGTGCTTCTGTAAGCACTGTAAATTCGCTTACCTTCAGTTCAACTGGAAAGTCTCGCGCCTTGCTCTCTTGTACAATTCCTGTAACAGTTACTGCGCTCTGCCTTGCTGCCTGCAGGGCAGATTGCAGATTGCCACCTGTCACGATGACTTGGCATAGACCTGTAACATCCCTGATTGTTACGAAAGCAAGTTTACCAATGTCGCGGATGTCCTCTATCCATCCTCCCACTCTCACCTGCTGCCCGACCAGAGTAGCGTTAAGTTGGCACGCATAATGAGTCCTTTTGATGTTTTCCAGGGCCATTTTTTCTTAGATCCTCGTTTGATTATTCTTGAACTCTACTAGTAGTTCGATGTTCCTGATTGCCTTTGCAATCTTTTGAACTTTCTCTATATTGACTGGGGTATTTTTGGCATCGTCGCCAATAATGACCTTCGTAACCTTGTTGGCTTCCGGAAGCCAGAAGAAGTTGACTGACAATACCTTGAGTGGATGAAAAAGACTTTCAATGAATCGCCTCTCAGAGACCTCGGTTTCAACGAACCAGACCTTCTGTCCCATTTGTTTTTCAATCTTGCTGGCAAGCTCTTCGTTACCCCGCAGCACGCTTACATCAGATCCGCGGAACACGAGTACAAAGTCGCCATGCACTCTTGTAGCCCGGCTAAGCGTAAACTTGTTGACTTCCTGATTGCGATCTGCCAAACCAATCAGCTTTGTTGCAGCCTCAACGTCATCTTGCGTTATACTTCCTGACTTCAGTTTCGTCTCGCACTTTCTGCAAAGCACGCCAGACTTAGCATCAAAGGAGCAGATCGGAGTTTTCAATTATTATAAACTTAGGATAATGTGTATTTTGGGTTATATAACCCATATGTGATCTCTCTGAATGCCATCGGCTACTCAATATAATGAACCTTTGAGACAACCGCAGTAGAGGAGGAGATAAAGGACCGGATAGCGCAAGGAGACGTACAGGGTAGGGATGTCGAGTACTGGAAGGTGCTTGACAGAATCAAGATAGTGAGGATTAAAGGCTAGAAGCTA
>Ga0126308_10000219_pt1 | contig 16801 bp, 18 predicted proteins | sample Plot55_FD_92533 | JGI IMG/M metagenome (GOLD analysis project Ga0126308, IMG submission 92533) | Serpentine soil microbial communities from UC McLaughlin Reserve, CA, USA - Plot55 | ecosystem: Environmental > Terrestrial > Soil > Grasslands | place: USA: UC McLaughlin Reserve, Lake County... | reverse complement strand
TCCGAGAGCTCGATCGGCTCGGGAACGCGGCGCATCGAGGCGGTGACCTCAGGCGAGGCCTACGCACTGCTGCACGGGCGGGCGGAGGAGGCTGGCGAGCTGCGCGCCGAGCTCGAACGGACACGCAAGGAAGGCTCTCCGCAAGCCAGGCCCATCGACGTGCATGTCGAGGCGCGGAACGAGGAGCAGCTCGGCGGGGTCAACGTCTACGTCGGGCGCGCGAGCGGCGTGGACATCGACGTGCTGCTGGCCGAGTCCGACCGGATCAAGAACGAGCGGGCTCCCGCGGCGGTCGTGCTCGGCTCGGCCGAGGACGGACGCGTGCACCTGGTCGCGAACTTCGACCGCTCGCTCGAAGGCAGGATCGATGCGGTCGACGTGATCAAGGCCGCCGCGGCCGAGGTCGGCGGCGGCGGGGGTGGCCGACCGACGATGGCCCGGGCCGGCGGCAAGAACCCCGAGAAGCTCGACGACGCGCTCGCGAAGGCCGAGGAGGCGCTGCGCAAGGCGCTAGCGTGAAGGTCCTGGCACTGGACTACGGCTCGGCGCGAACCGGTGTGGCGGTCTCCGACCCGACCGGGACGATCGCCCGGCCGCTCGGTGTGGTCGAGCAGGCGGCTTCAGAGACGGGGCTCGCGCGGCTGGCGGAGCTCGTGCGCGAGGAAGGCGCCGAGCGGATCGTCGTCGGCCTGCCGCTGACCCTCCGCAGCGAGCGAGGCGCCCAGGCGCAGGAGACCGAGGCCTTCGTCGAAGCGCTGCGCGAAGCTGTCGAGGTTCCGGTCGAGAGCTACGACGAGCGCTTCACCACCGGCCTGGCCGCGAGCGTGGGCTCCGACGACGCACCCGAGGACGCACGCGCTGCCGCACACCTGTTGTCGAGCTACCTCGCGTGGTCGAGCGCCGGCCGGGAGTGATGCCGCCGCGGCCCCGGCCGCCAAGGCGCACTCCGAAGGCGGTCGTCTGGCGCCGACGGTTTGTCGCGCTCGGCGTCCTGGGCGTGGGCTTCCTGCTCGCCTGGTTTGCGGTGGAGAGCGTGGGCGGAGGCGCAAGCAAGCCCGATCCGACAACGACGGTCGCCGTGGCGCCGCGTCCGTTCCGGGTCGTCTTCCCCGAAGGCTTCACCCGCGAGCAGATGGCCGAGCGGGTGACCGCGGTCGCGGGCATCGCCCAGCGGAAGCGTGGAAAGAAGGTGAAGCTGTCGTCGCGGGCCTACCTGGCGGCGACGCGCCGCCCGCGCCCCGAGCTCGGTTTCGGCCGCCGTCCGCTCGAAGGCTTCCTCTTTCCGGCGACGTACGACTTCACGGCGCGGACGACCTCGGCCCAGCTGACTGCGAAGCAGCTCGTGGCCTTCCGGCGCAACTGGTCGAAGGTAAACCTCGGTTACGCCCGTTCGAAGAACCTGACGCCCTACGACGTGCTGATCATCGCCTCGATGGTCGAGAAGGAGACACTCTCGCCCGACGAGCGCCAGCTGGTGGCCGCGGTGATCTACAACCGGTTGCACGAACGGATGCCACTCGGGATCGACGCGACGGTGCGCTACGGGCTGCATATCCCGCCTACCGAGTCGATCTTGCAATCGCAGCTGGACAGCAACAACCCCTACAACACCCGCAAGCTCCCCGGACTGCCGCCGACTCCGATCGCCAACCCCGGTCTGGCGTCGATGCAGGCGGCCGCGCACCCGGCCCGGGTGAATTACCTCTACTTCGTGCGCAAGCCCGACAGGAAGCACCACTTCTTCACTGCGAGCTTCGCCGAGTTCGAGCGCTACAAGGCCGAGCACGGCTACCCGTGATCGGCGGCGCCACGAAGCTCGTCGCGCTGCTCGGCCAGCCCGTCGCCGAGTCGCTCTCGCCGCGCATGCAGAACGCCGCCTTCGCCGCCCGCGCTCTCGACTGGGCTTACGTGCCACTCGAGGTCGCGCCTGAGGATCTGCGCGAGGCCGTCGCCGGGCTCGTGGCTGGAACCTACGCCGGCGCCAACTTGACGATCCCGCACAAGCAGGGGGTGGTCGAGCTCTGCGACGAGGCGGAGGGCGAGTCAGTCAACACGCTGCTCTTCCGCAACGGACTGGTCCTCGGTTCCAACACGGACAAGGCGATCGTGGCCGGCATCGAGTCGCGCAGCGTCTGCCTGCTCGGAGCGGGTGGCGCGGCGAAGGCGCTCCTGCCGGCGCTTCAGGGCGAGGTACACATCTTCTCGCGCAAGGGCGACTGGCCGCCGGACGCCTCGGGTTGCGACCTGATCGTCAACGCCACGCCGGTGCGCGACGAGCTGCTGGTGGAGCCGCGGCCGGAGCAGGCCGTGGTCGACCTCGCGTATCGCCCGGACGGTCGGCCCACTGCGCTCGTCGCCTCGGCGCGCGAGGTTGGCTCCCGGCTCGTCGTCGACGGGCTCGAGGCGCTCGTGCGGCAAGGAGCGGCGTCGTTTCAGCTGTGGACTGGCGCCGAGCCGCCGGTCAGCGTCATGCGCGCCGCCCTAGGCTTAGCGCCGTGACGCTGCGTCTGACGACTGCCGGTGAGTCGCACGGGCCGGCCCTGGTCGCGATCCTGAGCGGCCTGCCGGCCGGGCTCGCGCTCGACCGGGACGCCATCGACGCCGACCTCGCCCGCCGTCAGCAGGGGTACGGGCGCAGCCCGCGCCAGCAGCTCGAGCAGGACGTGGTCGAGGTGCTGGCGGGCCTGCGTCACGGCCGGACGCTCGGCACTCCGCTCGCGCTAGTCGTGCGCAACCGCGACCACGCGAACTGGGACTGGGGGATGAGCCCGTGGCTCCCAGAGGGCGAGCCTGTCGGGAAGGGCGCAAAGCCGGTCACGCTGCCCCGCCCGGGTCACGCCGACCTCGCCGGTTCGCTCAAGTTCGGCCTCGCCGATGCGCGCGATGCCCTGGAGCGCGCGAGCGCGAGGCAGACCGCGGTCGCCGTTGCCGCCGGCTCGGTCACGAAGGCGCTGCTCGCCCAGGTCGGGGTCGAGGTCGAGGGTCGCGTCGTGACCGATGGCCTGGAGGAGCGGATCGATGACGCACGCGCCGAGCGCGACACCGTCGGCGGCGTCGTCGAGGTCGTCGGGCGCGGAGTGCCTCCGGGAGTGGGCTCCTACGCGAGCAAGGAGGAGCGCCTCGACGCGCGGCTGGCGGCGGCGTTGATGGGGATCCAGGCGGTGAAGGGCGTCGAGGTCGGCGCCGGCTTCGAGCTCGCCGAGCGGCGCGGCTCGGACGCGCATGACGAGATCCTCGCCGATGAGCAAGGCGACCTCTACCGGGAGACGAACTCCGCCGGCGGGATCGAGGGCGGCGTCTCGAACGGCGAGCTCGTGGTCGTACGGGCGGCGATGAAGCCGTTGCCGACGCTGATGCAGCCGCTGCGCTCTGTCGACCTGGACACCGGCGAGGCGGGCGAGGCGCTGGTGGAGCGCAGCGACGTCGCCGCGGTCGAAGCCCTTGCGGTCGTCGCAGAGGCCGCGGTCGCGTTCGAGCTTGGCCGCGCCGCGCGCGAGAAATTCGGCGGCGACGCGCTGGGCGACTTCGTCCAGGCTCACCGCGCCTACGTGGAGCGGATCCCGTGGCACACACGCTAGGCCGGCACATTGCCCTGATCGGGTTCATGGGCGCCGGCAAGACGACGCTCGGCGCGAAGGCGGCGGAGCGACTCGGTCGCCCCTTCCTCGACCTGGATCGCGAGCTCGAAAAATCGGTAGGGCGCTCGCTTCCCCGGATATTCGAAGAGCTGGGCGAGGCACAATTCCGAGTGCTCGAGGCAGAGAAGACCCTCGAGGCCTTGAGCGACGGGCCGCCCGCGGTGCTCTCGCTCGGAGGAGGCGTCGTCACGAGCCCCCAGGTCCGCTCCGCATTGCGGGAGGACGCCCTGACCGTGCTGATCGATGTCGACGCCGAGACCGCCTGGGCCCGGACGCGCGACAGCTCCAGGCCGCTCGCCCGTGACGAAACCCGCTTCAAGGCCCTCTACGCCGAGCGCCAGCCGCTCTATGGCGAGTGCGCCGACGCGGTCACACGCGACTTGGACGGGGTCGTGCTCGCCGCAAGTGGGATCCAGCTGGAGGAAGGATCCATCGCGCGGCTCGATGAGCTGGTTCCGCCGGGTGACCGCGAGCTTGTGGCAGACGCGACAGTGCTCGGGCTCCACGGCATTCCGCTCGAGGCCCCGGTGCACGCGCTCCGCGGGCGCGAGGACGCCAAGAGCCTCGGCGCCGTCGAGCGGATCTGGCGCGAGCTGCGGCTCGGCCGCGACGGGATGATCGTCGCCTTCGGCGGAGGATGTACGACCGATGCGGCCGGGTTCGCGGCTGCCACGTACCTGCGTGGAGTTCCCTGGGTTGCACTGCCGACAACGCTCGTTGGGCAGGTGGACGCGGCAATCGGCGGCAAGACCGCGGTCAACCTGCCCGAGGGCAAGAACCTCGTCGGAGCCTTTCACTGGCCCTTGCAGACGGTGATCGACCCGACGTTGCTGGAGACGCTGCCGGAGCGGGAGCGGCGGGCAGGCATGGCCGAGGTCGTCAAGACCGGGCTGCTCGCCGGTGAGCCGCTATGGGAGCTTCCGCTGCCCGAGCTGGTCCGGCGCTGCGCCGCCTTCAAGGCTGCAGTCTGCTTGCGTGACCCCCACGAGCACGGAGAGCGGGCGGCCCTGAACCTCGGCCATACCTTTGCCCATGCGCTCGAATCGGCGGCAGGGTACGAGGGCCTGGGCCACGGCCAGGCGGTCGCACTCGGGCTGCTGGCTGCGCTGCGCCTGTCGGGCCTCGAGACTGCGGCGGTCGATGAGGTGCTCGAGCCGCGACCGGTACGCGTCAACCGGGAAGCCGCCTGGGCCGCTCTGGCGCGGGACAAGAAGGCACGCAACGGCAAGACACGGCTCGTGCTGCTCGAGGCTCCGGGTGCACCTGTGACCGGGGTCGAGCTTCCGGAGGCGCGCGTGCGCGCCGCGCTCGACGAGCTCATTGCGGATTAAAGTCACGTCGTGCGCGTGGCCGTCTTCAACGGCGTCAACCTCGACGTCCTCCACCGTCGTGACCCGGCGCAGTACGGTGGCATCAGCCTGAACCAGCTCGAGAACCAGATCTACTCGTGGGCGCGCGAGCTCGAGCTGCTCGCGGACTGCCGCCAGACGAACAGCGAGGCCGAGTACGTCGGCTGGTGTCACGACGCCTTCGACTGGGCCGGCGGGGTCGTCGTCAACCCGGGCGCCTGGACGCACTACAGCTACGCGATCCGCGACGCGCTCGAGCTCTTCGAGGCTCCGGTCGTGGAGGTGCACCTCTCGAACGTGGACGAGCGCGAGGAGTGGCGCCGGCACTCCGTGATCGCCGACATCGCAGCGCGGCGGATCGTGGGTAAGGGGCCCGAGGGCTACCACGACGCGCTGGTCTTCCTGGCGGAGAGACCCAAATGACCCGGCTGGAACGGCTGCAGGCGAGCCTCGAGGAGCCCCTGCTCGTCTCGAACCTCGTCAACGTTCGCTACCTCACCGGCTTCGACAGCTCGAACGCGGCGCTCGTGGTGGAGCCGGAGCGCGTGCGGCTCTTCAGCGACTTCCGCTATGCCGAGCTCGGCCGCTCCATCCAGGGGGTGGAGTTCGTCGAGACCAAGCGCTCGCTCTACGCCGCGCTGGCTGAGCTGCTCGAGGGCCGGCACGGGTTCGAGGCGGACGACCTCACCTACGGAAAGTGGGAGACGCTCTCTGCCGGCGGGCTCGAGCTTGTCCCGCGCCGCGGTCTCGTCGAGTTGTTGCGCGCGGTCAAGGACGAGTCGGAGCTCGACGCGGTTCGCCGGGCCGCGGCGGTGACCAGCGAGGCGTACGCCCGCTTCGCAGAGGAGGCGTTCGCCGGACGGACCGAGCGCGACCTCGCCTGGCGCATGGACGAGCTATTCCACGAGCTCGGGGCCGAGGGGCCGGCGTTCGAGACGATCGTCGCAGCAGGCCCGAACGGCGCGCGCCCGCACTCGCGCCCGAGCGACCGAGAGGTCGGCGCGGGAGAGACCGTGGTGGTGGACTCGGGCGTCCGGCTCGACGGCTACTGCTCCGATTGCACGCGCACGTTCGCCACGGGGCCGTTGCCGGAGCGGCTGCAGGAGGCGTACGCGGTGTGCCTCGAGGCGCAGCTCGCAGGGCTCGAGGCGGTACGGGCAGGGGTGACGGGTGTCGAAGCGGACGCCGCTGCCCGGCGCGTGATCAAGGATGCCGGCTTCGGCGAGGCATTCGGCCACGGCCTCGGGCACGGGGTCGGCGTGGACGTGCACGAGGCGCCGAGACTCGCGCGCGAGTCGTCGGACATGCTGGTAGCGGGGAACGTGGTCACGGTCGAGCCGGGGATCTACCTCGAGGGCCTCGGCGGGATCCGGATCGAGGACCTCGTGATCGTTGGCGAGGACGGGCCTGAGGTGCTCACGGGGTTCACGAAGGACCTGCTGAGCGTCGACTAGACTCCGCCGCCGTGGCGGAGACGGTCACCACTAACCAGTTCCGGAACGGCATGCACATCCAGCTGGACGACTCGGTCTGGCGAATCATGGACTTCCAGCACGTCAAGCCCGGCAAGGGCGGCGCCTTCGTACGCACGCGCGTCAAGAACATCGACTCGGGCGCGGTCGTGGACCGCACGTTCCGCGCCGGCGAGAAGTTCGCGCGCATTCACACGGAGGTGAAGGAGGTGCAGTACCTCTACGACTCCGGCGACGAGGTCGTGTTCATGGACACCGGGAACTACGAGCAGTTCTCGCTCTCGCGCGACTCGGTCTCGGACGCGCTGCCCTACCTCGAGCCGTCCAGCTCGGTGCAGATGCTCTGGGTGGATGGGCGGCCCGCCGGGGTGCAGCTGCCGAGCTCGGTGGAGGTCGCGGTCGCGCAGACGGAGCCGGGCGTGCGCGGAGACACCGTCTCGAACGTGACCAAGCCGGCGACGCTCGAGACGGGCGCCGTCGTCCAGGTGCCGCTCTTCGTCAACATCGGCGACCGCATCAAGGTCGACCCGCGCGAGGGCCGTTACATCTCGCGCGCGTAGTTGCTTCTCGTCGACACGCTTTGGTGACACTCCAGGCACCAATGCGGGAGATCTTCCGGGCTACGATCGCCTCGGGGAGGAGGTTGGGACTACCGGCCCGGCAGCAGCGCGTGGACATGGCCAAAGCGGCCACTGCGCCTTGCTCACAGCGGCGCTAGGCTCCCCGCGATGCCTGTCCTCGTGGACACCACCATTCGGCTGCTCGGCCAGGAGCCGCTTGCCGGTCGGATGCCGACCGCCGAGCTGCTCCGGCTCGCCGAGATCCTCGACGGCGCCGGGTTTGCCTATCTCGAGGTCTCGGGCGGCGGCGTCTTCGACACTGCGGTGCGCCGCGGAGTCGAGAGCCCCTGGGAGCGAATCCGGGCGCTCAACGAGCGCACCACGACGCCGCTCGCGATGGCTCTGCGTGGCCGCTTCCTCGTCGGCTCACGGCCGGTCGGAGGCGACTTCGTCAGGCGTTTCGTCGCGTCTGCCGCCGAGAGTGGGATCGAGGTCTTCCGGCTGCACGACCCGCTCAACGACGTCGAGAACCTCCGCGAGGCAGGCGAGGCGATCACCGACGCCGGGAAGGAATTCGACGCCGGGCTCGTCTACGGCTCGGGCTATACCGGCGAGATCGAGGCGCTCGTCGAGCAGGCACGCAAGCTGCCGGATCTGGGCGCCGCACGCGTACTGCTCCACGACCCGTCTAGCTCGCTCCACCCTCAGCGCGCGCAGGAGCTCGCGGCCGCGCTCGCCGAGACGAGCGGGCTCCCCGTCGGGCTCTATTGCCAGGGTGCCGCCGGGAACGCCATGGCCGCCGCGCTCGAGGCCGTTCGGGCGGGCGCAGACCTGATCGCCTGCGCCGTCTACCCGGTTGCCTTGACCGTGCACCGCGTCTCGGGAGAGGCGATGGCCACGGCGCTCGCGGGGCTCGGGCTTGACCCGGGCGTGGACGTCGAGGCGCTCTGGCGCGCGTCCGACCTCGTCGACGAGCACATCGGGGACGAGCCGGTGACGCCGCTCGCGCCGCGGATCGCCGTCCGCGCCGCCGAGCACCAGCTGCCGACAGGGCTGGTGGCGGCGCTCGACGCGCAGCTCCGCGCGCTCGCCTCGGGCGACCGGATCGACGAGGTGCTCGAGGAGCTCGCGCGCATCCGCGAGGAGGTCGGCTGGCCCCCGCTTGCCGCGCCGATCGGCCAGATTCTCGGCTCGCAGGCCCTCCTGCACGTGCTCTCTTCGGCGCGCTACCAGACCGTGGTCGACGAGCTTCGAGCGTTGCTCGAAGGCCGCTACGGAAGCCCACCGGGGCCGATCGAGCCTGCCGTCAAGCGCGCTGTCGGGCTCGTCTCCGGCGGCACGATCGAGGAGGAGCCGCCGGCGGAGCTGGACTCGCTCAAGGCCGAGGCCGAGGGCCTGGCGGCGAGCGAAGAGGAGCTGCTCCTGCTCGCGCTCTTCGGCGAAGAGGCGGAGCCGCTCCTGCAGTCGATCCGCGGCCGTGCTGATCGCGACGAGAGCCTCGCCGCGGGGGGTGTCGACCAGGCGCGGGCAGAGCGCATTCGCGAGATCGTGCGCATCGTCCAGGAGTCCGGGGTCGGTGAGGTGACGATCGAGGAGTCCGGGATGCGGGTGTCCGTGCGGCGGACGCCCGAGCAGCTGGAGCCGCAGCTTGCCGCCGCCAGGCCGGAGGCGGCCGGGGCGGAGGACGCGCCTGCCTCGATCCCCGAGACCGACGGCGTGGTGCGGGTGGAGGCGCCGATGGTCGGCGTCTTCTACCGCGCCCCCCAGCCCGGGGCGCCGCCGTTCGTCCAGGAAGGTGACACGGTGGGTGCGGGGCAGACGCTCTGCATCCTCGAGGCGATGAAGCTGATGAACGAGATCAAGGCCGACACACCGGGTGTCATACGCGAGATCCACGTCGGCAATGCCGAGCCCGTGGAGTTCGGCCAGCTCCTGTTCGAGCTCGAGCCCCTGGCCCCGCAGCCGCTCGACGCCGTCTGACGATGTTCAACCGCGTGCTGGTCGCCAACCGCGGAGAGGTCGCCGTTCGCGTGATCCGCGCGCTGCACGAGAGCGACGTCGAGGCCGTCGCCGTGTACTCGACCGCAGACCGCGACTCACTCCACGTGCGGCTTGCCGACCGGGCGATCTGCATCGGCCCCCCGCAGGCGACCCAGAGCTACCTGCGGATCCCTTCCCTGATCGCCGCGGCGACCACGACCGGCTGCGAAGCGGTACACCCGGGCTGGGGCTTCGTGGCCGAGAGCCCGGCCTTCGTAGAGGCCTGCGCCGACAACGACCTCGTCTTCATCGGCCCCAGCGCCGAGGTGATGGCCCGCATGGGCGACAAGGTGCGGGCCAAGGCCGAGCTGAAGGCCGCTGACGTTCCTCTCGTCCCGGGCACGGAGGGCGCGTCCGACCTCGACGAATCGAGGGTGGCCGCGGAAGAGGTCGGCTACCCGGTGCTTTTGAAGGCTACGGCGGGAGGTGGCGGCAAGGGCATGCGGCTCGTCCAGGGCCCGGACGAGCTCGACGCGGCCTACAGCACCGCCGCTCTCGAGGCCGAGGCCGCCTTCGGCGACGGCAGCCTCTACCTCGAGAAAGCGGTGTCGCCTGCGCGGCACGTCGAGATCCAGGTTCTCGCCGACGGCCAGGGCGGCGTGCTCACGCTCGGCGAGCGCGAGTGCTCGATCCAGCGACGCCACCAGAAGCTGATCGAGGAGTCGCCCTCGCCGGCCCTCGACGACGAGACACGGGAGGCGATGGAGGCCGCCGCGGAGCGCGCGTGCCACGCGATCGGCTACCGGAACGCCGGCACCTTCGAGTTCCTGCTCGGCCCCGACCGCTCGTTCTACTTCATCGAGCTGAATGCCAGGCTTCAGGTCGAGCACCCCGTGACGGAGATGGTGACCGGGGTCGATCTCGTGCGCGAGCAGTTGCGCATCGCGGCCGGAGCGCCGCTCGAGCGCACGGGCCGGGCCGTCCGCCGGGGGCACGCCGTGGAGGTCCGGATCAACGCGGAGGATCCGACTCGGGACTTCGCGCCTGCGCCGGGTCGGATCATGCGCTTCCGCCCACCGCTTGGGCCGGGCGTGCGGCTCGACACCTTCATCGAGGACGGGGCCGACGTGCCACCTCACTACGACTCGCTGCTCGGAAAGCTGATCGTCTGGGACGAGACGCGGCCGGAGGCGATTGCTCGGACGCTGCGAGCGCTCGGCGAGCTCCAGCTCGAAGGCGTGCCGACTACCCGTGAGCTTGCGATGGACATCCTCCGCAGCGAGGAATTCGCCAGCGGGCGCTACTCGACCGGTTTTCTCGCGGAGGCAGGCGGGCGACTCCCGGCGCTCGCCGGCTCGTGACCGAGCCGCTCGTCCTGGCCGGGCCGGGGGGAGCGGTCACTGTCGCGCCGGCCGCGCTCGAGCGCCTCGTCGTGCAGGCGGCGCAGACCGTCGGGGGCGCGCGAGTCCGGCGGCCGAAACGCTCGGTTGAGTTCTCACACAGCAGCGGCCGGGCGGCGGTCTCCTTCGAGCTCTCGGTGGTGGGCGGTGTGCCGGTCCCCGAGGTTGCTCGGGCGGTGCAGGAGCGCGTCGCCGAGGCAGTCGCTGCGACTTCCGGGCTCGAGGTCGAAAGCGTCGACATCTCGGTCGAGGAGATCGCCTAGTGAGCGGGCGTCGCGCGGCGCGCCGGACCGCGCTCGTTCTCCTGTACCAGTGGGACGTCACCGGGCAGGAGCTGGCATCGCTCTTCGAGGGCGAGATCGATCCCTACGCCCGCGCGGTTGCGGAGGGCGTGATCGAGGGACACGAGGAGCTCGACCGGCGCATCACGGACGCCTCCGACGAATGGACGGCCGACCGGCTCGGTGCACTCGAGCGCAACATTCTTCGGATGGCGATCCGCGAGCTCGACGCAGGCGAAACGCCGGTCGAGGTGGCGATCAACGAGGCGGTCGCGCTTGCGAAGCGCTACTCATCGGAAGACGCAGGGAAGCTCGTGAACGGCATACTCGGGCGCATCGAAAAGGAGGCACACGCGTGAGTGGCGCCGAGGAGCGTCTGAAAAGCGCCGAGGAGCTGCTGGACTGGCTCGAGCAGACCCGAGGACGCCTCGAGGAAACGAAGGACCCGGACGAGGCGATCGAGATCCTCTCCGAGCTGGCGGATATCGCGAAGCAGATCGAGATCCAGCTGCAGCAGGCAAAGCGCGAGGCCGAATCGTGAGCACGCCCGACGAGCTGCGGGAGCTCGTCGAGTCATACCTCGCCGAGCTCGCGCTGACTCCGGAGCTCGATGGTCTCGAGGAGTCGATCCGCAACGCGCTCGCGGGTGGCGGCAAGCGCGTTCGTCCAGTGCTCTGTCTTGCGACCGCGGAGGCGGCGGGCGCGGAGGCCGAAGCCACATTGCCGGCCGCGGCGGCTCTCGAGCTCGTGCACAACTTCTCGCTCGTCCACGACGATCTCCCCGCGCTCGACAATGACGAGCTGCGGCGAGGTCGGCCGAGCACGTGGGCCGGCTTCGGCGAGGCGGTGGCGATCCTGGCCGGCGACGCGCTCCTGGCGGAAGCAATGCGGCTGGCGCTCTCCTACCCGACGCCTGCGGTCGCGCGCGAGCTCGTCCAGGCGACGCTCGGGATGATCGGAGGGCAGTACCTCGATGTCACCGGAGCCCAGACCGATCTGGCCTCGTTGCACCGGCTCAAGACGGGCTGCCTTTTCTCCGCATCGGTCGCGTGCGCACTGTGGGTTGCCGAGGTGCCCGAGCGCGAGCAGGCTCCGTGGCGAGCCTTCGCCGACGAGGTCGGCCTCCTCTTCCAGATCGTCGACGACATCCTCGACGAGGACGGCTACCTGCTGGAGCACGGAGCGGACGGCGCTCGCGCTCTCGCAGACGAGGCCGCCGAGCGGGCGCGGGCCCGGCTGGGGGAGATCCCGGGCGATACCTCTGTGCTCGCCGGCATCGTCTCGGGACTAGCCGCTCGCACGTCATAGCCATTGTGATGAAGAAGCGGTTGGACGTGTTGCTCGTGGAACGCGGGCTCGCCGAGAGCCGGGCACAGGCACAGGCGCTCGTCCTCGCGGGGCAGGTGCGAGGTTATGACAAGGCGGGTCAGCAAGTGGACGATTCGGTGGAGCTCGAGGTCAGTCCGTCGGCACGTTTCGTGTCGCGCGGCGGCGAGAAGCTGGCGCACGCTCTGGAGGAGTTCGGCGTCGACCCGGCCGGCCGAGACGCGCTCGACGTGGGTGCGTCCACCGGCGGATTCACGGACGTGCTGCTTCAGCAAGGGGCAGCGCGCGTGATCGCACTCGACGTCGGCCACGGGCAGCTGCATCCTCGGATCCGCGACGACCCGCGAGTGACCGTGCTCGAGCGTGTGAACGCGCGCGACCTTCGAGAACTGCCTTTTGCGCCGGAGCTCGTGGTCTGCGACGTCTCCTTCGTCAGCGTGCGCAAGGTGCTGCCGGCCCCGCTTGCGCTGGCGGCGCCAGAGTGGGAAGCGCTGGTGCTGGTGAAGCCGCAGTTCGAAGCGGAGCGGGGTGAGGCACGGCGCGGCGTCGTTCGCGACCGCGAGGTTCACCGGCGCGTGTTGGAGGAGGTGGCCGAGGCGGGACGGGCCTGGCAGGCACAGGTCGTCGGGGTCGTAGACTCCGGATTGCCCGGCCCGAAGGGAAACCGCGAGTTCTTCCTTCACCTCGTCCATCGCGACCAGCCGGAGATTCCCGATGACCTCGAAAGCTGGATCGACAACGCAACGCGCTGAAGTGAAACGGGTGGCCGTCGTCACCCACGGCAGGCCGGAGACGAGCGGCGACGTGCTCGCGCGGCTGCGTACGCTGGCGGAGAAGCGGGGGATCGAGCTGCTGCTCGCCGACGACGAGCTCGAGAAGCACGGGTTCGGGAGCGAGGACGGCGATTCGTCGCAGGCCGACCTCGCCGTGGTGCTGGGTGGCGACGGGACGATGCTGCGCGCACTCCAGCGCTTCCTCGGCACGACGGTCCCCGTGATCGGCGTGAATCTCGGGCGCGTGGGCTTCCTTGCCTCGATCGATCCGGACGCGCTGGAGGAGGGGTTGGTTCGCGTGTTCGGAGGCGAGTACGTCGTCGTCGAGCTGCCGGCGCTCGAGGCGGAGGCGGGGGGAGAGCGTTGGACCGCCGTTAACGACGTCGTCGTGACGAGCTCGACGATCGGCCGCATGATCGAGCTCGCCTGGACGATCGGCGGCGAGGACCTCGGAGAGCTGCCGTGTGACGGGCTGATCTGCAGCACCCCTTCGGGCTCGACCGCGTACAACCTCTCGAACGGCGGGCCCGTGCTCGTTTGGGGGCTCGACGCGATGGCGATCAACTTCGTCGCGCCGCACTCGTTGCACGCACGCCCGATGGTGGTTCCGCGCGGGCTCGAGCTGGCCGTGGAGAATCGGACGGACGCCGTCTCGGCGACCGTGCTCGCGGATGGGCACCCTGTCCACGAGCTGCCACCCGGCGACCAGGTCGCCGCGCGACTCTCGGAGCAGCGGAGCCTGCTGGCGACCCTGCCGGAGAGCACGTTCTTCAGCCGCTACCGCCGCGTGTTCGCTTCCTGATCCTCACGCTTTCGGCACGTATCCGTCACACATAGGTGCGGAGCGGGCCTGTACCGTCCCAATCCCCCACCCACCCTGGGGCGCGCGTGAACAAATAGTGGCCGGCCAGGCGGCGTCCCTTTCAGGGGGTCGCCCCGCACGCGCAGCGGACGTACCATCCAGGCCGTGCTTCGGCGCCTGCGCATCGAGAACCTCGTCTTGATCAGGGAGGCGGATCTCACCTTCGCTCCGGGCCTCAACGCGATCACCGGCGAGACGGGCGCCGGCAAGACGATCCTCGCCCAGGCAATCGGGTTGCTCCTCGGCGCCCGTGGCGATGCTGCGTACGTCGGGCCGGATGGGATCGAGGCGTATGTCGAGGCTGAGCTCGATCCACCGCTGGGGTTCTTCGATGAAGAGGAGCTGGCCGGGCTGGCCGACCTGCGTCCGCAGGATGAGGAGGGGCTCGTCCTCGCCCGCCGTGTTTTCGGCGACGGCCGTACCCGCGCCTACGCCTGGGGACGCAGTGCGGCGAGGGAGGATCTCGCGTTGGCGGCCGAGCGCCTCATCGCGATGTCCGGGCAATTCGAGCAGAGGCGACTCGCCCGTCCCTCGTACCAGCTCGATCTGCTCGACGCCTTTGCAGGCGAGGGCCAGCAGGGGCGTCGCGCAGAGCTGCGGCTGGCCTGGCGCGAGCTCGGGGCCGCGCGCCGCCGGCACGACGAGCTCGAGCACGGCGCCGCAGCGGCGGAGTCTCGCCTCGCGGAGCTCAGAGCGCTGGTCGAGGACACGGCTGGGCTGTCGCCCGACGCCGAGGAGACGCTGCGTGCTGAGCGTGAACGTCTTCGCCACGTGACCGAGCTCGCCGCGGGTGTCGCCGCAGCGGGTGAGGCCCTCGCACCGGATGACGGCGAAGGCGCTTCCGGCCTCGTCGCTGTCGCAGAGAACGCGCTGGCGCCGCTCGAACGGCTTGCTCCGGAGCTCGAGCGCGCTGGCAACGAGCTTCGGGACGCAGAGCTACGGCTCCGCGAGACGGCCTCGGAGTTGCGTGGCTTCCTTACCTCGCTCGACGCCGAGCCAGATCGACTCGAGCACGTCGAGTCAGAGCTCGAGCGAATCGCGGAGGCGAAGCGCCGTTTCCGATGTACGAGCTACGAGGAGTTGCTGGGGCGGGCGGCGGAGGCGCGCGCCGAGCTCACCGCGCTCGACGGCGGTGCCGACCCTCTCGCCGCTGCGGCCCGGGCCCTCGCCGAGGCGGAAGACCGGGTCGGCGCGCTTGCCTCGGAGCTACACGCTGCGCGAGAAGCGGCCTCAGAGCCCTTCGCATCCGCCGTCGCCGACGAGCTGCGCGGGATCGGCCTGGGCGAGGGCGAGTTCCGAGTCGAACTTCGTGAGCGCGAGCCGATCACGTCGGGAGGGGACGAGGTCACGTTCCTGATCCGTCCCAACACAGGCCTGCCGTTCGGTCCCGCTGCTGAGACGGCCTCGGGTGGCGAGTTGTCGCGCATCGCTCTCGCGATCGCTGCCGTCGGCGGCGGCGAGACGATGGTTTTCGACGAGATCGACGCCGGCATCGGCGGCCAGACGGCGCACGCCGTCGGCGAGACCCTTCGGCGCCTGGGCGAGCGCGCCCAGGTCATCACGATCACGCACCTGCCCCAGATCGCCACCCTTGCCGACAGGCACTTCCGCGTCGAGAAGGTCGCCGGCGACCCGACGCACACGACGATCGAGCCGCTGGAGGAGGACGAGCGCCGTGAGGAGGTTCGCCGGATGCTCGGCGGCGAGCAATTCATCTCCGCAGTGCAAGAACAATGAGTTTCGTCGAGTTCACCGGCCGCGCGCGGCTTGGCCGGCGCACGAAGAACCTCGTGAGTCGACTCGGGCCTGACGACGTCGCGATCATCGACCACCAGGACCTCGACCGCGTGACGGCCGAGGAGCTCCTCGAGTCTGGCGTGCGCGTGGTCGTCAACGTCTCCCGCTCGCAGAGCGGCCGCTATCCGAACCCCGGCCCGCTGCTGCTCGTGCGGGGGGGCGTCCGGCTGATCGACGCACCCGGGGCGCCGCTCTTCGACGACGTCAGCGACGGTGAGGATGTCACGGTGCGGGGCGCGAGCCTGTTCCGAAACGGCACGTGTCTCGCGAATGGCCACACGCTGACCGCCGAGGAGCTCGCGCGGGCTCTCGCGGAGCAGCGGAGCCGGGTCACGGAGGCGCTGGAGGGGTTCGCGGAGAACACCATGCGCTACCTGCGGGAGGAGGGTCGCCTACTGGCGGAAGGGGTCGATTTTCCGCCGCTCGAGACGCGGTTCCGTGAGCGTCATGCGCTCGTCGTCGCGCGCGGGCCCGGCTACAAGCGGGATCTGGCGATCGTGCGCTCGTACGTGCGTGCCTTCAAGCCGGTCGTGATCGGTGTGGACGGCGGCGCCGATGCGCTGCTCTCAGCGGGGATGAAGCCGCACGTGATCGTCGGGGACATGGACTCGGTCTCCGATTCGGCGCTTCGCTGTGGGGCGGAGCTGGTCGTCCACGCGTACCGTGACGGGGAGGCGCCGGGCGCTGCGCGGCTCGACGGACTCGGCGTCAAGTACGCCACCGTCTCTGCCCCCGGGATCAGCGAGGACATCGCGCTCCTGCTCGCCTTCGAGAAGGGCGCCGAGCTGATCGTCGCCGTCGGCACCCACTTCAACCTGACCGAGTTCCTCGAGCGTGACCGGGCGGGAATGTCCTCGACATTCGTAACGCGCCTGAAGGTGGGGGAGATCCTTATCGACGCCAAGGGCGTGTCCAGACTGGTAAGCCGGCAGGTGGGCCTTTGGCCGCTGGTGGCCTTTGCGGTCGCCGGCCTCGGGGCGGTGTTCGTGGCCATTCTCGCCTCGCCTGGGTTGCGCAACTTCATCGGGCTCCTGAGCCAGCGCATTCGGGACCTGCTTGGTTTGGGCTGAGCCGTTTGGACGCGGGCGCTTCGGCCATGTCCCTACGACGGTAGTCCCGACCTCCTCTCCGAGTCGATCCTACGGCGGCCGAGCGCGCAGGTGGCGCGCGGGACTGCGCCGGAACAGCAACACTTCGCCCGCGATGCCCCGCTATACCGCCTCCAATGAGCTGCTCGCGCCGCGCGAGGACGTTTGGCGCTTCCTGGCGGAGCCACATCACTTCTCCGACTGGTGGCCCGGCGTCGGAGGCGTGAATCCGGACCGCCGCGGGCTCGCCCCAGGCGCGCGTTGGACGCTCCACG
>Ga0126308_10000218_pt1 | contig 16838 bp, 12 predicted proteins | sample Plot55_FD_92533 | JGI IMG/M metagenome (GOLD analysis project Ga0126308, IMG submission 92533) | Serpentine soil microbial communities from UC McLaughlin Reserve, CA, USA - Plot55 | ecosystem: Environmental > Terrestrial > Soil > Grasslands | place: USA: UC McLaughlin Reserve, Lake County... | reverse complement strand
TGCGAGATGCGAGAAGTGCCCCGGGAGGGGTTCCCGGGGCACTTCTCGCATCTCGCACCTCGCACCTCGCAACAGCTCCCGCACCCATCTCTCACTCGTGAGCGGGCAAGGGCTCCATGCTCTCCGGGTCGTACGGCACCTGCACCTGGTCGCGGAAGGGGGACGTCATCAGGATCACGCGCATGCGCGGGAAGGCGTCCATGAACGAGGTGTAGCAGAGGCCCCAGGTTCCCAGGAAGAAGAGGAACGCCGCGATCTCCGGCAGGCCGAAGGGGCGGACCGTGATCGTCGGGTAGAGCGACGGGTACACCTCGAGGTAGCGCTGGAGCCAGGTGCCGAGCAGGCTCACGACGGCGAAGAAAATCATCGTCGGCGCGTAGAGCTTGGCCGTGCGCGAGAGCAGGCCGAGGAACGGCACCAGGAAGCAGAGGAAAATGAGCGAGAAGGAGAAGCCGATCCACGGCTGGCGGAACCGCTCGCCCATGAAGTGCGTCTCCTCCGGCATGTTCCCGTACCAGATGATCAGGAACTGGCTGAAGGTCAGGTAGCCCCAGAACGCGGTGAAGGCGAAGCAGAGCTTCCCGATGTCGTGGAGGTGGTTCTCGGTGATCAGCGAGTAGGCGCCGAGGTGGCGGCGCCACCACATCGTGAGCAGCTGCCAGCTCATGACCGCGCCCAGGATGCCGGTCATGAACGACCACCAGCCGTAGAGCGTGCTCTGGAAGTGCATGTCGAGCCCCATCGACAGGTCGAACGAGAGGATCGACCAGCCGAGGCCCCACACCAGCGCCATCACGACGGCGAGCGTGCCCTGGAAGGAGTGCGTGGAGAAGATCTCGCGGCGCTCCTCGCGGAAGGCGCGGCGGAAGCCGTCGCGCATCCCGCGCGCCCAGCTCGCGCCCCACTCCGGCAGGAGCCCGACGTCGAGGCGCACGGAGGAGCGGACGAACCAGAGCTGGAGCAGCGTGATGATCAGGAAGACGCCCAGCACGCGCACGGTGAAGAACGTCGGCGCAAGGTAGATCTCCTTCTCGTGCGCGGGCGGCCGCTCGTCGAACCAGGGGAAGATGTGGCCGCGCCCCACCAGCACCGACAGCGCGAGCAGCACCCACGCGGCCGGCAGGAACGCCACGTACCCCTCGAGAAAGCGGACCACCGGCCGCGACCAGCGCGCCGTGGTGATCCGCTGCGCGGCGACGAACATGACCGCGGCCGAGGAGATAATGGTGAAGAACAGCCAGTTGTAGTGGAACGCCCGCCAGGCGCGGTCGGCGCGGTCGCCGTCCGCGGTGTCGCCGCCTAGAAAGAACGCGGCCGCCCAGAGCAGCAGTCCGATGACGGCGAGCGCGGCGCTCCCCGTCTTGAGGGCGCGTGGGATGGGCCGCGAGGTGGCGGCGATGACCTCTTCCCGCGTCGGAGGCACGGGCTCGTGCAGGCTCATCTCGGGGGCCTCGGCGTGGTGGAGCGGCGCGCCGCGCTGTCCGTCGCGGGGCCGATGGTGGGCTGACCGCGCGCGGCGGCTTCCGCGGCCGGCGTGCCGGGCACCGCAGCCGGACCGGCGGTGGCGCTGGCCGGGCCCACGGTGTCGCGCAGGGTCACGTTATGCGGCATCGGCCGCTGCGGGCCGGTCTGCGTGGGGCCGGGGAGCTTGTCCCCCGTCTCGCCCGGGAGCCCGGGGGGCCCGATCGGGACCGGACCGCCGAGCTTCCCCTGGAGGCCGCGGACGTAGTTCACCACGTCCCAGCGGTCGGCCTCCTCGATCCGGTTGTACGGCGGCATCAGCCCGCGGCCGTTGCGGATCATGCCGAAGATGTAGCCGTCCGAGCGGTTCTGCGCCTGCGGCGCGATCAGGCTGATCGCGAACGCCGGCTGGTAGCGCGTGACCGCGCCCGTCCCCGCCCCGTTGTCGCCGTGGCAGACCGCGCAGTTGATCGAGTAGTACTTGCGGCCGTTGACGAGCGAGGCCTCGGTGACCGGGTGCGGGTTCGCGAGCCCCGACATCGAGTCGACGGTCATCGGCGTGGGCGCGTACGACACCTGGAAGGCGGCCACCTGCGTGCCCAGCGTCGACACCGAGAGCTGCGGGTTCCCGCGGAACGGGACGGTGTCCGACTTCGACTCCCACGGGTGCACCGACGGCTGCTCCTTGAAGTCGGTGAACCACTCGCATCCCGACAGGGAGAGCGCGGCACTCAGCGCGGCGATCGCGGCCAGCGGAGCGCGGGACGGGGGATGGGGGATGGGGGACGAACTGCGCTCGGGATCCTTCGCTTCGCTCAGGACAGGCTGTCCCGACGCACCGCATCCCTCATCCCCCATCCCCCTTCCCCTCTCCATCTGAGTCAAGTCTCTACCTCTCACCGCGCACCTCCACCGCCCCGTGGCGGCGCAGCAGGTCTTCGGCCACGCGCAGGCGGTCGGGCGGCGTCTCGATGTAGATGCCGTAGTCGCCGCCGCTGAAGCGCGGGTCGTAGCCGACGACCGTCGACAGGCGCGGGACGCGCGCGTTGGCGAGGAGGCCGGCGACGGTCGAGAGGGAGCCGACGAGCACCATCACCTCGAAGCCGAAGATCGTGTAGGGGACCCAGGAGGCGACCGCCTTCCCGCCCACCACCAGCGGCCAGTACTTCGACGACCAGATCGCGATCCAGTAGCCGAAGGTGCAGCCCAGGACGCCGCCGATGAGCGTGAAGCGCCGCACGACGCTCGTCGGCGCGTGCACCGCGTGCTCGATCTCGTGGCGGGGGGTCGGCGAGTAGACCGTGAAGTCGCCGACCTTCTGATGCTTCAGCTCGTCGATCGCCTCGACCAGCGAGTCGAGGTGCGGAAAGACCCCAATGACGCCGCGCATCACTCGTGCTCCCCGGGGGTGTCCGGCTCGTAGTCGACGTGTCGCCCCGAGACGTCGATCGCGTCCGCGTGCGGGTGCGCCACGCGCATCTTGGGCGGCACGATCTCCTTGACCTCCGCGATGGCGACGACCGGCAGCTGCTTGATGAACAGCAGGAACCACATGAAGAACCAGCCGAAGCTGCCGAGCAGGATCGCGTAGTCGACCCACGTCGGAATGTAGCCGGACCACTGCCACGGCTCGAACTCGTGCGAGAGCGACGGCACCACGATCACGAACCGCTCGAACCACATCCCGATGTTGATGAAGATCGAGAGGAAGAAGAGCCAGGCCGGGTTCCGCCGCAGCTTCTGCGAGAAGAGCGACAGCGGCATGACCATGTTGCAGGTGTAGAGGATCGCCGAGGACCACCACCACTGGCCCCAGATGCGGTTGGCGAAGAAGTCCTGCTCGAACTTGTTGCCGCTGTACCAGGCGATGAACCACTCGGTCATGTACGCGCAGCCGACCACGAGCGACGTGAAGAGGCAGAGCTTGGAGGCCGCGTCCAGGTGGTTCAGCGTGACGTAGTGCTTGAGCCCGAAGAACTTCCGGATCGGAATGATGATCGTGAACACCATCCCGATCCCCGAGAAGATGGCGCCGGCGACGAAGTAGGGCGGGAAGATCGTCGTGTGCCAGCCGGGAGTCAGCGCCATCGCGAAGTCGAACGACACCACCGAGTGCACCGAGAGCACGAGCGGCGTCGAGAACGCGGCGAGGAAGAGGTACGCCCGGACGAAGTGCCGCCACTCGCGGTCGGTGTTCCGCCAGCCGAGGGAGAGGATCGAGAAGATCGTCTTGCGGACCGGGTTCCGCTCGCGGTCGCGCAGCGTCGCGATGTCCGGGATCAGCCCGATGTAGAGGAAGGTGCTCGAGACCGTGAAGTACGTGAGGATCGCGAACACGTCCCACACCAGTGGGCTCTTGAACTGCGGCCAGATGAGCCGCCAGTTCGGGTACGGGATCAGCCAGAAGAACTTCCACGGCCGCCCGAGGTGCAGGATCGGGAAGAGCGCCGCCGTCATGACCGCGAACACGGTCATCGCCTCGGCGCATCGATAGATCGTGGTGCGGAAGCCGGCGCGGAACAGGTACAGGATGGCGGAGATCAGCGTCCCCGCGTGGCCGATGCCGACCCAGAAGACGAAGGTGATGATGTACACCCCCCACATGACCGGGGGGTTGTAGCCGGCGACGCCGAGCCCCTCGTGGATCTGGTACATCCACGCGGAGATGCCGATGAGCAGGCAGAGGATCGCGGTGCCGAGCAGCGCGAACCAGCCGAGCGTCGGCCGGAGCGTGCCGATGATCTCCCGGTCTACCTGCTCGTAGTCGCGGACCGCGGGGAGCTGGACGTTGGCCGTCGCGATGTTCGGGCGCCGCGGCGGCTCCTCCCCGTCGACGCGCGCGACGCGCGGCGGAGCGATCGTGGCCATGCTAGTGCTCCCCTCCCGCCGGCGCCTGCTCCGGCTGCCCCGGCCCGAGGTGCGTGACCTTCTTCAAGTAGACCACCGCCGTGTAGGTGCTGAGCTCGTCGAAGACGTGGTACGCGCGCCGGTCGTTCACCAGCTGAGCCACCGACCACGTCTCGTCCGAGGCGTCGCCGAAGGTGATCGCGCGCGAGGGGCAGGCCTGCGCGCAGGCGACCGTGAACTCGTCAGGCTGGAGCGCGCGCTTCTCGAGCGAGGCGCGGTTCTCCGCCTCGCGGATGCGCTGGACGCAGAAGGTGCACTTCTCCATCACGCCCTTGCCGCGCACCGTGACGTCCGGGTTGAGCTGCCAGTTGAGCGGCTCGGGGAACGCGTACTGCTCGCGGTTCGGCTCGCCGTAGCCGAACCAGTTGAAGTAGCGGACCTTGTACGGGCAGTTGTTGGAGCAGTAGCGGGTGCCGACGCAGCGGTTGTACACCTGGACGTTGAGCCCGTCCGGCGAGTGGTAGGTCGCGTAGACGGGGCAGACCGGCTCGCAGGGCGCGTTGCCGCAGTGCTGGCAGAGCATCGGCACGACGCGCGTCTCGAAGTTCGGGTCGAAACGCTGGTCCTCGTGCTCGGCGCCCTCGTAGTAGCGCTCCAGCCGGATCCACGCCATCTCGCGCCCGCGGGTGATGTTCGAGCCCCACCCCGTGCGGTCGGGCAGGAACCGCGGACCCTGCCACGCGGCGCCCACCGTCGGGATGTTGTTCTCGGCGTAGCATGCGGTGACGCAGGCCGAGCATCCCGTGCAGCGCGCGAGGTCGATCGTCATCGCCCAGCGCCGCTTCGCCATCCCGCTCCAGTGGTCGGGGCCGTACATCCCCAGGTCCTTGGAGTCGGGGTCGCCCAGCAGGCCCTGCGCGTCGTTCGCCGTCGGCGAGCGGAGGCCGGGGAGGAAGGCGTGCGTGGTGTCGCCGGGGAACTCGTGCTCTCCTTCGTTCGCGTCGTGGCCCGCGCCGGTGGCCGCCTCGGGTCCGCTGGCGACTCCAGCCTGGTGCTCGCCGCCCGAGCCGCCCGCGGCCGCGCCCTCGCCCCCCGCCGCGCCGCCGGTGCGCGGCTGCTCGCCCTGCGGTCGAACGTCGCGGCCGGAGCCGGGGGTGCCCTGGGTGGCGATCTCGTCGGCGTGCTCGCCGCCGGTGGCTGGGCGGGCCGCGCCGACCTGCGCGCCGCTGGCCGAGTGGGGGACGATGAGCGCCTGGCCGATGCCGCGCCCGTGCTGCCGGCCGGACCCCTCGGTGGTGACGAGCCTAACGTGATCGCCCGCTCTGGTGACCTGCGCCCTGGTCTGGGTGAGCGCGAGCTGACCGGCGCCGTCCTCGACCGCGCCGAGCAGGTCGTAGGCGTTGACGCCCACGCCGTCAGCGTAGCGGCCGTAGCCGGTGAGGTGCAGGTCGCGCTTGTTCACCGGCGCGTTCACCGCGCCCCTGTGCCCGCGCCCGAGCGCGACCGCCACGGTGTCCGGGCGAATGCCGAGGTACAGGTACGCCGGCGCGGTGACCGTCCCCGATTGCGTCGTCACCGTCAGCAGGTCGCCGTTCTCGACGCCGAGCCGCCGCGCCGTCTGCGGGTGCATCTCCACCCACGACTGCCACGCGACCTTGCTCACCGGGTCCGGCAGCTCCTGGAGCCAGGGCTTGTTGGCGCCGCGGCCGTCGGCGCCGAGCTGGGACGTGGGGTAGACGACGAGGTAGTAGTCGCCCTGTGTGCCCTCGATCCCGCGCGCCGGCGCCGGGGCGGGCGCCGTGCGCGCCGGGGCCGCGCCGCCGGCGAGCGCCGACCCGGCGGCCATGCCGCGCGGCAGCGCCGCGGCGAGCCCGGCCTGTCCGCCCGGGAAGCGGCTGGTCAGCCAGCTCCGGTAGTCGGCGAAGCCGTAGCGGGCCGCACTGGTCTGGTCCGCCTTCCCGGCCGCGATCAGCACGTCGGCGGTCGCGCGGGTGTCGAACACCGGGTCCATCGTCGGCTGCTGGAGGCCGAGCGTACCACTCACCGGCTCGGCGTCGCCCCAGCTCTCCAGCGGATGGTGGTCCGGGAGGACCAGGTCGCACAGCTCCGTCGTCTCGTCCGGGTAGCTGGAGAAGCTGATCTTGACCGGCACGCGGGCGAGCGCCTCGCGGAAGCCCATCGACTTCGGCATCGAGTAGACGGGGTTCACGCCGCGCACCATCAGCATCGGCACCTGCCCCGCCTTCATCCGATCGAGCAGCGCGCGCAGGTCGGCGTGCGACGCGACGCGGTCGTACGACGCGTAGCCCTCGCCCGTACGGATGGTCGTGCCGACGTTGCCGGCGGCGCGATTCAGCTCGGCCACGGCCAGCGCGAGCTCCAGCGCGTCCGGCCCGGTCCCGCCCGCGAGCACGAGGCTCGGGCGCGTGGACGCGAGCTCGCTCGCCAGGCGCTGGAGCTGCGCGCCCTCGACGCCGGCCGCCGTCGCCGCGGCAGCGACGTCGCCGCCGGCGCGGAGCGCGTTGGCGATGGCCAGCTCCGAGCCGGCCTTGCACGGGATCCACTCGTCGGCGTTGAGACCCGTGAGCGAGCGACGGGGGCCGATGTAGACCATGCGCGGCCCGCCCTCGGCGCGCGCGCGCGCGTCCGCCCAGTCGAGCTGCTGCGGGACGGAATGGCCCCAGCTGTCGAGGAAGTCCGCGCCGAACGAGACGACCAGGCGCGCGGCGCCGAAGTCGAGCCGGGGCCACGCGGCGCCGTAGGTGCGGCGGTTCGCTTCGACCACGGCGCCCGGCAGGTCGGCGTCGACGCTCAGGTGCGCGGGCATGCCGAAGCCCGCGAGCCACTGGTCGAGGAACGCCGGGAAGCTTCCCGTCTCGTGCTGGTTCAGGAACGCCGCGCCGCCCGCCTGACCGCGGCTGCGCGCCTCGCCCAGGAGCTGGCTGAGGCGCTGCATGGCGGTGTTCCAGTCGGTGGCGACGAGGCCGTTGCCCTGGCGGATCATGGGGCCGCGGTAGCGGTCCGGGTTGTAGAGCCCCTGGAGCGCCGCCTGGCCGCGGGCGCAGAGCGCGCCACGGTTGACCGGGCTCGCGAGATTGCCTTCGAGCTTGATCGTGCGCCCGTCGCGCGTCTCGGCGATGACACCGCAGCCGCCGCTGCACTCGCGGCAGGTGGTGGCGTAGTAGTTGGAGACTCCCGGGACGGTCTGGTCCGGGTGCTGGACGTACGGGATCAGCCGCCCGACGTCCTCCGTGCCGCACCCGACCGCGGCGGTGGCGGCGCCGGTCGCACCCAGGATCTTGAGAAAGTCGCGGCGCTTGACGCCGGGGGAGCCGGGGGGAGTGCTCATTCAGAGAGTACCCTGTGGGTGAGCATCAAACGTGGCGAGGCGCGAGGTGCGATCCCCCGTGTGGCCCGGGACTCGGTCGAGCCCCGAGCGCAGCGAAGTGTCGCAGCTCGCAACGCCTCTAGTAGTGGCACACCGCGCAGTCGTAGCGCGCGCGCTTGCGCTGGCCGGTGAGGGAGTTGCCGCCCGGAATGTCCGGGATCTCCGGGTTCGCCTCGCGGGTCTGCGCGCTGGCCTCCCGAACGAGGGAGAAGCCCGAGCCGCCGCCGTGCGACGCGTCCGCAGTCTTGCCGGCGGCCGGGGCGGCGCTCGAGCCGCCTCCCTGCGTCGGGAAGCCGGCGGCCCGCGCGCCCTCGGCCGGGTCGTAGCCGTTCACGTGGCAGTTGACGCACCAGCCCATGTTGAGCGACGCGTACTGGAAGACGCGGTTCATCTTCTGCACCTGCCCGTGGCAGGTCTGGCAGGTGACGCCCGCGTTCACGTGGCGCATGTGCGGGAAGCGCACGTAGCGCGGGACGCGATGGATGCGCACCCACGGGACGGGCTGCTTCTTCGCCCAGTACTGCGTGAGCTTCTGGAGGTCGGGGCTCGGATTCTTGGCCGCGTGGCCGAGTCGCGCCGGCAGGTTCGGGCCGATGATGCTGTGGCAGCCCATGCAGGTGCCGAGCGCCGGCATGCCGGGGTCGGGCGACTTGTTCGCGGCGAAGTGGCAGTACAGGCAGTTCATGCCCAGCGTCTGCACGTGCCGCGGGTGGGGGAAGTTGATCGGCTGCGCCGGCTGGTGTCCCTGGTCGGACGACGCGGCGCTGTAGCCCCACGGCCCCGTCGGCGCGAGCGTGTCGATCGCGTCGCCGGTGGCGGGAGTCGCGGTGCTGCTGCTGGTGCCGGCGCTCGGCTGCTGCGGTTGCTGCGGCTGCTGGGGTGACTGCGGGGCGGCGCGGAGGAACGCGGCGCCGCGATAGGCGGAGAGTGCGGTGGCGAGCGCGGCGATGGCGATGACGCCAGGCACGGCCGCCCACTTCCTCCGAAATGTCATCCTCGCGACCTTGCTGTTGTCTGGAGTGAACCAGCCGAGCACCCGATTTGTGAACTATTTCACAAGCCGGTCACGAACGCGCGAAAGCTGTACAGGCCGCGTGGCCGGCGCAAGAGCCGCACCGCTGCGGCGAACGCACGACGAATGACATGCGAGAAATGCTGCTCCTCGTGCTGTGCGTCGCGATCGCGGCGGTGATCGTCGGGTACGCGCTGCTGCGCCGTTACGCGCGCGACTTGCTGCGCGCGCGCGGCCGCCGCTCCGACCGAACACCCGCGTCGATGTCGCTGGACGCCGAGCCGTTCGAGCTCGCGCGTGGCGGCGACACGCGCGCCGACGCGCGCGCCGACGCGCGGCTGCGCGGGTGGCTCGTGCGCGCCGGTCCGGGCCCGCGCCCCACGCTGCTGTTCGCGCACGGCTGGCACTCGCACGCGGGTGACATGCTCCTGTGGGCGGAGCCCATCGTGCGCGCCGGGTTCCACGCGATCATCTACGACGCGCTCGGCCACGGCGAGAGCGACCCGGTGGAGTTCACGTCCATCAGGCACCTCCGCGACGACCTGCGCGCCGTGACTGTGTGGGCGCTGCGGCACCCGCTCGCCGCGCCGGGGCTGTTCCTCTTCGGCCACTCGATGGGCGGCGCCGTCTCGATCCTCGTGGCCGCCGACGGCGCGCCGGTGCAGGGCGTGATCGCCGCCGGCGCGCCGACCGACGCGGTCGAGGTGGCGCGCGAGTACCTGGAGTCGAAGGGGATGCCGGGCGCGCTCCTGCTGCGGCTCCTGCTCCCGTTCTGGCGCCCGATCGTCGCCGAGCGCGCGGAGGCGCTGCGGCCCGTGAGGCGGATCGAGGACGTCGCGGTGCCGGTGCTCCTGCTGCACGGCACCGAGGACCGGCAGGTGAGCGCGCAGCACGCGCGGGAGCTGTCGCTAGCGCACCCGCGCGCGCGGCTGGAGCTGTTCGAGGGCGCGGACCACTACAGCGTCCCGCGCGACGCACGATACGCGCGCGTGGTCCGCGAGTTCGTCGACCGGGCGCTGCGCGAGCAGGCGCTCGGCGCGGCGGGCTGAGTCGCCGTGTACTCCACCTGCCTCTTCTGCCACGGCGATCTCGGTGCGAACGAGGCCGTCGAGCATTTCCCGGTGGGGCGCCGGCTGGCGTTCGACGCGGCGAAGGGGCGGCTGTGGGTGGTCTGCCCACGCTGCGGGCGGTGGAACCTGACGCCGCTGGAGGAGCGCTGGGAGGCGATCGAAGAGTGCGAGCGACTGTTCCGAGATGCACGTCGGCGCTTCTCCGGGGACAACATGGGCCTGGCGGCGCTGCCTGACGGCCTCGCGCTGATTCGCGTCGGCAACCCCCTTCGTGCAGAGCTGGCCCACTGGCGCTACGGCAGGGCGATGGTCGAGCGCTGGCACCGCGCGCGCTGGGGGCGGCTCGCGAGTGAGGCCGGGATGGTGGCGTGGCCCGCCGTGATGGTGCTTCCGGGGGCGATCTACGCCGCGGGGATCGCCGGACTCGCGTACATGGTGGCGGACGATCTCATGGCCCGGCGGGTCGTGGCCCGTCTGCCGCTGGCGGACGGCGGACGCCTGTCGCTCGACCGCGACGACGTGCGTGAGGTTCGCTTGCTGGGGGCGGCGGTACGTGGCGGCTGGGAGCTCGAGGTTTCGCACCGCGAGGGGGTGACGACGCTGCAGGGGCGCGAGGCGGTGCGCGCGGGGGGGCGCTTGCTGGCGACGCTGAGCCGGAGCGGAGCGCCGGCGGACCTCGTGAACTGCGCGCTCGATGCGGTGCAGCCGGGCGTGGCGCCCGACGTGGTCTTCCGCCGTGCCGCGGACGAGCTGCGGAGGGCCGGCTACGTCAATCTCATCGCGCTTCCCAACGTCTCGCGCCTGGCGCTGGAGATGATCGCGCACGAGGAGGAGGAGCGCCGAGCGATGGAGGGCGAGCTGGCGGAGCTGGAGCGCGCCTGGCGCGACGCCGAGGAGATCGCCGCGGTCGCCGACGATCTCCTGCTGCCCCGGTCGGTGCGTGAGCGGCTGGCGCGGCTGCGCGGGCGCGGCTGACCACGGGGCGCGGCGAGCGGTCGCGTCGCGGCGATTCGGTCCGCGTCGCGCTGAATCGATGGCGTAGACATCGGCGCGGCGAGGTATCTTAGCTTTCGGGGGGGCCCCCCAAAGGATGCGTGGCGCCCCTTCAGTCGCCATGCGCGCGCTGCCCGCCGCCGGCGGCGATCTCCGCCCCGTCCGCCATCGGGACCCCGCGCAGCTCGTCAGGCAGCAGGTCCAGGTTCGCCCGCGGGTTCTGGGTGAGCCGCATCGGCCAGCCGGTGCCGAACACGAAGCGTCCGGCGCCGATGGTGCGGAACAGGTGCGCGAGATGGTCCTCGGGCGGCCCCCAGATCCACGAGATGTCCCACCAGACGCGCGCCTGCTCGTCAGGCGTGAGCCCCCAGTGCACCTCCTCGATCATCTCGCGGCCGGCACAGGCGACGACGACCCGCACGCCCGGGCTCGACCGCGCGATCGACCGGACGTGCGCCGCGGTGAGGTCGCCCGCCGAGTCCATCCAGTGGCGCTGCCGCAGGTCCTCGAAGCGGACCGCGAGCAGCAGCGCCACGCCGGCCTCGGCGCAGGCCGCGGCGAGCGCGTGCATCGACGGCTCGTGCGGGCCCATCCCCCACTGCGGCGGGTACGCCCGCACCGCCGGCGCGCCGCGCTCCAGCGCCTGGCGCAGCATCCCCTCCCACTTCGGCCAGTCGGGCCGCACCACGGGCGTCGGCCGGAGCACGGCGCGGTGCGGCTCCAGCGCCGCGTACAGCGCGTCGTTGCCGGGAATGGGGTCGCGGTAGAACGCCGACGGCAGGTGTCCCACCCACGCCGAGCCGATGCGCTCGCGCGCCAGCACGCGCACCAGCACGTCCGGGTCGGGGTGCGGCACGTAGCGGAACGGGTAGGGCCCGATCCAGCAGTTGACGTCGGTGGTCATCGCGCGCCGCCGACGACGCTCGCGTGCGCTCGCCGGTCGCCGGCGTCGGCCCCGCCCTGCACCGAGGGAAAAGTCCCCGGCGGAAAGATCCGCACCGCGTTCCGCCACCTGACGAGCGCCATGTCCTCGGGCGACAGGCCGATCACCTCCAGCGCCCGCAGCTTCGCGAGGCCGGTGCACATCGTGATGTCGCACCCCCAGAGCAGGCGCGACGGGCCGACGGCGGCGAGCGCGTCGTCGAGCATGCCGCGGTCGACGCCGCTGCCGGAGAGGTCGAGGTAGACGTTAGGCAGCTCGCGCACGGCGGCGAAGGTGTGGCGGTAGTCGCCGCCGCCGCCGATGTGCGCCAGGATGAAGCTCGCGCCCGGGTGGCGCTCGGCCAGCCGCCCGAGCTCGGCGCCGTCGGAGGCCTCCTGGTTCCCCCACTCCTTGCGGCGCCACTGCCAGATGTGGTGCAGCACCGGGAAGCCGCGCGCGGCGGCCTGCTCGGCGACGGGGTCCACCAGCCGGTCGTCGGCGCGGCGGCTGGCCGAGAGCTTGATGCCGACCGCGCCCGCCGCGGCGCAGCGCTCGATCTCTGCCAGCGCGTGGTCGCCGAAGTTCGGGTTGACGTGCACGTACGAGCGCACGCGCGCGCCCTCCCGCCGCTGGATCGCCAGCATCTCGTCGTTCCCGCGCGACACGTCCGGCGGCGACGCGAAGTAGGTCGGCGACGTGTGCCCCATGCTGCCGAGGATCGACGCTACGTGGCACGTGATGCCGATGCGGTCGCCGGCGCGCATCCGCGCCGCGTTCACCGCCTGCCAGTCGCGCCGGCCGCACCCCGCGTGGAAGAAGTGCGCGTGGACGTCGATGAGCGGCGCCGCGCCGGCGAGCGGCGGGGCCGGCTCGCCGTTCGCCGAGTCGCTCACGGCGCGTCGGCCCCGCCGGCCGAGTCCTCCTCTTCCTCCAGCAGCTCGACGAACGCGCTGCTCGCCGCGTGCTCGATCGCGGCCACCGCCTCCTCGTCGTGCGCGATGGCGGCGAAGTTGTACGCGCCGCGCTTGAACAGCACGCCGCGGCGGAGGGCGAGCTCCAGGAACCGCTGCTGTCTCGCCTCGTCGGCGAAGCGCAGCAGCCACATCGGATCGATGCCGTCTACCGCCACGCCGCCGACGCCGCTCGACGCGATGGCGGCTTCGACCGCGCGGCGAATCTCCCGTCCCGTGCTCCAGAGCGACTCGGCCACCTCGGCCCGCTCGTGCCACTCGAGCACCGCGTGCGCCGCGGCGAGGCCGATCGTCTCGGACGCGAGCGTTGAAGAGATCCACGTCCGCCCCGCCGCCTCCATCACCGCCGAGCGGCCGACGACGGCCGACAGCGGGAACCCGTTCGCCATTGCCTTGCCGAAGGTGGCCAGGTCCGGCGCCACGTTCGCGTACTGCTGGTAGCCGCCAGTCGCCAGGCGGAAGCCGGTCTTGATCTCGTCGAAGATCAGCACTGCGCCGCGCCGGTCGCACAGGGCGCGCGCGGCGGCGATCCACGCCTCCGACGGCAGCCGCTCGACGACCGGCTCGATGACGACCGCGGCGAGCCGGTCGCCGGCTTCGTTGCCCGCGCGCTCGAGCGCGGCCACGTCGTCGAACGGGACGTGGGTGTAGTCGGCGCGCTCCCCGGCGGTCACGCCCGGCGTCGCCGCGTCGCCCCACCAGCCGAGCCAGCCGAAGTAGCCGCTGCCGATCACGTGCGTGCGCCCGGTGGCCGCGCGCGCGATGCGCACCGCGGCCGCCACCGCCTCGGCGCCCGTCTTGAGGAACCGGACGCGTTCCGCGCACGGGATGACGTCGCACAGCCGCTCTGCGACGTCGACCTCCAGCGTCGGCGAGAGGCCGGCGACGCTGCCGGCGGCCGCGGCCTCGATCACGCTCTGCGTCACCAGCCGGTCGCCGTAGCCGATGGCGACGGCGCCGAGCGCCATCGTGCAGTCGATCAGCGTGGCGCCCGCGGCCGTGGTGACGCGGCACCCCGAGGCGCGGGCGAAGTGCGTGGGCCCGAAATCGGCGCCGGCGCCATACAGCGCCTCCGGCCGCTTGCTCCCCGTCGACGCACCGCCGACGATGACCGCGGCCGCGCGCGCGCGCCACGACCGCTCGACGTCCTCGTCCACGCCGCCGTCGTCCTCGTGATCGTCGGACTCGTCGTCGTCGTGGGCGTCCTCGTCATCGTCGAGCGCGCCCTCGGGCTGCTCGTCCTCCGGCTGCTCGACCGCGTCGTCGTCGGTCGGCGCCTCGGTCTCGCCCGCGGGCGCGGGCTCCGACTTTCGCCACTTGAAGAAGGCCATGCTGCAAGAAGTCCGGGGCCGGCGCGGGCGTCAAGTGCCGCGCTCGCGCGCCGCCTGCTCCACCGCCGCCGCCAGCTCGGCCGCGTGCCGCCGCTCGACGCGGCCGAGCGTTCGCAGGACCTCGATGCCCATCGCGCGGACGAGCATGAGCTCCCGCGCGTCCGGCTCGGCGCGGGCGACCAGCGAGCGGACGCTGCGCATCACGTGCTCCGGATTGCGCGTCTTGAAGAAGTCGATCGCGCCGAGTGCGCGCTCGATGTCGACCAGCACCATCTCGATCTCCGCGGCCGTCGGCGGGCGCGTCTTCTTGCGCGGCGGCTCCAGTGTGCGCGTGACGTCGCCGGCGGCGAGGTGCAGCTCGTAGAGCGCGATGAGCACGGCCTGGGCGAGGTTGAGCGACGAGTGCTCGGTCGTCGGGATGGTCACGGCGACCTGGCAGCGGTCGAGGGCGTCGTTCGGCAGCCCGTCGTCCTCGCGGCCGAACACGACCGCGACCGGCCCCTGCGCCGCGTAGTCGAGCAGGTGCACGGCCGACGCCTTGGGGTCGGCGACCATGCGATTGGCCGCGCGCCGGCGCGCGGTGAAGCCGGCCACGCGCACGCAGTCGGCGAGCGCCTCGTCCAGCGTGTCGAAGTGCTGGATGCGCGCGGCGACGTCGTGGGTGTCGTGCGCCACCTGCTGCACGCGGTTCAGGTCGTACTCGACCGGGCGCACGAGCCGGAGGTGCGACACGCCCATGTTCTTCATCGCCCGCACGACGGCGGCGATGTTGATCGGGTCCTGCGTTTCGTAGAGGACGACGCGGACGGCGTCGAGCGGCGAGTCAGCCATTCCCGATGACGAAGGGGAGCGAGCGCTCCGGGTCGTGGCGGTCGCCGCGGAGGTAGGTCCACTCCCCCGCCGCGCCGCTCAGCACGAGCTGCCCCCGGCGGCGCTCGCGCCCCGGCGCGATCTCGTTGACGATGACCTCCAGCTCGCCGCGAGTTTCGCCGCCGGTGGACGCCGGCAGATCGACCGCACACTCGATCACGTAGCCGTCGGGCGCGGGCGCCCACCGCGCGCGCATCGGAACCGCGCCGCCGCCGCCGATCGGCGAGGTGCGCACGCGGTCGCCGCCCGGCTCGGGGACGAGGAGCCATGCGCCACCATCCCCGACGGAGCCGCGAGACAGCGAAACGTAGAGCTGCACGCCGTCGCTGTTCGTGTCCGGATGCTCGTTGTCCAGCTCGTTGGACTCGCGGCGGGCGGCGAACGTGGGCTCGGCCTTCCGGACGTGCACCCGCACGCGAAGCTGACCGTCGCAGGCGGCGAGCGCCACCTCGGCGGTCGGCGAGCCGGCCTCGGCCCAGCTCTGCTCCGAGCGCCGGTAGTGCGGCTCGCCCAGCGCGAGCCGCAACATGACGCCGCCGGGCTCGGCGGGGTGACGGGGCGCTGACGGGTCGGTGGTAAATTGCTTTTCGGGGGGGGCCCCCCGGCCGGCCGCGCACGTCGGGATCACGAGCGGCGCACGGGACGCCGGCGACGCGGGCGAGGGCGGCGACTCCCGATCCGACCGCCGAGCGCCCGCAGCCTCGTCAGGCTCCGGCGCGCCAGCGCCCACGTCGTCGCACGCGCCGCCCAGGTCGATGCTGCTGCGCGCCCCTCCGGCATGCAGCTCGATGTGCCACCCCCGCCCGGCGCGGGCGTGCAGGTGCCGCGAGCCGTCCGCGAGCTCCACCGCCAGGCGGCCGTCGTCATGGGACATGCGCTGCACGGCGCCGCGCCAGCTCCAGACGCTGGTGAGCACTCCGCTTCCGCCCCGCGACCGGAAGAAGTGAAAGCGGCGCTCGCCCCGCCCGGGGGCGCCAGGCGCAACGGCGCTCCAGCACTGCGCGAGCGCCGTCCCGCTCAGCCAGACGTCGGCCCGCGCCTGGCCCAGCCGGGCGGCGAGCCGCACGGGGTCGACGCCTAACGGCTCGGCCGCCCGCGCCTCGCGCAGGAAGTCGAAGCCGTCCTCCGTTCCCCCGCCGCCGCCGGGATCGCGGGCCGTCCACCGGCCGACGTTCGACAACTCGCCGTCGGCGTGGACCGGAAGGTCGAGCGTCACCTCGCGCGCCCCGGCGTCCCACGCCAGCTCGTCCACCAGGTAGTCCGGCATCACCACGACCGTCCGGCGCGCCACGACGCCCGGCGCGATGCCGTGCACGTCAGCGTCCACCCAGCCGGCCGCGCCGCGGTCCTCGAACGCGCGGAGCACGCCGTGCACGCGCGCCTGCGACCGGCCGTCGACAAGGGGCGCGTTGTGGGCGAGGGTGCTCCGGTACCAGTGCAGCGTCGGGTCCACGTACGAGCCGGTGCCCACGTCGTCGAGCCAGCGGAGGGTGCCGTCGACGAGCAGCAGGTTCAGCCGGTCCGGGTGCCCGTGCCCGCCGCCCGAGTGCCCGTAGTCGAGCGCCGCGTACACGCGGCCGCCGTCGCGGCGGATCACCGCAAGGCCCTGCGCCTCCAGCAGCGCGGACCGCGGCGTCCACTCGGGAAGGGGCGGGAGCGTCTCGCGCGCCGCGAGCAGCGAGCGCCACCCCAGCTCCGCCCTCGTCAGGCGCGACGCCGGCACGTTCCGCTCGGCCTCCGCGGTCGACCGCGCGCGCTCCAGCGGCCGCCCCGCCGGCAGGGCCGGGTCGTAGAGCGCGCCGAGTGCGCCCAGCAGCCGGCCGTCATCGCGGCGCACCAGTCCCAGCTCGCACAGCTCGGCGAATCGCCACTGGCGGAGCGACACGCCGTACTGCGAGTCGCGGCGCGAGGGGAAGGTGAGGTCCGGGAGCGCCGAGACGAACGGCGTGGCGAACCCCTCCTCGAACCGCCTG
>Ga0126308_10000216_pt1 | contig 16851 bp, 16 predicted proteins | sample Plot55_FD_92533 | JGI IMG/M metagenome (GOLD analysis project Ga0126308, IMG submission 92533) | Serpentine soil microbial communities from UC McLaughlin Reserve, CA, USA - Plot55 | ecosystem: Environmental > Terrestrial > Soil > Grasslands | place: USA: UC McLaughlin Reserve, Lake County... | reverse complement strand
TGTCCCCGGCCGTGGCCCCTTCGGACGGTTGCGGGAGAAAATGTTGCAGTTTCGGTTCCATCAGCTCACCACCTCGCTTCGTCGTTCCAGCAGGACCACGTCGCGCCAGACACCGTGCAGCCGTCCGATCCGCTCCTGCGTTCCGAGCGCGCGGAAGCCGAAGCGGCTGCAGAGCTCGAGGCTGGCCTGGTTCTCGGGGAAGACGCCCGTTTGCAGCGTCCAGATGCCGCCGCGCTCGGAGCTCTCGATCACGGCCGCCACGAGCGCGGCGCCCACGCCCTCACCGCGGGCGTCTTCGCCCACGTACACGCTGACCTCCGCAACCCCTGCGTAGCAGGAGCGGCTCGACGCGAGCGCGAGCGCGATCCAGCCGAGCACGCGCCGGCGCCCCTCCCTCTCGGCGACGAGCCGGTGCTCGGCAAGGTGACTCACATCCCAGTCCTCCCACGACGGGACCTCGGTCTCGAAGGTCGCGTCGCCCGTCGCGATCCCCTCGGCGAAGATCCGCGAGACCTCCGGCCAGTCGCCCGGCCGGAGGTCTCGCACGTCGACCGCTGTCGCGATCACGCCAGGAGCCCTAGCAGTCGTAGTAGAGGGCGAACTCGGCCGGATGCGGTCTGAGCCGCACGACGTCCACCTCGTTCTCCCGCTTGTAGTTGATCCAGGTGCGGATCAGCTCCTCCGAGAAGACGCCGCCCGCGAGCAGGAACTCGTGATCGGCCTCGAGCGCGTCGAGCGCTTCGGCCAGCGAGCCGGGCACCTGCGGCACCGAGGCGTCCGCGTCCTCGAAGAGGTCGTAGTCGGCCGGTGCACCCGCATCGAGCCCTTTCTGGATCCCGTCGAGCCCGGCCATCACCATCGCTGCGAAGGCGAGGTACGGGTTCGCCGCTGCGTCGGGGCAGCGGAACTCGATCCGCTTCGCCTTGGGCGAGTCGGAGTACATCGGGATCCGGATGCAGGCCGAGCGGTTCCGCTGCGAGTAGACGAGGTTGACCGGCGCCTCGTACCCGGGCACCAGTCGCCGGTACGAGTTCGTGGTCGGAGCGCAGAAGGCGAGTAGCGCCGGCGCGTGGGCAAGCAGCCCGCCGACGTAGGAGCGCGCAAGCTGCGAGAGCCCCGCGTAGCCCGACTTGTCGGCCATCAGCGGCGCGCCCTCCTTCCAGAGGGACTGGTGGCAGTGCATCCCGGAGCCGTTGTCGCCGAAGAGCGGCTTCGGCATGAAGGTGACCGTCTTTCCGGCGGCCCTGGCCACGTTCTTGACCACGTACTTGTAGGTCATGACCTGATCCCCCATCCGCGTGAGCGGCTGGTAACGGAGGTCGATCTCGCACTGGCCGCCGGAGGCAACCTCGTGGTGGTGGAACTCGCACGGAATCCCGAGCCGCTCGAGAGTCAGCACCATCGCCGAGCGCAGGTCGTGCAGCGTGTCGTGCGGAGCGGGCGGGAAGTAGCCCTCCTTCGGGCGCACCGTGTAGCCGAGCCCGGGCTCACCGGAGTTCCAGTGGCCCTCGGCCGAGTCGATCGCGTAGTGCGAGCGGTGGTCGGCGAGCTCGTACGAGACCGAGTCCAGAACGAAGAACTCGCACTCAGGCCCGATGTAGGCCGTGTCCGCGATGCCCGTCTCGTTGAGGTACTCCTCGGCGCGGCGGGCGATCCGGCGCGGGTCCTTGCCGTAGCCCTCGCGCGTCAGCGGGTCGGCGATCTCGCAGATCAGCGAGAGGGTCGGCGCCTCGGTGAACGGGTCGAGGACCGCGCTGGCGGCGTCCGGCATCAACAGCATGTCCGACTCCGCGATCCCCTGCCAGCCGCGGATCGAGGAGCCGTCGAAGCCGAGGCCCTCGTCGAAGGCCGACTCGTCGAACGCCGTGATCGGCAGCGTCACGTGCTGCCAGGTTCCGAGCAGGTCGCAGAACTTCAGGTCGACCATCTGAGCCTGCGTCTCGCCGGCCCACTCGAGCGTCTCCTTCGGCGCCGGCTTCTCCGTCGAGCCGTTCGCCAGATACTGCTTCGTCTCTTCCGCCGCCATGCTTCTCCTTTCGGGACCAAAGAAAAAGGGCCCAGAACTCCTGCGAGTCCTGAGGCCCCAATGCCTCCGCGGCCGCCTTCGGCGACGGTCGCTGGGCGGCAGCTTAGTAGAAGTTTCGGACGGCGTCTAGCAGTTACGCAGGCTGACGCACGCGAGCGAGGTCGGAATGGCGAAGTTGATGTTCTCGCCTCCGCCCGACACCAGGACCCCGACGACGTGACCCTGCTTGTCGAGTGCGGGCCCTCCCGAATTGCCCGGGTTCGCGGCCGCGTCCGTCTGGATTGCCCGCGGGGTGACGCGGCCGACGATTCCCGTGCTGACGGTGCCGTAGAGGCCGTACGGGCTGTCCACGAGCAGGAGCTGATCGCCGGTGCGCGGGTTCGGCCTCGAGCCGGTATAGCCCTCGTGATTTGCCGTGGGCAGAGCCGGCAGGTACGGTTTCGGCCGTAATGCTGCTCCTCGGCTGACACCGGTTCCCGTGCGCGCCGCCCTTCGGGCAGGCGCGCCCTGTCCGTGTCCCTGCGAGTCGGAGCAGCATATGAAGGCCCTCGAAGTACACAATCTGCACAAGGAGTTCGTCCGCCGCGAAGGGCGCTCGCGGCGGCGCGTGCCTGCGCTCGCCGGGGTCAGCTTCGTCGTCGAGCGCGGCGAGTGCGTCGCGATTCTCGGCCCGAACGGGTCGGGGAAGTCGACGCTCGTCCGCCTGCTCTCGACGCTGCTCTTGCCGGACGGCGGCAGCGCGATCGTGTTCGGCCACGACGCCGTCGGCGAGACGCGCGCGGTCCGAAGGCTGATCAACCGTGTCTCGGTCGAGGCCTCGTTCTTCAAGAAGATGTCTGCGATCGAGAACCTGAGCTACGCGGCGCGCTTCTACGGCCTCCGGAGCTCGCAGACGCGGGATCGGATCCCCGAGATCCTGACCCGGGTCGGCTTCCCCGAGGACCGCCGTGCGGAGCCGATGGAGAACCTGTCGCGGGGCATGCAGCAGAAGGTCGCGCTCGCCCGCGCGCTCCTGACCTCACCGATCCTGTTGCTGCTGGACGAGCCGACGACCGGGCTCGACCCCCGCTCCAAACAGGAGGTGCAGGAGTTCATTCGCGAGGTGCGCGCCGAGCACGACGCGACGGTGCTGCTCTGCACGCACGACCTCGTCGAGGCCGAGGGCCTTGCCGACCGCATCGGAATCCTCGACGGCGGCTCGTTGCTCTGCCTCGAGCCGGCCGTCGAGCTGAAGGCCCTCTACGGAGCAGAGACCCTCGAGGAGGCGTTCTTCGCGGCCAGCGGACACGCCTTCGAGAACGGCGCAGGAGGCGGGAGAGCATGAGAGCGATGAGCCTCGCCCTGCGCCACGAGCTCGTCGGCCTCGGCGGCGTGATCGAGCGGAACATCTATCTCGTCAAGCGCTACATCTGGTGGGACATCGCGTTCTTCCTCTGGACGGTCGCGAATACGCTCACGATCGTCTTCATCGCCAAGGGCATCCCGGCGGTGGGAGGAACGGTCGACGTCCAGCGCTTGACGACGGTCTTGCTCGTCGGCGCCGTCATCTGGGCCTACCTCGGCATCATCTTCGAGATCCTCACAGAGACCGTAGCGTGGGAGCGTTGGGAGGGAACGATCGAGTACACCTTCATGGCGCCGCTCTCGCGACCCGTGCACCTGTTCGGTATGGGCCTCTTCGCGATCGTCTACGGCGTCGTGCGCGCGGTGCTGCTCTTCGGCGTCGTGGCGGCGTTCTTCGGCCTCCACCTGCCGAACGCCGATTACGGCGCGGCGCTCGTGCTGCTCGTCGTCGCCTCGATCTCGTTCATCGGGATCGGGATGATGACGGCGGTCCTGCCGCTGATCTCGCCGGAGAAGGGCACGCAACTCGGCTTCGTCGCGCAGGGCCTGCTGCTCGTGGTCTCGGGCGTCTACTACCCGGTCTCGGTGCTTCCGGAGTGGATGCAATGGCTGGCGAAGATCTCGCCCGCCACCTATGCGCTCCGCGGTTGCCGCGAGGCGATCCTCGAGGGCGCCGGGTTGAGCTCGCTCTGGGCCGAGATCTGGCCGCTGCTCGTGATCGGCGCGGTCTCGGTACCGCTCGGGCTGTGGGTCTTCCGCACAGGCGAGCGCTACGCGAAGAAGCACGGGAAGCTGAAGAGATCCGGATGATTGTCGTCCGACCTGCCGAGACCGACTCCGACCTCGAGGCCTGGATTCAGGTTCGCCGCGTAGTCGTCCCGGACGAGTCGGCCGGCACGGTCGAGCAGCAGCGCGGTCGCGAATCCAACGAGAGGCTCCTGCTGCTGGCCGAGCTCGACGGCGAGCTTGCCGGAAGCGGTCTGGCCGATCGCTCCGACATGGCGGCCCGGTTCGGCATCGCGCCACGCGTGCTCCCCGGCTTCAGGCGTCGCGGCGTCGGCACTGCAGTCCTGCGGGAGCTGGCGGCGCACGCCGAGCGCTTCGGTGTGCCTGAGGCCAGCGCCCTCGTCGTCGACGACGGCTCCAAAGCGTTTGCGGAGCGCTGCGGCTTCCGTGAAACCGACCGGCAGGTGGAGCAGGTGAAGGTGCTCGGTGACGAGCAACCGGCTGAACTTCCCCCAGGGATCGAGGTCGTCACGGTTGCTGAGCGCCCGTCCCTGCTCGAGGAGGCCTACCCGCTCGCATGCGAGGGGTATGCGGACTTCGCCACTGACGCTCCAGCCAGCGTCTCGCTCGAGGACTGGCTCCGAGAGGAGGCGACCCTGCCCGGGGGTTCGTTCGCCGCGCTCGCGGAGGGTGAGGTGGTCGGCTACAGCGGTCTGATGGCTCACGACAACCCAGGCCTGGCCGAGGACGGACTCACGGTCGTGCGCCGAGACTGGCGGCGCCGCGGGCTCGCACGCGCGCTCAAGCGCCTCGAGCTCCACTGGGCCGCGCGGAACGGGGTGAGCGAGGTCGTCACCTGGACCCAGCGAGGCAACGAAGGCATGCGGCGTCTCAACGAGCTTCTTGGCTACGAGTACCGCGCGATCTCGCTGACGATGTGCGCTCCGCTCCCCCTCCCGCTAGACTCCGATCGTTCGTGAGGCGACGGGGCCTCGGGCGCTGAAGCGTCCGGGGCTTTTTTGTGTTTTTGAAGGGAGGCCAAGGGTGGCGCAGGTCGAGAGCAAGGACAGGGCAACGAGCGATCCGCGGGCGCGAAAGCACGTTCTGAAGCGGATCCAGGACGAGGGGATCGAGTTCCTGCTCCTCTGGTTCACCGACATCGAGGGGCATCTGAAGAGCTTCGCGGTGACGCCGAGCGAGATGGAGGCAGCGCTCGACGACGGGATGGGCTTCGATGGCTCGTCGATCACCGGCTTCAACGCGATCGAGGAGTCGGACATGGTCGCGATCCCCGACCCCGAGACCTTCACGCCGATGCCCTGGAAGGAAGGCGAGACGAAGGTCGCACGGATGATCTGCGACGTCGTCACCCCGGACGGGCAGCCGTACGAAGGTGACCCGCGCTACGTCCTGCGCCGCGCGCTCGAGCGGATGGCCTCGATGGGCTTCGACACCTTCAACGTCGGGCCCGAGCTCGAGTACTTCCTCTTCAAGGACGACAAGGGCACCGAGACCCTCGACGAGGGCGGCTACTTCGCGATGACCACGATGGACGCGGCGAGCGAGCTGCGCCAGGAAACCGTGCGCGCGCTCGAGAGCGTTGGCATCCCGATCGAGTACGTCCACCACGAGGTCGGGCCCTCCCAGCATGAAATCGACATGCGCTTCGCACCCGCGCTGACCATGGCGGACCACACCGTCACCTACCGTCTGATCGTCAAGGAGATCGCGAAGAAGGCTGGCTACCACGCGACCTTCATGCCGAAGCCGATCTTCGGCGAGAACGGTTCGGGGATGCACACGCACCAGTCGCTCTTCACCGACGGGCGCAACGCGTTCTTCGACGGCGACGATGAATGGCACCTCTCCGACGTCGGCAAGGCGTTCATCGCCGGGCAGCTCCGCCACGCCCGTGAGATCTCGGCGGTCTTCGCGCAGTGGGTCAACTCGTACAAGCGGCTCGTCCCGGGCTACGAGGCGCCGGTCTACGTCGCCTGGTCGCGCCGGAACCGCTCGGCGCTGATCCGCATCCCGCTGTACAAGCCGGGCTCGGAGCAGGCCACCCGGGCAGAGATCCGCTGTCCGGATCCGGCCTGTAATCCCTACCTGACGTTCGCGACACTGCTCCACGCGGGCCTCGACGGGATCGAGCACGGGTACGAGCTGCCCGAGCCGATGGAGACCAACCTTTACCACCTCACGCCCGAGCAACGGCGTGAGCGCGGGATCGTCTCGCTGCCCGAGACCCTGGGGGAGGCGATCGACGAACTGGCCCAGTCGGATTTGGCGCGGAAGGCGCTTGGGCCGCACATTTTCGACCGCTACGTCGAGCTGAAGCGGAAAGAGTGGGACGACTACCGCGTGCAGCTCACCGACTGGGAGCTCGACCGGTACTTGTCCGTTCTTTAGAAAAAAGAGAGAATCAGGCCCGGTTCCGCGGCCTGCGGCTTAGCGGAGCCCAACTGACGGCCGACTGCGAGCTGCCGGGTTTATCCGCAGCTCGTGGTCGTTAGAGGCTCGGGTTCGTTACAGGAAGCTGCGCAACGACTCGCGCTCGACGCGCAGGCCGATCACGCCGCTCGCCCCGTCGATCAACTCGATCGCGGCCGCGGGCACGAGGCGCCGCCGGCGGGCGAAGAAGCCCTTGCGTACCGAGAGCGCGTCCGGGATGTCGGGCTCGGTTCCGTACATCGGGCACTCGACGCGCCCCACGACCCGTCCCCGCGCATCGGCCACGAGAAAACCCGAGGTCTGGAGGAGCGCCGTGGCTGGCACCGACATTGCCGCTGACCCTAGCGCGCCTACTAGACGGACTCGTAAAACATTTGTTAAGGGACGACTGAGTGCGGCTCTTGCGCAACCACGCGGGGGCGGGCTGCCTTGGTGTCGCTTGCCGGGCTTCGGCCCTCGGCGTAGTCCTGACTCGCCCTTTCGAGCTCCTGTAAGAAGTTCGTGAAGACGCGCTTAGACCGAGGTCCCCGGTGGCATCTAGGGAGCTTGGCTGCTCGAAGTCAAATCACGTATGCGCCCCAAGACACGAGGGACGGGCGTCGGCCGAGCGAGCGGATTCCGCTTAAAGGGGAGCGGGTCGAGCGGTCCCATTTGGGCATTCTCAAGCACGGAACCGTCTTCTACTCAGATCAGCTCCAGATTCTCGTCAAGTGGGATGACGGGCGTTCCCAAAGCTTGCGACCCGGTCTCGATCGATTCCGGATTATCGCGAGCGCATGATCGAGGGGGCTTTGTTTGGGCGTCGCTTGATCGAGACTGGGGGTCGACAGACATACGAATCTGACGAAACTGAGAGAGTGGAGAACGAACGTCGGGGGCGGCCCCGGCATCTGCGGCAAGGCAAGAAGCTGAGCAAGGGGACGGTGGTCGTGACGGAATACGACGCCTCCGGTCAGCTCCTTCGAAGCACGTTCTACTACAGCACCGACGACAGGTTGCTTGCGAGGATCGTCGAGGGTGGGTCGGATCACCGCCGCTCACCACGAACCGCGGCCTAACCTGCGACAGCGCCGTCAATCTCCACCGGCCGTTGGTCACGTTCTTTCCCTGACCTTTGGGGGGCGCATTCCGCTTATCGATCATTCATATCGAGTTGGGGTGGTCGGTACTGCGGTGCTGACCGCCCCGCGACGAACGCACGTCGCGGTCTCGGGCTAGGGTCGCCTAAACTCGTCCGACCGTTCTGCCGATAATAGGTATGAGTCGGGGTACGGCATCTCCCTCCCCCCGCCCGGGGCGTCGGCTGGCCGCAGAGCCTAGGCGCTCCGCCCCGGCTCTCTGAACTGTCGTCTTCCTGTCAAAGCGCGACGGATCATTGTCGCGACGAGGCGCCATGGCGGGACGGCTTTGCTGATCAGAAGTGTCCTAATCAGCCGATGCAGCGAGAGCGGCCACCTGGCTTTGGGAAAGCATCAATCTCAGCTCGAGAGACAGGGGCGGCCGCTCTCGCCTGCGGGTGGACGCAACGCACTGTACGCAAACGCAGAGCCGAGCGCCAACCTCAACGCCAGCGTTGGTCTTCCTCAACGCCTCTTGAATACGTCCATCCGCCGAGATAGAAGTGCGCTGGTAGGCAAAGGCCGGGTGGTTGCCTCTCTCTCCAAGGGTGGCCTAGCCGCCAAGCTAGCGTCGCCTTCCCCGGGACGGCCACCCGGCCTCGCCTGAATAAGACGCGGCCTGGAAGCCCAACTTGCAGTCTGCCGCGTCTTATCCGGGCTTGGCGGACATCGCCCACCAGGCGATGGCGAGTGCTACCACGTAGATCCCGGCCAGCACCGGCACCGCGACTGCCGCCCGCCCGATTCCGTGTCGGCGCACCGAGACCCACCCGAGGATGCCGAGCGCGATCAACAGGAGCCCGCCTCCTTCGGAGACGGCGAAGCCGACCCCCAACCAGCCGGGTTCGTCGCCGTCGGGGAACTCCTTGCCCTCGATCCAGCCCGCGCCGACCCTCATCGCGATCCAGCTGGGGATGATCGCGAACAGGAAGGTCTTGAGCGCCACTCGCGCGAGCAGCTCGGCGTGCGCACTCCGGCTTCGCGCGGCGAACCCCACGATCGCGACCGTGGCCGTCGCGCCGAAGAGGATCATCGCGCCGAGAACGTGCACGAAGAGCGGCAGGTTCCAGCTGTCTGGGCGGACGAGCGCAAGCATCAGGCGCCCGGCTTCCAGATCATGAGCGCGAGCAGGGCCACCAGGATCAACCCGCTGCCGTAGTTGCAGGCCAAGGTGATCGGGTCGCGGACGCGAGCCTGCAGCTGGGCGCTCGGACCGTCGCCCTGCGCCATCAGTTGCTCAGCGAGCTTGGCGGTGCGGGCGTCACGGCTGCCCGCGTACCCGCCGATCGCATTGCCGAGGATCAGGAGCACGATCGCGGCCACGATCCAGGCGTCGCCGTAGCCGTAGCCGACCTCGTTCACGAGCCAGAGTCCAAAGACGAACGCGAGCATGCTGCCGGCGATGATCGCGGCGACCGCGATCCGGGTCAGCCCGAAGAGCAACAGGATCTCGCTCGGCCGGTCGCGGCGAAGGGCCACCATGTTCAGGGCCGCAGCGACGACACCACCGCCGACGAGCAGGAAAGCCCCGGTGATGTGCATGAACAGCAGCCAGTCGTACTTGTTCACGGCCGCTAACCCTAAGGAACGCGGCGGCTACCTACAATCGGCTAGGTGGACGAGACCGCGCGGCACCTGCGCCTGCTGACCGAGACGATCGCCGCCGTCAACTCGACGCTCGACCTCGAAGAGGTGCTCTCTCTCGTCGCGCGGGAGGTTGCCGATGCCCTCGGCGCGGATGCGTGCTTCGTCTACCTCTACGACGAGCAGGCCGACGAGCTCGTGCTGCGCGCCACGCACGGAACGCGGGTCGAGGAGATGACCGGCCGCCCTCGGATGCGGCCCGGTGAAGGGATCACGGGCACGGCGGCCTCGTCGCGGGAGCCCGTGATGATCCCGGCGCAGGCGCATCTCGACGAGCGCTTCAAGGCCTTCCCGAACCTGCGCGAGGACGAGTACGAGTCGATCCTGGCCGTTCCCGTGCTGGCGCGCACGAAGCTGGCGGGCGCCCTCAACGTCCGTACGAAGGATCCGCGGGAGTTCTCGTCCGCCGAGATCGAACTCTTGCTGGCGATCGCGGCCCAGGTTGCGCAGACGATCGAGCACGCGAAGCTCTACGCCCAGGCCCAGCGGCGGGTGGTCGAGCTGGAGGCGCTCGCGCGCATCTCGGAAGCGGTGTCGGAGTCGCTCTACCTCGAGGAGTCGCTCGAGGGAATCGTCGCGGCGACCGTGGATGCGCTCGGCGCGAGCGGCGCGGCGCTCGTGCTCGAGGACGGCGAGGTCGTCTGGCCGGACGGACGCGCGGGCAAGCATGCCGTGCGGGTCCCGCTGCGCTGGAAGGGCCGGCAGGTCGGGGAGCTCGTCTGCGACCGGGACACGCCGTTCACGAGCGACGATCGCGCGCTGCTCGGCTCGATCGCGAGCCACGCGGCGGTCGCGCTCGAGCACGGGCGGGCAGTCCTGCGCGGGGTGCTGGCGCAAGAGATCCATCATCGGGTCAAGAACAACCTCCAGACCGTGGCCTCGCTGCTCCGGCTCCAGGCGCGGGCCGAGGACGTTGACGCGGGCAAGGCCCTCGACGACTCGGTGAACCGGATCCTGGCGATTGCGGCGGTCCACGAGGTGCTGACGGAGCGGCGTGACGACGATGTTGCGCTGGATGAGTTGCTCGACCGGTTGCGCGCGATGCTGGTGCAGGGGCTCGGGCAGGCGAAGGCGGTCGAAGCGACGCTCGAGCCGGTCCTGCTGGCGGGCAACCGTGCGACGGCCCTGGCGCTCGTTTTCTCGGAGCTGCTCCAGAACGCTCTCGAGCACGGCGGGCAGTCGGTTCGGGTAGAGCTCGGGCGGCGTGAGGGCCAGGTCGTGCTCGCGATCGCCGACGACGGCACCGGCGTGAACGGCGAGCCGGTCTCGGGCACCGGCCTCTCGATTGTCCGCGCCCTCGTGCAGGACGAGCTCGACGGGACGCTCACCCTCGAATCCGACGGTGGGCTACGGGCCGAGGTGGTCTTTCCGGCGTGAGCGACTAGACGCGCTCGAACACTGCCACCCGCCATACACGGCTTGCGCGCTCGTGCACGGCCAACCTCAGTTCGTCCGCCTCGGCCGCGCGCAGCACCTGCGCCGGAGGATGTACGAACGCCTCGATTCCGCCTGTCAGTCGGCACCAGACGTTGACGAGCCGAAAGCCGATGCGCAGCCACCACGTATCGCGAGGAAAGCTGAGCGCGAGCAGCCGCCGAGCATGTCGCGCGGCGGCCCCGACGAGGAGGTCCGGGTCGGGATAGCAGCACACGACCCGATGCATGACCACGACGTCGGCAGGGTCGATGCCGGCCTCACTCTCGGCGAAATCTCCGTGACGCCGCTCGATCCGCCGCTCGGCTCCCGCCTCGCGGGCAAGCGCCTTCGCCTCGTCGTCGTAGCCGTGTGAGAGCTCGACGATCAGCGCGCTGGCGGCTCCACGCCTCAAGAGCTCGAGGTCGATCGCGCCCACACCACCGCCCACCTCGAGCACGGAAGCCCCGGCCACGTCGCGCGTCGTGACCTCGTCGACCAGCCGCTGGGCAGTGCCGTCGAGCCCTTTGCGCCGGTACTTGCGGGCGTCGCGGCGCGCAGTCCGGGCGCCGAAGAATTTCTCGTAGCCTCGGGCGCAGCAGGTACTCACACCAGGGGAGTCTACGATCCCGCGAATGAGGATCCTCGTCGCCGAGGACGAAACGATCATTCGCCTCGACCTGCGCGAACTACTCGAGCGTGCCGGTTTCGAGGTCTGCGCCGAGGCGAAGGACGGCCTGGAGGCGGTCGAGCTGGCTCGAAGCGAGCAGCCCGACCTCGCGGTGCTCGACGTGAAGATGCCGAGGCTCGACGGGATCGAAGCGGCGCGGCGGATCCTCGACGAGCGTCCGATTCCGATCGTGATGCTCACTGCCTATGGGCAGGACGAGCTCGTCTCGCGCGCGATCGAGGCCGGCGTCTTCGGCTATCTCGTCAAGCCCTTCCGCGAGCAGGATCTGCTGCCGGCGATCCACACGGCCCGTGCGCGTCACGAGGAGCTGAGCGCGCTGCGCGAGCAGGCGGACTCGCTCGCCGAGGCCCTGGCAGCTCGCAAGTCGATCGAACGCGCGAAGGGTCTGCTGATGGAGCGCGAGGGACTGAGCGAGGAGGACGCGTTCTCCCGCCTGCGCAAGGCGAGCCAGGTCTCTGGCCGTCCCATGCGCGTCGTCGCGGACGCACTGCTCGCGACGTTCGACGAGCTGTAGCAGGGGCTTGACGAAACATCGGCTGTGCCCTCGGGCCGCCCTGCTCGCCCCGATGCCGCGTCCTCAGTCGCACCCGTAGCCTCCGGCTACGAGCACTCCCTGCGTCCTTGCCTCGGAACGATCAGCGCACCCCGAGGACGAGCGACGTTCCGCCAAACCCTCCTAGGCCTGAGCCTCTTCGAAAAGACGCTCCCAACGCGAGATGAGCCCCTGCAGCTCGTCTCGGGCATTTCGGTGCGCGGTCAGGGTCGCCACGTCGGACCAGTCCTCCGAGAGCTTCCGCTCGAGCTCTGCGACCGCTTCCTCCTGTTGCGAGATCTCGCCTTCGAGCCGCTCTAGCTCAGACGGGCGCACCGCGCGAGCCCGCTGCACCTTCGGCTTTTCCTTCGGGGCGCGAACGGGCTCCGCCGGCATCGCCGGCTCGGCACGCCGCTGCGCGTAGTCGGCCCAGCCCCCTTCGTAGGAGTTGATCGACCTCTCCTCGATCGCCAGTGTGCGCTCGGCGACCGCGTCGAGCAGCGCGCGGTCGTGGGAGACGAGCAGCACGGTGCCCGGAAACGCGTCGAGCGCCGTCTCGAGGGCCTCCCGGCTCTCGAGGTCGAGGTGGTTCGTCGGCTCGTCGAGCACGAGGAAGTTCGCCCCCGAGGCGACGACGAGCGCGAGCGCGAGCCGTCGCCTCTCGCCGCCGGAGAGCGCGGTGACAGGCTTTTCGTGCGCCTCCCAACCGGAGAAGAGGAAGCGACCAAGGAGCGTCTGGGCCTGCGGCCGGGGCAACCCGGTCGCGCGCTGGGCGCAATCGAGCACGCTCCCGCGCTCGTCGAGCTCGACCTCGTGCTGCGAGAAGTAGGCGGGAAGGACGCCGTGGCCGAGCCGGACCGATCCCTCGCGTGGCTCGCGCGCGCTGAGGATCGTCTCGAGCAGGGTCGTCTTGCCGGAGCCGTTCGGGCCCACGAGCCCGACGTGCTCGCCACGCTCGATGGCGAAGGTCGTGTCTGTCAGCAGCTCCTTGTCTCCTGCGCTGACGCCGAGCTTGGTCGCCTCGAGCACCGTCCGGCCGCTTCGGGCGGGCTTGAGGAACTCGAAGCCGAGCGACCGGCTGCGGCGGCTAAGGAGCTCGAGCTCGCCCGCTGCGCCCGCACGCTCCTTCTTCAGGCGCTGGATCTGCGACAGCTTCGCCTGGGCCTGCTTCGCCTTGTTCTTCTTGTACCGGAAGCGCTCCACGAAGCGCTCGAGGCGCGCGATGTCGACACCGACCCGCTGGGCGGTCTTCGCGGCCGCTGTGGCTCGCGAGGCCTTCTCGATGCGCCACGTGTGCCACTCCCCCGGGAAGAACAGCGCCCTGCCTGCCTCGAGCTCGAGCACGCCCGTCGTCACGGCCTCGAGGAACCAGCGGTCGTGCGCCACCAGGATCACCGCCGCATCGATGGACTGGAGCTCCTGCTCGAGCCACTCGAGGTTCTCGACGTCGAGGTGATTCGTCGGCTCGTCCAGGAGCAGCAGGTCGGGATCACCGGCGAGGGCCCGGGCAAGCGAGGCGCGGGTCAGCTCGCCCCCGGAAAACGTGTCGAGCGCCCGGTCCAGGTCGCGCTCCGCGAACCCAAGGCCCCTTAGTGCCGCGGCCGCGCGCTCGCGCCAGGTGTAGCCGCCGGCGTGCTCGAGGCGCGCCTGGGCTTCGGAGTAGCGGCGCAGCGTTGCCGGGGCGTGATCGCCGGAGGCCATCGCCTGCTCGAGGGCATGCAGCTCCTCCTCGGTCGCGACGAGGTCGCGGGCGTCGCTGAGCGCGTACTCGCGCAGGCTCATTCCGCTCTGGATCGGAGGCCGCTGGTCGTGCAGCGCAATGCGTGTGCCCTTGGCGAAGGCGAGCTCGCCGCCGTGCCGCTCGCTCTCACCGGTGAGCATTCGCAGCAGCGTCGTCTTGCCGGCGCCGTTCGGGCCGGAGAGCGCGAGTCGGTCGCGCCGCTCGACCGAGAACGAGACGCCCTCGAAGAGCAGCGAGCCGGCCATCTCCTTGCGGAGGTTGGATGCGGTGACCACGGCCACCGCTTAAGCGTATGCGGGGCTAGCCGCGTGCCGCGACAGCCGAGCCGACCAGAGCGCGCGCCGCCTCGACGATGTGGTCGGCGTCGATTCCCGCTGCGGCGAGCAGCTCGGCCGGCTTTCCGGAGCCGGGCATCTCTCGCACCGCCAGGCGAACGACGCGCGCGGGCGTCTCACCGTCGGAAAGCGCCTCCAGCACCGCGTCCCCGATCCCGCCTTCGGACCAGTGATCTTCGACGGTCAGCACGCGTCCGCCCGTCGCCTCTACTGCAGCTCGGAGCGTCTCGCCGTCCACCGGCTTCACGGAGTAGAGGTCGATGACGCGCGCGGAGATGCCCTCGCTCTCCAACTGCTCGGCCGCCTTCAGCGACTCGTGCAACGTGATCCCCGCGCCGACGATCGCGATGTCGTCGCCCTCGCACAGGACTCGCGCTCCGCCGATCGGGAACTCCTCGCCGGCTGCGTAGACCACCGGCGTTGCCGCACGGGTCGTGCGTAGGAAGACGATTCCCTCGCGGTCGGCCATCTCCGCCACGAGCTTCGCCGTCTGGTTGGCGTCGCTGGGGTAGAGCACCGTCGAGTCGTGGACAGCACGCATCATGGCGAGGTCCTCGAGCGCCATCTGCGACGGACCGTCCTCGCCGATCGAGACACCCGCATGCGAGCCGCACAGCCGGATGTTGGCCTGGCTGATCGCCGCCATCCGTACGAAGTCGTAGGCGCGCGTGAAGAACGCGGCGAACGTCGACGCGAACGGCACCCACTCGCGCACTTGCAGGCCGACTGCCGCCGCGACCAGCTGCTGCTCTGCGATGAACATCTCGAAGTAGCGGTCGGGGTGGGCCTTCGCGAACAGCTCTGCGTAGGTGGAGTTGCTGACCTCGCCGTCCAGCGCGACGACCTTGCCGTCGGCTGCGCCGAGGGCCACGAGCGCCTCGCCGTACGCGAGCCGGGTCGCCACCTCCTCGCCGAGCTCCCAGGTGGGCAGCTCGAGCGGGCTCTCGTCGACCGAGTGGGGCTCACCGTCGAATTCCGGCTTTGCCACCTCCACCGCGATGTTGCGCACGCCACCGAGCTCCTCGATCGCCTTGTCGGGATCGTCGAGCGCCTTGCCATGCCAGTTCGGCTGGTTCTCGACCTCCTTGACGCCCTTGCCCTTGATCGTCTTCGCGACGATCACGGTGGGCACGCCATCCGTGGAGACCGCCTCGGCGTATGCCTTGTCCACGGCCTCGACGTCGTGCCCGTCGACCTCGATTGCGTGCCAGCCGAAGGCCTTGGCCCGGTTGGCGTACGAGTCGAGGTCCCAGCCGTGCATCGTCTCGCCGCGCTGTCCGAGCCGGTTGACGTCGATGATCGCCGTCAGGTTGTCGAGCTTGTAGTAAGCGGCGTGCTCGAACGCCTCCCACATCGAGCCTTCGGCCATCTCGCTGTCGCCGCAGAGCGCCCATACGCGGTAGGGGAGCCGGTCGAGCTTCTTCCCGGCGAGCGCGATGCCTACGCAGAAGGGCAGGCCCTGGCCGAGCGACCCGGTGGCGACGTCCACCCAGGGGATCTCGGGCGTCGGGTGTCCCTGGAGCCGGCTGCCGAACTTCCGGAAGGTGAGGAGCTCCTCGTCACTGATCGCGCCCGCCGCCTTGTACATCGAGTAGAGCAGGGGAGACGCGTGTCCCTTGGAGAAGACGAGGTGGTCATTCCGCGGGTCGTCGGGCGAATCGAAGTCGTAGTGGAGGTACTTCGCCATCAGCACGGCCATCAGGTCGGCCGCGGACATCGACGACGTGGGGTGGCCCGACTTGGTTACAGCGCTGCAGCGGATGGAATCAACACGCAGCTGCTGTCCCAGTTCCTGCCAGAGCTCGGTGTCGTTCATGCGGCCGGACCTCCCTTGGATAACGACTCCCGGGTAACGTAACGGTCCTGATGAAAGTCGCGGTCGCCTTCGACCATCGCGGCGTCAAGCTCCGCGAGCGGCTGCTGGCGGAAGTGGCCGCGCTCGGGCACGAGACGGTGGATCTGGGCGCGGACAAGCCGGAGCCGCGGATCGACTATCCGGACAAGGCGCGTGAGGTCGGCGAGGCCATTCGGAGCGGCGATGCCGAGCGGGCCGTGCTGGTCTGCGGGTCGGGCGTTGGTGCTTCCGTCGCTGCCAACAAGCTTGCGGGGATCCGTGCCGCGATCTGCCACGACACCTACTCCGCGCACCAGGGCGTCGAGCACGACGACATGAACGTGCTCTGCCTGGGCTCGGAGGTGGTGGGGCCCGAAATGGCCGCCGAGCTGACCCGGGCCTTCCTCACCGCCCGCTTCGACGGGCGGGAGCGCTACGTGCGCCGGCTTGAAAAGATCGAAGAGATGGAAAGGGAGACAACGTATGGCTAAATCACGTCTGCACCAGGTATCCGAGCTCGGCCAGAGCGTCTGGATCGACTTCCTCTCGCGGAAGCTCATTCACGGCGGGGAGCTCGCTCGGATGATGGAGGAGGACGCCGTGGTAGGCGTCACCTCGAACCCGACGATCTTTCAGAAGGCGATCTCCGAGGGGGACGCCTACGACGAGCAGCTGCGCGAGGTGCTCGCCGAGGAGGACGACCCGAAGGAGGTCTTCCTCAAGCTTGCGATCAAGGACGTCCAGGACGCGTGCGACCTGCTCGGCCCGGTCTGGGACGGGGGCGCCGGTCAGGACGGTTACGTCTCGATCGAGGTCGACCCGAACCTCGCGTACGACACCGAGGGGACGATCGCCGAGGCGCAGCGGCTGCACGAGCTCGTCGACCGGCCGAACTGTTTTGTGAAGATCCCGGCGACCGAGCCAGGGCTGCCGGCGATCGAGGAGATGATCGCCCGCGGGCGCAGCATCAACGTGACGCTGATCTTCTCGCTCGGG
>Ga0126308_10000214_pt1 | contig 16858 bp, 13 predicted proteins | sample Plot55_FD_92533 | JGI IMG/M metagenome (GOLD analysis project Ga0126308, IMG submission 92533) | Serpentine soil microbial communities from UC McLaughlin Reserve, CA, USA - Plot55 | ecosystem: Environmental > Terrestrial > Soil > Grasslands | place: USA: UC McLaughlin Reserve, Lake County... | reverse complement strand
GGAAGGCGAGAAGGGGGCCTCCGTCCAGCTCGCCGGCGAGGCTATCTCGCGCGGCGCCGTCGTTATCGACAACGGTAGTGACTTCAGGCTCGACCCGAAGGTGCCCCTCGTCGTCCCCGAGGTAAATACTGGAGCGCTCGGGGAGCACGAAGGGCTCATCGCCAACGCCAACTGCTCCACCATCCAGATGGTCGTCACGCTGGCGCCGCTCGTGCGCGAGTTCGGGTTGAAAAAGGTCGTGGTCTCGACCTACCAGGCGGTCTCCGGGGCGGGACGCAGCGGCGTCGAGGCGCTGGAGAACGGCAGGGAGGATGCGTTCCCCAGGCCTATTGTCGGGAACGCCATACCCCAGATCGGGGGCCTTGGCGACGACGGTTACACCACCGAGGAGACCAAGATGCGGGAAGAGACGCGCAAGATCCTCTCGCTCCCCGACCTTCCGGTCTACGCCACGGCCGTCAGGATCCCCGTCCACACGGGACACGCCGAAAGCGTCTACGTCGAGACGGAGCGCCGGGCTGAGCTCCCCGAGGTGCTCGAGGTGCTGGGGACGGCGCCAGGCGTCGAGGTCGCGGACGACTTCCCGACGCCGCTCGAAGTCACCGGAGAGGAAGGGACCTACGTCGGGCGGGTGCGCGTCGAGGGCAACATCGTCCAGTACTGGTGCGTCGCCGACAACCTGCTCAAGGGCGCGGCGACGAACGCGGTCCAGATCGCCGAATCTCTCGTCGGCGCGCACGCCAGGGCGTAGAGTCTCGTTGCCGCAGGATTGCGAAAATCCCGCCGGCCAGGCGTGACCGGTTTTGCGAAAGGATTCGGCCGGTCGTTATACTGTGGGCGCATGATGCCATCTTCGGACCAGAAACAAGGAGGACCCGGGTGACTGAAGAGAAGAGATCATTCTGGGACAGGTTTTTTGGCCGTAATCAGCCTTCCGCGCGGGAAGAGAGGGTCGCCGAGTACATCATCCACCGCCTGGGCGAGGGGGCGCACCTTGGCGATGTGGTACAGGAAGAGTACGTGCGGCGCAACGCCACGCCCCTGGAGATAGAGGAGATCTGCGCCGACCCCAGGCTCATCGAGGCCGCCCACGAACACCTCAAACGGGACTTCGATTCAGGGGAACTCGATCCCGGCCGGCGTCCCGGGTAAGCGTCGCATCGAACGGGACCGGGAATCTATCCAGCCTGTATAATCTGTACTCACGAGTACCTATAATGGAGGCTGGATGCCGATCTACGAATACAAGTGTGAAAACGGGCACGTCTTCGACGTGATGCAGAAGCTCTCCGAAGACCCCCTTGCGTCCTGCATCGAGTGCGGCGCCCCGGTCAGGAAAGTCCTCCATCCTGTCGGTATCTCGTTCAAGGGCTCGGGCTTCTACTCCACCGACTACAGCAAGAAGGGCCCGAAAGAGGCCGCACAGAAAGATACCTCCAAGAGTACCAACGGGGAAAAAGGCACAGGAGAAGACAAGAAGAGCAAAGAGAAGCCGGCAGGCTCCTCGACCAGCTCGGGGAAAAAGGACTGAAAACGTGGCGCGGGGCGCCGGCCTGCCGCAGAGCCGAAGCCGCCAGGAAGGTATCCTCAGAAGGGCACTCCGCGCACTGGTGCTCGGGGTCACCCTCCTCTTCGTCGTCTCCGCGCTAGCCGTCTCCTGCGCCCTCGTCATATACACCGCCTGGCGCCACGACTTTTCCCACGGCCTCTTCGCCCTACTCTTCGCCGTCCTCAGCGCCCAGATAGCTTTGAACTGGTTTTTGTGGAAGGACGACGAGGAATAGCACTTCAGCAAGTCAGCACGCTCAGCCCCTCAAGCTTCGCTGGTCAGCATTTCAGCTTTCGCATGTGTAGGTCCATGCTGACAAGGCGCCAAAGGCGCCGTGCTGACAAGCGGAGGCCGTAAGGCCGGAGCGTGCTGAAGTGCTGACCAGCTGGCGCAGCCAGCGTGCTAGCCGGTCTTCGGCCGGCTGAAAAGTCCTGCAAAACGAGCCTCAAGTAATGGTCGAGGGAGTCTGGACAACCCGAGGGGTCGTGCCTTATAGTAGCGTGCGTCGGGAGACGACGGGGAGAACAAGGCGACTGGCGGCGCTCTTCTTTGGGGCGTCGCCGAAACCCTGGACACAGAGGGAGGAAGGTTGGCGGTTTCGTCGGGCGGCGCGTTTGCGCACTTGCACTGTCACTCGGAGTACTCGATGCTCGACGGGGCGAGCCGAATCAAGGACCTCATCTCGTTTGCGAAGGACCAGGGGATGCCGGGGCTCGCGCTCACTGACCACGGTGTGATGTACGGTGCTGTCAAGTTCTACAAAGAGGCCAAAAACGCTGGCATAAAGCCGCTGATGGGCTGCGAGGTCTACGTTACGGCCGACCGCAACGACCGGAGCCGCGCCCCCTACTACCATCTTACGCTCATCGCCAGGACCGCCGAGGGGTACAGGAACCTCATGAAGCTCTCGACCTGCGGGTTTCTGCAGGGCTTCTACTACAAGCCGCGGGTCGATATGGAGATGCTCAGGAGGCACGGGCGTGGGATCGTCTGCCTCTCCGGCTGCCTCTCGGCGGAGGTGCCTACCAGGATACTGGAGGGTCGTCCCGAGGAGGCCAGGAAGCTCCTGCTCGAGTACGGGGAGATCTTCGACGACGTGTATCTAGAGTTGCAGGACCACGGCATCGAGCAGCAGCGACGGGTCAACGAGGGACTGGTAAAGCTGCACAAAGACACGGGCATCCCGCTCGTCGCCGCCAACGACTCGCACTACACCACCAAGCACGACGCCAGGATGCACGACGTGCTGCTTTGCATCGGGACCGGTAAGTTCTACAACGACCCGAACAGGATGAAGTTCTCCGGTGAGGAGTTCTACGTCAAGACCGCAGAAGAGATGGCGAGGATCTTCCCCGACCATCCCGAGGCGCTCGAGAACACGATAAGAGTCGTCGAGAGCGTCGAGGACGTGGGGATCGAGCTGGGCAAGACACGCCTGCCGAACTTCCCCAAGCCAGAAGGGTACACCGCCGACCAGTACCTGAGGGAACAGTGCGAGCGGGGCCTGGCGAAGCGCTACGGCGAGCTTGCGAAGACCAACGAGGTGCTCGGCAGGCTGGAGTTCGAGCTCGAGACCATCGAAAAGATGGGTTTCGCCGACTACTTCTTGATCGTCTGGGACTTCGTCAAGTACGCCAAGGACAGGAAGATCGCGGTAGGGCCTGGCCGTGGCTCGGCGGCCGGCTCCATCGTCGCCTACGCGCTGGAGATAACGGACCTCGACCCTCTGGAGTACTCCCTACTCTTCGAGCGTTTCCTGAACCCCGACCGCATCAACATGCCGGATGTGGACATAGACTTCTCCGTCTCCGGGCGCTCCGAGGTGATGCGCTACGTCACGGACAAGTACGGTGGCATCGACCACGTCGCCCAGATAATCACCTTCGGGACTATCGGCGCGAAGGCCGCCATCAGGGACTCGGGTAGGATCTACCAGTATCCCTACTCGGACACTGACAAGCTCGCCAAGTTCATCCCCGAGAAGCCCGTAGGGACTACGCTCAGGGACGTGCTGCGGCCCGAGAACGGCACCTACGTCGCCGGGGACAAGCACCCTGGTCCCGCGCGCGAGATCATACAGTTCGTGGGGCAGGATGAGGATGCGAAACAGGTCCTCGACACCGCCTTCGAGATAGAGGGCTTCGCCCGCCACGCGGGAACCCACGCCGCCGGCGTCGTTATCTCCGAAGAGCCATTGACCGACATCGTGCCGTTGCAGCGCGTCGCCAGGGATGAGGGGTCCGTCATGGTCCAGCATCCCATGTCCGACGTGGAGGCACTGGGATTGCTCAAGGTGGATTTCCTCGGGTTGAGGAACCTGGACGTGATCGAAGAGACCCTCGAGACGATCCGGCGCAGTGGCGGCGAGGAGCCCGACATACGTACGATCCCCCTGGACGACAAGAAGACTTTGAAGCTCTTCGCCAGGGGCGACACCTTCGGGGTATTCCAGTTCGAGTCGAGCGGGATGCAACGGATGCTGCAGGAGGTCAGGCCCGACCGCTTCGACGACCTGGTGGCGCTCAATGCCCTCTACAGACCTGGCCCGATGGACTACATCCCGAACTTCAAGCGCGGCAAGCACGACCCCGAGAGCGTGAAGTATCTGGACTTGCGGCTGAAGCCGATCCTCGAGCCTACCTACGGCGTCGCGGCCTATCAGGAACAGCTGATGGAGATCTCCAAGTCTTTGGGAGGATTCACCCCGGGCGAGGCCGACACGTTGCGCAAGGCCATAGGCAAGAAGAACGCGGCGATGCTGGCCACGCTCAAGGACAAGTTCATGGCCGGTTGCGCAAAGAGCGGCGTCTCTACGGAGGGCGCCGAGGAGTTGTGGAATTGGATGGAGAAGGCCGGAGGCTACTCTTTCAACAAGAGCCACAGCGCCTGCTACTCGTTCCTCGCTTTCCAGACCGCCTATCTCAAGGCCCACTACCCCGAGGCGTACATGGCGGCCCTCATGAGCAGTGTGATGAACACCAAAGACAGGGTGCCCCAGTACGTCGCCGAGGCCAGGGCGATGAAGATACAGGTCCTTCCGCCCGACGTGAACGAGAGTGGTCGCCGCTTTACGGTGGTGGGGGAGACCATCCGTTTCGGGCTATCCGCCGTCAAGAACGTCGGGGACTCCTGCGTAGATTCGATCATCGCTGCGAGGGAAGAAGGACCGTTCCAGGATATCTTCGACTTTTGCGAGCGCGTCGACCCCAAGACCTACAACAAGCGCACGATCGAGTCCCTCATAAAGTGTGGCGCCTTCGACAACGTCGGTCCCTCACGGGCCGCCATGGTCGCGGTCCACGCCAAAGCCGTCGAACGTTCCACCAGGGGACTCAAAGGCGCGCACGAAGACCAGTTCTCCATGTTCGACGCGTCCGAGCTCGCGCCGCCCAGGCCAGAGTTCCCCGACGTCGAGCAAGACCACCGCACGGACCTGGAGTGGGAGAAGGAAACCCTCGGTCTATACGTCTCGGATCACCCGCTGCGTCCCGTCTTGCACAAGTTGGGCAAGCACACGGACGCGACCGTCTCGGACCTCGAAGGATACAAGGATGGGGCCATCGTTTGGGTCGGAGGGCTGGCGACCTCGGTGCGGACGAACACCACGCGCAAGGGTGACATGATGGCCATGCTCCAGCTCGACGACACCAGGGGCCTCGCCGAGGTCATGGTCTTCCCCAGGGTCTACTCCAGGTACGCAGGGTGCGTGCGCGAGGACGCTGTCCTCAAGGTCAAAGGGAAGGTCGAGATGAAAGAAGGCATCCCGCGCATAGTCGCCCTGGAGATGGAAGAGCTCCACCTGGAACCAGGGGCAGACCCCGTCTACCTCGACGCCGGCGCTTTCGTAGGACACCCGCGGAAGGCGGCCAGGGAAGCGTTCGAGCTTCTGCGACAACATCCCGGGGAGAGCCCAGTATTCCTCGTCTCCGGCGACGAAATGTTGGAAGAGAGGGTGGCGACCATCACAGATACCTCCGATCTGCACGCCGAGATCAAACAGCTCCTCGGACCCAGGTGCCTCTCCTACAAATCTCCCGCCGAAGGCGCAACAGAGCGGGAGATGGAGCAAGTCTCCTAGAGCCATCTGCCTGTAGGGGCGCTTCGCGAAGCACCCACGAACCGCAGCATCAGGCGTCACGATCTCTCGGCTCGTTCGGTCGTGGATCTGAGCCTACGCACGGTCCGCGGCGAGGTCGATGACGTACTCTCTTCTCCCCGCGAATCGCGCCCAACCCGCCCGCTCGAAGGCGTCCGCCATAGGTACGTTGGCCACGTCAGTGTCCGCCAGCAGGGGCTTTTCGTCTCGCCCTCGGGCTCCGAGGAGGGATGCGGTACTGGCGGCGAGCAGGTCGTCGATGTAACCTTGGCCCCTCATTCGGGGCACCACGCCGACGTAGAAGATGGTCAGGAATCCCGGTGGCTCTGACGGCATTACCAGGCCGACGAGCTCCCCGTCCGGTGCGTAAGCGAGGCGCCACCACGCGGGGTCGTGTTTGACCTTTTGCGCGTCCTCGAAGAACTCGCGCGCCGCCCTTTGCGCCCCGAGTCTCTCGCGCTCGCCCCGGATCTCACGGTCTAGCGTTCCCCCCGAGACCTCCCTCATCGCGTCGACGAACGCATCCTCGCCAACCTCCTCTAGCGTACGGAAAGTCAAGCGCGTGGGCGTGACGGAAGGCTCCTCTCCATGCCACTCGAAACGTCCGGTCTCCCTGCGGAAGGCAAACCCGGCGCTCTCGAGCAGTTCAATTCTCTTCTTACTGTGGTGTTGGAACTGGGGCCGCATGGGCGGATCGTCCAACACGTGCTCGATCTCCCCGGCGCCCAGAGCACGCGCGTTCTCCAGTACATCTCCGAGCACGCGCCTACCCACGCCCATGTAATCGCCGTCCCACGGTAAGTCGAGGAGCACGAGGGCGAAGGGCTCCTCCATGCCTGGCAGCGTCCAGAAGGCGACACGTCCGAGAGGACCTTCTCCTGCCTCCTCGGCGACGAAGCACCACTCCGGGCGCATCGAGCCGGCGGCGAACATGCGCTCCAGGTACCTCTCGACTTCTCTACGTTGATCGGGGATGCCGGCGGCCTCGACGAAGAGCTCGAGATCGTCGGCACGAACGGGACGAAGGTGCATCTCTGTAGTCCTCCTGCGGCAGTACGGTGAAGGGGCAAACAACGGTGTTGGATCCCGATAGAGTAACCATGATGTACAGACGCACCGTCAGCCCGAGAGGCTCGATCGCAGTATACGCCAACGGATCAAACCAGGCCAGAAAGCCTTTCTTCATACAGAGTTCGGACATACCAACCAGACGACGCAGACCACAGTCGAGCATGAGAGTTCTCCTCCTACCCATCATTCGCGCGAAAGCGGGAATCCACCGCGGCAGCGCTCCTCACACCCAAGGAGAACCGAAAGTATTGCCACTCATTGTCATGGAGAGTCGAACGGTGTGAAGGCGCGATGAAGCTCAGGATCCATCTAGAGGGTTGCACTGAGGCGCGGCTCAGGAGAAGATGCAGAATTCCCTGATCTAGAAGCGGAGGCTTGTGAGCATGGCAGATAAGATCGTCTTTACCCGCGGGGTGCCACCGCCCGAGGCGTTTCCGACCGAAGATCTGGGGGCGTGTTTCGACGCTGCGGTCAGGGGGAATCCCGCGATCGTGTTGCAGTACGGCCAGCAGCGTGGCTACGCTCCGCTGCGCGAGGAGTTAGCCGCAGAGTACGAGGTCTCGCCGGAGAAGGTTTTGGTCGGCAACGGCTCCTTGCAGTTACAGGACCTCGTGTCGTCGTTCCTGATCCATCCCGGTGCGGCAGTCTATACGGAACAGCCTAGCTACGACCGGGCGATCAAGACGTTCAGGCGCCGCGGGGCACGCGCGATCGGCATCCCGCTGGAAGAGGACGGCATCAGCGTCGAGCGTCTGGAGGCGGCACTGCAGCGCGAGGTTCCTGCGTTCCTTTACCTGGTTCCCGACTTCCAGAATCCGGCGGGGGCGAGGCTCTCGCTGGAGAAGCGGCGGAGGGTCGTGGAGCTCGCCGCCGAGTACGGGTTCTGGGTCATCGAAGACATCCCTTACCGCAAGTTGCGCTACGAGGGCGAGGACCTTCCGCTCTTGCGGGAGATCGACCCCTCTAACGTCATCACGATGAGCTCTTTCAGCAAGCTGTTGAGCCCTGGCATGAGGGTCGGGTTCATGATCTCTCCCCAAGACTTTATCGACGAGGTCACGGCTCTAGGCGAGGATACGTACCTCTCGCCCGTGCTACCCACGCAGGCCGCCGTCGCCGAATACCTGCGGCGCGGGCTTCTGGAGCCCAACGTCGAGCGGCTGAAAGACCTGTACACGCCCCGCTGGAAGACGATGGCGGGCGCGGTTCGCCGCGAGCTGCCCGGCGCCCAGGCCTTCATCCCCTCCGGTGGATTTTTCGTAAGCGTGATGTTGCCGGAAGACGCGAATACTGAAGACCTCGTAGGACGGGCTAAGGAAGTAGGCCTCGTGCTCACGCCGGGCGCGGCCTTCTTCGCCGATCCGGACGATGGGGGAGCGACGGAGGGTGACAGGTTCGTACGACTCCCCTTCTGCGCCGTGGCCCCGGAGCAGATCGAGGAGGGCGTGAGGCGTCTGGCGAGCCTGCTCTGACAGCGGATTGAGGAAGGGTCGAATACTTCCTCAACCTGCGCTGGTCAGCGTTCAATCCAGTCGGCAAACAACAAGCCGAATAGTCGAAGTGCTGGCCTGCTCACATGCTTGCAAACAGGTCGACTTGGTTCCCGTCAGGGTCTTTCAAGCTGGCGTAGCGCTGGCCCCAGAAAGCGTCCCACGGCTCCTTGTGTCCGTGGCCCAGGGAGGCGAGTTCGTCATACTTGGCGTCGACCTCATCAGGACTCGAGCAAAGGAAGGCGAGCGCGATCCTGTGTCCTCCCGATGGCTCGGTCCAATCGGGGTCGATCTGCTGTATGAGTTCGGCGCTGTCCCACGCGACGCGCAGGCCCGACGGCGTAGTCGCCTCGGCGTGTGGCTCGTCCTCGGCAGCTTCCGGGATGTCCAGGCCGAGTCGCCGGTAGAAATCCAGCGAGGCCCGCATGTCACGCGCGACGATGCCAACAAGGTCCAGTCTCAGATCCACGTGTTCCTCCTGGTCGCTCACCTTGAGCGTACAGGCCAGAGGGCACCTTGCCAACGGACGATTCGCCCTGAGGACGCACTGGGGAGATCCACGGGCCACGCATGAATACTGCACGTCAGTCATGTAACATGGGAGTCGGAATGGTAAAGGGAGGCCTTGCGGTTTCGGCCGGCGGGCAGGGAGGTAGAGCGGATGGACGACGAACGCGTATCTCACGCTACCGAGCACGCTGATCTAAAACGCGGCATCGGACCGTGGTTGCTGTTTTTCTTCGTCCTCGGCGACATCGTGGGGGCCGGGATCTACGCGCTCGTCGGCGAGGTCGGCGCGACGGTGGGCGGCGCGATCTGGAGTGCGTTCCTGTGTGCTTTCATCCTCGCGATCTTCACCGCGGCCTCCTACGCCGAGCTGGTCACCAAGTATCCCCGGGCGGGCGGGTCAGCCACCTACGTCAACAATGCTTTCAGGAACCCGTTTGTGAGCTTTATGGTCGCCTTCGCCGTGGCGGCGGCCAGCCTTACGTCGGCGAGCGTTCTTAGCCTGGCCTTCTCCGGCGACTACCTCCTGCAGTTCATAGACGTCTCGAGTCTTCTCGCCGCGCTAGTGTTCGTGGTCGTGATCGGGCTTATCAACTTCTACGGCATCTCCGAGTCGGTCAGGCTCAATCTGGTCTTCACGTGCATCGAGATCACCGGCCTTTTGCTGATCGTTTTGATCGGGATCGTGACGCTCGGCTCGGGGACGGGCGAGCCGGCCAGGGCCTTCGAGTTCAAGGAGGGCGCGAGCCTGATACCGGCCATCCTGGCTGGCACGGTTCTGTCGTTCTACGCCCTGATCGGCTTCGACGACTCGGTCAACGTGGCCGAGGAGGTGAGGCATCCGAGCAGGATCTACCCGCGCGCGATCTTCGGCGGCCTCCTCGCTGCCGGCTTCGTCTATCTGCTAGTCACGTTCACCGCCTCGATGGTGGTGCCGACGGGCCAGCTCGCCGCGTCGAGCGGACCTCTGCTCGAGGTGGTGGAGAGAAGTCCGTTTGCGCTCCCACCCTTGCTGTTCGCGGGCATCGCGCTCATCGCGGTTTCGAACGGGGCGCTCATCAACCTGATCATGGCCTCCCGCGTGATCTACGGTATGGCAGACCAGGATGTCTTGCCAGCGGTGTTCTCCAGGGTCCACCCCAGCCGCCGTACGCCGTGGGTCGCCATCCTCTTCACCACCCTCGTAGTCTTCACGCTCCTCGCCACGATCGGGCGTAACCCCGACGCGCTCGACACCCTCTCTACAACCACCGTGGTGCTCCTGCTCCTGGCTTTCATAATGGTGAACATCTCCGTGCTCGTGCTGAGGGGCGATGAGGTAGAACACGAGCATTTCCGCACCCCGAGCGTGTTCCCCATCCTCGGCATCGTGGTCTCCGCTTCCCTCCTGATTTACACTGCCATCAACGACTGGACCGTCTTCGGACTGGCGGGATTGATGCTGGGGATCGGCCTCCTCCTCTACGGCGTTAACGTACTGGTGAAGAGAAGCCTGGATAGGGAACCCCCGCAGGCCCAGGAGTAGTGTCAGCCTGTCAGCATTTCAGCACGCCGCCTTTGGCGGCTTGTCAGCACGGCGCTTCGCGCCTTTCAGCCAGGGCTCAGGCGGGCGCATGCTGACTAGCTGACAAGCGAAGGCGAAGCCTGAGCGTGCTGACTTGCTGAAGTGCTCGTCGGGTAAATGGCCATTTACCCGACGTCGTAGAGTTCGCCGAACTTGGTTTCGAGGTAGCGAAGGTAGGGTGCGGTGTCAGGGGAATTGCCTGTGGCGCGTTCGATCAGGTCGTCCGGTTCGTATTTCTTCCCGTGGCGGTGGACGTTCTCCCGTAGCCAACCGAGGAGCGTGCCGAATTCGCCGCGCTCCATCTCGGGTAGGATCCCTGGCCGCCCTTGGACGGCTGCTTCGAAGAGTTGGACCGAGAGCACGTTGCCGACGGTGTAGGACGGGAAGTAGCCGAAGAGTCCGATGGCCCAGTGGGTGTCCTGTAGAACGCCGAGCGCGTCGTTCTCCGGGACGATACCGAGGTACTCTTCCATCTTCGAGTTCCACGCTTCCGGAAGGTCGGCGACGGCTAGACCGTCCTCGAAGAGCGCCAGCTCGAGCTCGAAGCGCAGCAGGATGTGGAGGTCGTAGGTGAGCTCGTCCGCCTCCGTTCTTATCTCCGAAGGCCTTACGTCGTTGACGGCCCTGTAGAGGGTCTCCAGATCGTCCGGGATGCCAGGGAAGATATCCCTCAACAGGGGATGGAAATGAAACCAGAAGGGCCTCGATCGGGCGACCAGGTTCTCCCACAGGCGTGACTGGGACTCGTGCACGCCCATGGAGACGCCGCTGGCCAGGGGCGTGCGGGAGTAGGAGGGGTCGACACCCTGCTCGTAGAGGGCATGACCGGCCTCGTGGCAGGTGCCGAAGAGCCCGACCGAGAGTCGAGCCGGGTCGATGCGGGTGGTGATCCTTACGTCACCGGGACCACCGAAGTCGATGCAGAACGGGTGGACAGCCCTGTCCTGCCGGCCCCTGCTCCAGTCGTAGCCGAACCTCGATATGACGTCGCGCCCGAACGCCTCCTGGGCGGCCTCGCCGAAGTCACCCCTGAGTGGCACGGTGCGGTCTTCCCCGAGCCTCGCCGATACCTCGCGTACGAGCGGGACGATCCCCGCTTTCAGCGCGTCGAACATGCCCCTGAGCCGGTTCGTACTCGTGCCTGGATCGTAGCGGTCGAGCATGGCGTCGTAGGGATGCTCGGCGTCAACGTAGCTTGCTTCCTCCCGCTTGAGCGCCAGTACACGTTCCAAATGAGGCGCGAACAGGGACCACTCAGAGCTTTCGCGGGCCTGGATCCAGGCCCGCTCGGCGAGCGCCGTCGCGCGCGAAGTCTCTGCTACCAGCCGGGCCGGCAGCCTGCTCGCCCGGTCATACTCTCGTCTGGCGAGACGCAGAATGGCGGCCTCATCGGAGCCTGGCTCGTGCTCGCCGGCGCGTGCGAGCAGGTCTCCGGTCTCGGGCGAGGCGAGCATCTCGTGGGCGAGGCGGCTCAGGGTCGCGAGTTGTTCGGCGCGGCCGCCGACGCCGCCTTCTGGCATGTGGGTCTGCCTGTCCCAGGCCAGCACCGCAGCGGCCGCGTAGACGTCGCTGATCGTGGCCAGGCGGTTCTGTAGTATCTGGAAGGCGTCGTTCCGTTCGTCGGAGATCACGCGCGCAATACTAGCATCGGTGGTCGGTGCTTTTCCGGCGTATAGTATCGGAGGGATGGGTATATCTGGCTTCGTGGATATTCGAGCCTGTGGAGGGTGATATGAAGGGTTTGCTCAAGGGGGCACTCGTCGCGGGAGGCGGGGCGGTCGGAGTCGAGGTATTGCGGCGGACGTTTTTCCCCGGGCCGCGGAGGAGGTACGAGTCCTGGGAGAGGGTGCCCTACAAGGACTTCTCCCACAAGGTGCTCGTCGTTGGTGGTGGATTCGCCGGCTACAATGCGGTCGCGAAGCTCTGCAGGTTGACTAGAGAGCGCGACGATGTGGGCGTCATGCTCATCTCCAGGGAGAACTACTTTACCTTCTGGCCCATGCTGGCGAGTGTCATCGGGGGCGACGTCGAGACGCACAACGTAGCACAGCCCTTGCGCCGGACCCTCATCCGGCTCGGCGCCAGCTTTCGGCGGGCGGATCTCGAGAGCGTGGACACTGAGAGGAAGGTAGTCACGGCCGCAGGCAAGGAATTTCCTTACGACCAGCTGGTGCTCTCCCTCGGGGCGCAACCGGCCTTCTTTGGGATCCCCGGTGTCGAAGAGCACGCCATCAGCATAAAGGGAATAGGCGCGGGCGAGGAGATCTGCGACCGCGTCATCGAGCGCTACGAAGAGACGACGCTTGCCGGGGGCGACGTGCCCGACTCCAAGCTCACCTTCGTCATCATCGGGGGTGGCTCGACCGGAGTCGAGGTAGCCGCCGAACTGCACAACCTCCTTCAAGAACTCCTTGTCCCCGACTACCCCAACATAGACCCGGACCGCACGAAGATAATCCTCATTGACGCCAACAAAGAGATCTTGAAAGAGCTGGACCCCGCCCTCCGCAGGGTGGCACGCGTGAGGCTCCACGACCTCAGGATAGAGGTGATCAACAACGTCAAGGCCAGGGAGGTGAAGGCCGACAGGGTCATCCTCGCCGACGGGCGCGAGATCGCCGCCGAGAACGTGATCTGGACCGCGGGCGCCCGCGCGAGCAGGAAGCTCGACGACCTCCCCTTCCCGCACGACGAACGCAGGGGTCTCGCCGTAGACCGCTTCATGCGGGTTGAGGGCCACGAAAACGTGTGGGGGGTAGGCGACTGCGCAGCCACCGTGGACGAACTCGGCGCGCCCGTACCCCCGAACGCCCAGGCCGCCATGCAAGAGGGCGAGGCCGTAGCTGAAAACATCCTCGCCGTCATCGACGGTGAGGAGCCCGAGCCCTTCCGGTACAAGTCGCTCGGGCAGCTCGTCGAGTTAGGCAGCGAATTCGCCGTCAACGAGGTCATGGGCGTCAAATTCAGCGGGCAGATAGCTGCCCTTTTCTGGCGCATGACCTACCTTTACAAACTGGAGAGTCCGCAGAGCAGGGCCAGGATCGCCGCCGACTGGCTCCTCGACCTCTTTTACGATCCGACGGTCACCCAGATTCGGCGCTAGACGCAGGACCCTCGGCTGCGGGTAGCCTCCGTGCACGCGATATCTCGTCTCCCGGCCAGTGGATACTGTATCTGGGGACGTGTCGCATTCTCTGCCGCAAACGGATAACATTCTCGTGTATGGTCACCAGGACATACAGGGTACGTACCCGTCGACGGCCGGTAGCCTCCGGCGCCGCCAAGCGTGCCCGGCAGCGCCGCTTCAGGATGCGTCGCATCACGTTCGTCCTCGTGCTCTTCTTCGTCGTGTTGCTTCTCTTTTTCGTGGCCATGCTATCCGGTTCCTCTTCGGGGGATGGGGATACTCCGGTCCTGGTGCCTGTCGAGGCCAGGACCCTACCCAACCCTCCCTTCCTGCCCACCTTGGCGCAGCAGCCCGACATGGAACAGGTCTGGGATGACGCGATAGCCCAGGATCCCACGCCCGCTCTAGCTGCCCGCAGCAAGATCGGGACTTCAGGGGGAAGAATCGCCCTGACCTTCGACGACGGTCCCGACCGGCAGACTACCCCGCCGATCCTCGAGGAGTTGCGCAAGCATGACATCGAGGCAACCTTCTTCGTCCTGGGACGACAGGTAAAGAAGAACCCCGACCTGCTGCGAAGGATCGTGGCGGAGGGCCACACTATCGGAAACCATACCTACGACCACGCCGATCTGTCCGGCCTGAACGAAAAGCAAATGAGGCGGGAGCTGCGTAGCACCCAGAAGGCCGTCGATGATGCCCTCGGGTACCATTATCCGTTGGCGGTGATGCGGCCACCTTACGGGGATCCTTATTTCGGTGGATCAAACGCCCTGCCGGTTCTCCAGAAGGTCGTCCGCCAGGAGAGACTCTTCCCCGTGCTGTGGACCCAGGACCCGAGCGACTACCTGTACGACGGCTATCCCCAGGGTGTGGTAAAGAGCGTGGCGCGCGCGGATGCCAAGGGGAAAGAGCGGGCTCAGGACCAGGTGCTGCTATTGCACGACACCCACAGGCAAACGATGGAGGCGCTGCCCCGGATCATCGCCCACTACGAAAGAACAGGCCGGCAATTCGCAGGGGTAGACGAGTTGCTGGCAGACAAGTACGCCGGACCATAGCTTGTACGCCAGGAGGCGTTCCGGCTGATGACCTCTGCGGCGCTCGCCAGGGTGCGGTCGCCTTTTGATCTTTCTGTTATGCTGCACTCGATGCCTTACTCAGGATGGTTGATCCTACCCTTGTCTTTGCTCCGCGTTGTCGAGAGGGATGTTTGACATGAGAAGGATCGTGGTTTTGACGGTTTCGTTGGCCCTGGCCGTACTGTTCGTATCGGGGGCCTGGGATAGTGCCACGCGGGAGGCCAGGGGGGCCACCGCCAGGCCCAACATCGTCTTTATCGTAGCCGACGACATGCGTTATGACGATCTGAAGTACATGCCGAAGACGCGCTCCGTCCTCAAAGCCAAGGGACTAAGCTTCTCTAACGCCTTCGTCTCGAACTCGCTGTGTTGTCCCAGCCGGGCCACGATAATGAGGGGCCAGTACTCGCACAATACCGGGGTGTGGACCAATCAGAACGGCTCCAGGGGAGGTTGGCAGGCGTACAAGAACAAGGGTAACCAGAACGATAACGTAGCGACGCGTCTCCACGCAGCTGGTTACAAGACCGGACTCTTCGGGAAATACTTGAACGGCTACAACAACACCAGATCGATACCCCCTGGTTGGGACCGCTGGTTCGCAAACTTCGAGGCCCGCTACTACGACTACGACATGAACGACCAGGGCACCATAAGGCACTTCGGGCGCCAGAATAGCGACTATTTCACCGATGTACTGAGGAGAAAGACCGAGGCATTCATCGGTGCCAGCGCCGCGGCTGACAGACCGTTCTTTGCTTATGTGGCGCCCAAGGCCCCGCACGACGAAGAGGGGCTCGGCATGCCCATACCGGCTCCCCGTGACAGGCATGCCTACGATGGCCTGAAGGCCAGGCGATCACCCTCCTTCAACGAGAATAACGTCTCAGACAAACCCCCCTGGATACGAGGGCTGCGTAAGCTTAGCGACGCCGATAAGAGGAAGCTAGACAATCGGCACGAGAGAAGGGCCGAATCCTTACAGGCGGTCGACGATCTCGTGGCCGGGGTGGTAGACAAACTCAGGGACAAGGGCGAGTTGGGCAACACCTATGTCTTCTTTGTATCGGACAACGGCTGGCAAGAAGGCGAGCATCGCCTCGATTTCGGCAAGTGGCGCCCCTATGAGGAGGACATCCGTATTCCGCTCCTGGTGCGCGGACCACGAATAGCTGCCGGTCGTCAGTCCCAGAAGCTCGTCCTCAACACCGACTTCCTGCCGACTTTCACGGACCTTGCGGGCGTGCAGAGGCCGGGCTACACGGACGGGCGCTCCCTGCGACCCATCCTCACAGGGACCGCAGGCGTATGGAGAACCGCCATCCTGCTGGAGGCTGCGCGCAACTACGTCAACGTACCCAACGCCCCTGCCTACCGGGGCATCCGAACCAGCGGCGGCGCGAAGTTCGTAAAATACGCGAATGGTAAGAAAGAGCTGTACCGTCTCGGACGCGACCCCTACGAGCTCAAGAACAAATATCCTGCTACCAGGCCCTCTGCGGATCTCGTTTCGCGTCTGAGTGCGCTGAAGTCCTGGGCGCGCGATGGTTGCAGGGCGGCCGAAAACGGGCGGTAGTGCTGAGTGGCTGACCTTATCGGGCGAGAGGTTCAGACATCGGAGTGTGGCGGGGCTTCTTTCGCGAAGGAGACCATGACCGTTCGCTGGTAGGCGGGGCGGTCTTCCAGACGCGAGTGCCAGGCCTCGATGGCTGGCAGATCCGGCCCCTCGATATCCATCTCGAGCCAACGGTAGACGCTCGAACCGAGGGAGATATCCCCCATGGTTAGCGACGGACCTGCGACGAACTCGTGGTCCCTCAGGTGCGCGTCCAGTATGGACAAGACCTCGGCCGTAGCGCGGACGGAGGCCTCTATCTTCGCCGGGTCTCTCTGCTCCGGAGAGGTACGTATCAGGCCGAGGAGGGCTCCCTTGAAGGCGGGCCAGAGGGTACCGAGCTGGTAGTCCATCCACTTGTCCGCGAAGGCACGTTCTACGGGGTCGTCGGGCCAGAGTGTGCCTGACCCGTGTTTCGCCGAGAGGTAGCGCACGATGGCGTTAGACTCCCACAGGGCGAAGTCACCTTCGGTGATCGTCGGAACTAGCCCGGTCGGATTGCGGGCGAGATACTCCTCTTCGCTGGTACCGCCGAACAGCCCGCCCACGTCGTGGCGCCGGAAGGGGATCCCGAGCTCCTCGCAGCACCACAGCACCTTCTGTACGTTCATCGAGTTCTTCCTGCCCCATATCTCGAGCACCGCGTACTCCTCTCTTTCCGCGTACAGAGACTCTCGCCGCGCAGATAGTTCGCGTAGTCTACCGGGGATCGGGGTGTGTGATCCACCCTCCGTGCGATCTCCCGAACGTTGCGGCT
>Ga0126308_10000213_pt1 | contig 16863 bp, 12 predicted proteins | sample Plot55_FD_92533 | JGI IMG/M metagenome (GOLD analysis project Ga0126308, IMG submission 92533) | Serpentine soil microbial communities from UC McLaughlin Reserve, CA, USA - Plot55 | ecosystem: Environmental > Terrestrial > Soil > Grasslands | place: USA: UC McLaughlin Reserve, Lake County... | reverse complement strand
TCTGATCTGCTCCAAGCTCTCCCGGCTGCGCTTCTGATCGGGGTTCTGCCAGGATGGTTCTGGACGAGGTGCCTGCTTGTATCAGGGGACCGCGCCGAGCAGCTCGCCTACACCATAGCGCTCTCGATCACGCTCGTGCCTGCGGTCGCGCTCGTGCAGACTTACCTCTTTGCGCCCGGCGTCACTTTCGCCGTGACCGCCGTCTCGGCGGCGCTGGTATTCCTGGCGGGTCTGGTCGCCTACCTGCTTTTCGGGCCGGCCAAGGGATCGGAGGAGCCCTTATCCCGCCCGCCTTCGCCCCCCGGCCTTCCCACACTGGTACTCCTCCTCGTAGCCCTCGCGCTCGCCCTCTTGATGGCCCTCGGCGTGGCGTCAGGCACGTGGTTGATGATCCCGATAGCGGTCCTGGTGCTCGCTGCGGGGATCGCCTACCTCTCGACGCCGCAGGGGGGGGCAGGGCTACCGCAAGAAAGGGGACCCGGGACGTCGGGCTACGCACTGCTCACTTTGGTGTTGGTGCCCGTGCTCGCGCGCGGCTACCTCGGCCCTATCGTAAACGGGTGGCCCTTCCCGAGGGGCGTGGACCGCTACGAGCATGCGGTGATGGCCGGGATGATGATGAGAGAGGGGTCGAACGAGTCGTTCATGCTTTATCCCCCCGGCTTCCACCTCCTCACCGCCATGATCTCACGCCTCAGCGGCTTCGAGCCGCTGGAGGTCTTCCCGATCTTCGCGCCCACGCTCCCTTTGATCTGCGCGCTGGCGTGTTACGCGCTGGCGAGGCGCCTCTGGGGCTGGGAGTACGGGGTCGCTGTGGCCCTCACCTCGGGTCTGCTCCTCGGCGGCACGTATCTGCACTTCGAGGAGGCCCGCTACCCGAATTTCATTGGGGAGTATTTCCTGATGGTGTTGACCATAGCCGCCCTGATCAGGATGTACGCCTCGCCGTCGGCGCGTAATGGACTGCTGCTGGCGCTCCTCGGCTCCTCGACCGTCCTCTACCACCAGATAGCTGGCTACAGCCTCGCCGTGCTGCTCGGGTTGGTATGTGTTACTTTCCTGCCTTTCCTGCTCCTGAGGGAACGCAGGAAAGGGGTATATCTCGCGCTCTCACTCGCCGTTCTCGGCCTCCTATCCGTGCTCTACGCCTGGGACACCTACGACCTGCCCAGCCTGGTGGCTGGGATGCTCGGCGGGTCGGAGACGGGGAGGGGTGGAGAGGCCGTGGCGATGGCGATAGGAACCAAGCCGGCGAACGGCCCCGGTCACTTCCTCACCACGATGTCACACCCCGTTCTCTGGCTCGGCCTGCTAGGCCTCCCGCTCATGCTCGCGGGCACCAGGAACGCGAAGGGTACGCCTGACATCCTCGCGCGCCTCACCGTGCTGGTGTGGGCCCTGCTGCTGTTCTTCGGCAGCCTGACCTCCTACAGCGGCTTCCCCGACCGCTTCGAGCGTGACCTCGGCGTTCCCCTGGCGCTGCTCGCAGCCCTCACCCTCGTGACCGTGCTGCGGGCCTCGCCCCCGTCGGGTGAACGTATCGGCTTCGCGGCGGTCCTTCTCGCCATCGTGCTCTCGGTGACCCTCGTGGGTGTGCAATCTATCCAGAGCCTGGAGAGGGCCGCAGGACCGAGCACGCGCCACAAAGACAGGCCGGCCCCGGCCGAGGTCGTAGCCGCCGGTGCGTGGCTCGAGAGGCACAACGACGGAGGAAGCATCGTCGCGACCCCCTACTTCGGGCACGTCCCGAGCCGAGCTTTGCTCGCGATGGGCGGATACACGCGGATGCAGTCCTACGACGCGAGGAGGATAAGGCGCGAAAGGGATCTCCCGCCCTTCGGGGCCGGACCGCTCCGGGACGCGCTGTGGGTGCTCCATCACCCGACGGGCGGGCGCACCGCACGGCTCTTGGATAAGAACGACGTTGCCTACGTCGCGTTCGACAGGCATTATCCCTGGGTGGACAGTAATCCCTTCGCGGCCCACAAGGACCTCTACAAGAAAGTCTTCGAGAACGACAGCGTCATCATCTTCGCGCCCCGCCAGACGTAGCATTCGCTGGGGGCTTCACAAGGGACCGTGGATTGATTATGGAGAAAGAGAAGAGCACTGGTTTAGGCTTCGTGCTCGCGGCCTACGCCGCGAGCCGCCTACTCTACCTGATCTCCGGCTCCCTGCTCGCCAGGATCGTGCCGACTTCTGGCTTCCAGAGGATAACCCTGGATGCGCCTTTCGGGAGTATGAATACCTGGTCGCACTGGGACGGTGAGCACTACGTGGCCCTGGCCGTAGGCGGGTATCTCAACCCACCAGACAACGTCTCACCGGCTTTCTTCCCGCTGTATCCGCTGCTTGTGAGGTCCTGCGCAGAACTCTTCGGTGGTCCCATCTCCGAGCAAGCCCTCTCTGTGTGGGGTCCCCTCCTCTCCCTACTGTTCTTGCCCTTCGCCTTCTACTTTATTTACCAGATAGCCCTGAACGAATTCGATGAGGAGGTGGCGAGAGGAACCGTCCTCACCCTCGCCTTCTTCCCTACGACCTTCTTCTTGAACGCCGCCTACACGGAGAGCCTCTTTCTCGCGCTCTCCGCCGGCTCTATATGGGCTGTGAGAGTGAGAAGTGACCTGTTGCTCGCGTGCGTTATGGCGGGGTTAGCTTCCGCCACGCGCAACGTGGGTGTGTTTCTTATGGTGCCTCTGTTGTATGAGTGGATAAAGGACATAGAGAGCTATCGTTGGCGTGGGATCTACCTGCTCATGGCGCCGGGTGGGCTGCTTGCATACATGGGATATCTGTGGGCGAGGTTTGGGGACCCGCTGCTCTTTTACTCCGCGCAGAAGAGTTGGGGGAGGCAGGCCACGGGCCCGCTCGACACCGCGGGTAGAGCCTGGGGGTCGGCGGTCGAGGGAGCCGGCAGACTCCTAGATCCTGGTCTGTGGGCCCATCCCGCTCTGGGGGATGTGGCCGATCACCTCGCCGGGGCGGGCAACCTTTTCAACCTGTCCTTTTTCGTCTTCGCCGTGGTCGTGTTGCTAGCGGGCTTACGATACCTCCCCTTATCCCTGACCGTCTACGGCCTGCTGCTAGTCGCCCCCGCCACGCTCTTCGGGACACCGGAGAGCCCGCTGATGGGCACCCCGCGATACGTGCTCGTCGCGTTCCCCCTCTTTATCGTGCTAGGTCTCCTGTCCAGAAACAGACCTCTCTTCGGCGGATGGCTGGCCCTGAGCGCCCTCACGTCCCTGGTACTGTGCGCGCTCTTCGTGAGCTGGCGGTTCGTCGCCTGATAGCTCGTCAGCACTTCAGCTTGTCAGCCTCGTCCGCTAGGGAGCCTCGCTTCGTCGTCCGGGCTACGCCGGCAGCCTGGCTGAACTGCTGAAAGGCGCGAAGCGCCATGCTCTATAATGGCCCGAGCGTGTGTGGTGGGAAACGTCTTGGGGGGAGGAGGTATCGGGATGGCGGAGAGGGAGTTCAGGCTTCCTGGCTCTCCCTACGAGGAGCTGGTCAACATCATAGTGGCGTACGGGACCCGCGACGATGCGGCGAGGGCCGGGGACGTGGGCAAGCTGGACTCGGCGCACCAGTCGAGCGTCAGCCGCAACAACGCCTTCCTCACGGAGATCGGGGTCCTGCAAGGGGAGAGCAAGAAGCTGATCACACGCCGCGGGCGTTCGCTGGCCGTGGCGCTGGCGCGCAAGGATAGGGCCGAGGTCAGGAGCAACTGGCGCGCGATAGTCGCGGCCAGCGAGTTCTTGCAGAACGTGGTCTCCGCCGTCAAGCTGCGCGAGGGGATGCTCTACCCCACCGTCCAGGCCTACATCGCGCACGCGGCGGGCCAACCACGCAACAAGCCCGTAATGAATGGCGCCGGGGCCATCATCGAGATACTCAAAGCTGCGGGTATGCTCAAAGAGGAGGCCGGAGAGCTGGTAGCCACCTTCGACGAGCGAGGGGAAGGCCTCGCCCCCGAAGACGGTTCGCCCGCGCAAACTTTCGAGACGAACGAATCCGTGGTCTCCGCGACGGTAGCGGAGGTCGCGGGGACGCCCGCAGGGACGTCGGCGGGTGCCACCTTGGGCCCGTCCCCTACGGTGAGCATCCACGTCCAGGTCAGGTGCACGCCCGATGAGATCGAGGATCTCGCCCCGCGGCTGAAGGCCCTGCTCAGGGACCTCTCTACAGAACCCTAGCGCACACCGAGAGAAGATCGGAGAGTTGGACGTCTTCCATCGCCCTGCGTTCTCCTTCGATGCAGAACGTCGAGAAGGGCTTGCACTCGGGGTAGAGTTCGATCCAGTTCGCGACCCTCTCTCTGACCACAGCGGTCACGCGGCTGCATATCACCAGGTCGGGGCCCAGACGCACCACCTCCCCGTCCAGGATATCGGGGTCGGCCTCGAACACCTCGACGCCCGGATGTAGCTCCCTGAATACGGTCGCGATCGTCTGGCGATACGAAGTAAGTTCGTTGGCCACGAGAATGCGTCCTTCCATACTGCAATAGTGACCTCTGGAATGGCTTCTGGCATCACGAAAACTGAGGACGTTTTTCTAGCCTCATTGGGCTAGTTCTCCCCTGCCAGCTCCTCGGCCTTGTCCACGATGGAGAGCAGATCGGGGAGTTGGATCTCGGCGTACTCCATACGCCTGCCGCCGATGCTCGCCACCGACCAGGCGGCGTTCTCGGGGTAGAGTTCTACCCAGACCCTGACCCCGCCTTTCAACGCGTCCGTTGCCTTGCTGCAAATGACCAGGTCGGGTGAGAAGCGCTCTATGGAGGCATCGAGGGCGTTCGGCTCTACGGTCTCTATCTCGGCCTCGGGGCGTAGCTGGCTGATTACCGCCGCTATGCCCTCGCGGTAGGCGCGCGGCTCGTTGGCCATCAAGACGCGTGGGCGGCCCCCTCGGCGACGGGCGGAAGCCGCCCCTGCTGCAGGGTCTCGGGAGCGGTCGTAGGGTAGCTTGGGCAAGAAGTTAGTGTCTCCTCGGGTAGCTTCGTGCGGTGAATCAGCCTCCGCGGTCATCGACACGAAGCTCCTGATTCTAGCATGGTGCGCCCCACAAAAGGTCGGGGGCTCGAGACATAACCCGCCTATGCGAAGGTACCGAGATGAGGACCATTGGCGCCTACCGGATCTCGACCAGGCCGTGGCGGGCGGCGAACACCAGGGCCTGTAGTCTGGAGTGGACATCGAGCTTGTTGAGTATGTTGACCATGTGGGTGCGTTCGGTCTCCACGGTGATGTGCAGCTTCTCCGCGATGTCCTTGCTGTCGAGGCCCTCGCCGAGGGCCTGAAGCACCTGTTTCTCACGGGGGGTGAGCTTCTCTATGGCCCTCTGGGCTTCGTACTCCTCCTGGCGCTTGCGGCTGACCATGCGCAACATCTCTATGACCTCTGCCGGCGAGAGCAACGCCTCCCCGGACTTGAGACGGCGCACGGCCTCGACGACCTCGCCTATCGCGGCGGATTTGTGCAGCACGCCTGAGGCGCCCGCCTCGACGGCCCGGGCGAACCTGGCCGGTTCCAGGCTGGCGCTCAGGACCAGCGTCATCACGTCCGGGCGGGAGGCCAGCTCTTCGATCAGCTCGAACCCATCCCCGTCCGGCAACGCGAGGTCTACGACGGCGACGTCCACCTCCTCAGGCGCCTTGCGCATGAACGCCCGCGCCTCGGCCAGCGAGCCCGCCTGGCCCGCCACGACGAACTCCTGCTCCCGCTCGAACATGAAGGCCAGCGCCTGACGAAACGACGCGTGGTCCTCGACGAGCAAGATCCTGGTCGAATACCCTCCAGTAGTGTGATTCTCTATGACAGCCACCCTTCCAACGCCGCGACGTCCACTCACCATCTTACCTCAGCCCGAATGGACTGGGATGGCGCCGCTACCCCTTGAGAAGGCGGGAGAGGGGGATCGAGAATCGTATCCGCGTCCCGTTACCCGGCGCGCTCTCCACGTTCAACTCCCCGCCGAGCTCGGTCGCCCGGTGCCTCATGGACTGCCGGCCCATTCCGATCCTTACTCTCTCTGGGTCGAACCCGCAGCCGTCGTCTGACACCTCGACGTAGGCGAGCTCACCGTCGAGTCCCAGCTCTACCCTGACTTGTTCGGCCTCTGCGTGGCGGCGGACGTTCGTTAGCGCCTCCTGGACGAGGCGGGTAAGCTCCTGGCCTGTCTTCTCCGGGAGCTTGGCCGGAAAATCCTCCTCTACTATCAGCTCGAGTTCGTACCTTCCACGGGCCATCCGCCGGTTCAGATCCACGAGGTTCTCGAGCGAGGAGATCAGCGAGCGGTCCAGCGTCTCGTTGAGACGTAGCTCGAAGATGGCGCCGCGTAGTCCCTCCACGGAGCGCTTGAGGGCCTCAGCCGTATCCTCGAGGGCAGTAGTATTCTGGTCATCCTCCGAGACGACCTGCATGACCTGTACCTCCTGCAGCGCGTAGACGATATCCTGGAGGGTGCTGTCGTGGAGTTCTCTGGCCAGCCTGTTGCGCTCGGCTTCCCTTATCTCCTCCATCATGCGCTCAGCCCGCTTGCGCTCTGTAACATCGTGGGCGACGATGCACATGGCCTTGTCGCCGTTGTATGGTACGGCGCTCACGTTGACCTCGACGTCAGCCAGCGAACCGTCCTTGCGCCGGTACTGCCTCTCACCCAGGGATCGGTGTCCCTCCTCCATAACACGCCCGATGTTGAGGTCTACGCTCTCCTGATCATGGGCGACGATGTCGTAGAGCGTCATCTCCTTCAACTCATCGTCCGTGTAGCCCAACGAGCGGAGGAGCGCGTCGTTGGCGTCGAGCACACGCCTGCTCTTCGCGTCCACGAGGAAGATGTTCTCCTCCGCCTGCTCGACCACCGTGCGGTAGAGCGCCTCGCTCTGCCTCAGGGCCTCCTCCTGGTGCTTGCGTTCCGTCAGATCTATAACGGAGGTCACCCGGATCGTACGCCCCGAGTAGGGGAGGTGCCTCGGCCTTACCTCCATAGGAAAGATGGTGCCGTCTTTCTTTAGGCCCCTCGATTCGTACGGTCTGGTGTCCTCGTCGGAGATACGCCCCTCCACCATCTCCCTGTACTCGGGCGCCGTGAGCTCGATGGCATCTTTGCCGATAAGCTCGCCTAAGTCGTAGCCGAACATCTCCGTCACGCTGCGGTTTGCGTCGATGACCTTGCCGTTCTCGCTCAGGATTATCCCCTCGACGACCTCCTGGGCGAGCACCTTGAAACGCTCTTCGCTCTGCCTTAGCTGCTCCTGGGTTCTCTGACGCTCCTCTTCGGCCTGCTTGCGCTTTCCGATCTCCTCGGCGACCGCGATGAAGTAGCGTGGCTCGCCTGAGTCGTCGTGCACCAGGGAGACGGTCAGGTTGATCCAGACGCGCCTCCCGCCTTTGCCGACGATGAGCTTCTCCTCTGTATAGTCGCTGAGCTCCCCTGCCAGCATCCTGACGCCCCTGTCGAAGTCCCTCTCGAAGTCCTCAGGGGAGACGAGCTCGAAGAGGCTCACCGCGCCGAGTTCCTCGCGTTCGTAGCCGACGATGTCGCAGAACTTGTCGTTGAACCTGAGCCATTCGCCATCCAGCCCGGCCTGCACGATCCCGACCGCGGCCTGCTCGAACGTTGCCCTGAAACGTTCCTCGCTCTTTCTGAACTCCTCCTCGGCACGCTTCTGCTCGGTGATGTCGTACTGGACGCCGAGCCAGTACAGAGAATTGCCATCCTCGTCCCTGAGGAGGGTCGCCTCGTCACGCACCCACACCACCCGCCCGTCGCGGGCGATCAACCGGTACTCTATTTTGTAGGGCTCACCGGTCTCGTCGGTCCTGAGCTCTTCGGCCAGCACCCGCTCCCTGTCATCAGGATGCAACGTCCTCAGCCAGTGCCCCTCGTCGAGTATCTCCGATTCCGCAGGATAACCGAGCATGTCCTCGTACTGCGGGCTCATGTAGGTTATGGCCTTCGGGTTATCGGAGTCGATGGGCTCCTGCATGTAGGTGACGGCCGGTATCTGCTCTACGAGCGTACGGTAACGGGTCTGGGTCTCCCTGAACTTCCTCTCCACCTCCCTGCGCCCGGAGACGTCGCGGATCAGGGCGAGTATCAACGGGCGTTCCTCGGCCTCGAACACGCCGACGCGGATCTCGACGGGGAAGGTAGATCCGTCCTTGCGGCGGTGGACGCCTTCGAGCGTGCGTGGGGGGCCCGAGGCGATCTGGGTCCACAGCTTCAGGATCGATCCAGGGGCGTAGGTCGCCTCGACGTCGCGGACGGACATAGAGAGGAGCTCCTCCCTTGAGTACCCGAGGCTCTCGCACGCCTGGCGGTTTACGTCGACGAAGTTGCCCTCGAGGTCGTGCACGAAGATAGCATCGGCGGCCTGCTCTACGAGGCGCCTGAAGCGGTCCTCGCTCCGGCCCAGCGCCTTCTCCGCCCACTCGCGCTCCCTCCTCACCTCCGCCTCCCTGAGCTCGCGCTCGATGGCGGGGCACAGCCTGCTCATGTTCTCCTTGGTCAGGTAGTCGTTCGCCCCCGCCTTCATGATCTCCACCGCCGCGTCCTCCCCAATCTTGCCCGAGACGACGATGAACGGGACGTCGTAACCTAGCTCTCGCAGCAACCCCAGGGCGTCGGGCGCCCTGAAGCGTGGCATGTAGTAGTCGGAGATCACGACCTGGAAAGGCTCGTTTCTCTCTTCCGCCGCACGTATTGCCACCTCCATGCCTTCTGCGGTATAGACCCTCTGCGCGATGGGCTGGTATCCGCCGCGTCTGAGCTCCCGCAGGAGGAGTATCGCGTCGTTCTCGGAGTCCTCGACGAGCAGCACGCGCAGGGTCCCCATCACCGGACCTCTCTTCACGCTGGCCTCACGCAATCTCGGCCTTCTTCGCGGGGAGGACACGGTCCCCGATCTCCCGGCCTCCGAGCGTGAAGTAGAAGGTGGCCCCCTCGCCTACACTCCCCTCCGCCCAGACCCTGCCGCCGTGCCTGTGGACGATGCGCGCCACAGTCGCCAGGCCGATCCCGGTCCCCTCGAACTCATCCTGACCGTGCAGCCTCTGGAACGCGCCGAACAACTTGTCTGCGTACGCTTGGTCGAAGCCGGCCCCGTTGTCCCGCACGTAGTAGACGGGGGCGAGAAAACCTGGACCAGGATCCCTGTCGGCGCCGAACTCTATGCGCGCCTCCTTTTCGTTGGCGGTAAACTTCCACGCGTTGCCGAGCAGGTTCTCGAGCGCCACCTTGAGCAGGCTCACGTCCCCCCAGGCCATGATCTTCTCCTCCGTCACGAACTCGACCTCCCGCCCTGGCTGGGACTCTTTGAGCTCCTCGACGATCCCCGCAGCGAGGCGCGAGAGGTCCACGGGTTCCCTGCGCAGGGGCCTGCGTCCGACCCTCGAGAGGTCGAGCAGATCGTCTATAAGCGTGGCCATGTGCCTGCTAGCGGCCCTTACTCGCCCGAGGTAGTCCATCCCCTCGTCGTCGAGCTCTCCCTCGTAGTCCTCCTGCAATATCTGGGAGAACCCGTCTATGGTCCTCAAGGGGGCCCTCAGGTCGTGGGAGACGGAATACGAGAACGCCTCAAGCTCCCTGTTGGTCCCTTCGAGCTCCCTGTTGGCGTCCTCGAGGTCTTTGCTCGCGCGTACGGCCAGGATGCGGCTGCGCACGAGCATCCACGAGATGCCGAAGAGTAAGACGCTGGCCCCCACGCCGCTGGCGAGCACGAAGGCCGGCAGGTTGCTCTCGGCGCCATGCTTGAATCCTGGCAACGTGGCGAAGTACAGGTTCCACTCGCGCCCAGCCACCTCGATGCGGCTCTTCTTCGAGAAGAGCGGATCGTACTCTTCCTTTCCGGCGCGCTGCACCCCATCGTCATCGTAGATGAGTGAGCTCGACTCGATGTCGGCGCCGTCGTAGACCTCGAAGTCTATTGCGGGGTCGAAGCCCCTCCCGAACACGTCGTCGAGGAGCCCATCCTGCCTGAAATACCCGACGACGAACCCTTTCAGGGCATGCCGTCGCCCGGCGACGGTCTCTACCGGCTCCCCCTCAGCATAGACGGGAAGGTAGACGGCGAAGCCAGGGCTGAGGGCGAGGTCGGTGATCGAGTTCGCTGTGGGCTCAGTCAGCACGTAGACCATCCTGGTCGCCTGCGGCGAGCCCGTGTCGCGCGCCTCGTCCATGGCAGCCGCGTGGGCCGGGTAGGTGTAAGCGTCCTGATTTATCATGCGCAGGTTGGCCTCGTTTGTGGGGGCGACCCGCGTCAGGGGAAAGTAGGCGGAACGCTCCCCGCCGGGATCGAGGTCGGGCCGCATCTCGGGCAGCCCTTCTTTTCTGGCCTCGCTGGCGAAAGCCTTCCGCTCGTCGGGCTTTACATACCTGGCGAAGCCAAGCGCCTGAAGGCCCTCGAGCCGGCTCTTGGTCTCTATGCCTTTGACGTAGCTTTCCCACTCTTGGCGCTCGACCGCCTTGCTGGCCAGAAACACGCCGCGGGCCCCGAACAGCGCGTCGAGGTAAGCGTCGGTCTTTCGGTCCACAGCCGCCTGTGTAGCCTGAACGGTCTCATCGAAACGGACCCGATCCTGCGCCTCGACCGTGTGGCGCACGTAAAACCAGGCGAGCCCCGCGAGCAACAGCGAGATAAGAAGCACCCCGTAAGCCGCCCCAGCGACGCGCAGGTGGCGTAAGAGTCGGCCTAGCGCCGAGCGCAAAGCGGACAGGTACGCTCTGAACCCGCCTATGAGAGACTCCTACCCACAAGCACCGTGCACCGCACGGCCACGAACGCATCCGTCACCGATAACGTTGCGCCCACCGCTCCACGTACCTTTCCATTCGACGAATGATGCCCGGACAATCCGCACGGGACGCGCCGTATAGAGCCATGTTACCCGGCGTACAGGTGGCCCGCAAGATTCGTTGGTTCTTACCGCAATGCTCCGCGCCGCCAGCGTCCGACGCCGAGCAGTCCCTTGAAGGCGTCCTCCAGTTCTTCGCGGGCGGCGGGAAGCTCCGCGCGCAGCCACCCTTCGAGGTATGCTCCTGCCCGTTCATAAGCCCTCTCGAAGCCCGGATCGTCGTAGCGGCGTGGAAGAAGATCCAGCATCCTCTGGTGGTCGCGGAAGCTCGCAACAAGGTCCCCGAGGGCGGCGGAGGTTCGGCGGTCCAGCCACATCTCCTGCTGCTCGACGTACTTCTCCAGCCCGTCCACCGAGTGTTCTATCTCCTCAACCGGCAACTCTCCTGAGGGACCTGGCAGCCGCACGTACTCCAGAGCGGCCTCGAACTCCTCGACGAGCGGGATCACCATCCCTTGCACACTCTGGGCGACTTCCACCCGATGCCGGTAACCAACCTCGTACTCGGTCCGCTTTCTTGCGAAGTAGTACCCGACGGCCGCGCTCGCGCAGGCGAGCACCAGATAGGAGAGCAACCCGTAAGTCATCGACGGAAGCTGGCTCACGCCCGATTTCCACCCCCTGACTTCCCCGGAGGATGCAACACGTAGACCACGCGTCCTTGTACCCGTGCCTCCTCCGCCGGTACCACCATCTCCTCGTACTCTCCCGGCTGAGCCTCGGGCCTCAACCTCAACATCTCCCCCTCCCTGAAGAAGCGTTTTACCGTCACCTCCTCGCCCTCCCTCAACAACACCACGACCACCGAACCGTCCTGAGGGCTCTCGTCTTCCTCGACGACCAGAAGGTCTCCGTCCTCGATCCTGGCCCCCACCATGCTCTGCCCCACAACCCGCAACAGATACCTCCGCCTCCCCGACCGCGAAGCGAGTAGCTCCGCCGCCAATGAGTAGGCCTCGTCGGTCGCCACCGCCTCGAGCCCGCGTCCGGCGGCGATCCTGCCGAGCAACCCCATCCGTCCAGCAACCCCCCACCCCTTCTCCGTGAGCCTGACCATCCTCGCCCCGCTCTCCCGCGCCACATAACCCTCTTCCTCGAGCTTCCTCAAGTGGTGGTGGACCGTCTGCGAGCTCCTGAGCCCCACCTCGACCCCGACCTCGCGTACGCTCGGCGGCGGCTCACCGCTCCCCGCACGCCGCGCCAGATACCGCAAGATCCTCTCGCGCCTCGGATGTAGAGCCTCTTCCATCCACCAACACGTTAGCGTACCGTACGCCCTATGTCAAACAAATGTTTGATAGCGGAAGCCTCGACTCGCGGCGAGGGCGGTTCGCGAACCTAAAAGGCAGGTTTGAAACCCGCCCCTACACACGAAAACCTATTCCTCGTCTGACCTCACGCCGAGATCTACGCCCGGGCGGAGTTCTTTGAGGTGTACGACGTAGCTCTCTCTGACGCGCATCCCGGCCCGTCCGTAGAGCTTGGGGGCGCCTGTGATACTCTCGGCGTCCACGCTGAGGCTGACCTTGTGGATGCCGCGTCTGTGGTACTCGGTGAGGGCGTGGCGAAGGAGGGCGAGCCCTAGTCCACGTTTTCGCCACGGACGCCTGACGCCGACGACGTCCACCCATCCCTCGCCGGCGAGCGTTTTGCACAGGGTGACGCCCGCTATCTCGTCGCCGTCCATGGCCAGGAACCATAGAGAAGGGTCGAAGCTCTCCGTCTGTGTCATCCTGACGAACCGTTCGAACGTGCCGCGCGGCCTTCCCCAGGTGTCCCTGAACGCATCTTCGACGGCCTCGAAGGTCGCTTGCTCGTCCTGATCTGGGACGAAGGTGCGCGCGGAGATGCTCTCGGGCCAGCGTGGTAGCGGAGGGGCCTCATCGAGGTGAGTCTCCATCACGTATATCGCGCGCACCGGGGTATAGCCGGAGCCCTCCAGTAGCCGTCGCCCTTCCGCGTTGGCCAAGTTGATGTAATGCTGCACGACGACCCGCGCGTTCTCGGAGGCTTGCGGCATGCGGGCGCGCGCCCAGCGCTCTCCCCACGCGACTAGGTAGGCGCCTATCCCCATCCCCCTGTGATCCGGGTGGACGTAACCGTAGACCGAGACGATTACGAAAGAGCGGTTGAGCACGTCGGCGTAGGCGGCGATGGTACCGTCGGGAGCGGTCACGATCACGGCCTCCTCGTCGAGGTCCAGGGGATGCCAGTCGTCGATCAGCTCCTCCACGCTCATGTCCGTCTCGCCCGTGTCTGCGATCTGGGAGGCCGAGATCAGGACCGCAACCTCCTCTGCGTCCTCGTGCGAAGGCGCCCTCGTCGTGTAGCCTTCCGGCAACCCCGTCATGGTGACAGAAAAGTAGCACAGAAAAGGGGCTCCCCGACGATGTGGGGAGCCCCTAGTAATGGACGGGTGGTCCTACCGCGTCGCGGGCACCTTCGCCCTGAAAGCGAGGCCTTCCTCTGCGCGGTCGACGACGACGGTGTCGTCGGGGCCGAACTCGCCGCCTATGATGCGGCTCGAAAGGGGATTCTCGACGTAGCGTCTGATGGCCCGCGCCAGCGGTCGTCCGCCGAACTTAGGGTCGTAGCCCTCCTCGGCGAGGAACTCCTTGGCGGCGCCTGAGACCTCGATCTGGACGCGCTGGCTTTCCAGGTGCTTGTTCAGGCGGGAGAGCATGATGTCCACGATCTTCAGCACGTCCCCCTTGGTGAGTGGCTGGAAGACGATGATCTCATCGACCCTGTTGAGGAACTCCGGCCTGAAGGCCCGCTCCAGCGCCTCGCGCGCCCGGCGCTCGGTCTCGCGGAAGTCCACGCCGTTTGTGGAGGTGAAGCCGAACTGCCTCGTGGAGACGAGGTGCTGGCTGCCGACGTTCGAGGTCATTATGACGACCGTGTTCTCGAAGTTGACCGTCCTGCCCTTGGCGTCCGTGAGACGCCCGTCGTCGAGGACCTGCAAGAGCGTGTTGAAGACCTCGGGGTGGGCCTTCTCTATCTCGTCGAAGAGGACTACGCTGTAGGGACGACGCCGCACCTGCTCCGTGAGCTGTCCCGCCTCCTCGTAGCCGACGTAGCCTGGAGGTGCGCCGACAAGGCGGCTCACCGTGTGGGCCTCCTGGAACTCGGACATGTCTATCCGGATCATGGCGTCCTCCTCGCCGAAGAGGTACTCGGCGAGCGTGCGGGCGAGCTCGGTCTTGCCGACCCCGGTAGGACCGAGGAAGATGAAGCTGCCGACGGGGCGCTTGGGGTCCTTGATGCCTGCCCTGGCGCGCCTGATGGCCTCGGCCACCGCCTTGACCGCGGGCTCTTGCCCGACTACCCGCTCGTGCAACACGCTCTCCAGGCTCAGGAGACGCTCGGCCTCCTCCTTGACGATGTTGGTCGCTGGCACGCCGGTCCACTCTTCGAGTATGCGAGCGATGTCCTCGCGCGTTACCTCCGGAGCGTCGGTCTCGCGGCGTCCGGCCCAGCCCTCATGCTGCTCGTCGAGCTCGGCCTTGAGCTGCTCGATGCGCTGCTTGAAGCCCGCGGCCGTCTCGTAGTCTTCGGCCCTGACGGCATCTTCCTTCTCGCGTTCGAGGCCGGCTATCTCCTCCTCGATGCGCTTGACGTCGACGGGCGGCACCGTCGAGCGGAGCCGCACTTCGGCCGCCGCCTCATCGAGCAGGTCTATGGCCTTGTCCGGCAGGAACCGGTCCGTTATGTAGCGGTCGCCGAGCTGGGCCGCCGCGATGACGGCCTCCTCCGTTATCTTCACCCTGTGGTGCGCCTCGTAGCGGTCCCTGAGGCCGAAGAGGATCGCCACCGTCTCATCCACCGTCGGCTCGTCCACGAGCACGGGCTGGAAGCGCCGCTCGAGCGCGGGGTCCTTCTCCACGTGCTTGCGGTACTCGTCGAGCGTGGTCGCCCCGACGACCTGAAGCTCGCCGCGCGCGAGCGCCGGCTTGAGCATGTTCGAGGCGTTTACAGCACCCTCCGCGCCGCCGGCCCCGACGATGGTGTGTAGCTCGTCGATAAACAGGATGATGTTCTTCTCCTCTTGCTGGAGCTCCTTTAGCATCTGCTGCATCCGCTCCTCGAAGTCCCCGCGGAAACGGGTGCCGGCGACGAGCCCCCCCACGTCGAGCGCGAGGACGCGTTTGTCCTTGAGCGGCTCGGGTATGTCGTCCGAGACGATCCGCTGGGCGAGCCCCTCTGCCACCGCCGTCTTGCCGACGCCGGCCTCCCCGATCAAGACAGGGTTGTTCTTCGTGCGGCGGGAGAGGATACGGATGACGCGCGAGATCTCCTCGGCCCTCCCGATAACAGGGTCGAGCTCGCCTTCCCTCGCGAGCTGCGTGAGATCCCTGCTTACCTGATCGAGGGTCGGCGTCATGGTCGGAGGGCCCTGCTGCCCGCCGCCCATGCCAGGGCCCCCTGCGGCGGCACCGGGCATCCCTTGTCCCATCTGCGCCCCACGCTGCTGCATGAGGCGAAGGATTTCACGCCTAAGGGCTTCGGCGTCGCTCGCGCCGTGCTGCTGCAGTATCCTGTAGGCGTTCCCATCACCCTCGCCGAGCAGCCCGAGCAACAGATGCTCGCTCCCGACCTGCCCCACGCCCATCTGCCTGGCCGCGGTGAACGAGAGCTGCAAGGCCCGCTTGGCGCTCGGTGTAAACGTGTAGATCTGCTCCCCAGGATCGCCGCGATACTCCTGAAAGCGCGCGCGCATCCCTTCGACGTCAGCGCCAGCACGCCGCAAGGCCTCGGTCGCCACGTTGTCGCCGGTCACAATACCGGCGAGCAAATGATCCGTCCCGATCGCCGCCGCCCGCGTGGTGCCGGCAGACGCCTCGCGGGCCCGCATAACGGCCTGCTGCGCCTCACCCGAGAGCGCGTCGAACAGGCTACCCTGCCCCCCTTGCTGCTGCTGTATGAGGTTCTGGAGCATCGCGAACGGGTCATCCCCACCCTGCGCGCCCCCGATCATGCCTAGCCGCCGCGCGCACTGCGTGCACAGGTAGCTCGCGACCCTCCTCTCACCCTGCTGCCGTAATACTTGTACGCTCGCCGGCCGAATCCCACAATTCTCACATATCATCCGCTAAATGCCTCCTGTATAAACCCTCGTACTCCCTTGTTCCCCATCCACGGAGAACCGTAACTGAATATCTAAAGAACCGTAACGTCAAAATCTAAGCTTATCACGCTCATATTTTATAACTCCTTTGCGCTAGATCAAGGCAGATTGGGACGATAAGGTTATGCGCCGAGATCCTGGGCAGGCTACCGGAGTAAGCTCCTGGGTACGGGGTATATCCTTCGGACGGAGAGAAGCTACTCTGGAGTGTGACTTGCAAGAACGAGGTCTGATCGGGCTTGAAGCGCGGGCGGCAGATGGTACGGAGATAGGCCGCATCGTTGAGGTGGTCGCTGATGAGGAGAGCGGGGGTGTTACGCACGTCGTCGTCGAGACGGAGAGCGGGGAACGGTTGGAGGCCCCGATCACGGGTCTCTCGCTCGACCCCGACGCCGACTTCGCGACCTTCGAAGCCGACCCTTCGGACGAAGAACCCGGAGATCATGAAGGTGATGAGATCGAGCCTGATGACGCCTCAGGCGACGCCGAGGAGGATTACGAACACGAGGGTCAGTTCGTCGCCGAGCCTGAGGACCGGAACGATGCCCGGTCGGAGGAGGATCTGAAGACGCGCGAGGACTGGGAGGACGAGACTTACGCCCCCGACTCCGGATACCCACGCAACGACGTCTACGTCGACCCGGATACCGGCGAGGAGGCGATAGACCCTCTCCTGAGGGAGAACGAAGACACCAGCGACGACGTGGCCGACCTGCTCGACGGCACGGATCTGGAGGTGCTCTCCGTAAGGGAAGGGGTCGTGGAGCTGACCGGTGCGGCGGCCACGCAGGAGGATCTTGAGGAGATCGTACGCGAAATCATGGGCCTCGACGATGTCCTCGCGGTCGACACCACGGACGTCGACGTTGGGGACGGATAACG